>ERZ808240.1295-NODE-1295-length-31453-cov-14.849194_pt1 | contig 31453 bp, 28 predicted proteins | sample MGYA00521084_ERZ808240 | MGnify/ENA primary metagenome ERZ808240 (study PRJEB31516, sample SAMN03275571) | gut metagenome | biome: mammalia-associated habitat; material: feces | host: Papio cynocephalus | place: Kenya | collected 2012-08-06 ... | reverse complement strand
AGGATCATAACGGGGGTAGAGGAATCACGGTTGAAGGACAGGTAGGTGTAATCCACATTGACATTGCTGTCCAGGAGAGCGCTCAGCAGGGTGTTCAATGCACCGGGCTTATCCTCGATCTCTACTGCCAGGACATCCACGAAGCGGCAGAGGTAGCCTTTCTCCGTCAGGACTTCTTTTGCCTTGTCGGGATCGGAGACAACCATACGGTTGATGCCGTACTCCGCGCCGTCGTTGGTAACAGAACCCCAGATATTAATGCCTGCTTCATACAGTGCATTGGTCATGGCACGCAGGGCTCCTTTTTTATTCTCAGCATAAATGGATAACTGTTTTAACATTTCGGTATTACCTCCTCATTGCGATCTGACTGTTATGCAGTCTGTCGGCATATCTCCCGACACTTTATTATGATAAAGCAATCTTACGAAATAATCAACTGAATTATCACAATATATTACATGGAATCATAGCATTATTTTCATCTATGGGAAATACGGTATCAGTCATACATATAACAACGCCCATTCCCATTGTATTATTTGTCGTTTCCAGTACTTTAAAGGCTTTTACCACCCTTTTTTCCGGATTCGTTGCTTTTTTGATCTCCACCGGATGAACAATACCGGCTTCTTCAATCACCATGTCAATTTCTTTCTGATTGGTATCTCTGTAGTATGTCAAATTTACTTTTTTCTCCGAATAGGAATAGCCCCTAAGCAATTCACCTACCACATAATTTTCAAAATAATGTCCACTTGCTGCGCCATTCATCAGGACTTCTTTGCTCGTCCACATGGACAGATACGCTGCAAGACCGGTATCACAAAAATACAATTTTGGTGTTTTCACTAATCTTTTCAGTTCATTATTGGCATACGTGTCCAGCAAAAAAATGATACCCATATTCTGCAGTATCTTCATCCATTTTTTTACTGTTACAACGGATACACCTCCGGCATTCGCAATATCTGTATAATTTACCAGATTTCCGATAAATGATGCGCACGCCGCCAGCACTCTGCGAAAGCCAACTGTATCTGTAATTCCGTTGTCGTCCACTGCATCTCTCAGAAGGTAGGTGTTGATATAGGATTCATAATATTCATATCTCTGCTCTGCATCCATCTGCAAAGTACCCGGCATTCCGCCCTTCCAGATATGCTCATACATATCACCAATATTATTTTTGCCAAAATGTTGTTCTCTTCTTTTCAAAGCTTCAAATGAAAAAGGCAGTTCTCCTATATCGGCCAACCCCTGCTTTTCTCTCTGTGAAAGGCTATACATCCGCAAAATACAGATTCTCCCTGCCAAAGAATCGCCTGCTTCTTTTAACAGTTTTCTGCTTTCGGAACCGGTCAGCCAGAATAAGCCATTCTCTTCTGTTTCATCACACATCTGTTTGATTGTCTCAAATAATTCTGGTGCTTTCTGTGCTTCATCAATCAAAATCGGTGGTTGATACATTTGAAAGAAAAGCTTCGGATCTCTTCTTGCCAACTCACGATTTCTTGCATCGTCCATTGTAACAAATGTTCTGTTCTCACTCTCTGCCAGATGTTTTAACATTGTAGTTTTTCCTACTTGTCTGGCACCTGTCACGAGGATTACCTTGAAAACAGAATTCATTTTTAAAAATTTTCTTTCTAGCTCTCTCTGTATATATTCCATAACGTCTCCATCAAAAATGACTTTAATCTAAACTTCAGTTTAAATTAAAGTCATTTTATCATAGTTGTGTTTTCATTTCAAGTCTTCATTATTTAACCGCTTCCACCGGTCCGTTATGACAGTGTTCCGTGGGAAAACAATCCCACCGGTCCCTGGGGAGGATCTTTGGGATCTTTGGGATCCTTCAGTTCTTCAGAAGTCTCTGTCCCATTATCAGCCTTCTCCGTAACCGCTTCACTCTTGGCGGCTTCTCCGCCGGTTACTTGTGTCTCACTATCCGATGTGGTCTGCTCTTTTGCTGTCTGTTCTCTTTCTTCCTGCTGACTGTCCTCAAAAGCAAGCGGCTTAAATGTGGGATCTGTGGAGGTCATGACCTGCTCACCGATGGTCACATCCACGCTGCTGCCCTTTACTGCACTGTCTGCAGCCTTTGTTTCTGCAGGTGTCTTTGTCTCGGTGCCTGTCACATCTTTCTTCTCTTCCTCAGGATCAGGCAGTCCTTTCTCTCTGCGGAAGATCTCCATGAATTCCTTACCGGTGATGGTCTCGCGCTCGATCAGGAACGCTGCCAGTTTATCCATCAGTTCTCTGTTCTCACGAAGCATCTGCAATGCCTGATCATAGCTTTCCTTGATCATGGCTACAACTTCTTCATCAATGGCTGCTGCCGTCTCATCACTGCAGTTCAGAGCGGTTCTGCCCTCCAGGTACTGGCTCTCTACAGTAGCCAGACCGACGAGTCCGAAACGTTTGCTCATACCGTAACGGGTGATCATGTTACGGGCAATAGAAGTAGCCTTTTCAATATCGTTGGCTGCGCCTGTGGTCACGGTATCGAATACCACTTCCTCCGCAGCACGTCCGCCCACCAGACCTACCAGCATATCCCGAAGCTCCGCCTCGGTATTGAGGTATTTTTCTTCCTCCGGTACCTGCATGACATATCCCAAAGCCCCCATAGTACGGGGTACGATGGTGATCTTCTGTACCGGCTCGGAATTTTTCTGCAGGGCACTGATCAGTGCATGACCCACTTCATGGTAGGATACGATCTTGCGCTCTTCCTTGCTCATGATGCGGTCTTTTTTCTCTTTACCTACCAGTACCTGTTCCACAGCTGCAAACAGATCCTTCTGGCTGACGAATTCTCTGCCTTCCTTGACAGCATTAATAGCCGCCTCGTTGATCATATTCGCCAGATCGGAACCTACCGCTCCGCTGGTCGCCAGTGCGATGGCTTCCAGATCTACGGTCTCATCCATCTTCACATCCTTGGCATGTACCTTCAGGATCTCCACACGTCCCTTGAGATCCGGCTTGTCCACGATAATACGACGGTCAAAACGTCCGGGACGTAACAATGCCTTGTCCAGGATCTCCGGACGGTTCGTCGCACCCAGGATCAGAATACCCTTGGAACTGTCGAAACCATCCATCTCGGACAGCAGCTGGTTCAGCGTCTGTTCTCTCTCTTCGTTGCCCCCGCCGTACTTGGAATCACGGCTTCGTCCGATAGCATCGATCTCATCGATAAATACGATACAGGGTGCATTCTTGGTAGCTTCCTTAAACAGGTCGCGGACACGGCTGGCACCCACACCTACATACAATTCAATAAAATCAGAACCCGTCAGGGAGAAGAACGGCACATGTGCTTCACCTGCCACTGCCTTTGCAAGCAGGGTCTTACCGGTTCCGGGAGGTCCTACTAACAGTGCGCCCTTGGGAAGCTTCGCACCGATCTTGGAATATTTCTGGGGATTGTGCAGGAAATCCACGACCTCCACCAGAGATTCCTTCGCTTCGTCTTCACCGGCTACATCCTTGAAAGTAACACCGGTCTCCTTCTGTACATATACTTTGGCATTGCTCTTGCCGACACCCATGGGACCGCCGCTGCCGCCCATTCTGCGGAACAGGAAGCCCGCCAGCACCCAGAGCAGTACTAACGGAAGTACAAATGTGATCAGGAACTGTACCACTGTATCCAGTACATCGCTGCTGACACGGGTTCCCTGCACATCGTGCTCCTGCAGCCTCGCAGTCAGGGTATCCAGGTCCTCCATCAGCATTGTGTAATATACGGTCTGGGAAGACTGCATTGCCTTCTGCGTGATTCCATAGAAATTAATATAGCTGTTCGGCTCCGGTGTCGGTGTTGCCTCCTGCTTCAGCCGCACCGTGATCACGCCGTTTTCCTTATTGACATTTACCGCTTCCACCTTATCGGCTTCCAGGTCCTTCAGGAATTCGGTATAGGGTACTTCTGTGCTCTTATCTGTCCCGAATATCGAATTGTACAGCATTAATGCGAAAATAATGGTAATGAGCGCCGACAGGATCATCATCAGCGTACTGGGTCTCTTCGGGGGACGGTTGCCGCCTCCGTTGCCGTTATTGCCATTTCCGCCGTTGCTGCCGTTATTGCCGCTGCCGGGGGTTCCGTTACCGGGACCATACCCGTCATTGTATAGCCTGAATATGTTTTTCATGTTATCTCCATTTTCTGTGTTATTCTATTGTCTCTATTTCTTCTATAATTTAATATTCTCATATTCCGATCTTCCGAGACAATAAACCTACTTTATTATAGAGATAACCTGCGGATAAATCAATAGCTCAAATATGAAAAAACTATGAAAAACTGGCTGTTTTCGGACCATTTAACCGTGGATCCGGAATAATGCCACTTCCCCAAAGCAGGACTCATTCGATACATATTGCGGAATTTTCTCCGTAAGCAGATCCACATGATCCGTATGCAGATGCCCACAGATCAAAGCTTTTACGTTCTTTGCACTCTGTATGATCTCTCGTATGTCCTCTCTTCTGTCCGTATCCGGTTCCTTACAGGTTCCCTGTTCCGGCAGATTTCCTCCCAGGGTCAGCACTTTCCCCCATCTATGCAGGCTCGCCTGTGCAAGTGTCCCGCAGCCAAAAGGAATATGCTGTAAAATAATAACTTTGTCATTCTGCGGATTCTCCAGTGCTTTCCGAAGTTTCTCTGCCGTTCCCTGCCAGTACATATCTATGGAATTATCGATACCGATCCAGGTGATCTCGCCGGTCTTTTTCACCTGAAAAGTCTCCTCTCCCTGGCAAAAAGGCTGCAAAAGCGGCCAGTCCCTGCGAATTGCAGCATCCGTATGATAGTCGTCCGCAAATGCCCAGTCATGATTCCCCGGAATATACAGGTAAGCCACCCGCAATGTCTCCAGCTGCATTTTCAGCAAGGTCAGATTTTCCGGGGACGGATTGTCGATAATATCTCCGGTGAGAAGGACTCCCGAGAGTTGTTCCTCATTGGCATATTCTACATATTCCTTCAGCCTATCCGCAGCGCTGATGCCATCTCTTGTCAGGCTTTCGCGCCCGACATGGATATCTGTAACATGCAGAAAATAATATTCTTCCTGTAAGCCTTCTATTGTAAGCTCTTTTCTGTTGATTTTCACAAGTATACTTCCTTTTACTGATTACTCTTCTGATTGCTCTTCCGATTATATTTCCGACATTGACAGTTGATTCCCCGACAGATCCAGAACTTCCACCGCACAGTTCTCCAACGGCTGTGCCCAAAAATCTGCCAGTGCGATCTGTTTCAATGGATTCAGTATACTCCGGTTCCACGCCCCGTGTCCAACAATCAGTACATTTTTACACTGATTTTCCAGCGGAAATATAACTTCATTCATGAACTCCTCGCTTCTCTCATAGAGCCGGTAAAAACTCTCTGCCCCCTCCGGCGGAAAATACCGGTCCGGTCCTGCAAAAAAATTATGCAGTGGGTGCACTTCATCCATAACTCTGGCTATTTTCTCCCCTTCCCAGGGTCCGAAACCGATCTCCATGACTCTTGCATCCTGCTGTAGCAGATCCTTTTGCGGTCCGAGAATGATCTCTGCCGTAGTGACTGCCCGGCAAAGTGTCGAGCTGAACGCGGCATCAAATGTAATTTCTCGCAGCTTATCGGCGACAATCTGCGCCTGTTTTCTTCCTGTGTCATTCAGTTCGTTGTCCGCCTGCCCCTGCATCCGTTCCTGCAGATTCCAGTCCGTCTCTCCATGACGTACCAAATATATCTTCATACCCTTTTTCCTTTCACGCCTTTAAAAAATCTTTCATAGGCTGTCCTTCGGCATCCCGCAGCGTCACACCCAACAGACTGGCATAGGTAGGTGCCTCATCCACCACTTTCCCTCTCTCCAGTACGATGCCTTCCCGGATATCCGGTCCCTGTGCTGCAAATACCGGCTGTGCTCCCCGGTCCGGCAGATATCCGTGGGTTGCGTGCCCAAACCGGTAATCTCTGTCATCAAATCCCACGACTAACGGTCTTACTGCTTTATCCGCAAAAGAGGTATATCCATCACTCTCTACCACAAAAGAAAAGTCTCCCTTTAAGTGTTCCTCTTTCTCCGCTTCTTCCGCGGTAAACACTCTGCCGATTCCGTAAATGCCTTCCTCACAATAAGCCATCAGCTCCCGGTACACCCTCTCCTGCAGCTTTTTATTCCCGGGATTCCGCAGATAGATCAGTGACGACATGGCATTGGAAAAGCTGAAAGCATCCCAGGAGATGATCTTCCCCTCTGTGTCCACCCGCAACAGCCCCTGATCCGCGAGCAGGACATTCAGATTGATGACTCTGCGGATGTTCTGCTGTCCGTGATCACTTACCAGAATCAGGTTCGTATCTTCCAGGACTCCGGCGATTCTGCAGGCATCCATCAGCTCCCCAATGTAACGGTCCAGATAATCCAGTGCCCGGTCAATATGCGGACCGAACACACCGTTTGCATGACGGAAAGAATCAAACATACCGATATGTACGAACATAACCTCCGGTGCATGCTCTCTAATCACCTGACTCGCCACATGAATGACGAAATCATCCTCTTCGGGCCATTTCATGAAGTTCTTCCTGCCGCCCTGCTCATATCCTTCCGGAAGATATTTTGCATTCGCCTCGATAATATCCAGCATCTCCGGACTGGAGCCGGCATCCGCGAAACTGCTGCGCAGAGTATCTCCTTCCTTCGGCATCCAGTACTCCGCCATCAGCCAGTCTATGTCCGGATGATTCGCTGTAGCCGGCCAGGACACGGAACCCGTTGTGTATCCCGCTCTTTTTGCCGCATGAAATATATCATCCACCCTATATCCGCCGGACCAGCGCCAGCTCTGTTCCTTATCCGCTGTCGTAAAAGCGAAATTACTGGTAACTCCATGGGTTCCCGCGTAACATCCCGTAAGCATGGAGACATGTGCCGGATAAGTCACGGAAGGATAGATGGTCCGCATTCCCTTTTCCGCAAGGCATCCTTTCGCCAGATATTTTTTTCCGTTTGGGAGTTGCAATAGTTTTTCCAGATCTTCACACACCATGGCATCCACGGAAAATACTAAAATCCTTTTCTTTCGTTTTTGCATTTCCATAACTCTTCCTTCCTATATTCTCTGTGTTTTATCGGAATAAGAAAATGCCGGGGATCCGCTGCCACCGGCCCCGACATTTTCCCTATTTTTGTTTCGTTATTTCAAATCTTATTGATTAGACTGGTTGTACAGGTCAATCGCTTCCTGAATGCTCTCTTCCGCGGTCTTGATCACACCCTGAATATCTGCCTTGGGGTCTGCTGCCACAGTCTCAATGGCAAGGCTGTTAGCTGCCTTCATCTCATTGGAGATTGGGATGTAAGGGTTCGTCGCAGAGTCATCGCTGGCTGCCAGAGATTCGTAGATTGTGGATACTGCAGGAAAAGTATTCTTCACATAATCCTGATATACATCGCTCTGGTAAGCTTCCTGATTCGGTGCCAGGTAACCGGTCTGGGTTGCAAAATATGCCGCCTGATCCCCGGTACTTGCGAACTTGATGAACTCATAAGCGCCCTGCATCTGATCTGCATTGCCGTTGTTGCCGATGAAAGTTCCGGTACCGCCAGCAGGCTCTCCGGTTCTCTTACCGTCTTCTGTTGCGGACAGCATCGGCAGAATCCCTACTTCAAAAGCGCCGTTCACGGAATCCAGTACTTTGGTGGTCATGGATACCACACCCATCATCATTGCACAGTCGCCGGAAGCCAGCTGAGGAATGATCTCTGCCTGATAATCGGAGCCGTAAGGAACACACAGATTCTCAGCATGGAGCTTCTGGTATACACCCAGCATATTGGTGATGGCTGCATCTACCTTCTCATCGCTGGTATACAGACACTTTGTAATAGCATCGGCACCAAGACCGTTATTGTTGTCATATGCCTGCAGTCCCTCTCTTCCCAGCGCTGCATTGAAATAGAAACCGTCTGCATGGAATCCGATACCGTATTTGGTATAGCCGCCGTCTACCAGCTGTTTGCTCACTTCATACAGATCGGTATAACTCTTTACGCTTGTGGGATCGATTCCCGCTTCTTTGAACATATCCGCATTGTAATATACACCGGGATAGCTGTAACCGATAGGATAACCGATCTGGTTGCCTTCGTTGTCGCAATATGCGCTGCGGATGGCATCCCAGGTATCCTCTAACTCTTTCCAGCCGTCGGTATCTTTATCAATATACTGCTGCAGGTCTGCACAATAGTCGGCATTCGCATACATTGCCACATTCTCTACTGCTCCGGAGAACAATGCCGGCAGATCCTGCTGTGCGGTAGACTGGATTTTTGCGTTCATTTCGGACTGTTTTCCCTGATATTCAATTGTCACATGGTAATTCTGCTGGCTCTCATTAAAAGCGTCGATCACATTCTGAAGATAGCCGATATTGGTATCTCCGAAGTAGGTCCACCATACCACCTCGGTAGGCTCTGCGGGAGCCTGGGGTTGTTCAGTACCTGCAGCGGACTCTGTGGTCTGTGATTCCTGTGCGGTACTTACGGTCTGCTGTGTATCTGCATTTCCACATGCGGTAAGTCCCAGCATCATAGCTACTACTGTCGCGATTGCAACTTTTCTTCTCATTTTTTCTTTTACTCCTCTGCCTCTTGGCATTATTTTTTCTATAGCTATAGTGTGTATTTTTATGATAAAGCGCGCATCCGCGCCATTATCCCTTTACGCCTCCGGAAGTCATGCCCCGGATCATATAATCCTGTCCGATGATATAAATCATCATTGCGGGAATAATCGCTATCACCGCTCCTGCCAGGATATGTCCGTAATTTACCACATCCCCGGTGACCAGCATGGAGATGCCGATCTGAATCGTCCGCATTTTCTCCGTATTCGTCACCAGTAACGGCCAAAAGAACTGATTGTAGATCTGAACGAACAGATATACCGCCATGGACGAGATCGTGGGCTTGGACATCGGTAATATAATATGGAACAGAAAACGCATTTCCCCACAGCCGTCCAGTACAGCCGCTTCCCTGTAATCCTTGGGGATGGTCATAAAAAACTGACGCATCAGGAAAATAGACGTTCCGGAGATCAGCGAAGTCACCACCAGTCCTGCGTAAGTATTCGTCAGGTGCAGGCTCTGGATTGTGGTATAGTTCGTGATCACCACAACTTCTCCCGGAATCATTGTTGTCATCAGCACCAGGCTGAACAACAGCTTTTTCATCGGGAATTCAAAAAATACAAATCCGTAGGCTGCCAGGCAGGCGATCACGATCTGCGCTGCAATGGAGATCAGACATACGATTCCGGAATTCAGCAGATAACTGAAAAGCGGTACTGCGCTGATAACTTCTCTGTAGTTCTGTAATGTAGGAGCATCTGATAACAGATGCAGCGGATAGGTTCCCAGCTCCTGCTCACTCTGAAAGGAAAACAGGATGCCTATGATCAGTGGTGCAATAAATGCCAGCCCCAGAAGCGTCTTGATAATCTCCGGCAATACCTTTCTTATTATTGATGTTATTGATAAAATACGGTCTTTTTCTCCAGTGCAAACTGTACTCCCGTTAAAATCAGTATTAACAGAAACAGAAACATCGCCTGTACACATGCTGTTTCAAACCTCCCGTTGATAATGGCATTTTCGTAAATATAGTAGATCAGATTCTTCGTTCCGTTGGCAGGTCCGCCGTTTGTCAGAAGTTTGATCTGCGCAAAACACCGGAACGAACCGGATATATTCAAAAACAATACAAAAAATAATTGAGATGACGACATAGGAAGCAGAATATACCGAACCCTCTGCAACGGACCTGCGCCGTCCAGTCTGGCGCTCTCCAGCACCTCCTCCGATACATTGCGGAATCCCACCAGCAGGAAGATGAAGCTTACTCCCACGTGCATCCAGATCGTCATGGCGCATACCGCCCACAGTGCATAGGGCATCTGTGTGGTCCACCCGATCTCCGCTCCGCCTAACAGTTCATTCAGGAGACCATTTTTCTGCCGGTAGATAAACAGAAAAATTGCTGCCGCCGGAGAGGAAGCGATTGCCATAGGCAAAGCGTACATCGTCTGATAGATTTTGGAAAACCGGGTCTTCTTCATTGCCAGCAGTGCGAACAATAAGGCAATCAGATAAGTGAATACCAGATTGATTGCCGCCATCTTCACCGTGATCCAGATCACCTGCCAAAAAGAACTTTTCCCAAGGATCCGGATCCAGTTGGACACCCCGACCCACTTGGCAAAGTGTCCTGTCTTGTCCGTCAATGTAAAAGATAAGAAAATCGCCTTAAAAAAGGGGTAATAATTAAATACAATAAAAAGCAGCATAGCCGGCAGAATCAACAGATACGGTAATACCGGAATTTTCTTCCGTCTCCCCGGTCGTCTCAGGACCGGTCTTCTGTTGTTCTGTGCTATGCTGCCGTTGTTTTTTGTCGTTGCTGTCTGTGCTGTCATTCTTTTTCGCCTCACGTTTTATCTGTGCTTTATCATAGCCAAAAAGGATTTCCGCAAATACCATGTATGTGTAAATTTTTGTAAAATTCTGTAAAAAACACCTCTCTCTTCTGTAAAATTCCGAAGCCCAAAAACAGACAAATGCCCGGAATTTACTAAAATCAGTAAATTTCCGGGCATCTGCCTGCAACAAACAACTCACAACAAACAATTATAGACTCACGCCCTTCAGAATGACCTGACGGCGATGCAACTCTTTGTCGGCAATTACGATATTGGCGTATTTTCCTGCTTCCAGGGATCCGACCTCGGTCTGGACTCCGATGCTGACTGCGGGATTGATGGTAGCCGCACGGATTGCCTGCTCCTTCGGGATTCCCATCTCCACTGCCTTACGCATGCAGTCATACAGGTTCGTGGCGCTTCCCGCAATGGTTCCGTCTGCCAGAGTAGCTAAGGGACCGCGTACGGTAACGTCCTGACCGCCCAGGGTGTACTGTCCGTCCTCCATGCCTACGGCACGCATGCTGTCACTGATGAGGATCATGCGGTGTGCACCGAACAGGCGGAAGGTATTCCTTACCACACAGGGGTGGATATGGATGCCGTCACAGATCAGCTCCGGCATGACCTCCGGGTCATCCGCTGCGGCTCCCACCACGGCGGGTTCTCTGTGGGTCGGTATGGGCATGGCATTATACAGGTGGGTAATGTGCCTGACTCCTGCCTGGATCGCTTTCACTGCCGTATCATAATCTGACATGGTATGTGCGATGGAGAAATGGAACTCATTCCCCAGTTCCCGGATACAGTCGATGGCTCCTTTTGTCTCCGGTGCGATGGATACCAGCTTTACCAGTCCCTTCGCGCATTTCTGTAATTCCTTCAGCACTTCCACACTGGGAGGGATGACATATTCTTCCTTCTGGGCACCCTTTTTCGCCTTATTAATAAAAGGTCCTTCCAGATGTACTCCCACCAGGCTGTCCGGTTTATCTTTCGACACTTCTGTCAGAATCTGTTTTAACTGTTCTACCGGCAGCGTCATGGTTGCAGGGCAGATACTGGTGATCCCGTGGCTGTTCTCATAGGCTTCAATGGCACGATACGCTTCCTGTGTCCCATCACAGAAGTCATATCCCGCTGCCCCGTGAAAATGTATATCCACCAGTCCGGGCAGCACCAGCGTCTCGCGCTCTGCTTCACTTAACTCTCCCTCCGTGCAGAAGTCCACTTCTGCGATCCGGTCTCCCGCGATGCGGATTCTGCCCGGACGGAACTCATAATCCGCAGTATATAATAACCCTTTTACTTCTTTTATCTGTTTTCCTTGTTTTACATCCTCTGCTGCCATTTTGTCCCCTCCTTAAGTTTAGCCGAGGCAGGCTTCATCGCCCACCAGAATCACGTTATTGTGAAGCTGTAATACTGAAGCGGGAACCTGGGGACAGATCGGTCCCCGGAACGCTTTTTTTACGATCTCCTTTTTATCTGCTCCGCATGCCATAATAAGGATCATTCTCGCCTGCATGATAGACTGAATGCCCATGGTGTATGCCTGCTTGGGAACCTCATCCTCGGAATCGAAGAATCTGGCATTCGCCTCGATGGTACTCTCGCTCAGATCCACGCAGTGTGTGGTCTTGGAGAATTCCTCCGCGGGCTCATTAAAGCCGATGTGTCCGTTATGTCCCAGTCCCAACAGCTGTAAGTCAATACCGCCGGTGCGCTCCAGCTTGGCATCATATTCCCCGCAGGCCTGGGCGGGATCTTTTTTACCGTCGGGAACATTAGTGTTTTCTTTTCTTATATTTACATGATCAAAGAGCTGATGGTTCATGAAGTAGCGGTATCCGTTGGGATTCTCCGCATCCAGCCCCCTGTATTCGTCTAAGTTCATGGTCTTCACCTGAGAGAAATCCAGCTCTCCGGCTTCGTATTTTGCGATCAGTCTCTGGTAAGCACCGATGGGTGTGGAGCCTGTTGCCAGTCCCAGCACGCTGTCCGGCTTTAATAAAATCTGTGCAGCGATCAGGTCTGCCGCCAGTGTGGATGCTTCCTCGTAATTCTTCGCACAATAAACTCTCATATTCGTCTCCTCCTGCACGCTCCAAAGGTCATGCATAAGGAACTCTCATAGACGATCACAGGCTCAGCTTAAAGTATTTCGATACTCATTGGCTGAGATTCCTTCCAGCTTTTTGAATACCCGGGAGAAATGGGCCAGATCCTGGAATCCCACTTCTTCTGCGATATCATAGATTCTGCGGGAAGGATCCTGCAACAGTTCCTTAGCTTCCGCAATTCGTGCTTTGTTCAGGGCGACGGAAAAATTCTCGCCCGTATGCTTATTTAACAGTTTGCTCAGATGCCACTGGCTCACATAACAGTGATCCGCCACATCCGCTAACTGGATTCGTTCTCTGGAATGCTCTTTGATATATTCCAGTGCTTTGGTCACTACAAAATTATTCGCTTCACTATTGTACAGGACGGAGTCATCCCCGTCTTCCTCGGTATGTTCCTCTATCTCTCCCTCTTCCATGGGGAACATCTTCAGCTTCTCCGTCATGTTTTCAATAGCTTCGTACAACTCATCCATTTTGGATGGCTTCAGCAGGAACGCCGACACCCCAAGCCGGATTGCTTCCTGCGCATATGTAAATTCACGATACCCCGTAAGAATAGACACCTGCATGTACGGAAATTCTGATTTCAGACCGGCGATCATGGTCAGACCGTCCATTTTCGGCATACTGATATCGGAGATGACGATGGCAGGCTTTTCCCTGCGGATCACTTCCATCCCTTCGATTCCGTTATAACCGAATCCGACGACCTTACAATTCCAGCGTTCCCAGGGAATACTTCTGGATAATCCTTCCACGATCAGCGGTTCATCATCAATAATTACTACCTTGTACATAGCAGCACCTCTCATAAAATCCTTTGTTATTAAGCAGAACCCCATTCGCAATATTTGGCTGCGATAAATTTTTGCTTAATAACATCTTACCCCTTAACGGCACCTGCTGTCATTCCTTTTATGATATATTTCTGTAAGAAAATGTACACGATTACAACCGGTACCACAACGAGCGTAACAGCGGCTGCCATCAGTCCGTAGTTCGTGCCTTCCTGGCTGGTCAGTTCGTTCAGCAGTCTGGTGATGGTACGCATCTCCGGACGACGGAGGAAGAACATCTGGGTAAACAGATCGTTATAGCTCCACAGGAATGCGAAGATGGCGACCGTAGCGAAGGAAGGCTTGGTCAACGGCATGATGACCTTGAAGTAGATCTGGAAAGCGTTACAGCCTTCCATGTACGCTGCTTCTTCCAGTTCCAGGGGCAGGCTCTTCATATATCCGGACAGTACCACGATGGAGAATGCCAGGTTACCGGCCACCTGCGGCAGGATCACGGACAACATGGTCAGCCACCAGCTGCTGGTATTGACGATCCCCCAAGAGGTCTCCATGGAGAACACCGGGATAATGGTGGCAAATACCGGGAACATCATAGCGGACACTACCATGGAATACAGGAAGTTGCTTCCCCGGAAGCAATATCTTGCCAGCGCATAAGCTGCCATACCTGCCAGAAGGATTACGATCAGTGACACCATCATGGAGATGAAGATACTGTTGCGGTAAGCTCCGAAGATATTCAGATTACCGAATGCCTTGCGGTAGTTGGCTGTGGTGAACAGATCTCCCACCGGAAGAGAGAAGGAATCTGCCAGGATTTTATCCTTCGCCTTGAAAGAGTTCTGGATGACCCAGATGATGGGATAAATCGTAGTAAAAGCCCAGATGCTCAGGAACAGGTATACCAATATAGATCCGATAGATATTTTCTTCTTCATGGCTTTCCCTCCTAGTAATCTTTTTCTTTAAAGATGGCATTTACCACCTTAGCCAGTACGATACCGAGAACTACGATCAGTACTGCCAGTGCGGAACCGTAATCAACATTTTTGGTCTCCATGGTATGATAGTACATGTAAGTTCCGGTAAGGAAGGTGCTCTTAAGCGGCATTCCCTTCGGGAACATGGTCCAGGGCAGGTCAAATACTTTCAGGGCACCGGTGACTGCCAGGACGCTGCAGGTGCAGATTACATTGTGTAACAACGGTATGGATATGTATCTTACTTTCTGGAATGTAGAAGCACCGTCGATTCGTGCTGCTTCGTACAATTCATCGGAGATATTATTCAGTCCCGTAATGAGGATTACAAAATAGAATCCCACATACTGCCACATAACCGGCAGCATCATAGTGAAAAGTGCGATTCCCTCACCTTTCCAGTCTGTCAGTCCGACCTTTCCCAGTTTTTCCAGGATCTGATTCAGCATACCCTTGTCATACAGGAAGATCAGGTTAAACAACAGACCAAGTGCGGTAGCGGAGATCACGATAGGGAAGAAGTATACCGTCTTGAAAAAGTGTTTCCCGTGTGCAATATTATCTACCATCAATGCCAGGACAATGGCGATTCCCACCTGACCCACCAGCGTAACCAGCATCATGATCAGAGTGTTTTTCAGGGAAATCCACACGACTTCATCATGAAACATCTCTACATAATTGCTGTACCAGGGATCCAGGAATCCTTCTCCTCTGCTTCCCAGCTGTCGTATATTCTGAAAACTATTCCAGATATTCTGTAAGAACGGGTAATACAAATAGACAATCATGAAAAGAAAGGCGGGGATCAGAAAAATTATTGCCGGTTTCTTATTCTTGTATATACTTGCTCCCATATGCTTCCTCCATTCACTTTCCTGTTGAAATCAGCCGGAGGTTTTATCCCCCGGCTGAACAAGAAATCTGTTTTATTTTACTGCTGTGCGTGATACAGCTTCAGTCCTTCTTCTACTGCTTCACTTGCATCCAGCTTGCCGGTTACGATCTCAGGCATACCATCGAAGGTAGTCACACGACAGTCACCCATGAAGATGTCCTGTACGGCTCCGGTCAGGGAAGTAACGCCGGACATCATATCCATAGCTTCGATCTGCAGAGCATTGAACTGGCTGTCATCTACAGCGGGAGCGTTCTTCAGAGCACTTGCGGTATGCTGTGCGAATACGGGAACTAATTCGTCAGAAGTCATGTAGCTTACGAAATCTACAGCTGCTGCTCTCTTGTCGGGATCATCCCATGCTTTTCTGGTGATGTAGTAACCCATGGACAGACCACCGATTAAGTCGGTTGCTTTTCTGTCACCATTGCCGGGTACATAGGTAACGGTAAAGTTAGCCAGCTTGTCAGCATCCAGAGTAGAAGCATCTTCGGGATCGGACTGGCATGCATTTACAATACCGCCGACCTTCCAGGAACCATCAATCAGGAATGCAGCCTTGCCGTCTACGAACATTGAAAAGGTCTCATCATCGGTAGCGGATAAGGTGTTGTCGGGGAAATATCCCAGTTCATACAGCTCCTTGATGTCCAGCATACCATCTACCCAGGAAGATGCATCTTCGATGCTGTCGGGAACATGTACGTGGTTCTCAGGTGTGTCGTGGTTGAAGATTGCATACTCCCACCAGTAATGAGGAATGTTGCCCAGAGCTGCTGCAATCGGAGTATATCCTGCATCTTTGATCTTCTGGCAATCTTCCTTGAACATGTCCATGGTATAATCAGCGCCGGGTACTTCTACACCTGCTGCGTCCAGGACTTCTTTGTTAACGAACATTGCTTCCCAATAACCGTTGACGGGAACTGCATATTTCTTACCGTCTACCAGAGAGTCTGCAATCAGATCATCATTCATGTTAGAAGCGTAATCCGGATACTCTGCACGGATCTCGTCGATGGGAACTACCTTGTCTGCTTCGATGAAGCTGTTAGCGTCCGCACCGTTGAAGAAGAACAGTACATCAGGTTCGGAGCCTGTCTCAAAGTCAGTAACGACTCTGGTCTTGAAGGTCTCATCGGAAGTAGCGGATGTATCTGCTACGGTGTTGCCGGTCTTGTCACACCATGCCTTTACGGCATTTTTGAAATTCTGTGCGTTACCATCTTCGCCTGCGAAGGTGGTGGTTACATTCAGCTCTACAGGCTTTGCTGTAGCTGTTGTTTCCTCAGCACTTGTTGTACTTTCTGTTTTGGTGCCGGTCGTCTCTACGCCCCCGTCAGACGGCTGGCTGCCACATGCTGCAAGAGAGAAAATCATGGTACCTGCCAGCATTGCTGCAATAAATTGTTTCATACACTATACCTCCCAAAAAAATTTGTTTTGCAGATGTTCTTCATCTGTTGTAACTATATAATAGTATGAATAGGGGGAAATCAAAATTGTTGCCCTTGGCTTTTTTTGCCTATTATTGTTGTCTTCTTTCATCAATTTTGACCAAAATTGTACTAACCGTATGATTATTTTTGTTATTAGTGATGAACAAACCGCATTCCGAACCGTACATCATGCGAAGTCTTTGGTCAACATTACGGATTCCCAGGCTTACACGGCGCTCCTTTTGTGGATCCGGTTCCTCATTTAACAGCCTGTGGATCTTCGCCTGATCTTCCTCACTTAAGGGGCGGTTGTTCTCAATCTCAATGCACAACAGATCCTCCCGTTTCCGATACAGGCGGATCACCAGTTCCCCTTCTCTGGTAATGCTCATGCCATGCTCAATGGCATTCTCCGCAATAGGCTGCACGATCAGGCGGGGAATCTTATAATTCAGCAGGCTCTCATCTATCTCTTTTCGACAGGTGAATTTCTCTCCGTACCGCTGCGTGATAATATAGAGATACGCATCCACATATTCCATTTCCTCTGCCACAGTATTGTAGGGATCGGCTTTCCGGTTCATGGTGGCTTCCAGCATAGTGGACAGGGACTCAATCATCTGACTGACACGCATATTACCGTTCAGTCTGGCCTCCCAGTTGATAATTTCCAGTGTATTATTCAGAAAATGGGGGTTAATCTGTGATTGCAGTGCCATAATTCTGGCATCCCGCAGAGCAATCTCCTCCATATAGATTTTATCAAACTGTTCTTTTAACTGTGATGACATATAGTTAAAGGATTCTTCCATATGATAGAATTCTTCACTGACTGCCATGTTCTCGATCTGGGTGCCGTACTCTCCCTTCCGCACCACGTCAAACACTTTGATCAGATCCTGTACCGGCTTATTTACCCATTTGTTTAGGAAATTATAAATAATGAATACCAGCGGCAATGCAAATACCGCCAGAATTGCATACACATAGCGGATGGTGGTGATCTCCGCATAGATTGCCGAACGATCCAGTTCCACCACACAATCTAACGTGGAATGGTACAACTTCATCCTCTTATATACATAAGGGTTCTGTCTGCCGCTCGCATGCCCTATAAAGCTGCCATTTTCTGCCAGTCGGTTCTGCTGCTCCTCGCCGTAGGGCATGTCCGCATCATCTCCCAGGCTGAGACTGTATACCCCGTCCAAATAAACCGCAGCATTTTCATAACCCCAAACACTTTTTAAACTCTCCATCAGAGATTCCTCATTCAGCTCAATCGCAAGAATCGCAAAAGGATGGAATTTGGAATCCACCAGGTTACGGATCATATACAAGCGTCCGCCATAGCTGCGCAGTTCCGTCCGGGTGTCCAGGTCATCCATCTCTTCCAACAGATCCTTTGCCACATAAGTCTTGAAATAAGTGATATCGCGGTAGGTTCCGCCGGTACTGTTATTGTAGGTGTAATAGATCTCTTCAGGATATTCCCGGAATACCAGGTTCACAGATTGGCAGTTTTTATTGAACATATACTGCTGCTCCAGGAAGGTGAATACTGTCGTTTGGAAATCCCGTCTGCTGCCGCCTGCCTGATAAGTCAGATATGCTTCCCGGATTACGTTCAGATAGGAAGCATTCTTGGATGCTGTCTCGCTCTCCGCCAGCTGCAGCTCCATGATCTCCGCTGCCTTTTCCATAGAGGTTGTCACGGACCGCTCGATTTGGGTATGTACCTTCTGCGTCGCCATATTGCTCATAATACCGTTGGTCAGAAGTAACGGCAGGAACCAGCCGAACAGCAGCAAAAAAAGCATGCTCCAGAGTAAAGATTTCCTTTTGCATGTTTTCTCTTTCGTCTTCATATCTTATTCCCCCTCGGAGTTCTTCTTATAAAAAAGATGATAACACAGAGGCTTCCATGTTACCATCTTTTTAGCTGGATTATGACAATTTCTTTACTATTTGAGCGACAAATAATCCTCAAATAATTCGCAGAGCTTCTTCGCATCCTCCGCTTCCGGCATCTCACAGAAGATTCGAAGCAACGGCTCCGTACCGGAGAATCGGATGGAGATCCATCCACCGTTCTTCAGGTAGAGTTTTACGCCGTCCAAATAGGACACCTGATCTACTTCATAAGGAATCTCAGGCAGTTTCTTCTCTTCCAGTAAGTGTTTCTGGATTGCTTCCTTTTTCTCCTGGCTGAAGCGGTAGTCTCTCTCTTCCAGGGCAAGCCTGCCATACTGCTCATGGATCTCTTCCATGATCTCGGAAAGCTTTTTGCCGGTGACTGCCAGCATTTCTACTAACAGTGCGGAAGCATAGACACCATCCTTACCCTTAATGTGACCACGAACGGTCAGACCACCGGAGGATTCACCGCCGATGACAGCATCCGTTGCATACATTTTAGCGGAGATATGTTTAAATCCTACGGGAACCTCATAGCATTTCTCACCGAAGCTCTCTGCCACGCGGTCCAGCATATGCGTAGTACAGATATTACGGACTACAGGACCGTGCCAGCCCTTGTATTTCATCAGGTAGTAGTACAGCAGTACCAGAATGTCATTGGGATGCAGGAAGTTACCCTTTTCATCGATGACACCGATACGATCCGCATCACCGTCTGTTGCAATTCCCATGTCGCATTTTCTGTCCAGTACATAGTTCTGTAAGGTACGCAGTGTATCCGCTGTAGGTGCAGGCAGCTTACCACCAAACAAGGTATCATGACGCTCGTGAATAGTCTCCACCTCGCATCTCGCAGTCATCAGCACAGTCTTGATAGAGGTCTCGCTGACGCCGTACATGGGATCCAATGCCACACGAAGTCCGGCTTCGCGGATCGCTTCCATATCCACTGCGGCAATAATGCTGTCCAGATACTCATTCAAAGGATAAATCTCTTCGATCAGTCCGGCTTCCAGTGCTTTCTGGTAATCCATCTCATTCACAGGCAGATCTGTCACTTCATTGATAAACTGCTCGATCTCCATGGTCTGTTTCTCATCCGCATCTCTGCCGCCGTAGGTGAATACCTTAACACCGTTGTAGATAGCGGGGTTATGGCTGGCAGTAATCATCATACCGTAATGGTAATCATGCTTCATCACATAAAACATTACTAACGGTGTAGGCACAGACTTATTAATAAGCTTCGTGTGGATTCCTTCCGCTGCGAATACCATAGCTGCCCACTGCATTGCTTCCTTGGACAGGAAACGTCTGTCATAACCGATGACCATTCCGGTGTTCTCCACGCCTTCCTTTTTCATCTTGTCGCAAAGTGCCTTGGACAGGATCTGAATATTTTCCTTCGTGAAATCTTCTCCGATGATGGCTCGGAAGCCACCGGTACCAAATTTGATCATAATGCTGCCTCCTTATATATTATCTGTTTTTGCTTTTGTTCCCTTATTGTTTTGCTATTGCCTTATTTTAGCCTTACTTTACATCGTGACGAATACTTCATGCTCCGTACCTGCACGAAATATGGGTACTTTGTCTGCCTTATGTCCGTCCACCAGGATCTCTTTTACCCCGTGCATGACCTTACTGCGGTTCTCGACCTTGATATGGTAGGTTGCGCCTCTCCATCTTCTGGTCACCTCGAAACCTTCCCAGTCCGCCGGGATGCAGGGATCGATGATCAGACAGTCATAGTCCGGACGGATACCCAGCATGTAGCGGGTAGCGCTGAAGTAAGACCAGCCGCCGCTGCCTGTCATGAAAGGATGTCTCGCTCTGCCGAATGCAGTATGATCCTTGCCCGCAATAAACTGACAGTAGGAATAAGGTTCGGATTCCCGGATCTCGATCTTGTCATTCTGCCAGTAAGGGCACAGAGCATCGTAGAACTTCATTGCCAGATCGCCTCTGCCGCAGACACAGGCTGCCGCCCATGCCCAGGGATTCGGATGGGAGAAAATAGCTCCGTTTTCCTTCAATCCGGGATACACTCTCGTTACAAATCCGATGTCATCATCGGGTTTTGTATAGGAAGGCGTATTCAGTAACAGTCCATAAGGTGTATACAGATATTCATCGATAGTATCCAGTGTCTTTGCGCTCTTCTCGGGATCTGCCACACCGGACAGAATTGCCCAGGCATTGGACTCCAGATGTACCTTGCCCTCTACATCTTCCTTGCAGCCGATCTTTTTCCCGTTCTTCGTAATGCCGCGGATGTACCAGTCGCCGTCCCACAATACAGCATCACAGGCAGCCTTTACCTTATTCGCCAGCTGATGGTAACGTTTCGCATCCTCTCTCTCCCCGAGGATCTCAGCCAGTGTGATAAAATGCTGCAATGCCCAGTAATGCAGGAAGCTTACCATGGCGCTCTCACCGCCGCCCAGGTTCAGGCAGTCGTTCCAGTCAGCCCGAAGTCCCTTGCAGATACCGTCCTCGCCCACCTGTTCGGCACTGAAATCCAGGATCCGTTTCAGATGTTCATATACACTCTCCGTTACCTTATTCCCCAATACAAAAGTGTCAGCGTAGGTGAACTCTTTTCTTGCAAAATCCAGGTCTCCGGTCTCTTTTATGTACTCTACCACTGCGCCTACCAGCCACAGTGCATCATCGGAGCATGCATCCTTGATTCCGTGGATCATGCTCTGCTTATCCGGCTCCGGAATCACGGTAGGTGACTGGAACGGTTTATCCCCGGTTTTCTCTTCAAACCATTCCGGTGAGAACAGATGCAGACCGTAACCGGTAGTGGTCAGTCCCTTTAACAGCTGCTCGATTCTCTCGCGGCACTTGTCCGGGTTGGAATGAGGAATCGTCATGGCATCCTGCGCTGTATCGCGGTAGCCCAGTCCCACTCGTCCACCGACTTCGATAAAGGAAGCAAAGCGGGAGAACATAACATTGATCTCCGACTGGTACAATGTCCATGTATTGATCAGAGTGTTCATGCCCTCATTTGGTGTGTGGATCTGCAGGGCATCGTATTTCTGCTTCCAGTAAGCTGCCAGATCAGTGTAGACCGCATCCACTCTCTTCAGGTCACTGTATTTTACACGGATCCGTCTGCCTTCTTCGCGATTGCCCTCTCCCAGCATGATCACGAAGCGGGCTTCCTCACCGGGCTGTAATTTGAAATTTTTCTGTAAGCTGCCGCAGTGGTTGCCTCCCAGTTCTGTGGAACCGGAGAGCACTGCTCTGTCTAATCCCGCAGGATAATCTTCAGTACCGTACACTCCCAGGAACTTGTCTCTCACGCAGTCATATGCGTCCGGTGTAAAGTTAGCGGTAAAATACTGATATCCATGCTCCTCGTAGAACAAATCTTCCTCAATGATACCGTCTTCATAAGAAGAACCGGCACAGTACAGGCTCATCTGGAAGTTCTGATTATCGATCATGATATGGTGGAAAGAAAATTCCATATAAGTAAATAAGGAAAGATCTTTCACCTGCTCCGTGGTATTTTTCACTTTCACATCCCACAACAACACATTTTCACCTCTGGGAATGACCATGGTCTGCGAAGATGTCAGACCATCATATTCGCTCTCGTATACTGTGTAGGAAAGTCCGTGGCGACAGCGATAGCTTGCTTTTGACAGATCCTTGGCCACCGGCTGCCAGGAAATGGAATGATAGTCTTTTTTCTCATTATCTCTGATGTACACATAAAATCCGGGGCGATCCATGGGTACCCCATTCCCACGGAACCGGCTGATTCTGTGATACTCCGGTGTTTTGTAGAACAAATATCCCCCTGCTGTGTGATTAATAACCGCGGCCATATCCTCTACTCCCAGATAGTTCGTCCAGGAACAGGGCAGTGCCACGTTGTCGATGACGTATTCTCTTTTTTCATTATCGAAATAGCCGTATTGCAAAACGCGTCCCTCCCATATATAGTTTTTTGCTTTTTCAGAACTTTTTTGTTCTGTTTTACTGTAATTTCATTATAGAAAACTAACTCTTTGTTTAAAATTGCTCATTATGTGATTATTTGCCCAAAATTGTTAGATATAATAATGATTTCCAAAAAAAATTTTACTTTCCAGTAGATTTTTGGGAAACACTAAACTATAATAGAACATCATGGGATTTTAGTTGCAAAGATCCGTAGAGAAAGGTGTCAGCAGTGTACAAGATAGGTTTTGACAATGACAAATACCTCAGCATGCAGTCTGAGAAGATCAAGGAACGTATCGCGAAATTCGGCGGCAAGCTGTATCTGGAATTCGGCGGCAAGCTGTTCGACGATTATCACGCATCCCGTGTATTGCCCGGTTTCCATCCGGACAGTAAGATCAATATGCTGGCACAGCTGAAGGACGAGGCGGAGATCGTCATCGTTATCAATGCAGCAGATATCGAGAAAAATAAGGTTCGTTCCGATCTTGGCATTACCTATGATCTGGATGTGTTGCGTCTGATTGATGCTTTTCGTGGCTACGGTCTGTATGTCGGCAGTGTGTGTCTGACCCGCTTTGCCGGCCAACCCAGCGCCATTGCATATCAGAAAAAATTGGAATCCCTCGGAATGAAAGTATATCGTCACTATTCCATTCCCGGATATCCTTCCAATATTCCGTTCATCGTGAGTGATGAAGGTTACGGCAAAAATGATTATATCGAAACCACACGTTCCCTGGTGGTGGTGACTGCTCCCGGACCCGGAAGCGGTAAAATGGCCACCTGTCTCTCTCAGCTGTATCATGAATACAAGAGAGGCATCAAAGCCGGCTATGCCAAGTATGAGACCTTCCCGATCTGGAACATTCCGTTAAAGCATCCGGTGAATCTGGCTTATGAAGCTGCTACCGCAGACCTGAACGATGTCAATATGATCGATCCTTTCCATCTGGAGGCTTACGGCGAGACCACGATCAACTACAATCGTGACGTGGAGATCTTCCCCGTAGTCAGCGCCATGTTCGAGAAGATCATGGGAAGCTGCCCTTACAAGTCTCCTACTGACATGGGTGTCAATATGGCAGGCTTCGGTATCGTAGACGATGAAGCAGTCCGCGATGCCGCTAAACAGGAAATCATCCGCCGCTACTACAATACTCTGTGCCAGAAGCGTCAGGGTACCGCCGGTGACGATCAGATTTTAAAGCTTGAACTTCTTATGAAGCAGGCAGGGGGCACCATCGACGATCGTGTTGTCGTAAGCGCAGCCAATATCAAAGCAGAGACTACCGGAGAACCGGCAGCTGCCATTCAGCTTCCGGACGGCAGAGTCCTTACCGGACGTACCAGTACTCTGTTAGGTGCTTCTTCCGCATTGTTACTGAATGCCCTGAAAGCTCTGGCCGGCATTCCGGACGAAGTACAGCTGATCTCACCCACCGCCATCGGACCCATTCAGGATCTGAAGACGAATTATCTGGGGAACCGCAATCCCAGACTGCATACGGATGAGACGCTGATCGCCCTTTCCATCTGTGCGGCTACGGATGATACTGCGAAGGCTGCTGTGGAGCAGTTGAAGAATCTGAAGGGTTCCGAAGTGCACTCCAGCGTGATTCTGTCACAGATCGACATGAATACCTTCCGCAAATTAGGTGTGAATCTGACATGCGAACCTCATTATCAGAACCAGAAGCTGTATCACAACTAAACAGTTTGTCATTCTACGATAAATTATGGCAGTTATTGAGCGAAGGCGCTCCCCAAGGGGAGTCTCTCGCTCTTTTTATATGCATAACTATTCAGAGCAAAAGAAAACTCTGAAAGAGCGATTTTGCGAATGTGGTCTGAATAGTTACTATATCAAAAGGAGGAGAAAATTATGGCAGTAAAGTACGTGTTTGTGACCGGAGGAGTCGTATCCGGTCTGGGAAAGGGAATTACCGCAGCTTCCCTGGGAAGACTGTTGAAGGCGAGAGGTTACAAAGTAACCATGCAGAAATTCGATCCTTATATCAATATTGATCCCGGTACCATGAACCCTATCCAGCACGGCGAAGTATTCGTTACCGAGGATGGCACGGAGACCGACCTGGACCTGGGACATTACGAGCGTTTCATTGATGAGAACCTGGATAAAAATTCCAACGTTACCACCGGTAAGGTATATTGGTCCGTATTGCAGAAGGAGCGTCGTGGCGACTACGGTGGAGGTACCGTTCAGGTCATTCCTCATATCACCAACGAGATCAAGAGCCGTTTCTACCGCAATTTTACAGATGATGAGACCCGCATCGCCATCATCGAGGTCGGCGGTACCGTAGGCGATATCGAGAGCCAGCCCTTCCTGGAATCCATCCGTCAGTTCCAACATGAGGTCGGTCATGACAATGCCATCCTGATCCATGTAACACTGATCCCTTACCTGAGTGCTTCTCAGGAACTGAAGACCAAGCCTACCCAGGCAAGTGTTAAGGATCTGCAGGGCATGGGTATCCAGCCGGACATCATCGTCTGCCGAAGTGAGCATCCTCTGGATCAGTCCATCAAGGACAAGATCGCGCTGTTCTGTAATGTACCTCAGAGTCATGTACTGCAGAACCTGGATGTGGAATATCTGTACGAGGCACCGTTAGCTATGGAAAAAGAACATCTGGCACAGGTAGCCTGCGAATGCCTGCATCTGGATTGTCCGGAACCGGATCTGACAGACTGGAAGAAGATGGTGGAAGATCTGCGTCATCCCACTGATGAAGTGCAGGTAGCTCTGGTCGGAAAATACGTTTCTCTGCATGATGCCTACATCAGTGTGGTAGAGGCTTTGAAACATGGCGGTATCAGCAATCATGCAACCGTACACATCAAGTGGATCGATTCCGAGACGGTAACACCGGAAAATGTAGAAGAATTATTGAGCGACTGCAACGGCGTTCTGGTACCCGGCGGCTTCGGTTCCCGCGGTATTGAGGGTAAGATCCTGGCAATTCAGTATGCGAGAACGCATGGAGTTCCTTTCCTGGGACTGTGCCTGGGAATGCAGCTGACTATCGTAGAATATGCAAGAAATGTCATCGGCTACAAGGATGCCCACAGTGTGGAACTGGATCCCAACACCACGCATCCTGTGATCGCCCTGATGCCGGATCAGAACGGTGTGGAAGATATCGGCGGTACCTTAAGACTGGGCGCATACCCCTGCGTACTGGACAAGGATTCCCGTGCTTACCAGCTCTACGGACAGGAGAATATCTCCGAGAGACATCGTCATCGTTATGAGGTCAACAACGACTACCGTGCTGTCCTCACCGAAAACGGTCTGCGCCTCTCCGGTCTGTCTCCCGACGGACGTATCGTGGAAATGTGCGAGCTTACCGAGCATCCCTTTTTCGTAGCCACCCAGGGACACCCCGAGCTGAAGTCCAGACCCAACAGACCCCATCCGCTGTTTAAGGGATTCGTGGAAGCGGCTTTGAAGAATAAGCACCAGAAATAAGTGGAAAGTGATGCGGCGAACGCCGCGATTGACAGCGCTCCATGCTGACAATCTTATGAATAGCGTGGCTCATTGCGGATGGCAGTTTTAAACCAACCGAACGCCCACGGTAGATATGTCAGGGGCACAAACTCTTATAATTCCAAGATTGTACCCTCCCCGTCAAGAGTTTTGGGCACAGGGCGACTTACCTTCTTGTGCTGTGCCCATTTTAAAGCAGACTGTGGGCACAGATAGACTTATTCCCTTGCGCTGTGCCCATTTTAGAACAAACCGTGGGCACAGATAGACTTATTTCCTTGCGCTGTGCCCATTTTAAAACAAGCTGTGGGCACAAAGCGACGTGTTTTCTTGCACTGTACCTATTTTAAAACAAGCTGTGGGCACAAAGCGACGTGTTTTCTTGCACTGTACCTATTTTAAAACAAAGGAAGGGCATAGCCGACGACTTTATCGTTGCTGTGCCCTTTCCTTGGAAATACATATATTTATTTCACTAACTTTCTATTTCTTTTTATCATTTTTCAAATACATTAGAATCCCATGTATAACTCTACCGAGGCATCCTCCTATCACCATTCCGGCCATCGTGATTCCCAGTATTTCCTCGTATCGGAATCTGTTTGCCGCAAATGCCCATACGCATGCCGCGACACCGCATAAAACGACCAGTCCGATATAGATATTTTTTATACTCTTGTCCTCACTGGAACTGTTGGACGGCATCGCGTCGTTTCCTACCAGTTCATCAATGCTTGTGTCAAATTCCTTCGATAAGAGGATTAATTGCTCCGGGTTCGGAGCTGTTTCTCCTAATTCCCAGTTCGATATAGTCTGTCTTGTAACATTGATCTTTTCTGCCAGCTTCTCCTGCGAAATCCCCTTCCTTTTTCTTAAGGTCTGAATATTGTTTCCCAACTGCATCCGTTACCTCTCCTTTCGCATGAAGTATAGCATGCTATCGCCATGCAGTGCTATCAACATTGCCGGGAATTTACGCAAAGAAACTTAACATTTCCGCAAACCACAGATTTTCTACCGGTTTCTCCGGTATCCGGCCTCGTCCACGTATTCCGGGTGTTCTTTCACATAAGGGTCTCTGTCGCCGCAGACGGTGTAGTCACATTTGCAGCCGTTGGAGCAGGTGGTCTTACGAACCAGCTTCGCGTGGATCAGCTCCATGGCCGCAAAGTCCGGATTACACAGGGCTGGCATCACTTCCAGCAGTCCGTATTTCTTCGCAAATTCCGCCACCGGACATTCCGTAAATTCGTAATAGATCGGCCCATCTTTGTCATAGGGTGCCACATTCATGTGGAAATCGCCCCATTTGTCACATTGCTTCTTCGCATTCTGAAAGGAGCGCTGCATCATTTTTTTGAAAAAGGGCTTGTTGCAGTCCACGACCTTCAGCCTGTTCAGCATCCGAAAGGCTGGAAGGAACAATTCTCCCTCCATCTCTTCAATTTCCGCAAGGCTTGTGACTTCCTTGCAGACCACATAATATGCCATCAGTGCCGCACAGTCATAGTTGCCTCCGGCGCCGTTATGGAAATTCTTCTTTCCTCCCAGATCTGTGCGCCAGTCAGAGAGAAATTCCACATATTGCAGTTGTACCTTCTCCCAGACAGCCTCCCGCTGTTCCGGTGGATAATGCAGCGCTATTTTCTCCCGGATCTGCTTTTTGCAGGGTTTGGAATAGATCACATGACATTTACGGTCAAATTGCAGTTCACTGTCTTTCATAGCTTCCTCCTATGTAATCCGCCGGCATCCTTATCGATATTCCAATATTTCCTCCAATGGTTTCCTCGGTCTGGGCTGCGGGTGCTCCGCCGCATGGCCCACTGCTACGGCGCCGATCAACTGACCAGGTTCTCCAATCGCTTCCACCAGATCGTCATAGGCAAAACAGGTATTGGCGATCCACAATGTCCCCAGATCCAGTTCCGTTGCTTTCAAAAGCATATTCTCTATAGATGCACCAATGGACAGAGAGTCACAGATCTCTGCCACACGGCGGTCTGTCGCGATTGCTTCATACGGAGACTGCCCGTTGGTGTTCATCACAATGATTGTGACCGGCGCTTCCCTCATAATCCGCAGCGTGTGAAAAGCATCGGGGAGGCCATAGGCTGACTGCGGGAGCAGCTTATGCTCTGCCTGTTCCTTCTCCAAAGCCTTCTCCATCACATCCAGCAGCCTGTCTTTTTCTCCACCCGTGTATACAATATACTTCCATGGCTGCCGGTTTTTGGCAGAAGGGGCAAGGGCGGCTGCCCTTACAATGGTCTCTATCTGTTCTCTGCTCACCGATTCACTGCTGAATTTCCGTATACTTCTTCGTTCTTCTATCATTGGTTTTCCTCTCTTCAAGGCCACAGCCACCGAACCGCTACCGCCAAAAACAGCAGCGCCATGGCAAACACTATTACCGTGGTGAATCTGATTTTTCTCTTTAAAACATACACTCCGGGATGTTTCACATTGATATAAATAGTATAAGAGTTTCCTTTGTCATGCCTGAGAATTCTTCATCACCCAGGCAAAGGCCTTCGCCGTCCGCAGCCCCGGATCCCGGAAATGATTCCCGGGATTCCATTCCAGCGTACTGGGGATCCCGCACTGTTGCAGCCATGTGCGTGCCTCCCGGATACAGTCACCGACAGTTGCCATGACAAGATTCCTCGTCTTTTCCTCTTTGTCCCCAAGACTTAAGTAAGCTGCCCGGCTCTTATTCTCATGCTCCTTCATGTAGGACAGAAAACCGGGGAACCACACCGAAGGCGATGCCGCTGCTATGCCTGCAAACCGGTCCGTCTGATAAGATGCCCACAGGGAAAACAGCCCGGCAAGAGAATATCCGCCGAGATAATACGTTTTATTTTTCTCCGGGCACAACTGCAGAATTTCTTCCAATAATGTAGCCGCTCCCTCACCAAAGTCCTCATTTCCGAATACCGCCGGTGCTTTCCACGGAGACAGATCGAGATTCCAGTCATCCACTTTTACCGCAATCAGCTGAAAGTCCAGTTCTGTCAGATTCCGGATCTGTGTCACTTCATCCTCGATCTCCGGCAGATCATGATCTCCCACGGGCTGGATCAAAACAATGGGAGCCTCCGGATTCCCGTACTTATATATCGTCATATCAACCTCTTTTACGGACGCTCCTTCTTCCGGCTTACCAGATATCCGGCTTCGTCCTTCACGATCTCGTATTCTTTTGCCATGGGATTTTCCGATCCTATCACACAGTAATCACATAGGTCGGAGTTGCCACAGATGACACAACGGATCAGCGTTCCATGCAGCTGCTCCATTGCCCAGTAATCGGAATTGCAGAATAGGGGAAGGATATGTAACAGGTTATGCTGCTTCGCGAACTCCGCATTCGGGCACTGGGTAAAATGATACCTCGCCGCATGATGCTCCTTATCATAGGCTTCCGGTACATTACAGAAGCCTGCCGGATACTGTGCATAGGCGGTGACATCCTTTTTGGCGGTTTTCTGAAAAATCGTATTGATCAGCCACATATCAAAGTTTCGGTTCAGATCAAAGATCTTTCCTAATTTTACAAAACTGCCCATAAACAGATTAGTCACAAATTCCTGAATCTCCTCTATGGGCGGCTGATCCGGCAGAAGCGGATACAAGGAAAAGATCACCAGTGCTCCATAAGTGGCAAGTGCATGACTTGCCTTTTTCCCACCGTAATCCGGAATCTCTTCCAGATATTTATTATATTGTGTGCTGGTCTTCTCCCAGATCTCTGCCCCCTGCGCGGCTCCGTAGCGGTCATTCAGCCAAGTCTGTATGTTCCCGCAAAATTCATTCATATCACTTAACTGCATCGGCTCGCTCATAAGCTTCTCCCTTCCTTTGCTCTATTTCACCTGACAGCCGCCCCACTCCACTACGGTAAAGCCGATGCGTTCTGTGGCGGTAAGGTCCTGCACGGGTATGTTTACTGCACTCTGTAATGGCTTCCATGCCATGAATACCCGTAAGAACGTATCGGGTGCCGGGTCAATGGAAAGCTGTGCCTCTTCTGTGTAGGTGTCTGTCTGGAAAGAAATGAGGTTGTACGGATTGTCCTGCATCAATGGCAGCCAGTAGACGATGAACTCATTTGCTTCCCGTCTGGTAAGTCCCAGACGGCTCAAAGCATTCTCCAAAAAGACCGCCGTGTCTCTTCCTGCCACACAAAAGCCTTCCGAGAAATCATAATCCACACGATTCACACCTTCCCAATAAAGGTAATTGTAGATCTGCCCGTCTGCATCTGTCAGTGTACCGTCAGGATCCGCCGAGACTTTCCAGCCATCGTTATATGCCGGATAGGTGCAGGTCAGTTTTCCCGCATAATCCAGTCTCACCGTAATATCGGTCTCGCTCTCCGGGTAAAGATAAATAACCGGCTTCGCAGCAGCCTCTTCCTCGCAGTCCTCCCGGCAGCCGGTAAGACAACAGACACAGGATAATGCCACCAACATGACAATCAGACGTTTTTGAATTAATTTTCTCATAGACTATCCCTCACTCTCTGCTCCGCTTTTCTTTTTTCATCTTATATAATTCTTCTGTCGCAAGCCTTGTCTTAGCCACAACATTTTCCCCTTGCTTCGGGAAGCAGTAATACTGTACCTGCGCATCCCCGATACTGATCATGTCTCCGATCTCATACCAGTAAAAATCAGAATAGAGGCTGTAGGATGCCTGCGGCAGCTGTCTGTATTGCAGTTTCCCGTCGCAGCCGGTCAGTTCAAATCCGTCGTCCGTATGTATCAACCGCCCTTCGCCGACTTTATACACGCATTTGGTATCCATGAGCATATAAATATCTACCGGAATATCCAGCCGGTAACTGCCCTCCTCCAGCTCTTTTCGCACGCACTCTCTTTCCCAACGGTACCAGTCCGGGATATGGGAAAACGGCGTTTCTCCCCGGTCCGCTTTCAGATATCCGGTCTCCGTCAATTCATAACCGGTGCCGCATGCATGGCAGATAATTTTCGTTCCTTTCCCCTCGGTCTTCCCTTCTGCCCGGCAGTTGGGACAGCGGTACAATGCTCTCTGCAATCCGTCCGCCCGAAAGGGTTCCTTCACGAGAATTCCCTTCTCCTGCTGCTCTCTGAAATAATCAAACGAAAAGACTTTCTGTAGTATTTCATTGATCTCTGTCGCAGATTTCTCCGCAATTTCCTTCGGAGAAATCAGGTATTCCATCTTCGCGGATACCTTTATCTTCCGAAGCTGCAATCCGTTATACAGGGGATATCGAGTAGGAGGCGGCGATTAACCGCCGTCCTCTCACACCACCGTGCGTACCGT
>ERZ808240.1294-NODE-1294-length-31458-cov-15.575359_pt1 | contig 31458 bp, 36 predicted proteins | sample MGYA00521084_ERZ808240 | MGnify/ENA primary metagenome ERZ808240 (study PRJEB31516, sample SAMN03275571) | gut metagenome | biome: mammalia-associated habitat; material: feces | host: Papio cynocephalus | place: Kenya | collected 2012-08-06 ... | reverse complement strand
ATATGGCAGTAGGATTTGTAAAAAGATTTTTAATAAAAATATTAATTGAAGAAGACGAGGAAAAACGAAACGAATTAAGTGATATATTGTTTGATAATATTTTAAAAAACCTAATACCTATTAGAAAAGGAAGAAAATATTCAAGAGATAAGAATAAAAATTCAACTAATAAACATCCAATTAACAAAAGAAAATCAATATAATTTATGAGTAAATGCCTATTAAGTTTGGGGTAAGGGGCATTATGTCTAAAAAAGTCTAAAAAAACTAGAATTTAATAAAACAGTATACTGTTTACAATTCTAGTTTAAAAATTTTTCTTAAGTTAATGACATTGATATTTCAAGTGTATTTTTTTACAACTTAATCCTAACATCTTCTCTCTTAATATCATCAACCTCAAAGAAGTCCTTTTCAATTGCTCCTTTATTTTTAGCAACAATATTATTAGGAAAAGTAATTATCATCTGATTATACAAAGAAACATTAGAATTATAAAGTCTTCTAGCAGCCTGTAAATGTTCCTCAACATCAACAACTGATTGTTGTAAAATTTTAAAGTTTTCACTAGCCTTTAAATCTGGATAATTCTCTACAACAGCATTAATTTTACTAAAATTCTCGTCCATAGCCGCATTAGCGTCCTTTTTCTCCTGCATCGACATATTATTTCTAAGCTCAACAACTTTTAATAAAATTTCTTTTTCATGCTTTGTATACCCCTTAACAACATCTACCATTTTAGTTAATACATCATATCTTTTTGCTAAAGCAACATCTATTCCTGAAAAAGACTCATCAACCTTTATAGAAGCTCTAACAATTTTATTAGAAACAGATATATACCAAACAACAATAATAAATATAACAACTACAATAGCAATTAAAACATACAAAAAGTCCATTATTACACCTCCCTCTTAAACAAATCATTATCTAAATTAAGTTCATCAACAAAATTAGTAATTAATTTAATATCCTTTGAAATATTATTCATAATATCTTCTTCATAAATTTTAGTAAATATACTATGTTCAAATGAATCAGAATTATTTGCTATACCAACATGTAATTTATTATCAACAAAACAAAATAATAACTTTCCGGAAATATTATTAGACAAATCTTTAATTTTAGAAATAATTGTTGGCGTCAAAACATAAAAAGCCTCATGTTCATCTTGAGCATATACTCTAAAATTATTATTAAATTCTTGATCTTCAAGCATCACCTTTTTATAAGTATTTCTTGAATCCCAATTACCAAGTTTAGAATTCCAAAATCCTTTTTGACACACTTGAATATTAGCCTTAAAAGATTTGTTAAAATCAAACACCATCCATCTCCCCATAAAAATTGTAGTCCATTCTTCTTTAGTATTACCATCCCTATCCGTAACTATTTCCTTCTCTTCAATATGAATATCAGATTGAACAATATTAATATTTTTGTACTTACCTGCCACATAATCATTAGCAGAATATCTATCCCCCATATATATCATACCAGTATTAGCAATAACAGATTCATCTATTCCTTTATCTGGCTCGTAAACTAAATCTTCAAATACAGATTTTAATGATTTTAAAACATAAGTTTCTTTATATGCTAAAGAAAACTTTTTAGAAGGACCAGAAGTAATAACAATAGTAATAACTAATCCAAATATTAAAACAAAAAATACAGAGAAAAAAGATTTAAGTGCCATAAAACTCACTAATGTTAAAATAATAGTTATAATAAATCCTACTATAAAAATATTTCTTGCTTTTTTTCTTAAAGTTTCCAAATCCTGTGGACTCATAATCTCACTCCATTCAAACTACACTATAATTAGATTATAACAAAAATATCAAAATAAGTATATCAAATTAATTAAAGTTTACAATACATAACACAAAATACTAAATATAAATAACTACAAAAAAATACAATAATAAATAATATAAAATCAAAAAAAAGAAAACAACATACAATATTACTAAGGAGGTATCTAATGGAAACAGAATTAAGTAATATTGTAACAGCACTAGGAGAATACAATAATATTCCAACATCTATATCATCAGAAGCTGCTATAGTAACTATGATAACAGGACTTACTATAGAAAAAGTAGCAGATAAAACTGTATGGGCAGATGGATTACTAACTTATACAATAACTGTTAAAAATGAAACTACCCAAACATATACAAACGCAACAGTAACAGATATACTAAATACAACATTAATTGACTTTGTAGATGATAGTGTAACAATAGACAGTACAAAAGCAACAAGTGAAGAATATACATATACTGCAGAGACAGGAACTTTAACCGTTAAATTATCAGATATAGCGCCCTCAGCAACAAAAACAATTACATTTCAAGTCAAGAAAAAAGCATAGAAAAAATTTTACATTAAAAAACATCTGTATACTAAATGCAAAAGATATTAAAGTAAAAAGTAATTATTGTGAAGTAAAAAGTATAGTGACAAGACCTAATTTATTTATGTGTAATACACCTTATTGGCGTTATTAAAAATATTTTTTAAGGAAATATAAACATTATAAAATTTAAAAGACATATCCCAAAAAAATATGTCTTTTAAAATACTATTTAAAATTAATAGAAATATTACCTATTCCTCCATTTACACTAATATTTTTGCTACCATTTCCAATTTTACTATTGTCACTAACTAAAGTATTATCAATACTAACATCACCTATACCTTTATCAACAGTAACTTTATAATCATCTTTATTACCAAAAATATTAAAAGTAAAATTTCCAACACCTGCATCTATTTTAGAATCATTACCAATCTCAGAAGATATAATAGCCTCTCCTACTCCCATATCAAAATCTAATTTACCAATACTACCAGAATTAATAACAATCTTCCCAGCGCCACTATCAATATCCGCTTTATCAGAAGTTAAACTATCAATAGTTACCTTTCCAGCACCAAAATCCATATTAATACTCTTTGAATTAATTCCTTCAATATAAACTTCACCAGCGCCGTTATTTATATTGACATCATTTAAAACACTATTTCTAGGAATAACAATTTCTATCTTTTTTCTATCACCAAAATAAAATTTCCTCTTATCCTTTATTTTAAGTACCCCATTCTTAGTACTATATTCTACTCCTCTAGTATCTTCACTCTTAATTGAATATTCATCACCATATATCAAATAAAAATCACTATATTTAATATCAACATCAAATTCATCAAAATAATCATTGTCTGAAGTCCAAATAGTAGACATTTTACTATTATTAGAATTAGAAGAAAAAGAATCAAATACCAAACTTAAGCCACTAAATATAGAACTAAATATAATATATATCAAAAATATGGCAAAAGCCAAACTTAAATACTTAATAATCTTTTGAATAATACTCATTTTATATCAACACCACCAAATATACAACTAGCATTAATATATATAGTATATTTTCCATCATTATCTTTTACTTTCTTTTTTTCCTCTACTCCACCAAATATACAATTAGACTTAACGCAAACCTTAACATCATTTGGAACATGAATATCAATACCGCCAAATATACAATTAGCATTAATAACAACATCGCTATTTATAATACTGTCTCTTAAATCTATATCTACGCCACCAAATATAGCATTTAAAGTAGCACCAGTAAATTTTTCTTTCTTAAAATCTAATTTTTGAGAAGAAAATATAGCATTATATTCACCCACTTTATTACTTTTATTTAACTTCTTTATTTCATCATTTACCTTATTATTAATTCTGCCTTTAAATATTAATGATAAACCAAAGAATATAACAATCATAGGTAATAAGATTTTCCATAAAATAGCAAAATTAATAATATGTTGACACGCTAGTAATAATAATGTTCCTACAAGCATTCCTATCGCATTTCCTGTTTTATCAGAATCATTAAATAGACCCACAAAACAAGGTACAATAATAAATAAAGTCCACCAACCATTAAAAAATATGTCGATACTTACTATATCAAGCGTATTAAGTCCAATAATAACTCCTAAAAATATAAGCAAAAGCCCCCAAATAACATTATTTTTGTTTTCCATAAACAACACACTCCTTTACATTTACATAATATCATATTTTAATTTATAATGAAATATATTTTTATTATTTTATTACAATACATTATATTTAATTACAATATACTAAAAAATAACTATGTATTTTACACATAATTATTTTAATAAATTTATAAACTAGTCAACTTTCCATACATAAAACACCATATAAGAATCAATATCAATAATACATAACTAAATTTACTAATTCTAATTTTTTTTAAATCATTTCTCTCAACTTCATTAGCACTTTCAATATATTTTAAACCAAAATGACTAATAGTACTAATATCTTTATCACTCTTAATTGCAAATCTTAAAGGATTATCAAATTCAGTAAAACAAATATTCTTATCAAGTCTAATAAAATAAATAAACATAATAATATCACCAATACAACCAGAAATATTAAAAATAGATAACATAAGTAAATAAGGAAATTTAAAAATAAAACTAACTATATAAGTAATAATTCCTAAATAAAATAATGGAAACATCAACGAATTAAGAATATTTTTTCTAGTAATATCTTGCTTGCATAAACAATAAAAAACACCACTTTCAAGCTTAATTCCATATACTATTTTTTTAAAATCACCACCATATAATACATAAGCAAAACTATGAAATATCTCATGTAATCCCATATAAAGCATATATAACAAAATAAACCAAACTATATTAATTGAATTCATTGAGAATATAAGTAATTTTGGATTAATAATCATAGTTATACCAAACATAATTCCAAATAACAACAAACAAAAAAAATTTAATATAACAACATTTATTTCAAATATATAATATTTATTCTTATTCATCCATATCATATCCAATCCTTATACTAATAGTATAACACATAACTCAAAAGAAAAAGAAAGAAATTATCTCTCTTTCCCAAATTTAAAATAAAATATTAATATGCTAATTAATGAAAATATAGACATTCCAGACATAATCATATTACCTTTAATCCCATCATAAGTATGAGGATTACTTTCTTCTTTTATCTTATCATCTTGTAAATTATAAGTAATAATATCTTCACTAGTAGCAGTAATATCAATTAAGATATCATCATTAAGTCTATATCCATCTTTAGAATTAACTTGTCTAATAATATAACTACCCAAAGGTATTTCTATATATCCATATCCATTACTATCAGTAGTAATACTACCATATTTGCTACCATTAGAATCAATAATATCAAAAGTAATATTTTCTTCTGGACTATAATCATCTCCATAAGTTTTGCGTATTTCTAATTTTTTAATTATCGGCTTTTCATAAACTATTAATTCATTATCTTCCTTATCAATATTAACTTCATATACATTATCATCTAATTCATATCCATAGCTAGCCTCTATCTCTTTTATATAATATTTTTCAAAAGATAAATTAGATATTACAAAAGAACCATTTTCATCAGTAATAAATTCATCTATTAAATTATCATCACTATCAAATAATCCATATTTAGCCCCACTTAGCATTCCATTAGCATAAGCAACATTACTCATAGTATAACTATCATATTTATATACCTTTAAATTTGCTCCCTTAATATGAACTTTAACAACAAATTCAACATTATTAATCTCACCAACACTAAATATTTTTTGAGAAACATCATTATAATATATTAAAGTACTATTATCTAAATATCCTTTTCTTTTTAGTTTAATCTCATAATCACCACTAGAAGCATTCTTAATATTTAAATTATTATCAATTATTTTAACATTAAGTCCATCATTATCAACAACTTCATAATCAGACAATACATTATTTAAATCTAACATATTAATATTATTATTCGAGCGTAAATAATTACCATCATTTACAAAACTAGGTAAAGTCTTATGTCTTTTAATCAAATTATTTATCTCATCTATATATTTAGCAGTATATTCATCACTAGGACTAATAGGTTTAACTGGAGTCCATTTAACTTCAACACCACTTAAATATTCCCATATCATCTCCTGAGCGGCCATAAAATAATACAAATTATCCTTATGAGTTGGATATTCATACCCATAATAAGCAACTAAGCTAATATAATCAATCTGCTCTTTACTATATCCCAAAGAAGAAAAATCAGATGAATACGAATAAACTTCATTAGGAATGTCTTTCCCTAGTTCAATACAATATGCTAGTTTTCCATTAAAATCATAAGTTTTCAAATAAAAATATCTATCAACTCCGTCCAAAACTGTATAAGCATAATAAGTATCATAATATTTGTTCCAATTCAAATTAACTTCTTCAGCACTAGTATTTTTTAGCCCAACCAAACTAATGAAAAGTATCATAAATACATACATTAAACTCTTTATTCTTTTTTTTAAATTATTTCTTTTCATTTCTTTCCCTCCAATTATATTATTCGCTAAAATTATACAAAATCCTTTTAAATTTTGAAAAAAAATGAAAAAAAATAGAAAAATCTTCTATTTTTTAACCAATAGATAACAAAAAACTAGTATCAAGTACTAGTTATGGCTTATTATTTTATCAGAATTAGCAGTGCACACATTTATAGCCTGTAATCCTTTAGGAGTCTCAATTAAATCAAAATCTACTATCTGTCCCTCACTTAAAGTCTTATAGCCATCTTGTTTAATAGCAGAATAATGAACAAAAATATCTTCTCCAGAACTGTGATCAATAAATCCATATCCCTTCTCATTATTAAACCACTTTACTCTTCCATTCATCTTCTAACACCTCATTTCTGTAATTCCCTTACAATATAATTATAATTATAAATATCAATAAATTCAAACATTTTAGCCATACAAAAAACGACAAAAAAAGAATGATTAATACTAATCAATCTTTATATTTAATATTTCTAAAATTCTATTTAAATCAGCAGAACTTTCAAAGTATATCTCTACCTTTTTATTATCAATTTTAACCTTAGTACCCAAAAGCTCCTTCATTTCATTTTCAATATATTGATAACTATTATCTTTAACAGCTCTCTTTATAGGAACTTTCTTAACTATATCCTCATCATTAGACATATCTTCCAAAGCTCTAACACTAATATGATCTTTAACAACCTTATGAGCCATCTCTTCTATCTTCTTAGCATCATCGAATTTACTAAGTACTCTAGCATGTCCCATAGAAATAGAATTATCCAAAACCATATCTTGAACATCTTCTGGTAATCTTAAAAGTCCTAAAGTATTTGTAATATGACTCCTACTCTTACCAAGTTTAGCAGCTAAATCCTCTTGTCTAATATGTAAATTATCAATAATTCCTTTATAAGCCCAAGCAAGTTCAATAGCAGTCAAATTTTCCCTTTGCAAATTTTCCAAAAGTGCTATCTCTCTCATCTCTTCATCTGAAAAATCTTTAACTATAGCGGGAATAGTTTCTAATCCTGCTAACTTAGAAGCTCTAAGACGTCTCTCACCTGCAACTAAGTCATAACCTTTAATACTTTTCTTAACAATAATAGGTTGAAATACGCCATAATTCTTAATAGAAGTAGCAAGTTCATCTAAAGCCTCTTGATTAAAGCTCTTTCTTGGCTGATATGGATTAGTTCTAATCTCAGATAAAGGAATTTCTATAATATCAGTTTCTTTAGCACTTTCCATAATATTATTTTCAAAAGTATCAAAATCTATTGCTTCACTACTAAATAATTGTTCCAAACCTCTACCCAAAGCTTTTTTCTTAGTTTCCATTCTTACTAATAACCTCCTTCGCTAAATTCAAATATGCAAGTGTACCCCTACTCCTAGGTTCATATTCAAGTATAGGTTTCCCATGACTAGGCGCCTCCGCTAAACGAATTAATCTAGGAATAATTGTATCGTAAACTCTCTCCTTAAAAAATCCTTTAATACTTTCAACAACCTCAAGCCCCAAATTTGTATTAGTAGTAAGCATAGTTAAAAGAACTCCCTCAATATCCAAATTAGGATTAATCTTCTTCTGTGCTAGCATAATAGTATTAATAAGTTGCATTATACCCTCAAGAGCAAAATACTCACATTGTACTGGTATTAATACAGAATCAGATGCTGCTAAAGCATTAGTAGTAAGAATACCCAAAGAAGGAGGACAATCTATGAATATAAAATCATAATTATCTCTAACCTTATTTAATTCTTCCTTAAGTCTCATAACTCTATTAAACTTAACACCATCGGCCTTAGCTTTTTTTTCTAATTCTATTAGCTCTATATCAACACCAGCCAAGTTTAAATACGCTGGTAATAAACTCAAATTTTTACTTTTAGTTCGTATTATAGCATCTTCTATTTTAGTCTTATGTACTAATACTTCATAAACACTACTATTAATATCTCCTTTATCAATACCAACTCCTGTTGTAGCATTTCCTTGAGGATCTAAATCTACTAATAATACTTTTTTCTTTAATACTCCTAAAGAGGCAGATAAATTTATACTGGTAGTGGTTTTTCCAACTCCACCTTTTTGATTTACAACTGCAATAATCTTTCCCATTTATACTCACCTTTATTTCCTACAAAATACATTGTACCAAATTTTAAGTTAAAAATAAAGATGTTTTTCTAAAAATATATTTTTTTATGATTATCCGCCAAACTTAAAACTTATCTAGGCGGTACCCAGTAAAAATAATAAATATTAATATTAATTTTAAATAACAAATCATAACATTAAAAAAATCTACTATACATTTAATTTTATATAATAGAAATTATTTACTTTTACCTTTTATTTTTTTCCTTGTATCAATAGCCATAACAAAGCAACCTTTCCACTTACCAATCATCATTTTAGGTACAAGAGAAACTAAAGAAAAGTCCAAATTAATCTTAATATCAGTATTAGATAAATTACAATTACTTAATACTATATTATTAAAATATAATACCTCAAAAGTCATATCTAAATTAACATTGGCATTAGTATTAGACAAATCTACAAAATTATTACTAACTCTTCTAAAATTATCACTAATATCAATTCCCATATTAAGATAAAATTTATAATCAACAAATGTAACGCATTAAAACTAACTCCACTTAAATCTAATTTTCTTAAAACATTAGTAAGGCATCTTAAAATTTTTGCCCTATATTTTTACTTTTTATCAATATAAATATAATCAAACAATAAATGTTCTAAAATATCGTTATATAGTTTAATATTAGTATCACTACTATTAATGATATTATTTACTAGTCTATCATACCCATTCATAATAACAAACCATATAAAAAAAGAGTACTATGCTCATACTTTAATAACAGTATTACTATTGTTATTATTTTTTTTAAATAGACTCTTAATCTTAGACTTCTTATTACTTGAAACCGTTTCATATTTCTTCATAGGTCTTACATAACCTAAATAGTTTAAAACAGTATCACCTGAATAAGAAGCACAACTTTCTAATATATCTCTTACAGATTTACCATCAATAACAGTATCTAATGTATAACCTTTCTTTAATATAGTAATAGATTTACCATTCTTATCAAGAGTAGTATCAGTAACTTCAGAAAAATCTGGTAAATCTTCAAAATACCAATCACTAATAATATCGTAGCGTCTATCAATATCAAAAATTCTACTCATAAGTACTCGTAAATCATTTTCATATACAACACCATTCTTAAGCAGTAAAGCTGCTTCTAATGCAGAAAATGGTATATCATATACACTTTCCACTTTTCATTTCACCTCGCGTGAATTAAATTATAGCACTTTAATAATTTTTGTCAAATATTTTTTAAGCCTCATAACGAAATCCTATATATTATATACAAATAATAAATTCTTTTCCTTTACAACAATACCTAAAAATGATAAAATACAAGTAAACAAGGAGGTATATATGTTAAAAAAAATATTTAAAAAATTAAATATTAAAGAAAGTAATTATCTAATAATAGGTTGCTCTGCTGGTCCAGATTCTATGGCATTATTACATTACATACAAAATAATACCAAAAATAAAATCGTAGTAGCGCATATTAATCATAATTTAAGAAAAGAAAGTAAAGAAGAAGAAAAATATATAGAAGAATATTGTAAAAATAATAATATAATTTTTGAAAAAATATCTATTCAAATTAACAAAAATAAAAATATAGAAAATGAAGCTAGAAAAAAAAGATATAATTTTTATAGTCAAATATTAAAAAAATACAATACAAACTACCTCTTTTTAGCGCATCATGGAGATGACTTAATTGAAACAATATTAATGAAAATAGAAAGAGGTTCTAACATAGAAGGATATGCAGGAATAAAAGAAATATCATACCCTACTTCATTTCATAATTATTATATAATAAGACCATTTTTATCTCTTACAAAAAAAGATCTTATTGAATATGATGAAAAACATAATATAAAATATTATGTTGATAAATCTAATTATGATACGCATTATAAAAGAAATAGATATAGAAAAAATATATTACCTCTACTAAAAGAAGAAAATATAAATATCCATAAACAATACCTTAAATATTCAAAGACTTTATTAGAATATAACGAATACATGCAATATGAAATAAACAAATATTTAAAAGAATTATGGCATAATAACTATTTAGATATAACAAATTATAAATCATTACATCCCTTAATTCAAAAGCAACTATTATATAGAATATTAAATAATTATTATAACAATAGACCAAATATTGTAAAAGATAATCATATAAATTGTATTATAAAACTAATATGTAGTCCAAAACCAAACTTAACTTATAATCTACCAAATAATGTAATAGTTAAAAAAGAATATGATAAACTTTATATAAGCAATTACAAACAAATAGATTGTATCAACTATAAAGAAGAATTTAAAGATAACTTTACAATAGATAATATAAATATTAAAAAAGTATTAAATTGCGACACAGATGGAAATGATGTATGTAGATTAAATTCAAAAGATATAGTGCTTCCCTTATATATAAGAAACAGAAAAGAGAAGGATACTATTATATTAAAAGGATTAAATAAACATAAAAAAATAAAAGAAATATTCATAGAAACAAAACTACCAAAAGAAAAAAGAAATACTTACCCAATTTTAACAGATGCTAAAGATAATATACTATGGATACCAAATATAAAAAAGTCCAAATTTAATATACAAAAAGACCAATTTTATGATATAATAATCAAGTACTGTGAAAAGGAGGATTATGATGAGAAATAAAACAGTAAGAAGAGGATTATTTCCATATGTATTTTTACTAGCATTCATAATAGGAGCACTTCTAATAACGAACCTATTTAACACTCAAGTAGTAGAAATGTCATATGATGAATTTATTAAAAATTTAAATGAAGGAGAAATAAAAGAACTAGTTATCACTCCTAAAACAAGAACAGAAGTATACGAAGTAGAAGGAACATTAAAAGATTATGACGAAAATGAATACTTTGTTCTAAATTTACCAATGTCAGAAGAATTCATATCTAAAATAAGTAAAGCAAATGAAGAAAATAAATTTACATTAAATATTCAAAAAGATCCAGAAGCTTCTGAATGGTTAGCAATACTAGTTGATGTTGTACCACTATTACTTCTAGCAGGTTGTATGGTATGGCTATTTACAAAGCAAATTGGCACAGGTAACAAATCAATGGATTTTGGAAAAAGTCGTGCTAAATTACTAGAAGAAGGAACAAAAACAACATTCAAAGATGTTGCAGGATTAGATGAAGAAAAAGAAGAATTAAAAGAATTAATAGATTTCTTAAAGAATCCAAAAAGATTCCAATCAATGGGAGCAAGAATACCAAAAGGTGTACTATTAGTAGGACCTCCAGGAACTGGTAAAACATTATTAGCAAGAGCTGTAGCAGGAGAAGCAAAAGTACCATTCTATTATATAAGTGGTTCAGACTTCGTAGAATTATTTGTTGGTATCGGTGCTTCACGTGTAAGAGATATGTTTAAACAAGCAAAAATGAATGCTCCATGTCTTATATTTATAGATGAAATAGATGCCGTAGGACGTCAAAGAGGAACTGGTCTTGGTGGCGGACATGATGAAAGAGAACAAACATTAAACCAATTACTAACAGAAATGGATGGATTTGGTGCTAATGAAGGAATTATCATTATAGCAGCTACTAACAGACCAGATGTTCTAGATCCAGCATTATTAAGACCAGGAAGATTTGATAGGCAAGTAACAGTAGCACTTCCAGATAAAAAAGGAAGAGAAGCTATATTAAAAGTACATGCTAAAAATAAAGTATTAGATAAAAATATAACATTAGAATATCTTGCAAAAAGAACTCCAGGATTTTCAGGAGCAGACTTAGAAAACTTACTTAACGAAGCAGCATTACTAGCAGTTAGAAGAAATAAAAAATGTATTACAATGAATGAAATAGATGAAGCTACAGACCGTGTATTAATGGGACCAGCAAAAGTATCTAAAAAATACACAGAAAAAGAAAAGAAACTAGTAGCATACCACGAAGCAGGACACGCAGTAGTAGGATTAAAATTAGAAGGTGCAAATGACGTACAAAAGATAACAATAATCCCTAGAGGTCAAGCAGGTGGTTATACAATGATGACACCAAAAGAAGAAACATTTAATTATACTAAAAATGAATTATTAGATGCTATATGTGGACTATTAGGTGGACGTGTAGCAGAAGAAGTTGAATTTAATGAAGTTACAACAGGAGCTCATGATGACTTAAAAAAAGCCACTAAAATTGCTCGTAGCATGGTAACAGAATATGGAATGAGTAAACTAGGACCTATAATGTTAGAAGAGCCATCAGAAAACACATTCTTAGGAAGAGACTATGCTAAAAACAGAAATATTTCAGATACAGTAGCCCACGAAATAGATGAAGAAATGCGTGAAATAATTAATTGGTGTTATGAAAAAACTAAAAAATTATTAAAAGAAAATAAAAAATTATTAGATTTAATTGCAAGTACTTTATTAGAAGAAGAAACAATTACTAAAGAACAAATTGATTCATTAGTAAAAACTGGAAAATTACCAGAAGTTACAGAAATTCCTAATAAAGAAGAAAATACAGATGAATCTAAAAAAGATAAGAAAACTAAAAAAGATGACGAATAAGTCATCTTTTTAATTTATCTCCTAACATTAGAACGTTTATTATTTTATTAAGTTCGCTTATTCTCATTTGCTTAATAATAATATTAACGAAATCAGTATCAACTATAGGACTATAATCACCATTACATTCTTTGTTAAATTTAGCAATTTCTCTAGCACTAGACAAAAATCTACACAAAAAGAAACCATCATATCTGAAACAATACCAAGATATTTTAATTTATTTCTAAGTTCTAAAAAAGCAACAACGACAGATAAAGGAAATTTAAATCCAGATTTTAAAGAACTCAGAAAATCACCACATTGAACTTTTAGACCATTAACACTTAATTCATTAGATAATAAATCAAAACATATGTAGGACAAACCCTTTTAGGTAAATCACCAACACTCTTGCATACAAAGTATTTGATTTATCATTTCTAATCTCTTGAGCTATTTTAGTATAAACTTTAATCACAAAAGACATCTTCCCTCAATTATCATATTATATAGATTATCTACTTTTATAATGTATTTCTTCAAGAGTAACACGTCCAACACAATATTTTCTTGTTTTACCATTAAATACAAATTTTATTCCTTTTGAAGTTATTTGACCTTCATAGTCAGGAAATTCTTTAATCACTCCATTAGCTAGAAAATCTTCTAATTCTTCATTTTTAATACTATGATTAAAGGCATAACGATTAACTTCTTTGCCATTCTCATAAACAACTACAGGTAAAGAATAATCATATAAATAAAAGGCATTATTACCTTTAACAATATTAATACAATGTCCTTCCTCTTTTCCATCATGTTCAACACATCCACAACACCAATAAGTTTCTAACCCAAACAATGATAATAAATTTTGAGCAACAGCAGCACGTTCAGTACACTGAGCAATATTTTTATTTTTAAAAGCACCAATTTCAAGATTTTCAATTTTTTCAAAAAATTCTTCTTCAGTTTTAGTACTAAAACATATAGAATCATTTAAATAATCATCACGCAAATCGCATTTACTAGCAGGAATGCCAAAATAAAAATCAATAAACTTTTGTAGGAATTTAACAATTTGAGATTTTTTGGTAAAACCAATTTCCTTAATAAGTTTAGCAAATTCATAAAAATAATCTGTTGTTTTCATAGAATAATCATACATACTCAAAGTATTAAACTTAATTCTAGTATCAGGTGAAATAAAACCTTTATGAACGAAAGCACCAATCATCGCACCATTCAAAAAACCTAATTTTTCGACTTTAGTAGAATTATTTATTGCACTTTGCAAAGCCTCACCTACTACTGAAGTTAATTCTTCATCACTACAACTATTTATTTTTTCTAATAAAACCATTTATAATCCTCCTATCTTAAACCAAATTATACCCCCCCAAAAAAAAATTAACTAACAAGTAACTAAAAAATTTATTTTTACACTCTATTTATAAAATGAGTAACATCCTTATTATCATTTAAAACACTTTTTTTGCACTATTAGGAAATATCTTAATATCACAAATTTTATCCAAATCAAACCAATAAAAAAATTTACCTTTATTATCTAAACAATCAAATTTTTAATTATCAATGTCCCCATCATAAAAAGCCATGTAACAAAAATTATATTGCATTATAACACCAGTTTCTTTTTCCAAAAAATTTTCTTCAATACTACACAAATTAAAACTAAGTTTATATCCTATCTCTTCTAAAATTTTTCTTTCAATAGCGCTCTTACTATCTTCATTAAATCTAATCCTTCCACCAGGTAACATATAAAAATCCCTACCATCATTTACTTTAAACAATAATATCTTAGTTTTATCTTTATTATATATAATTGCAGATACTCTAGCATTAAATCAAAATTTATCGTTTTTAAAATCTAAATCCATACCTCCACCTAACCATATTTTTTAGTTTATCTTTTTCTATTTTTAGGTCTTTTTTCTTCAAATAAATTCTCCATACTTATACCCATACCGTATTCGTAAGAAAAGTCTTTCTTTTCTATATTTGCATTCATATAAGTATTTCTAATTTCTTCTATAATATTTTGATTATATACAAAACCATTTTCAGTCATATAAGATTCTAAATAAACAGCATATTCATTATTACTAATAAATCCATTCTCTTTAGCTTCTATACAAGGGTCTTGTCCGTTTTTTAAAATACAAGCAATATGAAAAGAATATCTAGCACTATATAATTTTCTAATTTCATCTTTCGCTATAGCAATTCTACTTTCAGCAAGTTTAATTTCATCTCCAAATCTTTCTTTTGCAATAAGTTTTTTAATTAAAATCGCATCTTTTTGTATTGAATACTCAAACTCCTTTATATTTTTATAACTATCATTAACAAATCTAGCATAAATATTTTTCTCTAACATAAAATTACACTCCTTAATCTTTCATTCTAATAATTAATTCCCCTTCTTTAGAATACAAATATTTTTCTCTAACATACTTAGCAATATAATCAGGATCTGATAATCTTTCAACATCAGCTTCCAATGCTTCTTTTTCATCATTTAAAGAGACTAGTTTTTCCTCTAATTGTTTCTTTTCTTTTTGCATCTTATTTATTTGACATAAATTAGTAAAAAGATGATATCCCAAAGTTGAAATCACAGTGCCAAATAAAAGAAAAATAACAAACATCCTACTCTTAGTTTTAACAGTATATTTTCTTTTTTTACGAGCCTTTTTCATCTTAGATATCACCTTCCTTACCCCAATTATAGCACACTTCCCTAAACTTTACAAAAAAACTTAGCTCTCACTTTACACATTAGTGTATATCCCAAAATAATACATAAGAAAAAATAAATATGCAAAACACCATAATTAATTTTAAATAAAATAATAAAATACAATAAAGAAGAAAATAGCGAAAATAAAAAACTCCCAATAATTTTAACAAATAATTTAGAAGAATATAATATTCTACTACTAAAATTTAATAATATCTCAAATAATACTCCATAAATAAAAGAAAATAAAAAAGACATAATTTGAATATTTAAACTCATTTATTTAAATAACTTACTTAAAAGTGAATTTTCCTTATCTTTTTTTGAAATATTATTATCAGAATAATTAATACTATCAACCTTGCCCTTTATAGAAACATTTCCTTGATAAGTATCTAGTTTTATTATCTCTAAAGATTCACCCTTAATAGTAAGAAAACCTAAAGTAGTATCCATTAAAAATTCATTATCATCAAAACTCTCTATTTTTTTAACCCCACTAACAACAATATTCTTTCTCTCAGCAACACTAATACCATGATTAAAACTACTTTCCATTTCTTTTACCTTATCCATAACATTTCCTCCTATAAAATATTATGTTTAACATAAAAAAAAAGAACAATCAAATTGTTCCATATATACAAAGATTATTCCTCTGTATTATTGTAAGCTTCAATAATAGCATCCTCAAACATCTTACGAGTTTCTTTATTAATAGGATGTGCTATATCTGAATGCTCACCAGTAGCAGTAGTCTTACTAGGCATAGCAATGAATAATCCATTATCACCATCAATAATTCTGATACCCTTAACTACAAAACAATCATCAAGAGTAACAACTGCAATTCCTTTCATACGAGAATTTTCTTTTTCAATTTTGTGTACATTAACTGAAGTTATCTTCATTATGCATCGACTCTCCTTCTAGAAAATTAATTTCTAACTACATTGTATATATTTTATACAAAAAAGTCAATATATTTGCTAAAATTTAACAAATATTTTACTATCATATCCTAATTATTAAATTTTATTTCAATAGTTCTAGTAAGAATATCACTATACCTAAAGCACATTCTACTATTATCATCCAACAAAACAATAAATATATTAGGATAACACTCTATTATTTTAGCATTATATTCAAAAATTTTATTTCTACCTTCATTATGAACAATATTAATATAATTACCAATATTATCTTTAATAATGTTTCTTATTTTATCTATTATATATATTCCCCCCCTATTCCCTAGGATAGCCAACATACATAGTACCCTTAGTGATAATTCCACCCATTCCATCAGCACCATATTTAGTTTTACCCAAAATATTAATCAAATCAATATTATTATTTTTATCAGAAAAAGCCAAAGAAGTAGCAATAACCGCAGGATCTAACGCATGAATATTAATTCTTTTAGGACTACTAGCAAAATTGGCGCCTGCTTTTATAAGTTCCTCATAATTAGATTGACAAGCTCCCGCTATAATCAAAAGTTTTTCATGAGATTTTTCAAATTTTCTAGCTTCTCTAACCGCCTTAACAAAATTATATGTATTCTTATAATCACCACTACTTCTTCTTTTTCTATATAAAGCATCATGTCCAGTAATCACTAAAATATCAGGACTGTATTTTTCCAAAAACCTCTTAATATTATCTTCTAATTCATCTTCCTTAGAAAAAACACCATAAGCCTTAATTTTGTTTTTTTTATAGAAATTCATACACTTTTCTAAATAATCCTTATCACCATCTATATGTAAGATTTTTCCTGGAAGATAAAAATACTCATTTCTATCCATAGTTTTATAATTATCAATAACAGCATTAAAATCATCATCTATTTTTTCATTATATTTCCTCAAGTCATTAATATCACTATCAGCATACAATCTAATACATACACCCTTTAAAATACATATACCATTATCAATTTTAACTATTTCAAATACAATATCATTTCCATAAGAATTTCTAGTAACATAATCTCCTATAGCAAACATTACCCTCACCCAATTAATAATATGAGAGTTTTAATTATTTATGAATAAAATCCACCATAGATAATATCTATAATGGTGGTACTTAATACATATACATAATAAAAAAGAAAGATTATTTTCTAGTATAACCTTTCTCATTATCACGTTTATATTCATTTTCCATCTTACATAAAACATTTACAACTAATTGCTTCTCACCTGGCTTTATTAATCTAACCATTACCATTTTATTTAATAATGCATTTAAATGTACAGCATCTTCATTAGTTATGAATTTTTTCCTAAGAGCATATATTTCTTTAAAAATAATCATTTTATAGCCATCATTAAAACTATTAATCATATCTTCTAAAGGCAAACCCCTATTAGCAAAACAAGGTAATAATGCTTCCTCAGCCATAGTAGTAGCGAAAAACTTATCTCTATCTAATTCAGTTGAAAATCCATCAAAGCTTTCTCTATATCCCTTATTTTCATTACCCTTAACATAATCTAAAGCACTCTTTTCTAACAAAACATCAGAAAAAGTTAGCTCTTTACTACACCAAGTCTTAGCCTTTTCCTTATAATCAACAAGTAATTTACTAACATTACCATTAACTTTAGCGTATTCCAAAAATTTAAGAGAATTAAACTTAGGATCAGAAAAATAAATAGTATTAAACTCAAGAGCAGTCATATTATCAGATATTGAAATATTATTCTCAGAAATATACTTATTTAACATATTACATAACATTTCCAAAAACTCATCACAATTATTTAAATACAAATTACAAAAAGTAGTTATTTTTTCTTTAATATATTTAGAAATTTCCTCAACATAGTAATCATAATCAAAATCGTAATTAGAAATATTTAATTTTCTTAATTCTCCTAAAGAATAATCTTTTTTATTAATAGCGTCATAAAACAACTCATTTCGAACAAAATTAAATTTTTCATTAGAGAAACATTTTAATTTCTTAGAAACTAAACTCAATATAATATTATATAAATCATTTTTATCTATAATAACATCAAAGTAATCTAAATTAACTAATACTTTAGGTAACCAATTAGCCAAAGCTTCTTTAGTAACAGTTTTGCCATCTTTTGAACATAATAATAAACTCTTAACAATATTATCATCACAAGTAATATCATTAAAATTATCTTCAACTAATTTAAATAACTCCATAAAATCTTTAGATGTAACAAAAAATCCAATTCTATCCCTAGTATCTACCTTACCATTTTTATTAATAGTCATATTAGAATAATTATCAAAAATAGTTTTATAATCCTCTCTAGAAATTACTTTAAAAGAAATACAATATCTACCATCATAACTATGATTATTTATTGCTTCACAAGTTCTCTTAGCAATAGCATATCCTAAACTATCAAAAACAGTTTTATATTTTTTTGAAAAACAAGGACTACAATCGTTCCTTCGTGATAAATTATCATATAAATTTTCTAAAAATTTATTCATTAACTCTCTTCTATAATCACTTAACCTAAATAAATAAATTGAAGTATCCTTTCTACCAACAGCGTGTCCTAATTGAAAACATAAATCATTAATCTCATCTTTTGATAAAGATTTAATATTATCATCACTAGTTACTTCCAATAACCAATACATATTTTTCATAATATTTCCCCCATTCGAGCATATACTATACAACAAAATTAACTAAAAGTAAAGTATTTTAATAAAAAAAGACCAAAAAGTCTCATTTATTAATATAATTACATATTTCTACAAAAACATCTAAAGGAATATTTTCTGCTCTACAAGATAAATCAAAGTTATGTTTCTTAAGTACATAATCTATTTTATCTAAATCATATTTTTTTAAATTGTTGCGTAAATTTTTTCTCTTAAATTGAAAACTATCTCTAATTAAGTTATTAAATAATTCCATATTATCAACTTGCAATCTATCTTTTTTCAAATCCATACCTACAACAGCACTATCAACATTAGGTTTAGGAGTAAAACAATTTCTACTAACATCAAATAATTTCTTAATATCATAGTAAAAATTAAGCATTACTGTTAAAGAACCATAATCTCTACTTCCAACTTTAGCAGACAATCTATCTGCAACTTCTTTTTGAACCATAATAACAATTTTATCAGGTAAAACATTATCATTTATTAATTTAGATATTATTGGAGTAGTAATATAGTAAGGTAAATTAGCAACTACATACAATTTTTTATAATCAAACTGTGATATTTTTTTCTTAACATCTTCTTTTAAAAAATCATTAAAAGTAATCTCATAATTATCATAGTCCTTAAGTAAATTTTCCAAAATAGGTTTCAATCTAGTATCAATTTCATATAAAATCGAATACTTACTACTAGCAACCAAAGAACTAGACAAACTTCCAGCACCTGGACCAATCTCAATAACTAAAGTGTCCTTATCAATCATAGAACTTTTAATAATTTTATCTATAATATTATTATCATGTATAAAATTTTGTCCAAAAGACTTCTTAAATTCAAAATCATTAAACATAATTATCCCTCAAATCTCTACTAAGTATAACATAAAATAAAAATAAAAAAAAGACCATAAAATTGAGTAAATTCTATAATCTTATCTAAATCCATTGCCATTATCAACAATTTTAACACCTAAGCCATCATTATTGAAACCATGATAATTATTATTCCTAATACCATTCAAAGCATCTCTAACAACAGAAGCATATCTATTAGGATCACCAAGATGATTATAACAACTAAATTGTCCTGCTTGAGCTACAACACCAACTGGACTTAATCCTCTAGCATCTGCCCTATTTAAAATTACTGACATAACAGCTAAAGCATCATCCTTGCCAGCTGCTTCACAAGCAACAACGCCAGCAACGATATTAAAATCTCCTTCTCCTAATGAATAAGTTCTATTACCAGTAGTTACTTCAAACCCTAATCCAGGTTTTGAAATATATCCACTAGCATGCTGAATAACAGCATTCTTTCTTGCCTCTTCTTCTGCAGCGATTCTAGCAGCTTCCTCTTCTTCTGCTTTCTTTCTAGCTTCTTCCTCCTCTTGAGCCTTTCTAGCTAATTCTTCAGAACTAATAAGTTCAACTTCACTAGTATCAACAACTTGACTAGAAGTAGTATCTTCTTTAAAAAGCTCAACAGTAGTATCAGCCATCCTATTTAAACTATTATTTTCAACAATTACAACTTTAGCATTTTCTTTACTATCAGAAAATATAAGCCATAAAAATAGTCCACCAACTATTAATTGTACTCCAACAATTAAAATATCCGACACTATTTTTTTCATTAAATCACCTCTTCATATTTTCTAGGCAATTATAATTTTAGCATAAAACAACTCAAATGTCAAATAGACGCCTTGCATTATCCGTAGTAGCCCTTTCAATCTCTTTAATATCAAGGCCTTTTATATCTGCAACACGTTTTGCAATAATAGGAATATACATAGGTTCGTTTTTCTTTCCTCTATAAGGTTCAGGAGTCAAATAAGGACTATCAGTCTCCAATATAATATATTCAAGAGAAATATATTTGATTACATCAACAATATTTTTAGCATTTTTAAAGGTTGACACCCCACCTATTCCAATCGAAAAACCAATTTTAATAAACTCTAAAGCCATTTCTTTACTACCACTATAACAATGCATAGTGCCTTTAACTTTAGACTTCTTTAAAATATTATATGTTTCTTGAATACAATCTCTACTATGAATAATAACAGGTTTATCATATTTATAGGCAATTTCCAATTGTCTCTTAAATAATTCTTTTTGTAAATTCCTATCAGTATTATAATGATAATCAAGTCCTATCTCACCAACTGCAATGATCTTTTCATCATTGATATGCTCCTCTATAAATTTTAAACTATTATCATTATAATCATATAATTCCTCTGGTTGAATACCCAAAGCACCATAAACAATATCATATTTCTTAACAAGTTCTAATACTTCTCTATTACTCTGCATATTATAACCATTAACAATTATTTTTAGAACACCATTATCAATTGCGTTCTTAATAACATTTTCTATATTATCATAATATTCAGATACAATATGACAATGTGTATCAATAAACATACCAATACCCCCTAATTTTTTCTAAATCTAATAACCAAAAATTTAATAAAATAAACAACTATTACGTGTAAATAAATAATATCTACCATTTTTTTATTAATAACTACATAAATACTAAGTATAAACAAAGTTACTACAAAAACCAACATTATTAAATTTTCTTGACTATTAATTTTAAGCATTGCACCCTCTCTATCCTTTCTATATACAGCAATACTACTGACTAAATAATATCAAAAATATATAAGTATGTAAATAAAAATTACAAAATTAATTTTGTTTTACAAATACGTGTAAAATAAAAAGAAAATATATAAAAATACATCTTCTTAAACCTTTTTATCAACATAGTAATATTTACTAACATCAACTCCTTCTAACTCTAACAATTTAATCTTATTATTTATACCGCCACCATAACCAACTAGATTGTTATTAGCGCCTACTACTCTATGACAAGGAATAATTATACATATAGGATTCCATCCCACAGCCCCACCTACAGCCTGAGCAGACATTCTCTTAATATTTCTTTTAGCGGCTATTTCTTTAGCAATATCATTATAAGTAATAACTTTACCATAAGGAATACTTCTAATAATGTTATTAACTTCTAATCTAAAATCAGTTCCATCAACCTTATATTTAGGCATAAAATCAGGAACGTTACCACTAAAATAAATATCTAACCATCTCTTAGTATCATTAAATACATCTAAATCCTTATACTCACAATTAAAATCAAATTTTAAATAGTCTTTAGAATTTTTAAATATTAACCCTCTTAAATATTCGCCATCACCATACATAACCATTTCCCCTATAGGAGAATTATAAACTTTCTTATACATAAACATCACAAAATATATTATACATCAAAATACAATAAAAAAACTATAAAGTAAATCTCACTTTTTATGAGTCCACTTTATAGGGTAAATATTTTATAATAACTACATACTTTTAACTTTTCTATCATTACAAGTAAATAAAATTATAAATGTAAATATTGAAATAAACAAACATCCAAAAACAAGATATATATATGAACCACCAGTTTTAGGATTATCAACAGAAATTGTTGAAAACTTTGTTACAGCACTTTCAACAGAGCTAGTTAAATTCAATAAACTAGACTCTACAAGATCCGCTCTAAATGAATATTCAGTGTCAGGAACTAAATCAGAAATAGTAACTGTATTCTCACCTTCAACACAATTATCTATAGTAGCAACTAAAGTCTCAAGACCATCACTATCAACTTGCCAAATGTTACATTTATTAGTATCATTATTAGATAATCCACTAACACTAACAATTAAATCAAGTTTATCAGAATAAGCAGTTGCTAAAGATAAAGAAATTTTTTTAGTACCAATAATATCATCAGTAACTGTATTAGATGTATCATTATTATCATTATTATCATTATTATCATCATTATAAGTACCAGCTAAATCTTTAGTACTCTCCTCAAACTTATTTAAATCAATAGAAAAACTAGTAATCTTCTCCGCTGTACCTGATTCATAAACAGTATTAGCAGCACCTATTGAATATTCAAATTTTGATGTTTCTAAAATAATACCATAATCGTTAAGTTTACTATTATCTAATCTTGAAGAATCTACATCAAATAATCGAAAAATAATATCTAAAGTTAGCATAGTATTCAAGTTTTCAAAATAAGAAACTTGAACCTTATCAGTGTCATCCATATCATCAACATTTTTAGCAGCTAATGAAAGAACATCATTTTTAAAATTAAATTGAACAGTAAAATTACTACTAGTTTTATCCTCATCAGAACTCATTAATACTAAATACTCATCAGGAGTATCAAGAACTTTAATAGTATAACCATGCTTTTCAATATCATTTCTCCATTCTTCTTTAATTTGTCCAATAGTTACACTACTAGCAGAAACAGAATTAGCAAACACAATAGCAATTATAAAAATACCTAAAAATTTTAAACACCTCTTCATAATTAATCACTCCTCTCTATAATAAAATTATAAATTATAAATCTAAAAAAATCAACAAATATGTAAAAAAATACTGGTAAAACAAATTACCAATACTTTTTTTATTTTTCTTCAATTCTCTGAAACAATACCTTAGCTTCACCAACTTTAGTACCACTTACATATTTTCCAAACTCTTCAATTGTATCATATGATGTAATATCTGTATTAATTTGATTAAAAATACTAGAAGCAGTATCGGGTAAATATGCTTGTAATAATACAGCACCGATTCTAATAGATTCAACTAAATTATACATTACAGTTGAAAGTCTATCTAACTTACTCTCATCTTTAGCAAGTATCCAAGGAGTAGTTTCATCAATATATTTATTACATCTTTTAAATATTTCAAAAACTTCATCTAAACTATCTGCAATACGAAGATTATCCATCTTATCATTTACCCTATCTTTTGCAGATAATACTATATCTTTAAGATCCTTATCAATATCCTCATTAACATTTTTGTTAACAACAACACCATCAAAATATTTATTGATCATGCCAATGGTACGATTTACCAAATTACCCAAATTATTAGCAAGATTAGTATTAATACTATTAATAAGTAATTCAAAAGTAAAAGTACCATCACTAGCAAAAGGCATCTCATGTATCATATAATATCTAACAGCATCTACTCCATATTTAGAAACCAAATCATCAGCATAAACAATATTCCCCTTACTCTTACTCATCTTATCATTTCCAAATAAAAGCCAAGGATGACCAAATATTCTTTTTGGTATTTCTAGACCTAAAGCGTGTAACATAATAGGCCAATATATAGTATGAAATCTTAAAATATCTTTACCAATTAAATGAATATCACAAGGCCAATATTTTTTAAATTCTAAACTACTCTCACCATTAACTTGATATCCTAAGAAAGTAATATAATTTGATAAAGCATCTATCCATACATATACTATATGACCTTCATCAAAAGTAACAGGAATACCCCAATCAAAACTAGTACGAGAAACACATAAATCTTGTAAACCAGGTTTGATAAAATTATTCATAATTTCATTTTTTCTTGCCTCAGGCTCAATAAAACCAGGATGACTTTCAATATATTCTTCTAACCATTTAGCGTATTTGCTCATTCTAAAGAAATAAGCTTCTTCCCTTGCTTCCTTAACTTCTCTACCACAATCAGGACATTTACCATCTACAAGTTGGCTTTCAGTCCAAAAAGATTCGCAAGGAGTACAATAAAGACCCTTATATTCTCCTTTATAAATATCACCTTGATCATAAAACTTCTTAAAAATATCTTGTACAACTTTCATATGTTTAGGATCAGTAGTTCTAACAAACTTATCATAACTAGTATTCATAACATCCCAAATTGCTTTTATAGAAGCAGCAATACTATCAACATATTCTAAAGGAGTAACTCCAGCTTCCTTAGCTTTTATTTCAATCTTTTCTCCATGTTCATCAGTTCCAGTTTGAAAATATACATCATATCCCAATAATCTTTTATACCTAGCAATAACATCCGCTAAAACTATCTCATAAGTATTACCAATATGAGGCTTAGCAGAAGTATATGCAATAGCAGTACTTATATAAAATTTCTTTTTTTCCATAATTATCAATCTCCTTTATTTGTACTTCCTAATCCGCCAATACGTTCTTCTTCTGGATTATCACCACAAGTTAAAAATTTTATAAATATTCCTTGAGCGTAAGCATCACCTTTATTGATAATATAATCCTTATCACCCTCATTTTGTAATGCCACCCACATATGACCCTCATTAGAAATATTGTTATAGTAATCACTTTCAATTACTCCAACTTGATTGCACATCCGTACATTATACTTAAACCCCATACTACTTCTAACAACAATCATAAGCATCTCATCACTCAAAAACTTTGACTTATATCCAGTAGGTATCTTTTTTATTTCACCAGGATGAATAATATAGTCTTCCATAGCCAAAAAGTCATAGCCACAACTATTTTTACTAGCCCTTCTAGGAAGTTTATACTCATCATATAATTTTTTATCATTCTTAACATCTAAAGAAAATCTCTCAAAGCTAATCTTTTCAAAACATCTATCCATCCATGACACCTCTCATAACATCTAGTATTGTATCAAATTTTAGTCCAAAAATAAAGGTCTTTTCTAAAATTAATTATTAAATGTCTATCCACTTAAACCTATTATCTATCTAAGTGGTACCTCAGTACAAAAATAAACTATAAATAATTAGAATATTTATTCATAAGATTATTTCTAATATGTAAAACCTATTTACACTTATTTAATTTTTTTAATAAAAACTTTACAATAAACTATAATATATAAAAATAAATGTTATAATATTTAATATTGAAGAAAGAAGGAATAATATTGAAAAAAAATGATAAATTAAAAGATATTATATCTATAATAATATACATAATAACATTTCTAGTTATATACTTATTTCTAACTAAAAACAATAATCTTTTTGCATCAAATACAGATTTTAGAATACAACACTATTTAATACCAGAATATTTTAGAATCCTTTTCTATAGTACTCATAATTTACTACCAAATTTAGCATTAAATCTTGGTTCAGGACAAAACATATATAATTTTTCATACTATGGATTATTAAACCCAATAATAATGATATCATATTTATTTCCAAAAATAAAAATGATTGACTATATCATAATATCCACATCCTTATTAATTTTATCAAGTGTAATATTATTCTATTTCTTTCTAAAAAAGAAAAACTACAACTATAAAACAAGATTTATTGTAGCCTTCCTATTTCTATGTGCAACACCATTAACATTTCATATTCATAGACACATAATGTTTGTAAATTACTTTCCATTTCTAATATTAGGACTTTTTGGAATAGATAAGTATCTTAAAAAAAAAGATACATCTTTATTAATTATATCAGTAGTCTTAATAATACTATCAAGTTATTACTTTAGTATATCAGCAATAATGGTACTAATAATATATTATACCTATAGATATATTGGTCTAAAAAGAAAAAATTATATAAAAGATACAATAAAATTATCTATCCAGTTTATTATAAGTATAATGATAACCGCAATATTATTACTTCCTACAGCGTATTCATTACTAAATGGAAGATCGTCAACAACAAAAACTATAAGCATACTATCACTATTAAAGCCAACAAACAATATATTATATGATAAATATAGTATGGGACTAACATTAATTTCCGTAATATCTATCATATATTGGTTATTTAAAAATAACAATGAAAATAAGTTTTTAGCAAGAATCTGTATATTAATAAGTATATTTCCAATATTTAATTATATATTAAACGGAACATTATATATAAATGCAAAATCATTAATTCCCTTTATACCATTAGTATTAATACTAACAGCAGATTTCTTAAATATAATATTTAAAAAAGAAAAAAGTATTAAACAAACAATGCTATTAACATATTTAATAATTTCATCATTTGTAGTTTGTCTCTATACTAATACAACTGATACCTTAATGAAAAAAGAAGACATAGAAAGTGGTGATTACAAAAATACAGAATACCTAATTAATTATATAACTAATAAAGATAAATCATTTTATAGAATAAATAATCAAGTATACACAAAAGACATGATTAATAAAGTTAATAATATAAAAGAGTATAAAACAACAATGTATTCTTCATCTTATAATAAACTATATAAAGATTTTTATTACAATACATTAGAAAATAATGTTGAATATAGAAATTCATTTATGATATCATCATCAAGTAATATATTATCACAAATGTTTTTGGGAGAAAAATACATAATAACTAAAGATAATCTTGATTATCTAAAATTAGTGAATGAAAAAGAAGGAATAAAAATATATGAAAATGATAATATACTACCCCTAGGATATGCAAATAATCATAAATTAAATATTAATGAATTTAATAGATTAGATTATCCTACCAATGTAATTAGTTTACTTTCCAATGTAGTAACATCAGATGATAATAATAATCAAAGTATAAATATAATAAACGAAAATAACATAGATTATGAAATAATAAGTAGTAAAAACATAAATATAAGTAACAATAATAATATTTATGAAATAACAGCAGACGCATTAGCTAGCATGAAAATAAAATTAAACAATATCCCCCAAAATAAATTAGTATTATTACAATTTACAAATAAAAATAATCCTGGATACGATTTAAGAATAACAATTAATAATCAAACAAATACTTTAACAAATAAAAGTTGGAAATACCATAATAACAATTATACATTTCACTACTTTCTATATAACACTGATACTTTAGATATAAATTTTGAAAAAGGTAAATATAAACTATCTGATTTTAAAATTTATATAGTAGATATTCCAAATATAAGTAATATAGACAAATTTGAAGTAGATACTAATAAAACTAAAGGTGATATTATTGAAGGAGACATAAATGTAACAAATAATTCATATTTCAATCTCCAAATACCTTATGATAAAGGTTATAAAATATATGTAGATGGTATTGAAACAAAATACGAAAAATCTAACTTAAGTTTTATAGGATTTAACATAAGTAAAGGTAATCATCATATAAAAATAATATACACTTCTCCTTATAAAAATATATCAATAATTATAAGTATATTAGGAATATTATTATTTATAATAAACAAAATTATATACATAAATATATCTAATAATACAAATAATAAAAATGGTGATAAGAATGAAATACCTAAAAAAAATAGACATAAAAGAAATAAATAATACCATTAAAAAAGAAGAGTTAAAAGAATTTTATGAAAAAGGTAAAGAATACTATAAACATATAGAAAAAAATAATTAATTAAAAATATGAAAGTTTACAGATTTTCATATTTTTTTTACTAATTTTTTCACCATATTTTTTTTAACAAACACATCTAATGAATTGATAGTAACAAACTCTAAACTTTTTTCTTTAGCAAATTTTATTCCTATTCCACCTTCATTTTTCCAACTAAATAAGTTTTTCGAAAAATCATCCACTAAAATAGAATCTGAAGCCTTAACAACTTTACTTTTATCAATACCACTAGGAACAGATATAATACTAATATTACTATTTCTTTTTCTAATATAATTTATTTTAGCAGACATTTCACCAAGAGAATTAACTGTAGTTAATATCTTAGGATTAAATATATGCTCTCTACATATAATATCAATATAATAAAATGCATTAGATAATTCAGGACTAATAGTAAGTAAATAATTCCAATCTAATTTACTATAAAATTCACATACTTTTTTAAAATCATTCAAATCAATCTCCAAATCTTCAATCATTTTATAAGATACACTAATTGTATCTACAAGCACCCCATCAAAATCAATATATAAATCCATATTTCCTCCTTATGTGTATTTAATACACTTATAATTTTATTTTAAAATGTATTCTTTAAAATACATTTTTTTCTATTATTTCATTCTTAAACCTATATAATTTAGCAGGCTTCCTACCTTCAAATATTTTAGTTCTATTAGTATCTTCTATTATATTTAAACTCAACATCTTCTTTCTAAAATTTCTACGATCAATTTTTTTATCTAACAGTGCTTCATATACCTTATGTAATTCAGGTAAAGAAAACTCTTCAGGAAATAATTCTTTCAATATCGTTGATTTAAGAATCTTTTTCTTCAATACCTCTAACGAATTGTTAATTATTTCATTATGATCATAAGCTAAATTTGGAATACTATCTATCGGAAAATAGTCTGCCGACGAAGTTTTTAATGTTTTTCTATGTAATTTTACCTTATTTATGTCAATAACTCCCAAGAAAGATATTCCAATCATTCTTGCAATATTACTCCGTCCTAAATCATCAAATACGCCAACCATTTCCAAATTAACATTATCTATCCCAGTTTTTTCTTTTAATTCTCTTTTAACACCATCTAACAACAATTCGTTATTATATAATGCACCACTAGGAAGAGCCCAATAACCATTATAAGGATTATTTGTACGCTTAACCAAAAGTACTTTTACTACTCCCTTATCTACAGTAAATAAAGTAGATAATACATGAATACCAATATTTTTATATAATTCATTTTTTAATTTCATCCTATTGCTCCTTACAATTACATTATATGTGTATTTTTTACACTTGTCAATAGATAAATAAAAATTTTTTTAATTTTAATAGAAAAAGATTAATCGAAAAATGATTAATCTTTTAAATTAGGTTTAAATATAATTTTAACAGCAGCATCTTTTCCACTAGTAAGTCTATCAAAAGATTTTTGAGCTTCATCTAAAGATACTTTAGCATCTACATATTTTAAAACATTAATTTTTTTATTTGCTATTAATTCTATACAAGTATCAAACTCTTTTTCAGTATATGCTATAGCACCAAGCATTTTAACTTCACCCATAACACCTACTACAGTAGGAATAGTAACTACTCCTAAAGATACTCCAACTAAAACAACTGTACCACCAGGTTTTACTAACATTAGTGACTCACTAACAGCAGCAGAATTACCACAACATTCAATAACAACATCAAATCCACCGTTAGTTTTAGTTTTCAATGTACCAATTGTATTTGTATCCATTGCATCATAATATTCATCAACTTTACCAAAACCTACAGCCTTTCTACCTCTTTTAGCATTAGTTTCTAATATTGCAATATAAGTAGCACCATTTAATTTAGCAAACTCTGCAGCCATAAGTCCTATAATACCACCACCAATTATAAGTACACGACTACCAATTTTAATATCTGTCAAATTTACTGCATGTAATGATACAGCAGAAGGTTCAACCATAGCAGCTTCATCATCACTAACATTATCAGGTAATTTTCTAACCATATCAGGTCTACAACTAGTATATTCTGCATAAGCACCTGGATTAGTAAGTGAAAGCCCAACAGCCTTTAACCACGTTTTAGCACAATATTGAGGATTTCCAGTTTTACACGCTTCACATTCTCCACAAGGAGAAATAGGAAGTCCAGTAACTCTATCTCCTATTTTTAAGTCTTTTCTACTACCTGGATCAATTACTTCACCAGAAAATTCATGTCCCATAACCAATCCTTTAGGTTCTCCTGATACAAAATAGTGAATATCAGAACCACAAATACCACAAGAATTAACCTTTATAACAACTGAACCATCTTGAGATACAGGTTTATTTATTGTAGAACTTTCAACCGTTTTAGCCCCAACAATTTTAACACACTTCATTTTTACCTCCATATTCTATCATATACATTATAGCATACGGCAGACTATGTCCGCAACCTAACCATCAAAACTTTTCAATTTTTCACAA
>ERZ808240.1293-NODE-1293-length-31460-cov-5.007451_pt1 | contig 31460 bp, 25 predicted proteins | sample MGYA00521084_ERZ808240 | MGnify/ENA primary metagenome ERZ808240 (study PRJEB31516, sample SAMN03275571) | gut metagenome | biome: mammalia-associated habitat; material: feces | host: Papio cynocephalus | place: Kenya | collected 2012-08-06 ... | reverse complement strand
AATCAGATTATGAAATACTGTTATCAGGAATCTATCCGCACATATGTTACACCAAAGATTTCGGACATTCTGTTCCGTGGAGCGGATGATATTCATCTGTTTGATACACCGCTGTATCTGTCCCGGAATCAGGGACTGGGAATTGTGGATCTGTTTGTAAAACGACTGATGGATATTATTATTTCCCTGATCGGAATTGTGATTGCTTCGCCATTTATGCTTGTGATTGCACTTTGCATTAAATTATATGATCATGGTCCGGTATTGTACAAGCAGGAGCGTCTGACCAAAGACGGAGAGCCGTTCATGATCTATAAGTTCCGGAGTATGACGACACATTCGGAAGATGCGGGCGCACGTCTTGCCGCAAAAGGAGATGCACGGATTACGCCGGTCGGCCGTGTAATTCGTGCCATTCATTTTGACGAACTGCCACAGCTGTTTAACATTTTAAAGGGTGAGATGTCTGTTGTGGGACCCCGCCCGGAGCGCCAGATCATTGCGGATCAGTATACGGAAGAGATTCCGGAATTCGTACTCCGGCTGAAAGTAAAAGCGGGACTTACCGGGTATGCACAGGTATATGGAAAGTATAATACAACCCCATATGATAAACTGAAGCTGGATCTGACGTATATTGAAAATTATTCTGTCTGGATGGACATTAAGATTTTATTCCTGACATTCAAGATTTTGTTCCAGAAAGAAAACACCGAAGGTGTGGATCAGAATCAGACAACTGCAATCAAATAAAATGTCAAAGGAGACGGTGATGAGCGACATTAAAATCAGCATCATTATGCCGGTGTATAAAGTAGAAGAATATGTGGGTAAGGCAATCGAAAGCATTCTTGCGCAGACCTTTACCGATTTTGAATTTTTGATCGTTGATGATGGAACTCCCGACAGAAGCGGAGAAATCTGTGACCAGTATGCAAAAAAGGATCAAAGAATCCGGGTGATTCACAAGGAAAACGGAGGCGCACCAAGCGCGAGAAACACAGCGATTGATATTGCACAGGGAAAATACGTTTATTTCCTGGATTCGGATGACTGGGCAGAACCGCAGATGCTTGCGGATATGTATGCGCTTGCCGAAAAGCATCAGGCACAGCTTGTGGTCTGTGGTTTTTATATTGATACTTACTATGGACAGAATCATTTATCTGAAAAAATCTGTGTAGACAACAAGGTATTTACGAGTGCGAAAGCCTTTCGGGAGGAAGCATACCGGTATTTTGACAGAAATATGTTATATACACCGTGGAATAAGCTGTATCGTATGGATGTGATCAAACAATATGATCTGTATTTTCCAAAGACATTGTGGGATGATTTCCCGTTTAATTTAAGTTATCTGGATCATGTAGAAAAGGTCGTATTTTCTACAAATGCTTACTATCATTTCATCCGTGCACGTGCAGATTCAGAGACAGCAGCATATCGCGCAGATATGTATGAAAAGCGGGAGGAAGAACAGGGGTGGATGGAAGACCTGTTTCGCAGCTGGGGTGTGACCAATGCGGAAACACAGGAGATGGTTGCCAGGAGATATATTGAACGCATGGTCGGATGCATTACAAATGTGACTAGTTCGAAATGTACTCTTTCCGGGAAAGAACAGCGCCAGGAGATCAGAAAAATGCTGCACAATCCGCGGGTAGATAAGGCACTGGCATTGGCAAAACCCCGGTCGGGATATATGAAGGTTATGCTGATTCCCATTCGCTGGAAAAATGTTTCTCTGACCTGGCTGGAATCTGCTGTGATATCGTTTGTAAAAGAAAAAAATACAAAGTTTTTTGCAAAATTAAAGGCAGGGCGATAAGATGGCAGGGCTGGAGACAAATTCCATCCTAAAAGAGCGGCTGTCCCGGAAAGAGGGCGTGCATCAGCTTACACAGGATGAAATAGAAAAAATTAAAAAAATTGTACTAGAGACAACGGTGGATGTGACTGCGTTATGCGAGGAATTGGATATTCCGTATATGCTTGGAGGAGGCTCTGCACTGGGAGCAGTGCGGCATCACGGATTTATCCCGTGGGATGATGATATTGATCTGAATATTCCGCGAGCAGATATTGACCGGCTTCTTGATGCAATTGAGGACAGATATCCTGAGAAGTACTATGTGGAAGCTCCGCTTCGTACCCCGGGGTATCTGAGTTCATTTATACAGATTCATCGGAGAGGAACGGTATTTCAGGAATACCTGGTACAGAAGAAAGAAAATTGTGGAATTAAGCTGGATATTTTCGTGATTGAAAATACGTATGATCAGCCATTGCGCAGAAAGATACATGGAATTCGGACGGAGGCAGGTTTGTTTTTCCTTTCCTGTTATCGGATGTATGCATGGAGAAAAGAATTTCAGGCACTTTCAAAGGGGGATGCTGCGGCTTCGAAAGTGATGAAAGTGAAACGGATTTTGGGAATGCCATTTGCAATTGCACCGGAATTCTTTTATCGAAGAGTACAAAAATGTATGATGTCCTGCCAAAACCAAACATCAGAATATATCACAATTCCATCTGGAAGAAAACATTTTTTTGGAGAGTTGTATCGTAGGGCATCTTTTATGCAGACCGAAAAAATGGAATTTGAAGGACATTCATTTTATGTAACGAAAGATTATCCGTATTATCTTAAAAATCTGTATGGAGACTATATGACAATTCCACCAGAAGAAAAAAGAGAGCACCATGTGCTGTATGACCTGCAATTTCCAGAAGAATATGTACCACCGCATCTTTTGGATAAAAGAGGAGTGCAGAAACTTCTGCTTTCCATGATGGATGCATTTGATGCATATTGCAGAAAATATGATCTTCGTTATTATCTGGTGGGAGGGACACTGCTTGGAGCAGTGCGGCATCATGGATTTATTCCGTGGGATGATGATGTGGATGTGGGAATGCCGCGTCCGGATTATGAAAAGTTTTTAAAACTGGTGAAAACAGATCCGGTAGCACCACAGCTTCAGGCAATTTCCGGAGAAGATGGAACGCTCTCTAATCCATATTGTGAACTGATTCATATGGGCACAAGACTCGAGAGGAACAGTTCTCAGTTTATTCGGGAAAAATGTCAGAATCTGCATTTGTTTATGGATATTTTTCCGCAGGATGGATGGCCGGAAGATGACAGGGAAGCACAGAAGCTTTCTGAAGATATGAAAAAGAAACGCTATCTGATTCAGAATGCGCGTGCAAAAATCGGAAAAGGGACTTCGTTTGTGCATATTCTGGCAAAGACACCTCTGGTTTTGGCGATGCGTATGGTTGGATATCAGAGGCTGATTGATAAAATGAACCAGACTGCAAAAACGTATGATTACGATCACTCAAAATACGTAGGTGCGATTACTTATGGAATTTATGGTCCGGGAGAGCGGTGCCTGCATGATGAGGTCGTAAATTTTACAGAAGTAGAATTTGAGGGAAGAAAATACCCGGCACCAGGGTGTTATGACACATATCTGACGCAGATTTATGGAGATTACCGCAAGCTTCCTCCGGAGGAAAAACGGGTGGATCATAAAATGAACGTCTGGGTCAATATTTGACGCATAGCATAGAAAGTGATAAAATAGGCTGAATTTGTAAATATAGAAGTAACGAGGTAATTATGAAAAAGTATATTGATTCATTTGTAAACTACCGTTTCCTTTTATGGGAACTGGTAAAAAAAGGAATTAAATTAAAGTACAGAAGATCTTATCTGGGAATTATCTGGTCATTGCTTGAGCCATTGCTCACCATGATTGTATTGACGATCGTATTTGGTACTATTTTGGGAAACAACGAAAAAACATTCCCTGTGTACATTCTTTGTGGTCGTCTGTTGTACAGTTTCTTTTCTACTGCGACCAAAGCAGGGCTGTCTTCGATTCGAAAGAATGCAGCTATGATCAAAAAGGTATATGTGCCAAAATATCTATACACATTATCCAGTATTTTATACAACTACATTATTTTCCTGATCTCACTGATCGTGCTCGTTGTCGTTTCACTCGTATTAGGAGTACGTCCTACGATTTATCTGCTGCAGGCACCGCTTGCGTTGATTCTTGTGCTTCTTTTTTCTGTGGGATGCAGTTATATTCTTGCAACGCTGGGCGTCTTTTTCCGTGATATGGAATACCTCTGGTCTGTTGCGCTGATGCTGATTATGTATATGTGTGCAATTTTCTATAAACCGGAGCGTTTATTGGCCAGTGGATTTTATTGGATCTTAAAGTACAATCCGCTGTATTGCATTATCAGTATTTTCCGTGATGCGGTATTTGGACAGATGATGGATATCAATTATTTCATCTATGCCCTTGGATTTAGTATTGTAACCATTATCATAGGATTGATTTGTTTTATTAAAAAACAGGATGAGTTCATCCTCCAAATTTAAGATGGGGAGTATACCATGAATAAAAAGGCTATCGAATTGAATCATGTTGGCATGAAATTCAATCTAAGTAAAGAAAAAGTAGATAGTTTGAAGGACTATCTGATCAAATCATTGAAAAGAGAAATTGAGTTCAATGAATTCTGGGCATTAAAAGATATTTCATTTACCATCAACAAGGGAGACCGTGTGGGAATTCTTGGATTGAATGGTGCCGGAAAAAGTACATTGCTTAAAGTGATTGCAGGGGTTTTTAAACCGACAGAAGGAACGGTAAAAAAATACGGGAAAATAGCTCCTCTTCTGGAACTTGGTGCTGGTTTTGAGAGTCAGTATACCGGAAAAGAAAATATTTATTTGTATGGAGCGATGCTTGGATATTCAAGAAAGTTTATTGAGGAAAAGTATGATGAAATCGTGGAATTTTCCGAATTGGGAAATTTCATAGATGTTCCTGTGAAAAATTATTCTTCCGGAATGAAATCCAGGTTGGGATTCTCTATTGCGACGGTAGTATCCCCGCAGATACTGATTCTGGATGAAGTGTTATCTGTAGGAGATGCAAAGTTCCGGAAAAAGAGTGAAAATAAAGTGATGAGTATGTTTGATTCCGGAGTTACCGTACTTTTTGTGTCGCATTCGCTGGAACAGGTAATGCGGCTTTGCGATAAAGCAATGATTCTGGACCATGGACATATGATAGCATTTGGAGAGATCGATGAGATTGCTCCAATGTATGAAAAGATGATCGATTCCGGAAAATCAGAACCGAAAAAGAAGGCTGCTTCATCAAAAGCACAAGGAAAATAGAAGGTTAGCGAGGAAACAAAAGCATGAAATTATCAATTATATGGAAACTGTCTGGAAATGAAAAGGAAAATCAGGTGACATTGGACTGTTTGAAGTCGCAGTTCGCAACGTATGAGGAGGCGGTTCAGCTTCTGATTTATCCGGAAAATAAGGACCAGCAGTATCATGCGCAGTTGCAGATAAGCAATGGAACTGCCCGCACATGTGAGCTGACCGGAGCCACAGAAATTCAGGTTTTTGAAGATGCAAAGAAGCAGATAGACGGTGATTTTGTAACTTATATTTACGGAGGGGATTCCTGGGAGGAGCATGCGCTCGAACAGGTACATGCAGTGCTGCAGGCTTATCCGGACAGCAAAATACTTATGATGCATAAGGTAATGCCGGATGAAACAGAGGGGGCATTTGCAAGCGCAGAGCCGGAACAGAAATTGCAGATTCTGAATTTGAAAAAAGATTTCTGTGATTATCCATTTTATTTTGGAGGAACCATTCTTGCGGCAGAGGTATTGAAAGGACATGCCTTTTGCGAAGAACTGGGAATGGAAGCAGAGAGAGAATTCTTCCTTTCCATCAATCAGGAATATAAAAAGATTTATTTTTTAAATTACGTTACGTTCTTTTCCGGAAGATTTCAGGAAGGAGACATGACCTTCTATGAGGGAATCTATGATGAAGACTGGTATGATCGTTCCTTTACCCAGTTTTGGATTCCTTATCTGAAAAAACAGCAGGAAAAGCATAAAAAAGTACCGGCTTTTATACAGTATCATTTTATGTTTACCATCAAAGCGCGGTTTATGAGTAATCTGAATAACCGTAATAAGCATGTGATTCCGACAGGACAGGAAATGCATTGTCTGGAACTTATCAGGGAAGCGTATGCGTATATAGAGGATGATATTCTTTTTAACTGTAACAAACTTCCGGAAGTGGAAGTTACGGATTCCATGAAATGGGTATATGGAATTTTAAAACATGGAGATGGATATCATTTTGAAAAGGGATATCTGGCCGGAAAGCCATATTATTGTGCCGGAAAGGTACTTTTTAATAAGATTTCGAACTTAAAAACCAATATTCTGTTTATGAATTATGAAGATGGAATGCTGCGAATTGATGGTGTCATACATCCGATTCTTTATTCTATGGCATCGGATGTATATCTGAAGTTCAACGGGAAAAAATATGCAATCAATTACAATGAGAGGTATGCACTGAATAAAGTTTTTGGTGTAAGTATTTACAAAGGACATTCTTTCCATATAGACCTGCCGATGGAAAATGTGAAAGATGCACGTTTGTTCTGCAAGGCAAGAATTGGAGAGGAAAGCATCCGCATTGAGTTTTGTTATGAATCCCATTTCAGCCGTATGAGCGGAGCATTTATAAACAGTTACTGGTGCTTTGGTACGGATCCTTTCTACATGGCAATCAAAGAACAAGAAGGCATGCGTATCCGCCAGATTGAGAAAAAAGAAAAACGGAAGCAGGAGAGACGGCTTTCCTGGGAAATGTTTAAATCTTTTGATAAACGTGCATGGCTGTTCCTTGCGATCCGGAAGGTATATTTCATGATGAAGCCGATTATGAAGAGAAAACCAATCTGGATGTATATTGATAAGATTTACAAAGGAGGAGATTCTTCCGAATATCTTTATCGGTATGCATGTGATCAGAAAGACAATATCAAACATTATTATTTGATTGATAAACATGCAACGGATTACAAACGAATGAAAAAAGACGGATATCACCCGATGGTCCGCGCAAGTATCAAGCATCGACTGGTATTTTTGATGGCAGATATGATGGTTATTTCCAATTCTACAGTATTTGCTTTCAATAACTATGGGCTTCCAAATTCCAAATTTATTCGTGATCTGGTAGATTTCCATGTGTGCTGTGTACAGCACGGAATGTCTGTACAAAAGATTGCGGTGGCACAGAATCGTCTGCGTGACAATACAAGATTATATTTTTGTGCATCCAAGTATGAGATTGAAAACCTTTCCAGACCGATATACGACTATGTTGGATATGATGCATTAAAACTGACGGGTGTTCCGCGGTATGACGGACTGAAAAATGATGACAAGAAACAGATTATGATCAGTCCTACCTGGCGTATGCAGGCCGCAGTACCGGTGCGTACCAGTGAAGGAGAGCAGAGAGATTATAATCCATTGTTTAAAGAAAGCACATATTTCCAGGTGTTTAATTCCCTGATTAACGATCCGCGTCTGATTGAGGCTGCACAGAAATACGGATACCGCATCAAATATGTACTGCATCCGATTGTCAGTGCACAGGTGGATGATTTTGATAAGAATGACTATGTGGATATCATTCCGGCAGTCGGAGATATGAGCTATGAAACTATGTTCCGGGAATCCAGTCTGATGGTAACCGATTTCTCCGGAATTCAGTTCGATTTTGCATATATGAGAAAACCTTTGGTTTATCTGCATCACAGAGATATTCCACAGCATTACGAAGAGGGAACATTCTTCTACGATACCATGGCATTCGGAGAGATTGCACATGACAATGATGAGCTGATTGATCTGTTGTGCGAATATATGGCAAATGGCTGCAAGATGAAAGAAGAATATGTACGTCGTGCAGATGACTTCTTCTATTACAGAGATCATAATAACTGTAAGCGAATTTACGATACGATGATTGACTACCAGAATAAAAAGATTTTGCCGTATCGTCAGAAATAATGCAAACAATACAAATTTAAGAAAGCAGGGAGATATCATTATGAATATTGGAGTAATTTTTGCAGGTGGCGTTGGTAAGCGAATGAACAGCAGGGTAAAGCCGAAACAGTTTATTGATGTGTATGGAAAGCCGATCATCATTCATACACTGGAGCTGTTTGAGGATCATCCACAGATTGATGCGATTGTAGTTGCATGTCTGGAAGACTGGATTCCTTACCTGAAGGAATTACTGGAAAAATTTAATATTAAAAAAGTAAAAAAGATTGTTCCGGGAGGTGCTTCCGGTCAGGAGTCTATCTATCATGGACTTCAGGCAGCAGAAGAGATTGCCGGTGGGGAAAAATCTATCGTGTTAATTCATGACGGTGTGCGTCCACTGATCAATGCAAAAACGATTACAGACAATATCGAATCAGTAAAGAAGTATGGTTCTTCCATCACTTGTGTGAAGGTAAAAGAAACAGTTCTTGTTGTGGCAGAAGATAATTCCATTGATGAAGTCCCAAGACGCGAGGATACCAGACTTGCGCGCGCACCTCAGAGTTTTTATCTCGATGAGATTATCGGGGCACATCGCAAGGCAATGGCTGAAAACAAGTATGACTTTATCGATTCCTGCTCTATGATGCAGTATTATGGAAAGAAGCTGTATCTGATCGAAGGACCGCAGGAAAATATAAAAATCACTACACCGGACGATTTTTATACGATGCGTGCGCTTCTGGATGCAAAAGAAGAAGCACAGATTTATGGTTTGGGAGATTAATTTAGGAGATAAGCAGGATGAAGGAAGTATTAGCAGAAGATTTTCAGCAAATCGCAAAAAGCAATGTGCCGTGGGAAAAATTAAAAAACCGGACATTTCTCATTACAGGGGCAACCGGATTGATAGGTTCGCTGCTTGTGAAATTTCTGTTGTTTGCCAACAGGGAATGTGGATTGGGGGCAAAAGTTCTTGCAGTTGTCCGGAATACAGAGAAAGCGGACAGGATTTTTGCAGAGGACAAAAATGATGCGCTTTCCTATGTTGTAGCAGATCTGGCAAAAGATCCGATCCATTTTGAGGGAGAGTGTGATTATATTGTGCATGCAGCCGCAGTAACGGCATCAAAAGTTATGGTATCGGATCCGGTAGGAACAATCCGTACGGCAATTGATGGAACGGAAAAAATGCTTCAGCTTGCAGTGGAAAAGAAGACAAAGGCATTTGTTTATATTTCTTCCATGGAAATTTATGGACAGCCAAAGACGGAAGGAAAGACCGCGGAGAAAGATTTGGGATATATTGACATCGAGACCGTTCGCAGTTGTTATCCGGAGGGAAAACGTATGTGTGAATGTTTGTGTACTGCCTATGCATCCCAGTATGGAGTCAATGTTATCAGTGCGCGGCTGGCACAGACATTTGGAGCGGGAATTCTTCCGACAGAAAATCGTGTATTTGCCCAGTTTGCAAGAAGTGCAATGCGTGGAGAGAACATTGTATTGCATACAACAGGGGAGTCTGAGGGAAATTATGTATATACCGCAGATGCAATCCGTGCAATTCTGACACTTCTGGTAAAAGGAAAAGCCGGGGAAGCTTACAACATAGCCAATGAGGAAAGTCATATTACCATTCGGGAGATGGCAGAGCTTGTGGCAAACGAAATCGCAGGGGGAAAGATTCAGGCTGTAATCGACATTCCGAAAGACAGTGCATCACTTGGATATGCCCCTCCTGTCAAGATGTGGCTGGATGCATCCAAGATGCATGCACTTGGATGGCAGCCACAGACCGGACTTGTGGACGCGTACCGGCGGATGATCCGCTGGATGGAGTAAGCAAAAGTAAACGGGGATCGTAACGTATGGGTACAACAAAAGAAAAAAAGAAAAGCAAATGGAATACCGCTGCGGTACTAATGCTGGTATTTCAGCTTTTGGCGGGGGCAGGAATTGTCGGTATTGCTGCATGGATGAATATCGTGCCGGAAATTTATCTGGCGTTGCTTGGCCTGATTTTGCTTTTTCTGGTTATTATTACATATTTTCTTCTTTTTTCAGGGAAAAAGAAGAAAAAAAAGAAAACTGGACAGTACGTGAAAAGAACATTGGGATGTATACTTGCCATAGGCTGTATGGTCGCTTGTGCGGGTGGTTCCTATGTGCTAGTAAAGGCTGAGAATACATTGGATGATATTACGGGAAATGTCAAGACAACCGACACGGTATCTGCCTATGTAATGGTAGATGATCCGGCACAGACACTGATGGATGCCAAAGACTATGTGTTTGCAGTCACAGAAAAATATGATTATGAACATACGCAGAAAGCAATCCAGAAAATTAACGAGGCGGTTGGAACCCAGATTCGTACACAGGTATATGATAATATCCTTGATATGGTGCAGGCGTTATATGAGGGAAGCGCCGACGCCATGCTTATGAATACGGCATATGTGGATGTGGTACAAGGGCAGGAGGGATATGAAACCTTTTCCTCAAGAACGAGAACTTTGTATGACCATGAGGAAGAAAACGTGGTTACCGAGGATTCGCAGACCGCAGAAAAATCTATCACAAACGATCCGTTTGTCATCTATATCAGTGGTTCGGATACCAGAAATCTGAAACTTACCACCAGCCGGAGTGATGTGAATATATTAGCAGTGGTCAATCCATCTACAAAACAGGTTCTTTTGATCAATACGCCAAGAGATTATTATGTGGATACAGCGGCATCACCGGGAGCCAAAGATAAACTGACGCATTGTGGAATTTACGGAATCGATTGTTCCATGGCAACACTTGGAAATCTGTATGATGAGCATGTGGATTATTATGTGCAGATTAATTTTAACGGATTTAAAACATTAGTAGATGCAGTCGGAGGAATTACGGTAGAGTCCGAGAAAGCATTCCGCACCAGTGAAGGTGGTTTTTATATCAACCGTGGAACTAATCAGCTGAATGGAACAGTAGCACTTTCTTATGTAAGAGAGAGAAAATCTTTTGCGGATGGCGATAATTCCAGAGGCCGGCATCAAATGCAGGCGATTGAAGCATTGATCAAAAAGATTTCGTCCGGAACTACCGTGTTAAGTAATTATTCTGCGATTATGGATAGTATGTCGGGAATGTTTATGACAAATATGAGTTCGGAAGATATTTCTGCATTAGTCAAAATGCAGTTGTCGGATCTGGCTTCCTGGAATGTGAAGTCCTATGCAGTAACTGGAAAGGGAGGATCATCTACGACTTATTCCATGCCTACGAAGCGGAGTTATGTCATGTATCCGGATGAGGTAGAGGTTAAGTATGCAGAGCAGCTTGTCAATAAAGTGGTAGATGGAGAGACCCTGACGGATGCAGATCTGGAGATTCCGGATAACATTGTGCAGTAATTTGGAAAAATCACAGTGAGGGAAAAAGATGAAGATCCGAAAAGAAATGTGCAGGAAAAAGAATATTCGCCGTAGAGTGGGAATACTGCTGGCATTTGCAATGGTATTTGCAAATATCTCGCAGACCGTATCGGCAACAGATGTGTTGAAAGATACGGATGGAACCGGGTATGCACAGGATGCGGCGGGATTTGTGTATCGGATACCAAAAAATGCTACAACAAAAAAAGGCTGTACGGTTTATATGTATACGGGATCGAAAGCTTCCGTTACATTTCCGGCAAAATGCAATTCTTATGCAGTTACGAATATTGGATCGGATCTCAGCCAGCTGATTCTGAAAAAGTTTCAGACGGTTAAAATTCCATCCGGATATACGACGATTGAAAAACAGGCATTTTTGAATCAGACCGATTTGTACCGGATTGAGATCCCTGCAAGTGTAAAGACCATTGGAGCAGATGCATTTGCAGGCTGCAGTAAGTCGAGACTGACGATCGTTACACCTTATGGTTCTGCAGCAGAAACTTATGCGAAAGCAAATGGAATTCATTATAGCAATCAGACCTCTTTACAAATCCGGGCGGGATATAGTAGACTATATGTTGGTGAACATAGACAGATTGCCGTATGTAATGCTCCAACAGCAGCGATCTGGAAAAGTACAAACAGCAGTGTGCTGTCGGTAGATAAAGAAGGAAAGCTGACAGCTAAAAAATCTGGTAGTGCCAAGATTACGGCAACCATCGGCAAGAAAACGTATACTTATCCGTATACCGTTGTTACCCGCACCCAGAAGAATGTTCTCGATATTATATGGAATCATTATGTAACATCCGGGATGAGTGACTATGAAAAAGCAGTTGCTGCCCAGCAGTGGATGCAGGAGAATGTTTCCACAAACGGGACATCGGTCCTGGCACAGAAAGCCTTAGAACAGGGAAAAGCAAATTACAGGGGATTTTGTGAAGCGTATCAGCTGATCATGAAGCATTATGGAATATCAGCTTCGGTAGTGAACGGGAAGAAACATATGGAAAATTCTGTTGTGATTGCCGGAAAAAAATTTACAGCATCAACGCTGAAATCTTCAGCGAGTGCAGATAAAACATATACTACAACAACCATTTCAGGAGTTGCACTTAACCGGTCAACCATGATTCTTTCCAAAGGTAAGACAGATAGTTTTAAGGTGATTGGGAAAAGCAAAGGGATTACATGGTCCAGCAGCAATACAAAGGTTGCGGTAGTAAATGCAGCTGGCAAAGTGACGGCAAAGGGAGCCGGCACAGCCAGAGTAACATTAAAAGTAAACGGTAAAACATTTGCCTGCACCGTTTGCGTAAATCCATGATAAGATTGAAAGGAGAAGTTGGAAAATGAACAAAATAATGAAGAGGGTAATTACGGCATGTCTGGCATTTGCCATGATTCTGGCATTGATTACACCGGCATCTGTGGAGGCTGCCAGTACAAAAAAGATCACATTGTATGTAGGGGAAGCATATTCCATGCGATGCAGTGATTTTTACAAAGTAACAAGTATCAGCAATTCCAAGAGCAGCTATGCAAAGGTGACGCCTCACAAGTCAGACAGAAAATTTGATATCACTGCAAAGAGTGCTGGAAATACGGTTGTAACTGTCAAGGGAAAGAATTACCGGAATAAAGCGCTTACAGAAAAATTGAGTGTGACGGTAGTAAAACAGAATTTTTCCATTACAGCACAGAAGATTGATGCCGGAAATGTCTTATTTACGTTAAAGAACAATACCAAAACGACGTTTGATCGTATTAGCGCGGTCTATACGCTGAAGGATTCTACCGGTGCAGTGGCATCATCCCAGGAAGTAAAGTTTTATAATGTAATTTCCGGAAAAGTGAATTATAGTTCCGTTTATGTGGGAAGAGATGCAGATATAGACTGCAGTCAGGCAGAGTTTAAGATTACAGGGTTATCCAGAGATCTGAATTATAATTATAAAACAGCAGGCGATAAAGAAGTGACTGTTGAGAAAATAAATGAAACAGAGGATGACCGGTATATTAAATTTAAGCTGAGAGAAACGAATAAATTAAATAATTATGTGTATGGCCATGTATATATTATCAGTTATGATGCATCCGGAAATATTACGAATGTAGACAGCCGGAGTTTTTCCCTAGGTAAGAAAGAGGTTAGAACCACTTCAGAATATACTCTTTATAAGAGTTCTACGTTATATCCGAATTTTGACCATTATGAGATTGTAACGCAGGCATACAGTATGACAAGAAAAAAATAAGCGGATCAGGCGGAGCATAGGAGCTCCGCCTTTTTTGCGGTAGGTGTGAATGTGTACGGCAGACACATACTTTATTTAAAATGAAGAAATTTTCAGAAAAAAGGTTAAGAAATAAAATAAAAGTCCGATAAATATTGTGTAGGTAAACAAAAAGAACGCCAATCATGGAAGGGAGGCGCGTTACCGCAGTAATCAAGGATCGATATCAGACAATTGTACCTGTAGGAAGCATCATTGCAATTACCTATCATTCTCCGCGTGAGAATCATGGGGAATCCCAGATGAAGCAGAAGAAGGCATCGTTTGCAGGCATGCTGGATCAGCAGATGCAGATGCTCAGTGTGGGAAAGGAGGAAAATTCAACATTTCAGATATATTGCTAGAACATAACGATTAAACGCCGTGTCGGTACCAGAGTATGAGTATACGATGCGGCGTTTTTGTGTTATGATAAAAAAGTAAAAAATCGGCAGTAGATTGGATAAAAGGAGTATAACAATCATGATCAGAAATATTATTTTTGACGTAGGAAAAGTCTTAGTTTCCTATGAACCGGATGCTTATATGGAAAGCCTTGGTATCAGTAAAGAAAATCAGAAAAAAATTAATGCGGCAATGTTTGAAAATAAATTGTGGGATGCATCGGATCAGGGGCTTGGCACTCCGGATGAATTTTTACAGAAATTTATTGCGGGGGCACCGGAACTGGCAGATGAAATTACAAAGATTCACAACACAGTAGGAAATACCGTAGAGCTGTTTCCTTATGCTATGGATTGGATTTTAGATCTGAAGGCAAGAGGGTATCATGTGTATATATTGTCAAATTATGGTGAAAATATGCTGAATCAGACCAGGGAAAAACTGAAATTTCTGCCGCTTATGGATGGAGTAGTATTTTCCTATAAAATAAAGAAGATGAAGCCGGATCCGGAAATCTATGAATATCTGTGTGATGAATATTGGCTGGAACCGGAAGAGAGTGTATTTATCGATGATCGTCCGGTAAATATAGAGGGGGCAAAAACCTGTGGCATTCACGGAATCGTTTTTCATTCTTATGAGCAGGCAAAAAACGAGCTGGATGAGTTTCTTAAGGAATTCTAATATTTCTGCGAAAAACTTTTCAAAAAACGAAGAGTGTGATAAAATGGCATACAGCAATTGGTTTTAGAAATTGCGAGTGGAGAGAATGAAAAATCTTGGGCGAAGCATATAGGGGATATGTATCGCAAGGAGTGCAGATCAGGAGGATAGGAAAATCATGGATTACAGACAGGAATATGAGAAGTGGTGTAATGACCCATATTTCGATGAGCAGACTAGGGAAGAACTGAAGGCAATTGCTGGGGACGAGAAAGAAATCGAAGATCGTTTTTATAGTACGTTGGAATTTGGAACTGCTGGATTGCGGGGCGTGATTGGTGCGGGAACCAACCGTATGAATATCTACACCGTCCGTCAGGCAACACAGGGACTGGCAAACTATATTCTGGCGCAGGGAGGACAGGAAAAAGGTGTGGCAATTGCACACGATTCCCGTCTGATGGCAGATGAATTTACGGATGCAGCAGCACTTTGTCTTGCCGCAAACGGAATCAGGACATATGTTTTCAAAAGTTTACGTCCGGTACCGGAACTGTCATTTGCTGTCCGGAAACTTGGATGCATTGCAGGTATTGTAATTACTGCCAGCCACAACCCGAGAGAGTATAACGGATATAAAGTATACTGGGAAGATGGTGCACAGGTAACACCGCCACATGATACCGGTATTATGGCAGAAGTTGCAAAAGTTACTTCTTTTGATATGGTAAAAACCATGGAGAAAGAGAAAGCACAGGCAGAAGGATTGTATCAGATCATCAGCGATGATGTGGATGAGGCTTATTTTGCAGAGCTTAGAAATTTATCCATTCATCCGGAAATTATCAAGAAGATGGCAAAGGATATCAAGATTGTTTACACGCCATTGCACGGAACCGGTCTTGGTCCGGTCAAACGTGTGCTGAGTGATCTGGGATTTGAAAATGTGTACATTGAGCCACAGCAGGCAGTTGCAGATGGTCATTTCCCGACCGCACCATATCCAAATCCGGAGAATCCGGATGCATGGAAACTGGCACTGAAGCTTGCCAAGGAAAAGGATGCAGATCTGGTTCTGGCAACTGATCCGGATGCAGATCGGCTGGGTGTATACTGCAAAGATACCAAGAGTGGCGAATACGTGACATTTACCGGAAACATGTCCGCAATGCTGATTGCAGAATATATTCTGGGACAGAAGCGTGCAAACCATACAATGCCGGAACATCCGGTACTTGTAGAATCCATTGTTTCTACCGATATGGCAAAGGCAATTGCAAAGGCATATGATGTGGAACTGGTAGAAGTGTTGACCGGATTTAAGTATATTGGGGAGCAGATGCTCAAATATGAGAAGTCCGGAGAAAAAAATTATGTCTTTGGATTTGAGGAGAGTTATGGATGCCTTCCAGGCACTTATGCAAGAGACAAGGATGCACCGGCAGCAGTATGTATGTTGTGTGAAGTTGCTGCTTTTTATAAATCACAGGGAAAAACACTCTGGGATGGCATGATTGATATGTATGAAAAGTACGGATATTACCGGGAAGGAATTGCAACCATGACCCTTAAGGGAATTGATGGGGCAGCACAGATTCAGCAGATTATGGATCGTGCAAGACAGAGTACTCCGGAAAAACTTGGAGCATTTGACGTGCTTGCAGTTCGTGATTATAAGGCAGATACACGCAAAGACTTAAAGACAAAAGAAGTGACACCTACGGGACTTCCATCTTCCAATGTATTGTATTATGAATTGTCTGACAATGCATGGTGCTGTGTACGTCCATCTGGTACAGAACCAAAGATTAAATTCTATGTTGGCGTCAAGGGAAGCACGTTAGAAGGTGCAGATCAGATGCTTGAGGAATTAAAAGCTGAAGTTTTGAAGCATTTTGAATAATTGGTAGACTGTTATGATGAAAATATACATTTGTCCGCAATGTGGATGGATCCGTATGGTTTCCAGACGAAAAGATGTCGAATGTCATCACTGTGGAAACACACAGATGCGGCTGACAAATCTGGATCTGGAAAAATATACTTCTATGTCGGAGAAAGACCGCATCAGTTATGCAGATGCATGGCTGTATATACACAATAGGCAAAAGGATTAAAAAAATGGCAGATAATAGAAGAAGAAAAAAGAGAAGAAAGAAAAAGAAGAGCAGAAAGATTTTATTGTTTGTATTTGAAATTCTGCTCCTTGCAATCTTACTTGTCGCAGCATATTTTATCGGTATGGTAAATCGTGTAAAATATGAAAATATGAGTGAGACAGAGGCTGGAATCAATGATGACCTGAATAAAAACACTTTGCAGTCTCTGGAAGGGTATACCAATATCGCATTGTTTGGTCTGGATAACCGGAGCGCGAATAATTATAATGAGGGCAATTCGGATGTTGTGATGGTTGCCAGTATCAATAATAAGACAAAGGATGTGAAACTGGTATCCGTATACCGCGATACATTTCTGTCAGTTGGAGGTGGCACGTATTTTAAGTGCAACAATGCTTATGCCAGAGGTGGAGCCAAGCAGGCGGTACAGATGTTAAATTCCAATCTGGATCTGGATATCAAGGAATACGTATGTGTGGACTGGGCAGCCATGGTGGAAGTTATTGACGATCTGGGAGGCTTGGATCTGAATATCACACAGGGCGAAATGAACCAGATCAACAAGTATAAAAAAGATGTGGATGGTGTGACCGGAAAGAATACACCAAATGTGACACAGTATGGTCTGGTGCATCTGGATGGAACACAGGCAACCACCTATGCCCGTATCCGAAAACTTTCCGGAGATGACTTTAAGCGGGCATCCCGTCAGAGAATCGTGTTACAGGCAATGCTGGAAAAGGCAAAGAAAGCCGATCCGGCGACTCTGATTAAAATTTGTAACAGCGTTGTGGATCATATTTCTACTACATTGTCCTTAAGTCAGATGGTGGATCTGGCAAAGGATGTTGCCAAGTATTCGGTCAGCAGTACAACGGGATTCCCATTTGACCTGACGACCAAGACAATGCCGAGGTGCGGAGATACCGTAATTCCGGCAGATCTGGTGACAAACGTAACACAGCTGCATGAATATATGTTTGATGATGATGCATATACACCATCGCAGACGGTACAGGCAATCAGTGATACGATTGTAAATACAACGGGGGTCAATGCGGATTCCGCGAAAATCAATACTTCGGATTATAATGAAACAGTAGGGGCAACCGGTACAGATGAGATTCAGAAAGGATCGGAAACTACCGGCGGATCAAATGCACAGTAATCAATTGGGGAATAGATGAACGAACAGGTAAAGAAAAATATTATAGAGCATGAGCAGAAATATTTAAAAAAGCTGGTAGGTACACAGGTGCCGGAGAAACTGGAACGTCAGCTGGAGAGGATGGATTGGTCCTGTCTGGAACTGATTCATCAGAAAAAACAGCAGAGAGGAACGTTTGCTCCGTTACAGGCAATGGAGCTTTCTGAGATCCGCAAGAAAGAAGAATTGTATCGCAAAAAGGGTCTTGAAGCGCTGCAGGCAGGAAAAGTTGGTGCGATTCTTCTTGCGGGTGGACAGGGCACACGTCTTGGATTTGATAAGGCAAAGGGGATGTTCAATATTGGAGTTACGAAAACACTCTATATTTTTGAACAGCTGATAAAGAATCTGATGCAGGTGAAAAATGAAGCAGGGGTGTGGATTCCTCTTTATATTATGACCAGCGAGAAAAACGATGCACAGACACGGACATTTTTCGAAGAACATGATTATTTCGGATATGACAGCAGTTATATAAAGTTCTTTATGCAGGAAATGGTCCCGGCAGTAGATTTTGATGGAAACGTGCTGATGGAATCGAAAGATTCTCTGGCAATGTCTCCAAATGGAAACGGTGGCTGGTTTCAATCGATGCTTCGTGCACATTTGGATGAGGACATCCGTGCACGGGGAATTGAGTGGCTGAATGTTTTTGCCGTAGATAATGTGTTGCAGAGAATTGCAGATCCGGTATTTATCGGGGCTACGATTTTATCGGGATGTGTGTGTGGGTCAAAGGTTGTGCGCAAAGTTTCTCCTCACGAACGTGTGGGTGCAATGTGTCTCGAAGACGGAAAACCATCAATCGTAGAATATTATGAGCTGACACCGGAGATGGCGGAGGCCACCAATGAAAATGGTTCTCTGCTCTATGGATTTGGAGTGATTTTAAATTACCTGTTCCGTGTAGACAAGCTGATGGAAATTGTAAAATCAAATCTTCCAATGCATATTGTAGAGAAAAAAGTTCCTTATCTGGATGAAAATGGACAGTTGCAGAAACCACAGGAGCCAAATGCTTATAAGTTTGAAACATTGATACTGGATATGGTTTACATGATGGATAACTGTCTTCCTTTTGAGGTAGAGAGGGAAAAAGAATTTGCACCTGTGAAAAATGCTGTGGGAACAGATTCCGTTGTGTCTGCTAGGGAACTGTTGAAGAAAAACGGAGTGGCAATTTAACGGGGATTTACAAAATTTACAGAACTTTGTCACAATTTAAACACAGTTGACAGGTAGAATGCTCCTTAGAAAACAAGAAAGGAGTTTTTCATTATGGATAACAACTATTATAATAATATGAATCAAAATCAGAGTCAGAATACACAAAACAATCAGAACAGTCAGAATGGATATAATCCGTACAATAGCCAGAATCAGACATATCAGAATACGACATACAACGCGTATAATCCGTATCAGCAGCCGACCGGAGGCCCGACTCCAAAGAAACCGCGCCGCAGATCCGGATTCGGAGCAACCATTGGTAAGTGTGCTGCCGTTGCCCTTGTCTTTGGACTGGTGGCCGGAGGCGTATTTACCGGAGTCAGCTATGTAGGAACGAAAGCATTGGGAGTTTCCGGACAGAATACGAGCAGCTCAAAGAGTTCTTCTTCCTCTGCACAGGTAAGCCAGACAAGTACTGGAAATGCAACCGATCTGTCAGATGTTTCCGGTATTGCAAAAGAGGCTATGCCAAGTATTGTGGCAATCACAAACACGGGTACAGTATCTTATCAGACATTCTGGGGAACACAGCAGCAGGAGAGTGAGAGTGCAGGATCTGGCATTATCATCAAGCAGGATAGTAAATATCTTTACATTGCAACGAACAACCATGTGGTTGCGGATGCAGATTCCCTCAAAGTACAGTTTGTAGATAATGAGACGGTAGAATGTAAAGTACAGGGAACAGATGCTTCTGATGATCTGGCAGTGGTAAAGGTACCGCTTAGTGATATCAAAGCTTCTACACTAAAAGAAATCAAAGTGGCTTCTGTAAATGAAGATTCCGATAAACTGGTAGTTGGCCAGGGTGTTATCGCAATTGGTAATGCACTTGGTTATGGCCAGTCGGTTACCAACGGCATTATCAGTGCACTGGGACGTACCGTTACAGTCCAGGATGAACAGACCGGAGAGACCGTGGTAAACAACAATATGATTCAGACGAATGCAGCAATTAACCCTGGTAACAGTGGTGGTGCACTTTTAAATGCAAGTGGAGAGGTTGTTGGCATTAACTCAGCAAAATATTCAGATACAAGTGTAGAGGGATTTGGTTATGCCATTCCGATGTCAGATGCAATGCCAATTATTGAGCAGCTGATTGAAAAAGGTCAGGTAGACCAGTCAAAAGCCGCATTTCTCGGCATACAGGGACAGGATATTTCTTCTAGCGTTGCAAGTGCCTACAATATGCCGGAAGGTGTATATGTATATCAGGTTGTATCCGGATCACCTGCAGAAAAAGCAGGACTCCGTCAGGGCGATATTATTACAGAATTTGATGGTCAGACAATTACTGGTATGACACAGCTGAAGCAGCTGATAGCATCCCATAAATCGGGAGACGAAGTAAAGATGACGATCGAACGGCTGGGAAATGGATACAAGGAGAAATCCATCAAGGTAACGCTTGCAGCTCAATCGGATTTTGTAACAGAAAGCAGTTCAGAAAATTCCAATGATTCACAGAATTCCGGAAACTCTGGAAATTCTGGCAACTCAGGAGACTCCGGAAATTCTGATAATTCCGGTAATTCCGGTTTCTTTGATGGATTTGGTGGGTCAAATAATTAATGACAAATTGCATAAGATGCGCTATAATAGATTGTCCGAACATAATTCGGACAATCTATTTTGTATTTTAAAGCAACACTGCCTGTGGTAGCATAACACTGCCATGGAGTAGTTGCAGTTTTAGAAACAGGAGTCAGACAAAAATGAATAGGATAAAAAGTTTGATCATTCAGTTCTGTAAATTTGGAGCAGTTGGTGGTCTGTGTTTTGGCATTGACTATGGGCTGATGATCTTGTTGACAGAGACACATGTTATGCATTACTTTGCATCCAGTGCCGTGTCGTTTACCGTATCCGTTATTGTGAATTATATTCTGAGCATGCGTTTTGTTTTTACCGGAAAGGAAGACATGACGAAGGCGCAGGAGATGGCTATTTTTGTGGCACTCAGTATGATCGGACTTGTATTGAATCAGATGATCATGTGGTTTGCCGTAGAACATTTAGGAATGTTTTATGCAGTAGCAAAAATATTCTCCACCATGTTAGTTACTACGTATAATTTTATCTCCAGAAAAAAATTCCTGGAAGCATAAGCCGGGATTGGAGAGATAGGAGGATGTATGAAAAAGAAAAGAATTGTAATCGCGTTGGGACATGAAGCTCTTGGAAGTACACTGCCGGAACAGCAGAAGGCAGCAGCACGTACAGCAAAAGCTGTCGCAGATTTTATCCGGGAAGACTATCAGGTGGTTATTACACACAGCAATGGACCACAGGTTGGAATGATCCATACGGCAATGAATGAATTTTGTCGTCTGTATCCGGAGTACACAGCAACACCGACATCTGTCTGCTCTGCGATGAGTCAGGGATATATTGGATATGATCTGCAGAATGCCATCCGTACAGAGTTATTAAACCGTGGTATTTATAAAACAGTTTCCACTGTTTTGACACAGGTGGTTGTTGATCCGTATGATGAGGCATTTTATCATCCAACCAAAGTGATTGGTCGTGTAATGACAAAGGATGAGGCAGAGGAAGAAGAAAAGAAAGGCAACCATGTGATAGAAGTGGAGGGTGGTTATCGTCGTATCGTAGCATCTCCAAAGCCTATGGATATTGTGGAGATAGATGCGATTTCTGCATTGTCTGACGCTGATCAGGTTGTCATTGCCTGCGGCGGAGGCGGAATTCCGGTTCTTGCACAGAATAACCGTCTGCAGGGAGCCAGTGCGGTAATCGAAAAAGATCTCGCAGCAGGAAAGCTTGCAGAACTTCTGGATGCAGATATGCTGGTTATTCTTACAAGTGTGGATAAGGTTTGTCTGAATTTTGGCAAGGAAGATGAAGTAAAACTGGATACGCTTTCTCTTGCCGATGCAAAGAAATATCTTGCAGCAGGAGAATTCGGAGAAGGAACCATGGCTCCAAAGATTGAAGCTGCGATTGATTTCATCGGAGAATCTGCAATCCGTTCTGTCCTTGTAACCAAATTAAATAAGGAAGCAGGAGAGATTACCGGTGGTATGGGAACTCTGATCAAGAAATAGCAGTTTTTTGCAGGAGGCGCAAAATGAATCGAATTAAGAGTTTTACAATCAATCACAATCTTCTGATGCCGGGATTTTATATTTCCCGCGAAGATGGAGATGTGATCACTTATGATCTGCGTACGCGCAAACCGAACGCAGGAGATTATATGGACAATGCAACTATGCATTCTTTGGAGCATATGTTCGCTACATATATCCGTAATTCCGAGATGGGGAATGAGGTTGTTTATTTTGGACCGATGGGATGTCAGACCGGATTTTATCTGCTGGTTCGTAACAGCAGAAGTCCGAAAGAAGTGTTTGCCATGACAAAAGAGGTTCTCAAAAAGATCTATGATCATCAGGGAGAAGTATTCGGCAAATCGGCCATTGAATGTGGACATTATGAAAATCTGTCTCTTGCAGCAGCAAAGGCAGAGGCAGCGACGTATCTTGCTGTATTGGAAGAACAGACAAATATGGATTTTACATATCCGGAATAAAACAGATTGCAGGAGGAAAAAACATGAAAATCGGAGTAATTGGTGCAATGCAGATCGAGGTGGACAACCTGAAAGCATCCATGAGTGATATCAGCACGAAAGAATACAGTGGTGTCACCTATGTGTGTGGAACCATTGGGGACAAAGAAGTGGTTGCAGCAGTGTGCGGAATTGGAAAGGTGTTTGCCGCAATCTGTGCAGAGGCAATGATTCTGGAGTTTCATGTGGATTGTGTCATCAATATCGGTGTGGGTGGTACACTTTGCAAAGAACTTGGTGTGATGGACGTGGCTGTAGCGGATAAGGTGGTACAGCATGATATGAACACGACACCGCTGGGAGATCCGGTTGGATTGCTTTCCGGTATCAATGAAGTATATCTGCCAACGGATGAAAAGATGTGCAGACTTCTTAGCAGTTGTCTGGAAGAAAAAGGAATCCATTATCATGTCGGAACGATTGCAACAGGAGACTTGTTTGTCAGCACACCGGAGCAGAAGAAAAAAATTCATGAGCGGTTTGACGCAATTGCCTGTGAGATGGAGGGCGGTTCCATTGGTCATGTATGTTATGTAAATAAAGTTCCGTTTGCAATCTTACGTTCTATTTCAGATGGAGAAGGTGCTTCGATGGATTATGCAACGTTTGCAGAGAAAGCGGCACTGCAGTCAATTCTTGTTGTGATTGACTTCATTCAGAGAGCGGATGAGTTACAGGCATAAAATACATTACTGTTCATAGGTTACCCTGCGAACAGTAACTAAAATACTTCTAAGTTTTCAGAATCGTACATATACTCTACAAAGAACATTTGGGTGGAGTGGTTATGTTCAATAAAATACATAGTGAATTAAAAAAAGAGTCATGCAGAAAGGTCGGAAACGGTCTTCTTGTCATGGCTCTTATTTGTTGTCTGATGTTTGTCTCGTATCAGGCAACATCTGCAGTGATTACAAGTGCTAAGGTCGGGGATCGTGAACTTCCGATTTACTGTGTAGACACAACAGAAAAGAAAGTGGCACTCAGCTTCGATGCTGCGTGGGGAGCAGAAGATTTCCCGCGTATCATGGATGTTTTGGATAAACATAAAGTAAAGGTGACATTTTTTATGACCGGAGGCTGGGTAGAAGATAACCCTGATTGTGTAAAAGAATTGGTAAAGAGAGGGCATGATCTGGGAAACCACAGTGAGCATCATTATGACATGACGACAATTTCCCAGGAGGAAAAAGACAGTGAATTAAAAACCGTGCATGATAAAGTAAAAAAACTGACCGGTTATGAGATGTATTTGTTCCGTCCGCCTTATGGGGCCTACGACAATGATGTGATCAAGACGGCGTACGCCATGCATTATTATCCGATTCAGTGGTCAGTGGATAGTCTGGATTGGAAGAACTATGGTGTGGATTCTATTATCACGACGGTTTGTAACCATAAAGCACTTGCACCGGGAGCCATTATCCTCTGTCACAATGGAGCAAAGTATACAGCGGATGCACTGGATACCATGCTGACAAATTTAGAGGAACAGGGATACAAGATTGTGCCCATCTCAAAGCTGATCATGAAGAAAAATTATCATATGGATGCGACCGGAAAACAAATTGCGGATGACACAAAGATGCAAAAAACAACAGAAAAATGATTGGAATATGAAATTTATAATCAGGATTAGAAAAGGGCTGGGCACAAAATATGCACAGCTCTTTTTCATAAAAAAGTATGAACCTGTTCCATATAATTGAATGGTAAGCTCCCCTGCTTAATTCGTATCCTCCATATCACCAAGCGCATATTCAATGCATTGAATCACAACTTTATTGAAAGACATGTTGTTTTCATCGGCAAGAGTCTGTACTTGTTCAATTAGATCTTTGGGCAGGCGTAACGATTTATTTTCATATTCTACGTAATCTGCTTTTAGTTTGAACATACATTATAACACTCCTTTTCCTCTATTTTAATATAGAATTTTAATGCGTGGTATATGATAAAACGAACATTAATTGTTGTAATTGACATATCTTAAAAACTAGCATAATATATAATATGAAATATGTTATAAATATAAGAAAACATTATTTATTTCTTTTTGATATCAGAACCGACGAAATTGTTTTTATGCAGACATATCAATAAGGAAATAAAGTTAATGTATAAAAATTTTTTACAATAGGAGGACACTATTATGAACAAGCTGAAAAAAGCAGTGGTAATGATGTTAGCATTTGCAATGGTTTTAACATGTGCCATGGTAACACCGGTGCAGGCTGCGGGAAAACTGAACAAGAAATCGGTTTCTATTTATGAAACAGAGACAGTTTCACTGACTGTCAAAGGGGTGAAGTCTGTGACATGGAAAACTTCCAATAAGAAGATTGCCACTGTTGACAAAAAAGGACTGGTAAAAGGTATAAAGAAAGGAACATGTACCATTACCGCAAAGGATACAAAGACAAAAGCTGCATATTCATGTAAAGTTACGGTAAAAGCGGCAAAATCACTTGGTATTGCAGCAAAGGATATTCGTATATTCACAGGTGGAGACACTATTTCTTATCCGGGAGAGGAAATCCAGGGCGCAACTTATGTGCTTGATGGGAAAAAACTTGGAAAAAAGGATTGCAGCACATGGACAGATAAGGATGGAGAGCGTGTAAGTTCATATGTTACACTTACTAAGAAACTTACAGATGGAAAACATACTTTTGCTATCCAGAAAAAAGGTTATAAGACAGTAACAAAATCCTTCAAATTTACTGCATTAAAGATTGATGGAATGTTTCCGGACGGACAAAATCCTTTTGTGTCCGATGGAACGTTATATGTATTTTGTACTCCGAAGCTGGATGGAAAAGATTTTGTGATTAAGGTAGATGGCACAGAAGTAAAGCCTTCCAATTCTTTTGTAAGTGGAGATGGATACTTTGTTATCTTGGTGGATGCTACAGGAATTTCCGCAGGAGAGCATAAGGTGAGCGTTACCGCAGAAGGAATTCCGGATGGAGAGACTTCATTTACAGTAAAATAATTTATATGAATTGCAAAGAATATGAATCATTGTCGGGAGGATGATTATGAAACAAATGAAAAAACTGCTCGCATTTGTACTTGCATTTGCGATGATCATTACGATCTACCAGCCATCGGCAGTATATGCAGCAGCAAAGAAACCGAGCCTGAGCGCAAAGACAATGACGCTTCAGGTGGGACAGAAAAAGACCTTGAAAGTGAAAAATGCGGGGAAAAAGGTTACACTGAAGTGGTCCAGCAATAAGAAATCCATTGCAGTAGTCACAAAAAAGGGTGTAGTAAAAGCTGTAAAAGCTGGAAATGCTGTTGTTACCTGTAAGGTAACAGCAAAAAATGGAAAGACAACCAAACTGACTTGCAAGGTTGCGGTTAAGAAAGCAGCAAAAGTTACCAGTCTGACCGTTGGCTCTCAGAAAGATCTGGAAAAAGCTCTGAAAAACAAAAACGTCAGAAAGATCACGGTTGCAACACAGGGAGCCGTTACATTTACGGTACCACAGGGCAATTACAGCAAAGTGGATCTGGTAATCAATGCACCGAATGCGGATGTTGTGAATAATGGAAAATTCAAGTCCATTGATATTCAGGCGATTAAGCCGAATACTTACCGCGAGAATGCAAAGGGAAATTCAATTAAAATTACTGCCGTAGATGCAAGAATCATTGTTGAAGCGGGTGCATCTTTGGCAAAAGTTTCAGTAACACAGGAAGGTGGAAAAATTAAAATTGAAGCATCAGGAACAATTGATGCAGTAGAAATTTCTGCACCGGTTATTGTTGATCTTGCTGTAGATGGAAAAATTGGAGAAGTAAATGTTAAAGCGGCTGCAGTACTTTCTGTAGAAGGAAAAACCACAACTGCAGTACCAATTAAGGTCAGTGAAACGGCAGCAGGAGCAAGTGTTGTGTCTAGTACACCGGTAGATGTAAAAGCTGCCGCAGATATTTCTCTTACGCTTTCAAAGGGAGCAGAAGGAAGTAAAGTTGCAGCAAATGGAGAAAAGACAGAAGTTGCAGTAAAAAATGATACAGCTACGGCAGTTAAAGTAGAAACACCATCTGGGATACAGGAAGTGGCTACAGGTACATCATCCAAGGTAAATTCAGATGGAAAGAATACCGAAACGACAACTACCAATCCGGGATACACCTATACTTCACCAGATCCGTTAAAATTAACAAATATTATGGTCCGTTCTTCACAGAAGATTGCAGCATATTTTAATCAGACAGTTCCAGCAGAAATTACGTCAGAGGCAGTGATGGTTACAGATGCAGCCGGAAATAAGGTGAAGATTGATCATATATACAGACATCAGCAGGATACACAGGCATATTATATGGAGTTCGCAGAAACATTGAAGACAGGGGAATATACCATAACACTAGATGTATCCGGTGTAAAGTTTGTAAAGAAATTCACATATGATGGTTCTGTCTGGGCATCTTTGGATGCAGCAAAGAAAATTGTGCAGGCAGAAATGGAAAAGCCACATATAGCTTCGGTATCGGGATTAAAGAGTGTGGAAATTTGTAGACAGGCATTCGAAGAAGATTTAAAACAGGAACTGAGTAAAGATGCAGAGGCTTGTAAGATTGAAAGATTGAGTGTGCAGACCCGTCCATTCAAGTATGAGGAAGAATATCCAGATGAAACAGTAGAAAAAGATCATGCGATGGTAAGCATCTGGGTAGGAATTTATAAGGGCGATGCAAATTATATGATGAATGAATTCGTAGATTTTGCCTGTACAGGAGATGCAGTTACGGTATCCGTGCCTAAGATTGTAAACTATTTAAAGAAGTCAATTGTTATTTCTTATGAAACAGGATATGAATATGCTTGTGTCACAAGTGGTACAGCAATTTCTGCTGTTCCAGAAGAAGCATGGGGCGGTTACGCAGACAGACTTGGAAATTATGAAATCAAAAATCTTATAAATAATACAGAGTATGTTTTATACAAACGTCTCAAAAGCTGTTCTGAAATGTATGCGCAGACAACATTTTCTTTAGATAAAAATGCCGATGAATTTGAAATAATATTGAAAGAACCGGATCAGACAACAATTAATTTGGAAACTGTAACATCCGGAAGTGCAATTGCGGTAGATTTTGGAAAAGGAATGTTGAAAGATACGTATGGAACAGTGCCGGATGAGTTACAGGAAATTGGTTCTATTTCCTTTGAAAATCCGAAAATTCAGCAAAATGGTTACGATTGGAACAGAGTAAGTGAGGAAACCGGCTGGGGCATTGTAGATATTCATTGGAATGATGAACTGTTTCATGAAGGAAGTAATACAGTAAAATTTAAAATATCGTTTGGTTATGCAAAAAATGATGGAACTATCGTAAAACAATCAAAGTCAGTTGAAATTACGGTGAATTTTACAGTACAATAAAAAGAATTTAGCATTAAATGAAGTGGGGCTGTCGTATGAACTTTAGTTCGTATGACAGCTTCATTTAGTTTATCAAGATAGACCATTAAAATGGATTTATAAAAATTTAATTTGCTATCAGAATCAATATCTTTTACAATAAAATTACATACGTTCTTTTGGAAAGATTTTTTTAATGGGGATTTTTATGCAAGAGGAGGTTTTATTTGAACACAGAGATAAAGAATGCTCTGCAGGCAGCTGATAACGAGGCACAGTATGATGAAAGCGCAAAGCGTCTGTTAGCACAAAAGTATGTATTGGCTCACATTTTAGTTAGAACAGTGGAAGAATTTCAAGGGATGGAAATCGAAAAAGTAGTTTCCCTGATAGAAGGCGATCCATATATCAGCAAAATACCGGTTGCGCCCGGACTGACCAATAAGGACAGGAATGTGGAGGGGAAAAGGATTGTAGGACTAAATACAGAAGCCGGAGAAAGAAATGAAGGACTGGTTCGATTTGATATTATTTTTTATGTGCGAATGAGAAAGGGATTGGCGCAGATGATTATCAATGTGGAAGCTCAAAAAGATGAGCCCGGTTCGTATCAGATTTTAAACCGGGCAATTTTTTATGTAAGCAGACTGATTTCGTCACAGAAGGAACGGGATTTTGTAAAATCAAATTATAATGATATAAAGACAGTATATAGTATATGGGTTTGTATGAACATGCCGGAAAACAGTATGTGTCATATTCATTTAACAAAAGAAGATTTACTCGGAAAACATAATTGGAAAGGAAATTTGAATCTGTTAAATATTGTTATGATCGGCTTGACGAATGCACTTCCGCAGCGTCATAATAAATATGGGCTGCATAGATTGTTATGTGCCATGTTTTCCAATGAATTATCACAACAGCAAAAAATGAAAATTATGGAACAGGAATATCATATCCCAATGGAAGAAAGTTTTAAGGAGGAAGTGAGTATTATGTGTAATTTGAGTCAGGGCATTAAAGAAGCCGGAATTGCCGAGGGCAAGCAAAGAGAAATTGAAAAAGTAATTTTAAATATGCATAAGAAAGGGTACTCATTAGAACAGATTATGGATGCAACGGAATTGGAAGAGATTGAATTAAAATCCGTGATAAAAAAATTGAAATAAAGCATTTCAAGGGCATTGGTAAAAGTGTTTACGGTAGTTGAAAAAATTATAGGCAAATACCTTGTAAAAATACGCATAAAACAAAATAAATAATAAAAGTACAGGTATAAATGCATAAAATATCAAAAAAGGCGCAGTGATTCACGACACTGCCCCTTTTTTGTTTTGTGCAAAATATCTTTCATACAACGGAAATGTATGTGAAAAGTATATAAAATGCATAAGAAAAACTTGGAATTCCTGTCAATTGAATAAACGGTTGCGCAAGTGGTATAGTGGACATATCAACAAAACAAACGGTTGCGCAACACGATAGGTCTGGTGATAAGGGAGAGGATATCAGAACTATCGTGTTTGTGTCCAAAGAGGGAGGATTATGTATGAAGGAGAAAAAACATTGGAACAGGAGAGTGCTCAGTTTTCTTCTGACACTTGCTATGGTGATTACACAGCTTGGGGTGTGGAATGCCGGAAAGGAGAGCGTACAGGCGGCAGATACGGTAATTTATCAGGAAGATTTTAGTGAGTCAACCGATGGCTGGACGCCGGAGTGGTCTGTGGGAAGTGATTTAACGACATTTGCTGTAGGAAAAAATTATGCAAAAGATAATGATTCAAGTCTTAATATATGGAGTGAGAAGGCACAGGTACTCACGACCACGCATGAGGTGTCAGCTGTAGAAGAGGGAAACTATTATGTTTCATTAAATACATACGGTGGATCTGTAAATAGTGGTACAATTTCAATTTCTGATGGAACAACAGAGCAGAGTGCGGATATTGGGTTTTCAGATGGGCTGACAGAGTATAGAACAAAAAATGCATTGACAGTTAACACGGGAGCTTCCATTACCATAAAGGTAACCGTTGATTTAAATGAAGGCGGTTGGGGATACCTTGATGATATTATTTTAACAAGAGCAGACAACAGTAATACGGATGCGTATATGACCAAAACATTCTATTTTAAATATACAGGAGACGGAATTCCGGCAATTCAGTTCTGGAAGGACTGTGATGGAAATTTACTGGCAGGAAAAGATGAAAATATAGCAGAGATTGATGGTTCATCTTATTATTGTATGGAAAAAATAGCGGGAAAAAGTGACTGGTATCAGATTGAACTGAAGTATAAAAAAGATGGAATAAACAATAAAGAAGTAGGATTCGATCTGGATGAACTTTCTTCTGAGAAAACAACGAAAACATGGTTAAAGAGTTATGATGATTACTATGGAACAGATGGTGTGAAGAAGGCATATGAAAATATTTTTAATGGCACCTATGACGATCCGGCCATCATACAGGATGACTATGAAACGGTTGTTTCCTATGCGGCTGCAGTGGCAGAGGAAGACAATGCCCGGGTTGTAAAGAATGCAGCAGTCAATGTGAAAAAAGTACAAAATCTTGATGATGATTTTATCATGGGAATGGATATCTCCTCCATGATCTCTGAATTACAGAGTGGTGTGGTATACCGTGACTATGACGGAAACGAACTGACAACGCTTGATGATATCTGCAGGTTTATCAAAGAGCAGGGCATCAATCATATTCGTGTTCGTGTATGGAATGATCCGTATGATGCCAATGGAAACGGCTATGGTGGAGGAAACAATGATGTGGCAAAAGCAAAGGAGTTTGCAGATGCATGCCGCAATGCCGGACTGAAAATGTTAGTTGATTTCCACTGTTCTGATCTGTGGACAGATCCAAGCAAACAGAAGGAACCGAAAGCATGGAAAGGGTACACCCTTGAACAGAAAAAAGAGGCATTAAATGCTTATATCACAGAATCCTTAAATACCATTGATCCGTCAAAAGATGTTGTGGATATGGTGCAGGTTGGAAACGAGACAACGGGCGGATTTGTCGGTGAGACAAATGTCAGCAATATGTGTGTATTGTTTTCGGCGGGCGCAGCCGGTGTAAGAACGTACAATCCGGATGTAAAAGTCGTCATCCATGTGGAAAGCCCACATAAGAAAACGATGGAAACATGGGCAGGAAATCTGCAGGACAACAATGTTGATTATGATATTCTCGCCACC
>ERZ808240.1292-NODE-1292-length-31462-cov-4.479415_pt1 | contig 31462 bp, 21 predicted proteins | sample MGYA00521084_ERZ808240 | MGnify/ENA primary metagenome ERZ808240 (study PRJEB31516, sample SAMN03275571) | gut metagenome | biome: mammalia-associated habitat; material: feces | host: Papio cynocephalus | place: Kenya | collected 2012-08-06 ... | reverse complement strand
CGATTATCTGGATCTGTATATCATACACAGATTTGATTATGAGACTCCGATTGAGGAAACGATGGAAGCCCTGCATGATCTGGTGAAGATGGGTAAGGTACGCGCCCTTGGAGCATCTGCAATGTATGGATATCAGTTCTATAACATGCAGCTTGCTGCAAAGGAGAATGGCTGGACACAGTTTGCGGCTATGGAGAATCATTACAATCTGTTGTATCGTGAAGATGAGCGTGAACTGATACCGATCTGTAAACAGATGAATGTATCCCTGATGCCATACAGCCCGCTTGCAGCCGGACATCTGGCAAGAGACAAATGGGAATCCGAATCTCTTCGAGAATCCAAAACCCGGCGTAGTGCTGCTGGATGAGAAGAAATAATCAGATAATATTGAAATTAAAAACAAAAAGCCAATGTAGCGTTGTTGATACACGTCCAAAATCTGAGGGACAGACCATCGGCAGGCTATATTGGCTTTTTTATGTTTTGCTTGTGCGTATTGACATCATATGTCAATTCTTATAAAATTAATGATACAGGACGTATCAAAAAAAGGAAGAAAGTAATGAGTAAATCAGAGAAACAAAAAGCAAAAGAAAATGAACGTCGACAGAGGATTCTGGATACAGCATTTCGCATCTTTGTAGAGAAGAAGATCGAAGCGGTGAGCATGGGCGAGATTGCTGAGGCAGTCGGTATCGGCAGGGCAACCTTATTCCGGTGTTATCCGAATAAGACAGCACTTGTAATCGCAGTCTGTGCGGCGCAGTGGAAAGCATATCTGGACGAGCTGGATAGAAACAGACCGATCTCATCGGTTCATGATATTCCGGCGGTCGGTCGATTCATATTCACGCTGGACAGTTATATTGAGATGTATCAGAACCATAAGGATCTGCTGCAATACAATGATAACTTCAACTATTACGTCACACATGAAGGCGCAGATCCGGCACAGCTTGAGGAGTTTCATGCATCGCTGTATTCGGTTGATATCCGACTGCATATGATGTATGAGAAAGCAAAGGAAGATCATACCCTTCGCACGGATATACCGGAGGATGAATTTATCCGTGTGACCGTACATACGATGATGGCAGCCTGTACCCACTACGCAGGAGGTTTTATATGGGGCGCAGAGGATAACAGGGATTACACGCCGGAGCTGATACGGTTAAAGGAAATGATCGTAAACTATGCGACAGCATCCGTATAACAGGATGCCGGGGTACAAAGGGATATAAGAAATACGTGCTTGCGTGGGTAGTGTCAAATGACACACACCTTTTTTAGAAATAAATCATATGTGAACCCAGATGAGGACAAAACTTCAAAGTACAGTGTTTTGTAGACAGCGGAGCGGATTTTGAGGAAGAAAGAAGTATAATCTTTATGTGGAGGAACGAACATGCAATGGGCAAGTACATTTATAACGAAAAGAACGGGCTTTGTTATGAGTTACAGGGTGCGTTACACCAATCTGTTAACCAGCGGTAAGCTGAACAGTTATCCTGCAAACATTGACCGACAGGCGGAGAAATTATTTCTACGCTGAATTTATACCTATTATATGGTATAATTTACATACCTAAATATGCCAGAGTGTTTATCGGCTGGATAAACTGAATTCAAAAAGTGTGTTTATTGCGGCAGAAGCCGCAGAAAGGAGCAAACCAATGAAAACAAGACCCATAATAATCAAGCTGCTGACAGCACTGCTCACGCTGTGTATAGTGCTGTCGCTGGCACCGATATTGGTGTTTGCTGCAGAAGATGCAGCTTCTGCACAAAAAGGAGCTATGGATGTTACGAGAGGCAGTGACGTGACGGTCAAAACGACAATACGGAACAATTACACCGACACAAGGACAGACGAAACGGTTACCTATGTGAACGGGATTGCTCTTGTAGATGGCGACCAGTCCGATCTTAATGGCAATATTCTGACCTTCATAGACTTGGGCGACCTGACCATTCAGGCAGCTTATGACAGTGCAAACAACAAAACCACCCTTACACTGGATATCAGAGGTATTCAGCAGCAGACGGAGGAGCAGCAGTACTTTACAGAGTACAGGGAGAATAAGAGTCGGATGACGACCACCTACGACGGGTCCCAGTTGACTTATAACTCTACTTCGAAAGACCCGGTAACCGGCAAGGTGACCATTAATGAGATTCTTCGGGACGACTACTACACTCGTAACCATGTCTACGAGAGGGCATGCCTTATTATCCCGGCAACGGAATCCATCACCTCTGCCGCTGTTCAGGGGGTGAACTTCAACTATCAGCCGGGCGATGCCCCACAGGCAACAGCTGAGGTATATAATGCCGATGCAGATAAATATGAGATCGTCTATGAGTGCTGGCAGGAATTTGAAGGCAACGAACCCGTTGCCGCCTGGTATTCCGATAACGGCTCACACGGATCTCTGCAGACGATTAAGGAATTTGAAAGTGGAAAAAAATATGTGTATTTTCTTATGCTGAAGCCGAAAGACGGATATTCCTTTCGTAAAGATACTGTCATGACGGTAAATGGGGAAAGCGTAAAGACAAACTTGAGTGGAGCTTTCCTGTATGTTCCTTCCGTTAAAACGATCACTATGCCTACTGTGAAAGTTATTGATGTAGTGGAGATCAACAACGTCACTGTCAGCTTCAAGGACGGCGATAAGCCCGTGTTCACCGGTAAGATCCCTGACGGCGCAAACTATAACTACGATTGCGAGTGGTGGGAGCTGGACAGCAAGACCGGAGCGATTTCCTCGGAGTCCTTTAGCGGCGCTTATGAAAACAAAATCACCGCTTTTGAAGCTGGGAAGACCTATCATTACGGTGTGTATGTGAAAGCTGCTGGCTTTGTTGAAAGTGAAAATACCACTTATGTATTCGGATCCGACACCAAGCTGAAGATCAACGGCGAATTTGTGAATTATAAGCGTTACGAAGGCGACATGGGCGACGGTTCCGACAGTACCATGTGGGTTCTCACCGACTTGGCAATGATCCCGGAGGCAGGTGGTACGACTTCTTCCGAGAAGTACACCGTTACCTACACTGACGGTGTGGATGGTGAAGAGATCTTCAAGGATCAGACCTATACTGTGGAAGCTGGCAAGGCGACCCCTGCATTCAATGGCACACCTGCCCGTAAGGGCTATACCTTTGCTGGTTGGAAGCCAGCGGTTGCAGCCACAGTGACAGGCGATGCCACCTATGAAGCAACTTGGAAGCCCGACTCTGCAAAGACAACACCGGACGATACCAAGCCGAAGACCGGCGAAACAACAAGCCCGAAGACCGGTGATGCCAGCAATATACTTCTGTGGATTGCTCTGCTGTTTGTCAGCGGTGGCACAGCTATCGGTACAACCGTTGTCGACAGAAAGAAAAAGTACAATAGATAACACAAAGCTACTTGTCCATGACAATATTAATATGGAATTCCTCATTGGTATGTGAAAACTGTGCAATCCCGTTGTACTTTTCGGCAATGGCTGCAATGGAAGACAGACCAATGCCGGAACCATTCTTATGTGTGGACAGATAAAGTTGATTCCTCTGTTTTACCATGCCGTTGAAGCTGTTAGAAGATACCAGATACAGATAATGATCGTGTTCTAAACAGATGGTGAAATTATGATACCGGTTTTCAGGGGAAAGTGTCTGGCATGCATACAGGACATTTTCTAACAGGTTACCAAGCAGTGAACATAATTCCGGATCGGAAATGTGCAGAGAAGCAGGCAGACTGATTTGCCAGTTGCGGCGGATCTGTGCCTGATCCATCATAGAAGCATAATAATTCAGCAGGGCGTTTACGGGAATATTCTGACAGTAAATGGTCTGGGTATCGGGTAGTGCAGTAAGATACTCAGACAGATATTCGGTCAATTCGTCGTATGACCTGTTTTGCACCATCTGGGTAATGCTTAACAGGTGCTGTCGAAAATCATGACGTTGTCTTGAGGATTCCGTGATATAACGCTGCTGCGCAAGATACTGGCTTTCCTGCATTTCGAAAAAACGGATACGTTCGCGATCTTCGGCACTGCGAAGCAGCTCTGTAGCCATAAGGTAAAATATGCTGTAAATCACGGCAAACAGGAAGAACGCCAGAGAGATATAGCACAGGTACATGACATAGACCCGGTTCACATGCATAGTGCTGTTTTTTTGTGGCTGCATGAGCATATTAAGAAGGATAAAGATTACGGGTACAGGCAAAGAAACCGCCCAGATCTTCGGGGATTCGATCAGATCAACTAATCGGCTTAAAAACTTTGAAAAGACCGGACCGAAAACAAGCAAAAACAGACAGCTGACAGCAACCTGTATGATATTGACCAGGATACAGGGAGAGTTCATATTTTCCCATGGATGAATCTGACAATCAATGGAAATGGCAATATCTGCTGGAAACGACATTAAAGCCATAACAAGCAGAAAAATGGCAGCATTGGCTGCTAAGTGGCTTTTCAATACATGGTCATAGCAGATAAAAAGTAATAAGATCACCGGCAGTAATATAGCATTTACGGAAATGTTGAGAACTGAAGCGATCAGGGCACCTGCAAGGATTCCGATGGTGAGAGACAGGGATGTAATGTTAATGAGTTTTTTCATGGGAAGGATCAGCTGGTTCTTCATGGGAATCAGGCAAAGAATGGCAGCCGGAATAATGACCATAAATTGTACCAGTTCAGAGACAAATTTCATAGGTTTTTCGTCCTTTCTGCGGCCTGATGGTGGAGCTTGGAAAATGTATAATTATGAAAGGCCTGCTCTAATATTTTTTGCTTACGAATGGTAATAGGGACAATGTGCCCGTCTTGTAATTCACAGGTTTTGGCAGTGAATCCGGAAATAAAATCCATATTTACCAGTACACCCCGGCTAACCAGAAGGAAACGTGCATCTTCCATAAGAGGTTTTGTGAAAAACGAAAAAGAGGAATAAACGGAGTATTCTTTGCCTGTGGAGTCAATCAGGATCGTGTAATGACCGGAAGCTTGCAGTACAACGATATTCCCATAAAACAGACGCATTTCACATCCGTTTGTTGTAAAAGAAAGGTATTCTTCTGGTTTGGGCAAAAGCTTCATGGAGTCATCAAGGCAGGCAAAGAGTCTTTCCTTGATTAAAGGTTTTGTCAGGTAATCAAAGGCGTGTACGGAGAATGCATCCCCCATATGATCTCCGCTTGAAGTAAGAAAAATCAGCAGAGAATGGCGATCGGTGCAGCGAAGACGCTTAGCTGTTTCTACTCCACTTAATCCAATCATATAAATATCCATAAAGATGATGTCATATGTATAGGGTACGAAAGAGGAAAGAAAGTCTTCCCCGCTACGAAAATCATCAACAAAAAAGTCTATATGTCGTATATCCTTGTATTCTTCAAATAATTTAAGGACCTGCACCCGTTCCGAATCCAGATCATCGATTATTGCAAATCGCATAAATGCCTCCCTTTAATTTGAAATATTCTCCCGAATCTTATTATAACAAAATTATTTTTCTGAAAAAAGATTTTTCATGTCTTTTCGTGCGGCCAGATGTCTTTTGGTGCTGGTTGTATTGATTTTTCCTTTTCTGCTTGCATAAAATGGTAAAAACGTGGCTGGCTGTTTAGGGTCAGGCAGATTATGACAATATGGATAATAATTTGTATTTGTATGGCGACCAGTATATTTAATGAGATGAAAAGGAAAAAAGATATGAGCAGAACAGAATATGAAATCAGAAAGAGAAAGAAACACACAAACCTATATAAAACAGGCGCGTTCAGACGTGGTCTCGCCCTGCTTCTGGCAGTAGTGATGACGGCATCTGTTATGTTGAATACAGGATTTACCTATGTAAGTGCACAGGAAATGACTGCCTCACAGACAGAAGATGAATTTCTGAAGGATGCAGAATCCGAATCCGGAGAACAAAATATTTTGCAGGAATACCGGATCCTTGAGTTTGAAGACCTTTCTGAGGAGATACAGATGCAGACTATGTCTGTCGGTGCAAAAGAAGCGGATATTGAGTTCCCCGACAGTCTTACTGTGACGGTAAAGGAGATCGGAACCGAAAATGTTGGAGAAGTGTCGGAACTCACATTGACAGGAATAGAGTGGAAGCTTGATCCGGAAGAAAGTGACTTCGCGGAGTTTGATGGCAGCAAGAGTGAATCTGCCTATACTTATATGCCGGTTCTGCCGGAAGTAAATGATGATGAAATCCCGCTTATACCGGCTGAGAATGTGAAACTTCCGAAGATCTGTGTCCTGGTTGGCGAGATGCAGGTCAGTCTGCTGTCTGATAGCAGAGAGTATAAGCTGGATGATCTTCCTTTTAACAACGAATGCAATGTTGTGATTGATAAGAACAATCAGGATCAATTTAATAATGCAGTACTGACCGGTGAATTTTCAGATTTTACGGATAATAGTGGCATAGACAGAAAATCGTCCTGGAAAGGGATTGTGATTGATGGTGTTACGGTGGATCTGACGATCAGAGATGTAACGATTGATCGGAATAAATCAAGTGATGATAAACTCGAATCAACAGAAGCAGCAATTACTTTAAAGAACGGAGCTGCCTTAAATCTGACATTGGAGGGAAGTAATTATCTGGAAGGAGCAACCGGAGGCGCAGGTATCTGTGTGGGAGCAGGGTGTACCTTAAGAATTACGAAAGAAAGCAACGGACAGTTGAAGGCTGTTGGCGGAGATTATTATGGTGCAGCAGCCGGAATCGGTGCAAACGGAGACGGAAAGATTGTAAATCAACCGGGAATACCACAATCAGTGGGAAATATTATTATCGATGGCGGAACAGTAGAAGCCGTTGGCGGAACATACAGAATGTACGGATATCTTTATACCTCAGCTGCCGGAATTGGTGGTTCATTTGAGGGAGCCAACGGAAATATTGAGATTAACGGCGGAATCGTAACGGCTGTTGGTGGAGAACAGGCATCCGCAATCGGTGGCGGAATGGCGGGCTGGGTATCTTCCATTACAATAACCGGGGGAACCATAACGGCAACACGAATAGGAACAGGTGCCGCGATCGGAGCCGGATATCTTGGACAGCAAACAGGTGATCTGTCCTGCGGTAATATTAAGATTACCGATGGCAATGTAACGACAGAAGGTAACATCGGTTACGGTGCAGTGTTTAATGAAAGCAGTTCGAGAGCCGGTTCAGTGGAAATCGGGGAAGCTGTGATCCTGAAATGTAATGGGAATATAGATCCTGCACCGGAAGGAGTAGCAGAGTATAATATATTATTTACAATCTATGACGGAAGATTTGAACAGAATACATTCGGGAATATTACTATGGACGGAACAGAAGTTGCAAGAAAGACAGCGGTGACCGTATCCACACCCGGAATGGCAAAGATAAATGCAAAGTTTAGATCTCATCCATTAAGCGGGAAGAAGAACTTTGAGATTCAAATAGACGGAAGAACTTATGTGGCAGATGTGACTATTACATATGAAAAGACAACATACGAGTCCATGGTGGGTACCATACTGTATCCGACGACTTTGGAATTCTATGATATAGCGCTGACACAGGATTTAACAGTAGATAATGTCACAATTAAGCAGAAAGGGACAGAATTAAGTGCGGAGGCCTATTATGCACCGAATAAGATCAGTAAGATCAGTCAACATTATGGAACCATGACGGTTTATCTTCCTGAAAGTAACGCAGATACAGATATTTCTGTAACCGTATCAGAAATTAATCAGGGAAATGCCATCGTAAAGACGGGTCAAAGCATATCGGCATCAGAGGAAAACAGTATATTGATGAAAAAACCGGAAGGGATTCAAATTCGGCCGGAGATATTATCTGTGGGCAATGCAGAAGCAAAGCTGAAGGTTACACTGAATTATGCAGGGGTGACACTTTGGTATATGGAAGGGGATGAGACAAAACCGGACAGGAAAACCATTCAGAGCAAGGGAACTATGGTAAATGTAAGCGGAATTACACAGGATATCACAGTACGCTGTCAGGACAAACAGATGTATCATTTTTATATGCTTGCGCAGCTGGGTGGTACCGTATCAGAGGTAGTAGAAATATCGTTTGGTGCATCTCCTTCGGCAGAAGTAGTTTTAAAGGGAGAAGTGCAGGGAATTATGTATGAATCTCTTGCAGGAGCACTTGTAAGAGCAGAGGGGAATCCGGGAAGTACGGTGAAACTGTTACAGGATATCAGTATTTCTGAGACAATAGATATTGGATCACAGGCTGACTATACGATTGATTTGAATGGAAAGACAGTTACAGCAATCTACAATGATGAGTTATATAAAACAATCTTCTCCTTAGATAGGGGCGCGGTTCTGACAATGCGGGATAGCGTCGGAGGTGGGAAGGTTGACGGAGACTGTAAATACCCGAATGTTCAGAAGCTGTTTGATTTAAAATACAGTGCTGTTCTGGTAATACAGAGCGGAATTTTTTCAGAAAAGGCGGGAACTATCGGCGGAACAGCCGGAGACCTGAAGATAGAGGGAGGAACTTTTTATAACAAAGTAAATGTAGGATATTTTAAATATGTTCTGACCGGAGGGAAATTTGCAGGAGAATTAAACTCAGGAAGTACTGTCGGTAATATATTGGCGAGAGGATATCGTTACAGGGATCTGACAACAGGGGAGGATGTTTCTGCTGAGATGCTCCGGGCAGAGAGCATTCAGAATGTGGAAGTATATGTATTGCCATCAATTGGCGGAACTGTGACTCTGACCGGGAGTGGTATATGGGATGAGAATTTAACGGCAGCCTATGCACCGGAAGCGGAACAGTCCGGGAAAGAAAAATATATTTATACATGGTATTATCAGGATGAAAATGGTCAGGAAACAAAGATAAGCGGAACTGCCCAGAGTGACCAGCCAACTACAAGCCTGACCAGTACCTGCAGAGTACCCGAGGCGGCTGTCAACAAATGGATTTATTGCAAGGCTGAAGCAGAAGGGAATTATTACTCCGGCAGTGTATGTTCAGAGAAAATGCAGGTTCTGCCAAAAAATATTGAGAATAATGTAAGCCATGGAGTAATAAAAAAATATTATACCGGTCAGTCGGTTGAAGTGACACAGGCAGATTTAAAAAGTAAGTATTTCAGATATCGGGGTGGTATTTATTTGAACCTCGGAAGCGAAATTGAAATTGTTCCGGATACCTACCGGAATAATACCGAGATTTCTACAGGTGACTCAAAAGCAAGTGTAACGATTCGGGGAATTGGAGCCTATACCGGGGAATATGTTTTGAAATATGAGATCCTGCAGAAGGACATTACGGCAGAGGCAGAAGCTTCATCACTGGCTTGGACTGCACAGAATGTAACGATATCTGCGCCGGATGGTTATACGATCTGTCCGAAGACGGAGAACGGTTATGATTATGAGAATGGATTTGCAGAGAGTTTCATGGTGACGGAAGAGAGTACATCATCAGATGGAACTATAATTTCCTATCGCCTGAAAGAGGATACAGATGGAGCTATTTCGTCGGAGAAACATATTACAGTTAAAATTGATAAGAGTGCTCCGGACTTTGGAGGAGAAGAAGATGGAATCAGGGTTGAAAACAAGACCTGGAAGGAACTTCTGACGGACATTTCTTTCAACTTTTATACGAAGACAGCAGAAGGAACAATAGATGCTGCAGATGGATTATCCGGCGTGGCAGAGTATTATTATTATGTGGATCAGGTGGCAGATCAGGCGTCCTATACGCCTCTGACCAAAGAAACGCTGGATAAGTATGCGGAGAAGGCTTCGGGAAAATTTCAGAAAGCTGAGAATGGAAAATTTCTGCTGCCGGCAAATGAGAAGCAGGTCGTTTATGCCTATGCCGTAGATCATGCGGGGAACCGAAGCAGCTATATCTGTACTGAAGGTCTGGTACTTGATACAACTGCACCTGATATGCAGATAACGCAGCCTGCGAAGGAAGATGGTGCGCTGAGAGATACCGAGGCGACGATCGGAATAGAGTTAAACGAAGATGCAGTGTTAATGTTCTTTTATGAGCGGGAGTCTTATTTTAAAAATACTGACAAATATAAGGAATATATAACCGCTGTAAATGATTATATGTTGAACAGTGATCCAAAATATCCACAGTTTCTTAAAAATGAGAATGGAAAGTGGATGCCGATGGTTTCGGAAAAAGATCCTGTGTTTGATGGAGGACGTTATCAATATCGTTGGAAAGGCATTCAGCCTGTGAAAAAGGATAAATGGAATCTGATAAATAATGCAGTAGGTGTTGTCTATCGAGCAGAGGGTAAGAAAGGTGCAAACAGCATTATTATAGATGCCGATACCATAGGGTTAATGAGAGATACAAACTATACGGTCTGGATCGCAGCTGTGGATCCTGCCGGTAATATTACGGAACAGCAGATTGCATTCAAAACAGCCAAAGCAATGCCGGTCATGGCAGAGCCACCTGTGGTAAGCGGCGTTTATGGCGATACAGCTTCGGAATTAAGCGTAACGAAGCCGGGTATTGCCAGGTATAAGGATGAAGAGATTAAAGGTACCTGGAAAGTAACGGATACGGGAACGACACTGTTGCCGATGGATGGATCGGTTAAGTGTCAGGTTACTTTTATACCGGATGAAAGTTATAATGGGAACTATGAAGCGGCGGTATTTGCGGTCACACCGACACTGGCAAAGTGTCCACTCGTTGTGGATGTCCCTGATCTGTCGAAAGTATATGGAGAGAAATTACCTGAGGTCACATGTAAGATTCCAATAATGCTTCAGGATGGAAAAACACAGTCTCTGGTTGAAGGTGATACAGAGGAGAGCATTCAGGAATCTCTCCGGCTGGTAACGGAAGCAACAAAGGATTCTCCGGCAGGAAAGTATGAATTTACGGTAACCTCGGACAGTCCGAAGTATGAGGTGACGGCAGAGTACTTTGATACATCCACATCGGAGGGAGCCTCTACACCTAAATCGAAGGGTACACTGACGATTACCAGAGCGGAAGGAAAGCTAGAGAAGACTGCAGATTTTAAAGAAACTCAGGAGATGCGGTATCAGCATGATGTTGACAAGGCATCCTTCCGTCTGGGGGTAAAAGCAAATCATAATGAGATAGCTCTTCATTATGAAGTATCGAATGCAACGGATGGAAACGGGGAAGTGATTGCCAATGAAAATATTTCCGATCAGCTTCTGGCAATAACGGAAGATGGATTGGTAACACTGAAAGGTGCCGGAAGCGCGGAGATTACGGTTTCTCTTCCGGAATGCCGCAATTATACTGCAGCGGCAGAGACCGTGACTGTACAGGTTAATATTACAAAGAGGGAAGTGGCACAACAGCAGCTGAAAACAACAGCACTGACTTATGGTGAATCCCTTTCTGATCTGGATATTACCCAAATGGTATTTACGGATGCGGATGACAATACTGTCATAATTCCGGGAACGATAAAATGGAAAGTCCCGGATATGAAGCCGGACGCAGGAAGCTATGAGGCGGAATATATTTTTGAACCTTATGACGCGTCTGATTCTTCGTGGAAAAACAACTATAAGCCATACGAAGGTACAGTTACAGTTACCGTTAACAAGGCAAAAGCAAAACTGGCAAATACACCTGTTCCCGGAGATGTGGTATACAAACCTGATCGGGCGCTTAGTGAATTCCTGTTAAACAACATGGCAAAGACATATGGCTGTGTTGAGGATGTCAATGGAAATTATATGGCAGGATGGTGGACATTTAAGGATCCTGAGGTAATGATGAAACCATTACAGGCAGGAAGCAAGAGCTATGAAATCTATTTTGAACCGGATCCTGCTCCTGCATATGGCAATTCAAACTATGACTTTTCAGATGTTAAGGCGACGGTTACCATCACTGTGAAGAAAGCCATTCCTTATGTCAGTGTGCCGCCTGCAACAAACGAATATACGCATGGCGATTTCTTGTATAATCAAAACCTGACAGAAGGAACGGTAATATATGGAGATGGAAAAGGGGGACCGGGTAGCGGTACTTCCGGAGCAGATATGTCGATACCGGGTTCCTTTACATGGAAAGATCCATCGACGCAGGTTTCATATGAGAGAAGTAATGGAGCAGAGTACGAGTATGTCTTTACACCGGACGATAGCACATCCTTTGAAACCGTAACCGGAAAGGTGACAATAACAGTAAACAAGGCGGAATACCCACCACTCATGCCGGGGCATATTCTGGATGTGGCATATTCTTGTACGAATGTCAATAAAGTGGAGCTCCCTCAGGGCTGGGAATGGGAAGAGGCAGATCGTGAAAAAGAGCTGATAGTCGGAGACAAGGTTGTGGCGACAGCTGTTTACCGGGAAACGGATGCTTCAAACTATGAAAATACTTCGGTCAGCATCCAGATCATAAGGGCAGCCTGTGATCATGCAAAGACAGAGATAAGAAATGCGATCAAGGCGACCTGTGCGGCAGAAGGAAATACTGGTGAGACATGGTGCCTGATCTGTAAAGAAAAGCTGAGTGATGGGGATATGATACCGAAGGATGCTGCAAATCATACGGCATTAGACCAAACAGTCATACGGGAGGCGACTACCTCAGCAGAAGGTTTGATCATACAGGAGTGTAAGGCTTGCGGATACAGTAGAGAAATAACCATACCGAAGCTTCCGTATAAAAATGACGACCCGGAATCCGGGGACACATCCGACAAGCAGGGTGAGAAGCCGGAATCCGGAGACACATCCGACAAGCAGGGTGAGAAGCCGGGATCCGGAGATGCATCCGATAAGCAGGGTAAGAAGCCGGGATCCGAAGAAGATTCCGACAAGCAGAATGAGAAGCCGGGATCTGACAGCAGTCGGTCAAGCGATGATCCCGTAACACCGACACCGGTGTCAGGTGAGGCTGAACAAGTGTCGACATTGCCGGACGATAGCATGGAAGCCAAGGCGGATACTGTTAAACCGGATAAAACCGGAGAAGAAGCAGAACAGGAACAGAGCATATCAGATGATGATCATTCTGGAACGGAGAATAAGACACAGGGAGTGGATCTCTCCGGGCAGGCTGAGGAGAAAGAAGTAAACAGTGATTCTGGCTACATTTTGTTTAATGGGTATTTCTGGATCCTGATTGCAATAGTAGTAATTGTATTTGCAATGGCTGGCGTGGTTTATGTGTTGTGGAGGAAGAGAGAGAAACAGAAAAATCAGCATTAAATAAAGAAAAAAAATCTAAAAAAATTAGCACTCACCTATTGACAGTGCCAACAAAAAGTGTTATGTTAACTACTGTAATGAGAGTGAACCTTGAATTACAGTAGTTTTTATATGTCAGGAGGTAAATGATTATGGATATGGACAAATATACAAGAAAGTCGCTTGAAGTAATAGAAAAAGCGAAAGATAAAGCCCTGGAATATGATAATCAGGAGCTTGCACAGATTCATTTACTTGCAGGATTGCTTGAGATAGACGAAAGCCTTATTTCGAAGATTTTTGAAAAACTCGATATAGATGTAACAGCAGCAGTAAATAGGGTAGAAGATAAACTTGCATCACTGCCAAAGGTAAGTGGCGGAAATTTGTATGCCGGAAATAATTTTTCAAAGGCGCTCATTCAGGCAGAAAAGGAAGCAAAGCAGATGGGAGACAGCTTTGTATCAGTTGAGCATCTGTTCCTTGGACTGATTGAAAAGGCTGATTCCGATGTTAAACCAATGCTTAAAACATGGGCGATCGATCGAAATACATTTTTAAAGGCTCTGGCAGATATCAGGGGAAATAAAAAGGTAGACAGTGAGAATCCGGAAGATTCCTATGAAGCAATGGAAAAATTCGGATATGATCTGGTAGAACGGGCAAGAGAGCAGAAGATCGATCCGGTTATCGGACGAGATGCTGAGATACGAGATGTGATCCGAATCCTTTCCCGTAAGACCAAGAATAACCCGGTTCTGATCGGTGAACCCGGTGTAGGTAAGACAGCAGTTGCAGAAGGTCTGGCACAGCGTATCGTCAGAGGAGATGTGCCGGAAGGATTGAAGAATAAGAAGATATTTGCACTGGATATGGGTGCACTGGTTGCCGGTGCCAAGTATCGTGGTGAATTTGAGGAACGTCTGAAGACAGTTCTGGATGAAGTGAAGAAATCAGAAGGGGAGATCATCCTCTTTATTGATGAGCTTCATACGATCGTTGGAGCCGGTAAGACAGATGGCGCGATGGACGCAGGCAATATGTTAAAGCCTATGCTTGCGCGTGGCGAGCTGCATTGTATCGGTGCAACGACACTTGATGAATACAGACAGTATATCGAAAAGGATGCCGCTCTGGAACGTCGTTTCCAGCCGGTACAGATCGATGAACCAACAGTAGAAGATACGATCTCCATTCTTCGTGGTATCAAGGAAAGATACGAAGTATTCCATGGCGTTAAGATTTCTGATGGCGCATTGGTAAGTGCAGCGGTACTTTCAAATCGATACATCACAGATCGTTTTCTTCCGGATAAAGCGATCGACCTTGTCGATGAAGCATGTGCGATGATCAAGACAGAGCTGGATTCCATGCCGACTGAAGTAGATGAGATAACAAGAAAGATCATGCAGCTTGAGATCGAAGAAGCCGCGCTGAAGAAGGAAGAAGACCACCTGAGCAAGCAGAGACTGGCGGATATACAGGCAGAACTTGCAGAGTTAAAGGATAAAGCAAATAATCTGAAAGCCAAATGGGAGAATGAAAAGGCAAGCGTTGAGAAGATCCGTAACCTGAAAGAGGAGATTGAGAAGATCAAGAATGATATTCAGGTTGCTCAGAGAAATTATGATCTGAACAAGGCTGCCGAATTACAGTATGGTAAGCTCCCTGCTGTGCAGAAAGAACTTGAAATGGCAGAGCAGTCTGCATCTGAGAAAGAACGGAAACTGGTACATGAGGTTGTATCAGAAGAAGAGATTTCTGAGATCGTGTCTAAGTGGACAGGTATTCCTGTAGCAAAATTAACGGAAAGCGAAAAGAGTAAGACTCTGAATCTTGCGGAAGAACTTCATAAGAGGGTTGTTGGTCAGGATGAAGCTGTTGAGTATGTCAGCGATGCGATCATCCGTTCCAAAGCCGGAATCAAGGATCCAAGTAAACCAATCGGTTCCTTCCTGTTCCTTGGCCCAACCGGTGTAGGTAAGACAGAACTTGCAAAGACACTTGCAGAAGCCTTATTTGATAATGAACAGAATATGGTTCGTATCGATATGAGTGAATATATGGAGAAATATAGTGTGTCCAGACTGATCGGAGCGCCTCCGGGATATGTAGGATATGATGAAGGTGGACAGCTTACAGAAGCAGTTCGTAGAAAACCATATTCGGTTGTCTTATTCGATGAGGTAGAGAAGGCACACCCGGATGTATTCAATGTACTGTTACAGGTACTTGATGATGGACGTATCACGGACTCACAGGGCAGAACGGTAGACTTTAAGAATACGATCATCATCATGACATCGAATATTGGTGGTGTGGATATCGCAGAAGGCGGTGGCGAGATCACTGATGAGATACGGGAGACAGTTATGAACAAACTGAAACAGCACTTCCGTCCGGAGTTCCTGAACCGTATCGATGAGACGATCATCTTCAAGTCGCTCAGCAAAGAAAACATTGGCAGTATCGTTGATCTTATGGTCAAGGATCTGAACAAACGTCTGGCTGAACAGGAGATTACGATCAAGCTCACAGATGAGGCCAAGAGTGCGATCATCGATCAGGGCTATGATCCGGTCTATGGAGCAAGACCATTGAAGCGTTTCATTCAGAAGAATGTTGAGACACTGGTTGCCCGTATGATCCTTGCAGGTGAAGTATCCACCCAGTCAGCGATCATCATTGACTATGACGGTCAGAAATTGACAGCAAGAAATGAGAAGTAGTAATATAAAGAGGTATAAAATGCCTGGTGACAACTAAAATAAGCGTGATAGAAGGGATTGGCATTGAATTTTCGATGTCAGTCCCTTTAATCTTATTTTAATGATGGTGTGCCATTGTATATTAAGATAGGGAGGTTGTGTCCATGCGTATTTTGGTTGTTGAAGATGAGTTAGATTTGAATGATATAATTTGTAATAAGCTGACAAAAGAAGGATACAATGTAGATGCCTGTTTTGATGGACAGGCAGCACTTGATTATCTGGAAGCGGCAAGTTACGATGGAGTTATAATGGATATTATGATTCCGAAGAAAGATGGTATGTCGGTTTTGAAAACAATCCGGGCAGAAGGAATACAGGTTCCGGTTCTTTTTTTGACCGCAAAGTCCGAAACACAGGATATTGTCAGAGGCTTGGATGCCGGAGCCAGTGATTATATGACAAAACCGTTTGAATTTTCGGAATTGCTCGCGAGATTAAGAGTAATGCTTCGTACTGTACATATAAGCAATGACAGCATTTTGAATTATGGAACTTTGCAGATTGATACAAATAATCACCGGGTTGTCCGGGATGGTGTGACTGTTGATCTTACAGTCCGGGAATATGCGATCCTGGAATATCTGGTGCGCAACAGGAACATTGTTGTTACAAGAGAGCAGATCCGTGCAAATATATGGAGTATTGATGATGATATCAATTCAAATGTCGTTGATGTCTATATTCGATACCTTCGCAGAAAAATCGATGATCCATTTGAGAAAAAACTGATACATACGATTCGGGGAGTGGGTTATAGACTGGAATGTTAAAAAGAAAAATATCATTTGTTAATTTTACGGTTATTGTCTGTGGACTGATCATTGCAGCAGGAATCGTATGCCTTTTATTGATGCAGAATAATCTGATTAAAGAAGACACGAAATATCTGGCATATACGGAACTTGCGCAGGAAGTGAAACGTGCAAAAAAAAATATAGGATTTGATGAGCAGGGAAAACCATATATAAAGAAAGATTTTTACGAGCTGGAAGAAAAAGATCCTTATAATGAGAATGTGTATGTATTTTTACAGTCAAGAGATGGAGACTTTCTTGATGGCAGAATGCCGGATGATTCAAAGACAGGGCTTGATATCGGATTACAGAGCCTTACAAAAGTAACGTTTCAGGAAAAACGCTATTATGTAGCGACCAGACGTGGAAAATTGAAGAATGGAACTGAGGATAACAGTTTTTATCTGGTATGTGCAATGATATCGGAGCAGGCGGTGAAAGACAATTACCGCGGATTGTGGCATCAGTCATATTTTGTGATAGGAGTAGTTGGCACATTTTTTATTTTATTTGCCTTTTTATTAAGATATCTGATCGCTGTACCGATGAGACAGTTGAATGAGTCGATAAAAAAGAGCGGAGAGAATCTGGATTTTACGGACAGCTTGGAATACAATGGATGCTTTAAAGAACTGCAGATGTTAACAGATGCAAATAATCATCTGTACCAGAGAGTGCAGCAGGAGCTGGAACGTCAGGAAGAATTTAATGCGAATGTATCCCATGAGCTTCGTACGCCTATTGCTGTTATGCATGCACAATGTCAGGTATCAAGAGAGACGGCAGAAAAGAAGCAGGATAAAGAAGCAATAAAAAGTATAGAAGTATTCGAGCGGCAGACAAACCGCATGAAGAATCTGGTCGATCAATTGTTACAGATGACCGCAATAGATCGAAGAGGGACAACATTCAGTATAGAAGATATTGATGTTCGGGATGTAATAGAATCTGCATGTGATGACATAGCGAATATTGATACGAAACAAATCGCATTTGAATATTCCCTTCAGCCGACTATCATACATGCAAATATGAATCTTATCTATATTGTTATAAATAATCTGCTTTCAAATGCTGTAAAATATAGTAATGAAGGATCTAAAATCTATGTGTCATGCGGAGAGAAAGATGGAAATGCCTATATCTGTATTCAGGATGAAGGCTGTGGAATAGAGAAAGAACATATACCGAAAATATTTGAAAGTTTTTACCGGGAAGAAAAAGATCGTAATGCGGAAGGCTTCGGACTGGGGCTGTCGCAGGCAATGAAGATTGCTGAATTATATGGAGGTGGGATCACTGTGGATAGCCGCAAGAATGAGGGAAGCTGTTTTACATTTTTTATTGCCACATCTGATAAAAAATAAAAATGTCAAATTTAATCGAACTTTAATATTGGATTTTTATAATTCAATATTGGAGTTCTTTTTTATTGAAAAGAAAAATATATGAGTAGGGCTTGCTTGGAGGATAGTATGAGAAATTATAAACGATTGCTTCATTTATTGCTTGGACCGGTTCTATTCCTGTTGGCATGCTTTCTTTTACCATGTACAGTTCTGCCGACATTTGCAGAACGGGCGGCAGTCGGAACGGTATTCTGGATGGCATACTGGTGGGTGACAGGTCCGGTGGATTATGCAGTAACGGCTTTTTTACCGATCGCAGTCAATGCAACAGTTCCTATGGCAGAAATGAAGACTATAATATCGAATTACGCGGACGAAACAATCCTGCTGTTGCTCGGAGCTTCGATCATAACAGTATTATGGGAAAATACAGGACTGGATAAACGAATTGCGATCACGTTTCTGCGTCTGATCGGAAACAGTCTCAGAATGCAGCTTGTGTTCTGGTTTGTGTTGTCAATGGTATTATCTGCGGTGCTTCCGAATGCCGTGGTATGCGCAACGATTACACCAATCGCAGTTTCTATGCTGAAATATATTGGAATGGATGATGTGAAAAACAGCAAGACGGCATCGAAGATTCTGCTGACGATCGCCTATGCGACAGGACTGGGTGGTCTGGCATCTCCACTTGGCGGTGCTATGAATCTGGTAACGGTGGAATATATCCAGCAGTTGACCGAAAAAGAATATATGTATTCCTCTTGGATCATCCGGTTTCTTCCGGTTATGTTGATCTTAATGCTGATCAATGTAGTATTTGTTCTTCGTGATGTAAAGAAGGCGGATCTGTTAGGTGGTTCCCGGGAATATTTTGCGGAACAGTACCGGGAACTTCCGAAGAGGAGCTTTGAAGAGAAATCCGCACTTGTTTTGTTTGTAGCAGCAACTGTTCTGGCATTTACCAGACAGCTTTATCAGAATATATTGCCGGGATTAAAGCCTGCGTATGTATTTATCATTTGTGCGATCATCGCCTTTCTTCTTACAAATAAAGAAGGAAAACGGATCATGGTCTGGAAACAGGTACAGGGCAGGATTATCTGGGATCTTATGTATATATTTGCCGGAGGTCTGGCACTTGGAAGCCTGATCAATGCCACAGGTGTTGCAAATGCGCTTGGGAAAATAATTTCTTCCTTTGATATGAAGGGAGGCTTTGTAATGATTCTGATCATTCTGACCGTAACACTTCTGTTGTCGGATATAACCTCAAATACAGCTACGGCAGCGGTTGCGATCCCGCTTGTGATCTCGATCACACAGGGATGTGGTCTGAATCCGATTCCGTATATATATGTAGCATCCATTGGTGTGAACCTGTCTTATATGCTACCAACATCGATCCGCGCGATCCCGGTAGGATATGGACTGGAACCAAAGTATATGTTCCGGGAAGGCTGGAAGATTTCCCTTATCATTATTTTTACAATGTCGATTATCTGTACATTGCTGCTAAAATACTGGAACGCATTCAGTACCGTATAAGGAAAAACAGATAGAAATGGCTATAGAACGAAAAGAGAGAAATGGAGAGAAGGCATGTCTGTCGTATCATACATATTTATAGCATTTTTGGCAGTTACAGTTTTAATATATTATATAGTACCAAAGAAAATACAGTGGTGGGTGCTCCTTGCCGCAAGCGTGGTTTTCTATGCTTATAGTGGAATCGATGATCTCCTGATCGTAGTTGGAACTGCATTTCTAGTGTATCCATTGACAATGTTGATGGAGAAAAATCTGGAGGAACAGGATCGGCTGCTTCTGGATGCAGATAAGAGAGCCGCAAGAAAGATAAAAACAGCACAGAAAAAGAAACGGAAGAAGTATCTTGTGCTGGCATTGCTGATCGTGATAGGTGCACTAATTGTATTCAAGGTGACAGGCTTTGCCATCGAGAATATCAAGCGTTTCCTTCCGTATGACGCGATACAGCGGATACCGGACTGGCATTTTCCTGCACCGCTTGGAGTTTCTTTTTATTCTTTTATGATGATCTCTTATCTGGTTGATGTTTATAACGGAAGGATACATGCACAGAAGAATTTCCTGAAATATCTGTCATATGTATTATATTTTCCACATATTACACAGGGACCGATCGCGCGATATGAACTGGTTGCACATCAGCTATGGGAGAAGCATAAGTTTGATTATGATACAGTGGTAAAAGGCACATGGCTGATCCTGTGGGGAGCACTTAAGAAAATGGTGCTGGCAGACCGTATCAGCCCATTTGTGACAGAAGTATTCAAACATTCCAACCAGTATGAAGGTATGATCTTCTTCCTGGCAGCGGTTATGTATTCGATCCAGATCTACTGTGATTTTTCCGGATGTATGGATATCGTGCGTGGCGCATCGGAAGGCTTTGGCATTACTCTTGGTGAAAATTTCAGACGGCCATATTTTTCCCAGACGTTACCGGAGTTCTGGAGAAGATGGCATATTTCACTCGGAGCATTTTTCAGAGATTATGTATTTTATCCGGTATCAACTTCAAAGATCCTGTTGAAATGGAATACCAAGGTACGGAAATATCTGGGAAATGTCATAGGAACCGGATTTGCATCCTGTGTACCGATACTGTGTGTGTGGATTCTGACCGGACTCTGGCATGGGGCAAAGTGGAATTATATCGGCTGGGGATTGTTTCATGGAATACTGATCTGTTTATCAACATTATTTGAACAGCCGATTGCTAAATTAACAGAGAAACTCAATATACGGACAAACTGTATAAGCTGGAATATATTCCGAATGCTTCGCACGTTTTTATTGTGCGTGATTGGACGTATCATTTTCATGGGAAATGGAATCCGTGCGTCTTTTCATATGATAGCTTCCTGTGTGGCAGACCGTGGTACATTTTATGACATTGTAAATACATTTGCTCTGTCCCAGCGGGAATGGGGACTGATACTGATCGGTTGTCTGATCCTGTTATGTGTATCGGTTGCACAGGAGATCCGGGAGCAGATGGGTATAAAAGAAGATATCAGAAGCTGGCTGTTGCGTCAGAATCTCTGGCTGCGCTGGCTGGTTCTGATCGTTGGAATTTTATGTGTATTGACGTTTGGTGTATATGGATCCGGAAGTCAGATCGCATTCATCTATGAACAGTTTTAAGGTTAGGAGAACAAAGCATGAAAACAGGAAAGAAAAAGGTTTTTGCGATAATGAAAAAAGTAATTTCGATCCTTCTGTTTTTTGTCATATTGTTATATTCCATATCGAAGGTCGGACAGTTTGCCAGACCGGATGAGAGTGACGCAGAGGCATGGGCAGAGTATTATGCAGAAGAAAAGGATACGGTCAATGCATTGATGATTGGATCCAGTGCGATGTTCCGATGCTGGAATCCGCCACAGGCATATGAGGAACAGGATTTTACCTCAGCCATGGTGGCAAGCTCGATCCAGGATCTGAATATGGCGCCATACATTATGGAAGAAGCGGTAAAAAGCCAGAACGTGGATGTGTTTGTTGTCGAGGTCAGAACCATGATCGCCAGAAATACAAATGATGATCACAGTCAGGAGGAGCGGGACTACTGGTTTGAACTGCTCGTATCCGGTATGGATCCATCTATAACAAGACTGCAGGCAATTCAGTCCATACATGGTGGAAGCTTTGTGAAGAAAGTAGAAATGATGTTTCAGATATTAAAATATCATAATAATCTGATGGAATTTGATCGGGAATTTATGATCAACCGTCTGAACAATCCATCCAGTGATGATAAATTTGCAAGACCAAAATCAACGATCAAGAATCTCAAAAACAAGAAGCCGGATTACACAACAGATCAGAGTCTTGAACTGTCACAGGAATCGAAGGATACCCTAGATGCGATCGAGAAAAAGGCAGATGAACTGGGGAAAAAGGTGCTGTTTATAGCGACACCGTATGTACCGGATGAGGGTCAGATCCGGGAGCATCTGGCTGTGGATGCCTATTGTGAGGAACAGGGCTATGACTGTCTGGATCTGAATCAGTATGTTGATGAGATGGATATTGATTTTGAAACGGATTTCTATAATCCAAAGCATATGAATATAGCAGGAGCAAAAAAGGTGACAAGCTTTCTTGGAGCATACCTGAAGGAGAATTATCAGTTGCAGGAAACTCTGACCGAGGATCAGAAGGTAAGCTGGGAAGATGCCTGTAAGGTATGGGATAAGGAAGATCAGAAATTTATGGACAAATGGAAGAAAAATGTAAAAAAGATTACAAAGAAAAAGGAGAAATAACAGGATCAATATGGAAACCGTGCTTCATTATATAAAAAAATATGCGGAGACACAGCCGGATACACTGGCTGTCTGTGAGTTGAAAAAATGTCTGACATATGCGGAGTATTGGACAGCAATCAGAAAGATGGCAAATGTCCTGCTTCAGAATGGTATAAAAAAGGATGCACATGTTATTTTACGATGCACGCAGAACATTGAGTATATGGTTCTATTTTCAGCCTTGCAGTATATGCAGGCACTTGTGATCCCTGTAGAGCGATCCACTTCGCCGGAGCGTATGCAGGAAATCATGGATAAGGTGGATGCAGAATGGCTGATCTCAAACAAAGAGTCAGAGGGACTGCGCTGGTTATCACCGAAGAAGCTGGCAGAACAGATGGAGAATGCAGAGGAACTGGACTGTCCGCTTCCAAATGCAGATTTGCGTTCGATGCTGTTGTTTACAACGGGTACGACCGGCAACTCAAAGGGTGTTGTCATGCATCATAAGAATGATGTGGCGATCGCTGAAAACGTTATGAAGGGAACGCAGATGAAGCCGGGAAATGTGGAGATCATACCGATGCCGCTTAATCATTCTTTTGGTATAAGACGATATCAGTCAGATATGATTAATGGCGGAACCGTCTGTCTGATGAATGGTATGGCAATGATCGGTAATCTCTGGAAGGTGCTTGAGCAGTACCATGCGGCATCTATGGCAATTTCTCCGGCAACGCTTGGAATGATCTTTCATTTGTCAGATGACAGGATTGCAGGATATGCCAATCAGATCGATTATATACAAGTAGGATCAGCACCGCTTCCGGAAACGGACAAGGAAAAGCTGCTCCGGTATCTTCCACATACAAGACTTTATAATTTTTATGGATCGTCGGAAGCAGGCTGTTCCTGTATTCTGGAATTCAGCCGTCAGAACAAGAATGGTTGTATCGGATATCCGACCGTCAATTCTCTGGTGTGCTTTATAGATGAAGAAGGGAACATTATAGAGAATGGATCAGAAGAACAGCCTGCCTTACTGGGCTGGGGTGGTTCTATCGTTATGGAGGGCTATTACAATGACCCGGAACTTACGGCAAAAACGGTAGTGGATGGATATGTTATGACAAATGATCTTGGCTATATGGATGAAGATGGCAGTATCATTCTGGTTGGACGGGCAGATGATGTTATCAACTATGGCGGAAGTAAGATCTCACCGGCAGAGGTAGAGGCTGTTGCGATTCGGTATCCGGGTGTGACAGATTGTGCCTACAGTTCCATTCAGGATCCGATCACCGGAGAATTACCAGTTATGCTGATCGTAAAAGAAGATGGTTTTGACGAAGCTGCATTCCAGATCTATATGCAGCAACAGGTTGAAAGCTATAAGCTGCCGCAGAAGATATTTTATATCGAGGAAGTTCCGAAGACATTTAAAGGCTCACTTCTTCGAAAAGAAATAAAAAAGATAGCAGAATCAAAGAATAAAGGAGAATAAAACTATGAATGATTTTATTGCAATGTTAAAGAAGATCAAACCGAATGTTGATTTTGAAAATGAAGATGCACTGGTAGATGATGGAATACTGGAATCTCTGGATATCATAACGATCATTGCAGAGATTGCAGACAAATACGATGTTATCATTCCGAGTGATGAGATCACATCTGATAATTTCAATTCCGCAGAAGCCCTGTACGAGCTGGTAGAAGATCTGAAATGATTTTATCGTAAATATCTGCCGATAGTAAAAAGCATAACAGGAAATAAAATGCCATCAAAGAATGACAGGTCTGCCGGCAGGCAGAGAAGATGTCAAACTTTGATGGCGTTTTTGTTATAAATCTGTGAAGTGTGTCGTAAAATGCAGAGCAGGATGTTATACTGAACAGGTAGAAAAGAATGTTTGTATGTATGAGAATCCGCCAGGATGCATATCAGAAAATACACTATCTTGCAGGAAGAATAAAATTATGAGTAAGGTAGAAAAGAACAAGAAAAAAAGACATATTCACAGAACCCTTCTTCTTACAGGAGTGCTTCTGGTCATAGTGATAAATGCAGCAGCGTGGGATGCTCCGTGGATCAGCAGAAAGACGGGATGGAGAAACTGGTGCGACTGGTATGCCGGACATGTAAATCCGGTTATCGTTGCAGTATTTGCGAGATTCGGCAATCTGTTTTCTTTTTCGATCGGGGAGATTATGATCGTTACGGCGATCCTGTTGATCCTTGCATTTCTGATCCTGAATATTTTGCTGATCTTTTTTAGAAAGCATATGGGATATCGGAGATTTTACAGGATCTACGATCTTGTTATTGCATATATAACGGTCGTGGTCTGTCTTATTATGACCGGGAACTGTACGATCTACTATCACTGTTCATCGCTTTCTGTAAATGGTGAAACAGAAGAACGGCAGTATAAGGTAGAAGAATTACAGGCACTTCGTAATTATATCGTAAAGCAGTGCAATGAATACAGCACAAAAGTAGAACGGGATGAAAACGGATACATAACATATGATGGAGATATACAGGAGCAGGCGAGAAATGCACTTCGAAAACTGTCCGGACAGTATCCACGGTTGTCCGGCTACTATCCGGATGTTAAGCATATGATGTTTTCCGGGCTGATGAGTCAAGGCTATATGGCGGGATATTATTTTCCGTTTTCGATGGAAGCAAATTGTAATGCCGATATGTATATTACGAATTATCCGGCAACCTATTGTCATGAACTGTCACATCTGCATGGGTACATCTATGAAGATGAAGCAAATTTTATCTCTTATCTTGCCTGCATTGGCAGCGGGGATCCGTTCTTTATTTATTCCGGATATCTGAGTGTGCTGTCTTATGTAGATAATGCCTATTATGAGGCTATCGGGGAGGATGCGGAATTATATCTGGCAAATGAGCGAATATCCGAACAGGTGCTTTCTGACGATGTCTTTCTTCTTCCTGAGACATGGGAAAAGGTGGAAGATAAGGCCGTTCTGTCGACGGATACCGTCAATCAGGCATCCAATACATTCACTGAAACCAGCCTGAATCTGAACGGTGTCTCCGATGGACTAGCCGCCTATGACCGTGTAACCGGGTTATTATTACGATATTATGATGGTAAATTATAATGCCAGCAACTTACGGCAAAGGGCAACATGCGCGTTTCCGTCAGTCGTACAGCTGTTATAGATCTCTACCGTGCCATGCCCTGTTGAGTCTGATTTTAAGCCTGTAGCTATCAGGCGGCGGCGTAGTTCCATGGCAGTCCCATGGCTTCCGACGAAGATCTTGATATCCGGACCGACAACAGTTCGGATCATTTTTTCCACGAACGGATAATGCGTGCAGCCAAGCACGATTGCATCAATTCCCTTTTCCAGATAAGGAGAGAGAACCTCCTGCAGATAGTCATGGAGTACTGGACTGTCCAGATCTCCATTTTCCACGAAGCCAACTAATTTTGGACAGGGAACACGATAGATCACGGATTGTTTTTCATAGGTATGCATCAGTGACAGAAATTTGTCCTGTTTCAATGTCATAGGGGTAGCCATAACTGCGATCCGGTCATGTTCTTTCCAGAGAACGGCAGGCTTTAATGCCGGTTCAATACCGATCACGGGAATGTCCGGATAGTCTGCACGGAGCATGGCAGCAGCAGCACTGGTCGCAGTATTGCAAGCGATTACAATTGCTTTTGCACCATGTTCAAGCAGGAATTCCACACAGTTCCGACTTAAATTCTGAATGTCAGTGACCTGCCGTGTACCATATGGAGCATGCGCAGAATCACCATAATATATATAATTTTCCTCCGGCATCAGTGCAACGATCTCTTTTAAGACACTGATACCGCCAATACCGGAATCAAATACGCCGATTGGACGGGAATTATCTTTCATTTGTAAAACCTCCTAAAAATACCTGCACCTGGAAATTATACTACTATATGAAAAGAAAAGACAACCTATAAGTAGAAAACAGCACAAAACATTTTATTTACGACAAAAGAAAACGGGTAAAAAGTTCAGGAACAGGTGAAACAGGATAAAAAAGTTGCGTATTCTGTAGTTACCATATATAATCGGGGAGTGAATAGAGATATAAAACAGATGAACATAAGACAGAAATAAATCAAATAAACACATTAAAAATGGTCGGAAGACAGTCAGGAGGAAAAGAATGGAAGCAGAGCAGAACATGGAACAGGAACAGAATGTGGAAACAGCGCAAAATATAGAGGAGAAACAGAATACAGAATCAGAACAGAGTGAGAGATTGCAGAAGAATGCAGAAGACATGATCCCCGCAGGCAGGGATCTGAAATCCCGGGTAAAAGAAAAGATGATCGAATATTATGCAGGAGATGCCAGACGGATTCATCATTTCCTGAAGGTTCATTCTTTTGCCAAGCTGATCGGAGAGATGGAAGGAGTCACAGAAGAAGAACTGGAGATCCTGGAAGTAGCTTCACTTGTGCATGATATAGGAATAAAGAACTCTGAAAAGAAATATGGATATAATACAGGCAAGACGCAGGAGAAGGAAGGCCCGCCGGAAGCAGAAAAACTGCTTATGGCATTGACGGATGATGCATCATTTATAGAAAGAGTATGTTATCTGGTCGGTCATCATCATACCTATTCCAATATTGACGGAATGGATTATCAGATATTGGTAGAGGCAGATTTTCTTGTGAACCTGTACGAGGATAAAGAGCATATCAAGGCAGTCCGGTCTGCATATGAGAAGATATTCAGGACACGGTCGGGAAGAAAGCTTTGTAAGGAGATATTTGGACTTTCATAAATATAGGAAAATCTTAACGGATTTTTAATTTTTGGCAGATCTCATATGCTTGCAGGAATGGGATAAATTATATATAATGAGATGATGTGCTGAATGGTACAGGAAAAGATAAGTATTTATATAATCGGAAATGTGAATGAATGAGATTTATTGGGAGGTCGTAATGAGTAAATATAAGATTAATACAACTTGTGTACAGGGAGGGTATGAACCGGGAAATGGAGAACCGCGACAGGTTCCGATCTATCAGAGTACAACATTCAAATATGCAACAAGCGAAGATATGGGTAAATTATTTGATCTGGAAGCAGATGGATATTTTTATTCCAGACTTCAGAATCCGACAAATGATCTGGTTGCAAAGAAGATCTGTCAGTTAGAGGGCGGCGCAGCAGCGATGCTTACCGGCTCCGGTCAGTCAGCAAACTTCTATGCAGTATTTAATATCGCAAATTGTGGTGATCATGTTGTTGCCTCGAATTCCATCTATGGTGGAACCTATAACTTATTTGCCGTAACGATGAAGAAGATGGGAATAGATTTCACATTTGTTGACCCGGATGCATCTGAAGATGAAATCCGTGCAGCTTTCCGTCCGAATACCAAGGCATTATTTGGTGAGATTATTGCAAATCCTGCCCTGACTGTATTAGATATTGAGAAGTTCGCAAAGGCAGCTCATGAGCAGGGAGTGCCGCTTATCGTAGATAATACATTCCCGACTCCGATCAACTGTCGTCCGATCGAATGGGGAGCAGATATCGTAACTCATTCTACAACCAAGTACATGGACGGACATGGAGCAGCTCTCGGTGGGTGTATCGTAGATGCCGGAAAGTTTGACTGGATGAAATACGCAGACAAATTCCCGGGACTTACTACGCCGGATGACAGCTATCATGGAATTACATATGCAGAGAAGTTCGGAAAAGAAGGCGCATTTATCACAAAGGCAACTGCACAGCTGATGCGTGATTTCGGTTCCGTACAGTCTCCGCAGAGTGCATTTATCCTGAATCTCGGACTGGAGAGCCTGCATGTCAGAGTGAAACGTCACTGTGAGAATGCACTCGCAGTTGCAAAATATCTGGAGCAGAATGATAAGGTTGCTTATGTAAACTACTGTGGTCTGGAAAATGACAAATACTATGCACTCGCAGAGAAATATCTGCCAAATGGTTCATGCGGCGTCGTAAGTTTTGGCGTAAAGGGCGGCAGAAAAGCAGCAGAAGAATTCATGAAGCACTTAAAGCTCGGTTCGATCGAGACACATGTAGCTGATGCGAGAACCTGTTGCCTGCATCCGGCAAGCGCAACACACAGACAGATGAATGATGAAGAACTGACAGCATGCGGTGTATATCCGGATCTTGTCCGTTATTCATGTGGACTGGAAGATGCGGAAGATTTGATTGCAGATCTGGAACAGGCATTTGCGCAGATCTAGGATCTGATCCTGTCTGAAAATAGAAAGAAGATAGCCATAGCAGAGCTGTTATTATAGAATAACAGATGGAATATTCTGTTATGGATGGAGGAAGAAATGAAGTTAAGAATTGCCAAGGGCTGTATCGTAATTATGCCCATGATCGGTATTTTGGGACTGTTTATATTTACGTTTGTTGGAAAGATCATATATGGATGGGGACTGTTTGTTATTATGCTGTTATTGTCCGGTATTATCAATCAGTTGTTTTTTCGTTGCCCACATTGTGGCAGATCAATTCCGGCAAATGCAACTCTGAATCAGAAATATTGTCCTTTATGCGGGGCTGACCTTGGTCTTGTTGATTCACCGTTCAGTTATTATTCAAAATGCAAAAAAAATAAAAAAGGTATGTATCAGGCATATACTACAGTTGGTTATCTGGCGTTTATCGTTGGTACAGCAATCGTATTATTTATTATTGTAGCACTTCTGGGATTCGACAGTGTATTTAAAGGAACCGGACGAATCCTGATTCTTGCGGCATTTGCACTTGGATTTTTGATCGGTATGATGTGCAGATGTATCGTAGGATCGGCTGCAAAGCTTGATAAAGAACATCTGTATTACAGTAAGATTCCGGGAAGATGGAAATGTTATGACATTTCAGATATAAAAGAACAGGCAAAGACACATAAACCGTTTTACCATGTGGTAAGAGGGTATGTTATGATGACCTCTCAGGGTGTTGTGACCATTCCGGTAGCTACTTATAAAGGAGGGAAAGAATTCCTTCAGAAGCTGACGGAATATATCAATGAACCGATGGTGGATGTTATGCCGGAGATGGTGGCGTCCAAGAGAAGTGAGGAAGGCAAAAAGGCAGAAGCAGAATACAGAGCCTATAAGGACAGCATAAAAGAGGAAGGTGTAAACTAAGTATGGAAAATGGAAAGATAAAAAATGATGCATTGTTAGAAGCAATCGAGGTTTTAAAGGCTGAAAATAATCAGCAGAATCTGAAAAATTTTATAGAGAAGTTATTACAGGCAAGATTTATCCTGCCGGCAACACTGGATCCAAAGCCAGTAAAGGATGATCAGGGCAGGATCATGGGAGATGGAAAATTCAGAGTAAACTTCCGTGTTATCACAGATAATACGGGAAAGAATTTCTTCCCTTGTTTTACAAATGATGAAGAATTCGAGCGTGCGATCAAGGAAGTAGAGGTTGAGAAAATGGCACTCACTTATAAGGAGGTTGCCCCATTGGTTCTGAATTCAAAGGGACAGATTCAGGGAATTGTGATCGATCCATATACAGTTGGCATGCAGGTGCCGGATGCGCTCATTAAGACAGTGGATGAGAGCAGAAAGAGTGTGCTTGAAGAACAAAAGAATACAAATATCAAGAAGCATACTATTCCGGCAAATACAAAGATTCGTTTAAGAAGCCCGAAATATATGCCGGTTGATATGTTAGAGGAAGCAAAGAAATTCTTTGCAGAACGCCCAAATGTAAAAGCAGCCTATATTCAGATGATGGAAAAAGAAAATTCCGATGAAGAATATCTGATCACAATTGATTTTGAAGGTGATGAAGAAGATTTATTTGATTCCCTTCTTCCAAAGATAAAACCGCTTGCGTTCGGTATTCCGATCGCACTAACCGGAACAGATAACGGACTTGGCAAAAAGGTTTTAGAGAATGCAGAGCCGTTCTATAAAAAAGAAAATTAGGAGATAACAATGGTTAAAAAATATCTTATCATGTTCCTGATATCTATGGTTCCGATCGTGGAGCTTCGAGGAGCAATCCCATATGCAGCAGTGTTCGGGATACCGACATTCCGTGCATTGATCATTTGTATGATTGGGAATATGCTTCCGGTTCCGGTGATCTTCTGGTTTGCCAGACGGGTTTTGATGTGGGGAAGAGATAAAAAATATATCGGAAAATTTTTCACATGGTGTATTCAGAAAGGCGAGAAAGGCGGACAGAAGCTGCTTGAGAAGACGGGCGGCGGAGTCTATATCGCGTTGATGCTGTTTGTGGGAATTCCACTCCCGGGTACAGGTGCCTGGACGGGAACGTTGGCAGCCAGCTTCTTGGATCTGGATTGGAAGAAGAGTGCACTTGCTGTTATGGGCGGCGTCGTACTTGCAGGTCTGATTGTGGGAGTTGTAAGCTATGGACTGCTTGGAACGATCGCAGCATTATTCTGATACTGTAAATATAGAGCAAATTAACAGGAGATATATCTGCGGAGTGAGAGAATTCAGGGAAGCCTCAGAGGTATATAAGGAGATAAATATGGTAAATCCGGCATCATTTTTTAAGATAAAATCCGCATGGGAGAAATTTGCAGCCAATCATCCGAAGTTTCCGATGTTCTTACAGGCAGCAATGGCAAGCGGTATCAGAGAAGACTATATTATAGAAGTAAAGATCACAGATCCAGAGGGAAAGCAGATCTGTACAAATGTAAAACTGACAGAATCGGATATGGAATTATTTCATACCTTAAAGGATCTGAAGGGTTAAGGGCAGAAAAAACGATAAAATCCGCATATTTCTTTATAAAATTAAAAAATAGAGAATATGTCTAAAAACAGAAAAAGATTTCTTGACTTGTACTGTACACTTGTGTTATTGTTAAACGTGCGATGAAAGAGGTCTTTTTTTTATGCCTTAAAATAAGTAATGGAGGTAGATGGAAGTGCGCGTTAAAATAACATTGGCATGTCAGGATTGTAAACAGCGTAAT
>ERZ808240.1290-NODE-1290-length-31532-cov-12.809639_pt1 | contig 31532 bp, 29 predicted proteins | sample MGYA00521084_ERZ808240 | MGnify/ENA primary metagenome ERZ808240 (study PRJEB31516, sample SAMN03275571) | gut metagenome | biome: mammalia-associated habitat; material: feces | host: Papio cynocephalus | place: Kenya | collected 2012-08-06 ... | reverse complement strand
CTTCTGGAGCGGCTCTCCGCCCGGGTCCTAAGGGCTGTGTCAACGCCCTTGGCGGCTTTTACGCTTCCTGCATGGACGGCGCCACGTGCTGGTGGATGAACTCTGGGACTTCAGCCTTCGGAATGTCGAAGATGATCGACAGCTCCATGTAGAGGATGTTTTCAGCCTGCTCCATATAGTGGATATCGGTGAGTGTCATTTTCTTCCCCTGATGTAGACGCGCTTCCTTCCGCTGATGCAGGGTGCGAATGACCCGCATGAGCTCCTCTGGTTCACAGCTTCGGATGCATTCCTTGCAGGCGTCCTCGAGCAGCTTCCGGCTGTGAATGTCCAGAAGCTGAATCTGAGGAGCCGTACGGAGGAACTGCTCCGCCTCCTCGCGCGTCATGATGCGGCGCATATGGGTTTTACTTGCATCCACGGGTGCATAGACGAAACCTTCCGACTTCCCACATGGCTGCATGACATAATACTCTTTTTCGCTGGACGTGCCATCAATTGCCAGCATTACGCGATCTATTATTTTGTGAACACCCTTACATCCGTAAATGACATATTCACCTGGCTGAAAAAACATACATCCTCCCTCTTTCCAAATTCTGATCCATTCGTCCTTTCTGCGAATGAAGCGCGAGCCCTCCGGCTGCGCGAACCATGAGCGCCTCACAGGCGCCCGTCCTGATCAATCCTGTTTAAAAACTAGCCTGTATATTGTTTAGTTTACACCGAAAAAAGATTTCTCGAAAGTGAATTTTGCACAATTCAGTGGCAAAAATCGCGCACTATCGTAGGCTGGCTCCGCTCCCCACCGCCTTCTCCACGGCCCATGAGCCGCGCGATAGCCTTGCGATCAAAGTGGGATTTTTGTATACTCTACCGTATTGAATAAGCGCCTTTCTGTGGAACAGGCGTGAAGTAAAGCAGAAAGAACGAGCAAGGTGCACGGCGCTCTGCGAAGGAGATCAAATGAAACAGTTTCATGCGCTGTATGAGCGTTACAAAGAAATCATTCGCTACCTGATTGTCGGGGTGCTGACGACGGTGGTGAGTCTCGGTGTGTATTATGGACTGGTGCTGACGGTGCTGGATCCGGAGAACCCGCTGCTTTTGCAGCTTGCGAATATTCTTTCCTGGGTTGCGGCGGTGACCTTCGCCTATATTGCCAGTCGGGCCTATGTGTTTGCAAGTCACAGTAAAAATATCCGGGAGGAGGCCACCCGCTTTTATATGGCGCGGGTCAGCACACTTGTGCTTGACATGCTGATCATGTTCGTCACGGTCACCCTTCTTCATATGAATGACAAGATCGCGAAGCTCATCGTGCAGGTGGTGGTCACGATTCTAAATTATATTCTGAGTAAATTCATGGTATTTGGAAAGTCGAAGGACTGAAGGAGTAGAGAAGATGGAAAGAGATGTAAAACAGGGTCGGAATGCCTACTGGATATCCTTTATCATTCCGGTCGTGGCGATGCTGCTGATTTTTATTTTCCGTGGAATTTTCCCGTTTGGCGAGGAAACCTTTCTGCGTACGGATATGTATCATCAGTACGCACCGTTTTTCTCAGAGTTCCAGTATAAGCTTCATCATGGAGGCTCCCTTCTGTACAGCTGGGATGTGGGCCTCGGCATTAATTTCAGTGCGCTCTATGCCTACTACCTTGCGAGCCCGCTGAACTGGCTGCTGTTCCTCTGCCCGAAGGGACTGATCCTCGAATTCATGACCTACATGATCGTTGTGAAGATTGGCCTCACGGGCGTTTCCATGTGCTATTACCTTCGTCAGCGCTTCCCGGAACGGACACTGGGGTGCAGCTTCATTGCCATTCTGTATGCATTGTCCGGCTACATTTCCGCGTACAGCTGGAACCTGATGTGGCTCGACTGTATCCTGCTGTTCCCGCTGATCCTGCTGGGACTGGAACGGCTCGTGCGTGGGGAGAGCGGAATGCTCTATGTCATCACGCTGGGGCTTTCGATTCTTTCCAACTATTACATTTCCATCATGACCTGCATTTTTCTGGTCATTTACTTTATCTGCCTGAACGTGCTGGAGGGCATGGAGCGTCTACGGGTGGTGGGCATCCGGATTCTTCGCTTTGCGCTGTATTCCCTCATTGCGGGAGGCCTTGCGGCGGTGACCCTGCTGCCGGAGATTTTTGCTCTGCAGATGACGGCGTCCAGCGACTTCACGTTTCCGCAGACGGCCACGCAGTATTTCACAATCATCGACATGTTTGCACGGCAGATGCCCTTCGTCGAAACGGAGCAGGGCCTCGATCACTGGCCGAATATCTACGCAGGTGCGCTGATCTTCCTTCTGCTTCCACTGTACTTCATGAACCGGAAGATTTCGATTCGAGAGAAGGTTGTGCAGGGACTGCTGCTGGTGTTCTTTTACCTCAGCTTCAGCGTGAACATCCTGAACTTCATATGGCATGGCTTCCATTACCCGAATTCACTTCCATGTCGCCAGAGTTTCATTTATATTTTTCTTATCCTCGTGATGTGCTATGAGGCGTTCATCCATCGAGCAGCCTCCACGGTGAGGGAGGTCAATGCCTCCTTCGGGATGGCCATCGCCTTCTGTCTTCTCGCGCAGAAGCTGGTGACAGATGATGCCATTCACTTCAGTGCCTTTTACCTGACGGCCCTGTTTGTACTGCTGTACTACTATTTTATGTATACGGATCGCACACGGACGGCAGATGCACGGCGCTGGACGGCCTTCGGCATACTGCTCGTGGTATCGGTGGAGGCCACCCTCAATATGGCCGTCACCTCGGTGACAACCACCTCGAGAACGGCGTACGTTCGAGACAATGAGGATGTGGAGAAGCTGGTAGAGGCGGTACGCGCAGAGGATCCGGGCTTCTATCGCTTCGAGAAGATCACGCGGAAGACGAAGGACGACGGTGCCTGGATGAACTTCCCGAGCGTTTCGCTCTTTTCATCGACGGCGTATGCCCACTGCTCGGATTTCTTTAAGAGGATGGGCATGGAGTCGTCGACCAATGCCTACTCCATTACGGGCTCCACGCCACTCATGAATATGCTGATGTCGGTTAAGTATGACATTTATTCTGAGGAGCCGCAGGCACCGGGAGAGCGGGGGCTTTCCTATGTGGGAAGCTCCGGCGAGACCAGTATGTATGCAACAGATTTCACGCTGCCGCTCGGCTATATGCTTTCGCAGGTGGAGCTCGATGCGTGGGACACCCATGCCGGGACGCCCGCATTGGCGCAGAACAGCCTGTGTGAGGCACTCGGCTGCGACCCGGTCATGATCAGTGTCCTCGGTGAGTTTGTGGGCTCGGACTACAGCTTCACGGCGGATGAGGCCGGAGAGTACTATGCCTATGTGAGCAATGCCTCCATCAAGCAGGTCACCGCCAGCACGGGCTACAGCGAGAAGAGCTTTAACAATGTCGATCGAGGCTTCCTTCTCGAGCTTGGCTGGCTGGACGCCGGAGAAACGGTGACGCTCGAGAGCAAGACCGAGGGACAGAGCGTATCAGCCGATGTCTATCGCTTCGATTACAGTGCACTTCGCGAGGTGAAGGAGGCACTCGAGGACGAGGGACTCCAGCTCACGAAGTGGACGGATACGACGGTCTCCGGTACGATCACGACCGACGAGGGTGGCACGATGATGACGACGATTCCGTATGATCCAGGCTGGAAGATTCTGGTTGACGGCGTAGAGGTAGCACCAACCGAGGTGAAGGATACCTTTATGGGCGTCAAGCTGACACCGGGAACGCATACGATTGAAATGCATTTCATGCCGCAGGGACTGGTGGTCGGCGGAGCTATCAGTGGACTTAGCCTTCTGATGCTGCTCGGCATCTGGCTTCTTACCCGCCGCTTCGGGCTTTTGAGTGAAGGACTTGCAGAGTGGGAGCAGGACGAAGAAGCGGGAGACGAGGAAAACGGCGAGGAAACAGACGCGGAGGACGATGAAATCGCCTTTCGGATGGAAGCTGGCGAGGCCACAGAGCATCTGAATGAAGAGAAGAATGTACTGGAAGACCGGGCAGGAAGTGCGGGACCTGAACCGCAGGTGCAGAAGGAAGAACTGGAAATCATCGAAATGGATGAAGAGGAGGAAGAAGTATGAAGCTTTGGGGTGGACGATTTACAGAGGCAGAGGATAAGCGGACCGAGGAGTTTAACGAGTCCTTAAGCTTTGATAAGCGCATGTACCGGCAGGATATTACCGGCTCGATCGCACATGCAGAGATGCTTGGAAAGCAGGGCATCATCTCGGAGGCGGACAGCGAAGCCATCATGGCGGGACTTCGGGGCATCCTCCAGGACATTGAGGACGGAAAGCTCGTTATCGAGGGCGATGCAGAGGATATCCACAGCTTTGTGGAGGCGGAGCTTACGGAGCGCATTGGCGAGCCGGGCAAGCGCCTGCATACCGGCCGAAGCCGGAACGATCAGGTGGCACTCGATATGAAAATGTATACACGGGACCACATCGATGGCATGATGGAGCACATGAAGGCCCTGCTTGATACGGTGGAGACCATCATGGATGCGCATCGTGCGACCTATATGCCAGGCTTCACCCATCTTCAGAAGGCACAGCCAACGACGCTTGCGCACCATATGGGCGCATATAAGGAGATGTTCCTTCGCGACCTGAGCCGTCTTCACGATACCCGGGACCGCCTCAATGAGTGCCCGCTCGGCGCCGGTGCCTTTGCCGGTACCACCTATCCGCTGGATCGCAGCTTTACGGCAGAGAGGCTCGGCTTCCGGAAGCCAACGGAAAACTCCATGGATTCTGTTTCTGATCGGGACTATCTTCTCGAGTATCTCTTCGATCTTGCGACGATTCAGATGCACTTAAGCCGCCTCAGTGAGGAAATCTGTATCTGGAACTCGAATGAATATAAGTTTGTCAAGATCTCCGATAAGTATTCGACGGGCTCGAGCATCATGCCGCAGAAGAAGAATCCGGACATTGCGGAGCTCATCCGTGGAAAGACTGGACGGGTCTATGGCGCGCTCATGAGCCTCTTTACCGTGATGAAGGGCCTGCCGCTTGCCTATAATAAGGATATGCAGGAGGATAAGGAGATGGCCTTTGACGCCATGGACACGGTACAGAATTCCGTCATCCTGATGAAGGATATGCTGGCCACCATGACCTGGAATGAGGAGCGGATGAAGAACTCCGCAAAGCTTGGCTTTACCAATGCAACCGACGTGGCCGACTACCTCGTTCGGAAGGGTGTACCATTCCGGACCGCGCATGGCATCGTCGGCGAGCTCGTGCTTCTCTGCGAGCAGAAGGGCTGTGCCCTCGATGATCTCACCCTCGACGAGTACCATACCATCTGTGACGAGATCGACCCGGACATCTACGACGCCATCTCCCTCGAAACCTGCGTCCGGAACCGGAAGACCCTCGGCGCACCAGGCGCCCTCCTCGAGAACTGAGCTGCTTCAAGACGAATAAAGCGCCCGCAAGGCCCCGGAGGGCCAGGCAACCCCCCACGGAACCGTCGTTAGAAGATCCAAACGGAATCCGGAGGGGGCCCGTCGAAACCAGTACTCCGATGCCGGAAAAATCACAGACCGGACCTTAAGAAACACTAGACCCTCTGCAATCATCGCGTTTTCTTGATGAAAACGCTCCGTTGACAGAGGGTGCTAAGGAAAAATTGCTTCAAGTGTTTCTACAAGGTCCGGTCTGGATTTTTCAACGGCCTCTGCGTGTGGCTTCGACGGGCCCCCTCCGGATTCTGTTTGTGATTATCCAACTGTGAAGTACTGGGTTTACCTGGCCCTCCGGAGCCTTGCGGGCGCTTCGCCATTTCTTGGTGATGATGTATATTCATAAGTTATAGTAGCTATAATATGCGACGTTCATGCATAAATACAAATTTTATACAGGTATTGCACGCATAAATATGCAAATTAATGCTTGCAATCCGATTTTGAAAGTCGTATGATAACGGCATCGTACATAAGAGTACTTCGTTTGATGCCGTGAGGTGTCGTAGAAGCGTTGAAAGAGGAGAATATTATGAGTAATCTTGCACCAAAGAACAATACGCAGGGAGAGAAGGTCGTTCTTGCATACTCCGGTGGTCTTGATACCACCTGTATCGTGCCATGGCTGAAGGAGACCTTCGGTTATGAGGTCATCTGCTGCTGCGTGGATGTCGGCCAGGGAAATGAGCTGGATGGTCTTGCGGAGCGTGCAAAGATTTCCGGCGCTTCGAAGCTCTACATCGAGGATATCACCGAGGACTTCTGTGACAACTACGTGCTTCCATGTCTCGAGGCTAATGCAACCTACGAGAATAAGTACCTCCTCGGAACGTCGATGGCACGTCCGGCGATTGCAAAGAAGCTCGTTGAGATTGCCCGGAAGGAGGGTGCGAAGGCCATCTGCCATGGTGCTACCGGAAAGGGCAACGATCAGATCCGTTTCGAGCTTTCCATCAAGGCACTGGCACCGGATCTGGACATCATCGCACCATGGCGTATGACGGATGTCTGGACCTTCCAGTCGCGTGAAGATGAGTACAACTACATCAAGTCAAAGGGCATCCCACTCACATTCTCTGAGGACAATTCCTATAGCCGTGACCGGAACCTCGTGCATATCTCCCATGAGGGCCTCGAACTCGAGGATCCGTCCCAGGAGCCGAACTATGATCACATGCTCGTGCTTTCCAACACACCAGAGAAGGCGCCGGATCACGAGACCGATGTGGAAATCAAGTGGGAGGCCGGTGTGCCAGTGGAGCTCAATGGCAAGAAGATGTCCGTCAAGGAAATCGTCCTTGAGCTGAATAAGCTGGGCGGCGAGAACGGCATTGGCATCATTGACATCGTGGAGAACCGTGTGGTCGGCATGAAGAGCCGTGGCGTGTATGAGACCCCAGGTCTTACGATTCTGATGGAGGCCCATAAGCAGCTCGAGGAGCTGATCCTGGATCGCCAGACCATGGAGTTCAAGAGCATGGTGGATGTCAAGTATGCACAGGTTGTTTATGAGGGCAAGTGGTTTGATCCGCTCCGTGAGGCACTGCAGGCCTTCGTGCACAGCACCCAGGAGTATGTGACCGGTACGACGAAGATGAAGCTCTACAAGGGCAATATCATCAAGGCCGGTACCACCTCACCATACTCTCTCTATAATGAGTCGCTGGCTTCCTTCACCACGGGTGATCTTTATGATCATCATGATGCATCTGGCTTCATCACCCTTTTCGGTCTTCCAGAGAAGGTACGTGCGATGAAGATGCTCGAAGTGAAGAAGCTTCAGAATAATAAGTAAGCGGGTAGAAGTAAACAAGTAGAAAGCGATGTCGACATGGTATGCAAGAAGTGCACTGCAGCCATGTCGACATCCGTTTAAACCTAGAGATATGCATCCGTTTGATGCAGGCAGAAGGGGAGTATTTATGGAAATGATCGCAGTCAAGGGTGGCATCTGTGCAGCTCAGGGATTTATGGCAGCGGCGACGGCCGCAAAAATCAAGTCGAAGCGCCGGGATGATATGGCCATGATTTTTTCAGAGAAGCCATGCGTCGTGGCGGGAACCTTTACCAGTAATGTAGTGAAGGCAGCGCCGGTCATGTGGGACCGTGCACTCGTGGAAAGCGGAAAGCCGGTCCATGCGGCGGTCATTAATTCGGGCATTGCCAATGCCTGCACCGGACAGCAGGGCATGGATATCTGTAAGGAAGAGGCGGAAGCGACGGCGGAGGCCTTCGGACAGGTCTTCCCGGCCGACAGCATTCTCCTCGCCTCCACCGGTATCATCGGACTGCAGCTTCCGATTGAGAAGATGAAGAACGCGATTTCAGAGATGGTGCCGAAGCTCGAAGCGAGTGAAGCGGCCGCAACGGCGGCGAGCAAGGCCATTATGACCACGGATACGAAAAACAAGGAGTTCGCACTTGAGTTCACCGTGGGTGGAAAGAAGGTTCATCTCGGTGGCATGACGAAGGGCTCGGGCATGATCCATCCACGGATGTGTACGATGATCTGCTTCCTGACCACCGATCTCTGCATCTCGAAGGCCCTGCTTCAGAAGGCCCTCAGCGAAAATGTGGTCGATACCTTTAATATGATTTCGGTCGATGGGGATACCTCGACGAATGATACCTGCGTCATTCTTGCCAATGGTGCCGCAGAGAATCCAGAGATCACGGAGGAGGGCGAGGACTATGAGGCCTTTAAGAAGGCGCTCTATCAGGTAACGACGACCCTCGCACGGGAAATGGCTGCCGATGGAGAGGGTGCCTCTCATCTCTTTACGGTCCATGTCGTGCAGGCAAAGGACAAGCAGGAGGCGCGGACGCTGGCACGTTCCGTTGTTTCGTCGACGCTTACGAAGGCTGCCATCTATGGACGCGATGCCAACTGGGGCCGTGTGCTCTGCGCCATGGGCTATAGTGGAGCGGATTTCGACCCGAATAAGGTGAATCTCTATTTCGTGAATGACATCGGAAAGATTGAGGTCTTCCATCAGGGTGCACCGGTGGATTTCGATGAGGACTATGCATCGGAGATCCTCGGCTATCAGGAAGTGACGGCACTCATCGAGATGCATGAGGGAACAGAAGAGGCCACGGCATGGGGCTGTGATCTGACCCATGAGTATGTCAACATTAACGCAGATTACAGGAGCTGAGATGGAAATCGAAAATAAAATCATGGATAAGGCAGCGACCCTCGTCGAGGCCCTTCCTTATATTCAGAAATTTCAGGATAAGGTGGTGGTTGTCAAGTACGGCGGGTCGGCCATGACCGATGAAAACCTGAAGAAGCGGGTCATGCAGGATGTGGCGATTCTGAAGCTGGTCGGCCTGAAGCCGATCATCGTTCATGGAGGCGGCAAGGAGATCTCGAAGTGGATCAGCAAGGTCGGTATGGAGCCACAGTTTATCAATGGCCTCCGAGTAACCGACGAGAACACCATGGAGATCGCGGAGATGGTGCTGAATAAGGTGAACAAGTCCCTGGTGCAGCTTATCAATAACCTCGGCGGAAAGTCCGTCGGCATCTCCGGAAAGGATGGAAACCTTCTGAAATGCGTGAAGAAATACTCGAAGGGACAGGACATCGGCTATGTGGGCGAGGTCGTGCAGGTGGATACCACGATCATTGAGGACCTTCTGAGCGACGGCTTCATTCCGGTGATCTGCCCGATCGGCTTCGATGAGCATGGACAGAGCTACAATGTCAATGCAGACGACGTCGCCTGTGCGATTGCCGCCGCCATGCATGCGGAGAAGCTGGCGTTTCTTACGGACGTCGAAGGCGTGTACAAGGATTTCAATGACAAGAGCTCGCTCATTGCCACCCTTTCCATCGAGAAGGCGCAGGAAATGATCGATGCCGGTGAACTCGTCGGGGGCATGCTTCCGAAGATTCAGAACTGTATCGATGCGATGAAGAAGGGTGTGAACCGTGTTCATATTCTGGATGGGCGTGTGCCACACTGTCTTCTCCTCGAAATCTTTACGAATCAGGGCATTGGTACCATGATTGAGAAGTCCATCGATGCATGGTTTTAAGAAGGCGGTCTCGTTTCAGCGACCGACGCATGCAAAAAGCGCGGGGCGAGCAGACGCCCGTCAATCCTATAAAGCTTAGAATGGGTGAGGAAAATGAACTTTTTAGATGATTCCATCGTCAAAGGAAATATCGTCAATGACCGCCTGGTACGAGAGGGCGAGCAGGTAATGTATAAGGTTTACAATCGCTTCCCGGTGGCGTTTGATCACGCAAAGGGTGTGGAGCTCTATGATGCGGGCGGAAACGCGTACCTCGATTTCGGTGCCGGCATCGCCGTGGCCGGACTCGGCTACGGAAACCCGCTGGTCGATCAGGCCATGAAGGAGCAGATCGACAAGGGTCTTCTTCACACCTCGAATCTCTTTTACAATGAACCGGCCATTGAGGCGGCGGAGAAGCTGCTTGCAGCCAGTGAGATGGACCGTGTGTTTTTCACAAACTCCGGTACCGAGGCCGTCGAGGGCGCGCTGAAGGTGGCACGTCGCTATCAGTATAATAAGGGAAAGGTCGGCTGTGAGATCATTGCCATGCAGGGCTCCTTCCATGGTCGCTCCATGGGCGCGGTGAGTGTGACGGGCAAGGATCACTATCGGGCGCCATTTGAACCACTGATCGGTGGCGTGCGCTTTGCGACCTTTAACGACCTCGATTCCGTGAAGGCGCAGATCAATGAAAACACCGGTGCCATTATCATGGAGACGATTCAGGGCGAGGGCGGCATTTATCCGGCCACGGAGGAGTTCCTGAAGGGTGTGCGTGCACTCTGCGATGAGCACGACCTCCTTCTGATTCTCGATGAGATCCAGTGCGGCATGGGTCGCTCAGGCTTCATGTTTGCATGGCAGGAGTATGGTGTCAAGCCAGATGTGCTGACCGTGGCGAAGGCACTCGGAAACGGGGTGCCGATTGGGGCCTTCCTGGCCTCCGGAGAGGCTGCGAAGGCCATGCAGCCAGGCGACCATGGCAGTACCTATGGCGGCAACCCGTTCGTCTGTGCCGCAGCGTCTGCAGTTCTCGATGTCTTTAAGGAAGCGGATATTCCGGGACAGGCAAAGGAGAAGGGCGCCGATCTCTGGCAGCTTCTGGATGAAGTGAAGGCGGATTTCCCGGAGCTTGTGAAGGATCATCGTGGAAAGGGACTCATTCAGGGTCTTGAATTTGCGCCGTCGATCGCAGCAGGAGACATTGTACGAAAGATGCTGCTGGAGCAGCACGTCATTCTCATTGCGGCGGAGCATAACACCATCCGTTTCGTGCCACCACTCGTGATTGAGCATGAGCACATGGAGGTCCTGAAGGAGAAGCTAGAGACCGTGCTTCGGGAGCTTTCCTAGGAATTCCACTGAAAATGGAGGGCCGAAGGACCCGTACGGGCAGCTTCAGCCTCGGATCAAAAGATGAGAAAACCTCGACGACGTGTTCTACGCCGCCGAGGCTTTTTTATTTAAAGCGCATGTGGGTGCGGAAGGGTTTCTATTTCACCGAAAATCGAGTATGATAGAAACGTTTTATTTATGAATGAAGTGCATCGGACGAAGATCAGAAAATGAGAATATAAGCGTGCGCGCGAGCATCGGCACGCGGCGCAGGATGACAGAAAGGATGGAAGAGGAATGACAGCAGGAGAGACAACGATACGGGCGTATCTCGAGCGCCTCGGCGCGCGGGAATCCGTCCCGGGGGGCGGTGGTGCAAGCGCACTGGCAGGAGCCTATGGGGTCAGCCTCGGCCGCATGGTCTGTGCCTTTACGATCGGAAAGAAAAAGTATCAGGAGGTGGAGCCCCGCATTCGGGAGATCGATGCCCGGCTTCAGAAGCTGCAGGAGGCCTTTCTCACGCTGAGTGATGAGGACGAGAAGGCCTTTCTGCCCTTAAGTGAGGCCTACGGCCTGCCGGAGACGACGCCGGAAGAAAAGGACCAGAAGGAAATCACGCTGGAAACCTGCCTGAGCACGGCCTCCATGGTGCCGATCAAGGTGATGGAGCGGGCCTGCGAAGCCCTGGATTATCTCAGCGAGCTGGAGGCAAATGGCGCCAAGCTCATGCAGAGTGACGTCGGTGTGGCGGCTTCCTATCTCAGCACAGCCCTCGAGGGTGCCGTCATGAATGTCTACATTAATACGAAAATGATGCAGAACCGAAACCGTATGATTGAGCTCAATGAATACGCCCGGAAGCTCCTCCTGGATGGTCGTGCGAAGAGCCGGCTCATTTACGAGGCGGTGGAGGACAAGGTGAAGCCGGTCTATGATCCGGACACCGATCGGATCGCACGAAACAAGGTGGATTTCTCATAAACGGCGGTGGATAAAAGAAACATCGGAGAGCGTCGTAAGCCGTGAGTGAAGGCAGAATGGGCTTTGCAGCGGCGTACGCAGGTGGATAGAGAGCAGAAGAAGGAAAGAGAGAAGACAATGCAGGAATTAAGAGGAAAAGTAATTGCAGATGAAATCAAGGGGGAGTGCCTCGATTTTGTGGGAAAGTACAATGGGATCCTTCCCGCGCTCGCGATTTTACGTGTCGGACATAAGGAAGCCGATCTCAGCTATGAGCGGAGCATCAAGAAGCGCTTCATGGACTATGGCCTCGAGGCAAAGGATTATGAGCTTCCGGAGAACGTGTCCAATGAAGAATTTCAGCAGGTGTTTGACTTCATCAATCAGGATCCGGAGATCCACGGCATTCTCGTCATGCGCCCGCTCCCGAAGCAGATTGATGAAGCCGCCATGCTTCGGAAGATGGATCCACGGAAGGATGTGGATGGCATTACGGATGCCAGCGTGGCGGGTGTGATGCGTGGGGATGCCGACGCCTTCGCACCCTGTACGGCACAGGCCGTGGTGGAGATCCTCAAGGGATATCAGATCGAGATGGCCGGGAAGGAAATCTGCGTCATTGGCCGTTCCATGGTGGTTGGAAAGCCGCTCAGCATGCTTCTTCTCAAGGAAAATGCAACCGTGACGGTCTGCCACAGTAAGACGGAGGACCTGAAGGCCGTGGCGAGCCGCGCCGATATTCTGGTCGCCGCCATTGGCAAGGCAAAATTCATCAGCAGTGGCTATGTGAAGGAGGATGCAACGGTCATCGATGTGGGCATCAATGTGGATGAGACCGGTGCACTCTGTGGAGACTGCGACTGGGATCAGATCATCCTGAAGGCCGGGGCAGCGACACCGGTGCCAGGGGGTGTCGGCACGGTGACCACGGCGGTACTCGCGAAGCATCTCGTGCAGGCGGCGAAGCTGCAGATGAGCCTTGCGCCAATTGATGACAGCGCGGATGAGTACATCGAAAAATAAATGCAGAAAAGAAGCACTGTATTTCTGAAAACAGGCGTGCTATAATGACGGGGTCAATCAAAGTACACAGGGGTGTCGGTCAGAACCGGCTGAGATGGGAACTGTGCGTTCCGGACCCTATAACCTGATTTGGATCATGCCAACGTAGGGAGCACTGCTTTAGTATACGTATTTTCGGCTGTCCAGATGGGCAGCCTTTTTCTTTTGGAAAAATAAACGCGATGAATAGAGAAAGTCTTCGATTATATGCCGTGACGGATCGCCATTGCCTGCAGGAGACGGAAGCACTGTGTGTGGCCGTAGAGCAGGCCATTCTCGGTGGAGCCACGATGGTACAGCTTCGGGAGAAGGAACGAACGGGAGAAGCCCTTCTGGCGGAGGCCCGCGAGGTGCAGGCCGTCTGTCGACGCTATCATGTGCCGTTTATCATGAACAATGATGTGATACTCGCGCTCCGGCTCGATGCCGATGGCGTGCATGTCGGGCAGAGCGACCTGCCGGCCGCCGAGGCCCGTCGCCTTCTGGGTCCGGAGAAGATTCTGGGCGTAACGGCACGCACCGTGGAGGAGGCGAAGAAGGCCGAGGCGGACGGGGCGGATTACCTCGGCTCCGGCGCTGTGTTCGGCAGCAGCACGAAGCTCGACGCGAAGACCATGTCGCGCGAAACCCTGACGGCCATTACCCATGCGGTGAAGATTCCGGTGGTGGCCATTGGCGGGATTACCGTTGGAAATGCCGAGGAACTCAGAAACTGTGGCACGGCCGGAATTGCCGTTGTGCGCGGCCTGTTTGGGGCCGAGGACATCCGAGCGGCAGCGCAGGCGCTTCGCGCAACGGCGGACAGCTTCGTGGAAAGAGGATAACGCTCCTTCCGCTGTCCACGTGCCATATACTTCTCATGGCATTCAGGACACACAGCGCATGGGATGAAAGTATGGTTTGTACGCCATTGGCGTTCAAATAGATCATTTACACAGCGGCAGGTTGGGGGCACCACCTCAGGTCGCTATATAAAATTAATGCGGAGGACATCATGTACACAGCATTAACAATCGCAGGAAGTGACTCCTGTGGAGGCGCCGGCATCCAGGCAGATATCAAGACAATGCTTGCGCATCACGTATATGCCATGAGCGCGATCACGGCATTGACTGCCCAGAATACGACCGGCGTAAAAAGTATTTTAGAGTCGACTCCGGAATTCCTCCAGGATCAGCTCGATATGATTTTTACCGATATCTATCCGGATGCAGTGAAAACTGGAATGGTTTCCTCTGCACGTTTAATCGACGTCATCGCGGAGAGACTCAGATTCTACAAAGCCAGAAACATCGTCGTGGATCCGGTGATGGTTGCCACCAGTGGCGCACGCCTCATCAGTGCGGATGCGGTTGACACACTGAAGCGTACACTGCTGCCTATGGCAACCGTGATCACACCGAACATTCCGGAGAGTGAGGTACTGTCCGGACGGACGATTCGCAGCGCGGAGGATATGGTCGAAGCGGCGAAGAGTATCCACGAAGCCTATGGCTGCGCCGTCCTGACGAAGGGCGGACACCGGCTCAGTGATGCAAATGATGTGCTCGTAGAGGATGGGGGCGTGACCTGGTTCCATGGAAAACGGATCGAGAATCCGAATACCCACGGCACCGGCTGCACCCTGTCTTCGGCGATCGCCGCCAATCTGGCGAAGGGATATGATCTCGAAACCTCGGTTCAGAACGCAAAGAATTATATTTCGGGCGCGCTGAACGCGATGCTGGACCTCGGAAAGGGCAGTGGCCCCATGGACCACGGCTTTCGGATTCAGGGTGATTTTTCGAAAAACGCATGAGGTGAACCCTTCTTCGGCAATTCCATGGTAATTGTAAAGGAGATTCATGATGCGGAATGAACATTCAGCTACGGCAAGCGTAGCAGGCACAAGTGTAAACACGAAAAAGCTGGCCCTCGCAGCGGTTTTTGCGGCCGTTGCCGTGGTGGGCTCCACCTTCTCGGTACCCGTCTTCGGTTCGAAGTGTGCACCGGTACAGCACCTCGTCAATGTCTTATGTGCGGTCTTTCTGGGACCGGGCTATGGCGTAGCGGCGGCGTTCGTCACGAGCCTCATTCGAAACATGCTGGGACTCGGCTCGCTGCTCGCGTTTCCTGGCTCGATGTGCGGGGCATTTCTGTCGGGTTATTTATATAAGAAGCTGCGGAAGCTGCCAGCGGCCTATGTGGGCGAGATTTTCGGCACCGGGATCATTGGCGGCATGCTTTCCTACCCGATTTCAGCCTTTATTATGGGAAACTCGAAGGCGGCACTGTTTACCTTCGTCGTACCGTTCCTCGTGAGCACCTGTGGGGGTACCCTGATTGCCATTGTGATTACAGTGGCGCTCCGTCAGATGGGCTTTCTGGAGCGGGCGAAGGAGATGCTGAAGTAAGGAATGCGCATGGATGAGACGTGGAAAAAACATGGTACAGACTGGATGGAGGCGCTGAAGCGTACGGCACCCCTCGTACATTCGATCACGAATTATGTGACGGTCAATGACTGCGCGAACGCCTTACTTGCCATAGGCGCGCGCCCGGTCATGTCGCATGATCCGCGGGAAGCCGCAGAGATCACCTGCGGCAGCCAGGCACTGGAGCTCAGTCTCGGTGCAACCGAATACATGGAGGCGATGTTCCGAAGCGCGGAGGTAGCCTGCGAAAAGGGAATCCCGCGGGTGCTGGACCCTGTAGGCATCTCCGGCTCCACCTTTCGTCGTGACGCGCTGAAGCGCATGCTGTCCAGCTGTCCACCGACGGTCATCCGCGGAAATTATGCTGAGCTCCATGCCCTCCTGAAGAATGAGAGCACCGGGACCGGGGTGGATGCGGTGGCCGATGCCGCCCTTTCAACGCTCTCCCGGGACGTACTCGCCGACGCCATGCAGGCGTATCTCAGGAAGCTGGATTTCCCACTGATTCTGATTGCCTCCGGGCGCGAGGATATTGTGGTATCACGGGACGCTTATGCGTATGTGCAGAATGGAAGTCCACGCATGGCGCAGGTAACCGGCACCGGCTGCATGGCAACGGAGCTCGTTGCTGCCTTTCAGGCGGTAGGCGGCGAGGATCGATTTCAGGCAGCCGTCCTCGCCACGGCCTTTATGGGCATCGCCGGGGAACGGGCCGATACCTGGGCACCACGTGGCACAGGAAGTTTCCATATCGCGCTGATCGATGCGCTGTCGACACTGACCAGCGAGGAGCTTCTCACGGGCGCACGCATCCATTATGGACATAAAATAGAGACATCTCCGAGAGGACAGGAACTTCTTTTCTCCAGAAACAGGAGAAAGGAAGGCAGCCCGCTGTAATGGAGCCATAGCTGAAAAACATACGAAAAATAACCTTTTTTCGTATCATAAGCAGGGCTTATTGCTCTGATAACACAGCATTAAAACAGACACAGGTTTTTTTATAACCTGTGTTTTTTATTGCAAAATAGCATTGACAAGTCCGTAATAAAGTTATAAAACCTAGGGAATTTCATAATTTTTACTAATGGGGGTTATTTGTATGAACACACTTGTCATCGTATTGATTGCTGCAATCTGTCTGATTGCCGCCTATACGCTTTACGGACGCTGGCTCGCGAATAAGTGGGGCATTGATCCGAAGGCGAAAACGCCGGCGGTCAAGTTTAATGATGGAGAGGATTACGTGCCGACCGATGGCTGGACCGTTTTCAGCCATCAGTTTTCATCCATCGCAGGTGCAGGTCCTGTCACGGGTGCCATTCAGGCGGCTGCCTTCGGCTGGCTTCCGGTTCTTCTCTGGATCCTGATCGGTGGCATCTTCTTCGGTGCCGTTACCGATTTCGGCGCACTGTATGCAAGTGTGAAGAATGACGGACGCTCCATGGGTCTTCTCATCGAGAAGTACATCGGAAAGACCGGCCGTCGCCTTTTTCTTCTGTTCAGCTGGCTGTTCTGCTGCATCGTTATTGCTGCCTTCGCTGACATGGTTGCAGGTACGTTCAATGCCTACACCGTGACCGATGGCGTGACCTCGCTTGCCGCTGCGGCTGATACCAATGCCGCTGCCGGCATGGTTTCCATCATGTTCATGGTATTCGCCGTGATCTATGGCCTCATTCAGCGAAAGTGCAAGCTGACCGGCTGGAAGGAAACCGTTCTGGCCATCGTCTTCATCGTTCTCTGCTTCGCTCTCGGCATGCAGTTCCCACTGATTGCCGGAAAGCAGACCTGGAGCTACATTACCTTTATTTATATTTTCTTCGCTGCCGTAACACCGATCTGGATTCTGAAGCAGCCAAGAGACTTCATGACGACCTTCATGTTTGTGGCCATGATTGCTGCCGCTGTCATCGGACTGCTGGTTGCACACCCGACCATGAATCTTCCGGTATTTACCGGCTTTAACAACCCGAAGTTAGGAACCATGTTCCCGATTCTCTTTGTAACCGTGGCCTGCGGTGCCGTTTCCGGCTTCCACAGCCTCGTTTCCTCCGGTACCTCTTCAAAGACCGTTTCGAACGAGAAGGATATGCTGAAGGTTGGCTATGGTGCCATGGTACTCGAGTCCCTGCTTGCCGTCCTCGCCCTTTGCGTCGCTGGTGCCGCTGCAGCAGCCGATGGCACACCAGCCGAGGGTACACCATTCCAGATTTTCAGCCGTGGTGTTGCCGGTTTCATTTCCATGTTCGGCATTTCCGCACATGTCGCGACCGTATTCATGACGATGTGCGTATCCGCACTGGCACTGACGAGCCTTGATGCCGTTGCACGTATCGCACGTATGAGCTTCCAGGAGCTCTTCAGCGTGGATGATATGGAGCATGCAGAGGGCTGGAGAAAGCTTTTCTGCAATATCTACTTCTCCACCATCATCACCCTCGTCTTCGGATTCATTCTGACGAAGGTTGGCTATGCCAATATCTGGCCGCTGTTTGGCTCAGCGAACCAGCTCCTGTCGGCACTCGTTCTGATTACGCTCTGCGTCTTCCTGAAGGTAACGGGCCGCAGCAATAAGATGCTCTTCCCGCCACTCATCATTATGCTCTGCGTAACCTTCACGGCACTCGTTCAGCGCCTGATCGCGATGGTACAGGCCATCTCGACCGCTGCATCTGTGACGATCCCGGCGGGTGAAACCACCTGGGGCGCCGTATTCATCGCCAATGGTCTTCAGCTGATCATCGCGATCCTTCTCATCATTCTCGGTCTCACGATCGTTGTTAACTCTGCAAAGAGCTACGTAAAGAGCGAGAAGAACAGCGAGAAGGCTAACGCTTGATGCCTGCCATCATTCCTTATAAGGAGCCCCGGAGGGCGTTCGCCTGATGCCAATACTCCGAGACCGGAAAAATCAAAGATCGGACCTTAAGAAGCACTAGGCCCTCCGCAATCGTCGCGTTTTCCTGATGAAAACGCGACGTTGCCAGAGGGTGCTAAGGAGAAATTCTCCAAGTGCTTCTAGAAGGTCCGATCTTGATTTTTATACGGTCTCTACGTGTGGCATCAGGTGAACGTCCTCCGGGGCTCCTTGCGTCAGGCCTCGTCGCCCCTTCAGAAACTTTTTAAGGATTTTCATCTGGTCGAAAGATGCATTGCCCCTTTTCCTGCGCGAAGATGAGCGCACAGTTAGGATTGACATTTCGAGCGAAGGTGTTAAAATAACGCGAGATAGTTAGCGCATGCTAACTCTTGGCTTGCCCCACTGGTGGCTAATCATGACTAACCATTATGCGCAAACATGATACAGAAGGAGGCGACGATGCCATTAAATATAGTAGAGAATGGTGTGAGCTATACGATACAGAAGGCCCTCGGGAAGGAGAAGGCGCGGCATCATCTGGAGAGCCTTGGCTTCGTGCCGGGCACGGCGGTGGAGGTTGCAGACTTCCTCATACAGGCAGGCTGTGATGAGATTCAGGGGTATCTTTACTACCGGCCGATGCCGGAGCCGGAATTTACGTCGCTTCTTGTCGCATGAGACCGTTTTCCAAAATCGTCTATCGTTTCGGGCTGTTTCCAGGCTCGATGACAGCTAAAATGTCCAATACATAGGATCAGACAAGGGGCCTGCCACATGAAAATGTGGCAGGCCCCTTGTGTTTTGGCCAGGATTCCTATAGAATCAAATCATCTGACAAATAGGTGTCGATCTGGAGCAGCGTTCTGCTTCTCCACTCTCAAATTTAAAATTTAAAATCTGTGCACGGGCTCAGGAGCGTGCATTTCGCTTTGCGCTTTCGAGTGCCTTGGAAACCGCTGGAATCGAAAGAATAACGAATGTGATGATGGCTTCTGCACCAATGTAGATCAGGTTGTATACTGCAGAATAAGCGGCAGGATTCCAGCCTGCCCATGCGTAATCTCCGAAGAACACCCAGCCGCTGAGAAAGGCGAAGAAGAAACGGCCGATGCAGGCAGCGATGAAGCCAAGGCGAAGACCATTCTTACGATTCGTGAAAAAACCAGAAAGGCCGAAGGCACCGAAGGCGAGGATGTAGTCCAGAATGACCTGTACAGGTGTCAGAATGTAAGGCTCCAGAATGAACTGAAGGATACCATAGGCAACGCCCGCAGCGATGCCGACGGTCGGACCGAAAAAGAAGCCTGGCAGTGTGGCAAAAAGCATCGAGCAGAGCGTGATGGATCCGCCGGTTGGGAAGGAGAAAATCTTCATCATAGATGTGATCGATGCAAGTGCGATGCAGGCTGCAGAGTAGACCAGAATTTTTGCGTTTTTAGACATAAAAAAAACCTCCTTGGAATGCTCACAGGAGCTGAATGTCCGCTGGATCTTCGTGGAACAGGGCCTGTGAAGACATGATGATTCGGAGGGGCTGGATAAAAACAAGCATAAAAATATCATGCTTCCCTACGCAGGTATTAACCTGATCAGGTGAGAAGGGTCGGCCCATTTGGGCCATCTCAGCATATGCGCCCCTAGCACTTTTCATTATAAGAAGAGGCGGAGGGATGTCAAGCGAGAAGAAAGGAAAGCAGAATGAAAGCTTCCGTTAAAACAGACGATCGGATAGCTGGAAAGGAGAGAAATGAAGCATTTCCATGAAACCGCTAAAAATCAATATCGAAAAAAAGAACAGCTTGCGAGGCTTCGTCAGCTTGTGATGATCACACTGATGGTCATTGCGGGGCTGTACTATGTCCTCGTGGAACAGAACCTAAGCGTAGTAGGGCATGAAAATGAGGCGAAATATTCGGTGGAGAGCTTTCTGGAGGCAGAGCCTGAATCTGAATCCATGAGGGTGAGCATCGAGCACACCGAAGACACGGGCATGGAAAAAAACACAGCTCCTGCAACGTCACCGAAAGAAACGATGTCCATCAGCGAGGAAGTGGAGACAAATACGGAGCAGATACCGGCAAAGGACCATACAGAGCGCCTGCTTCCACAGGAAGCGACGGCCACGGAATCTGGCCGTATTAACCTGAACACCGCCACCCTCGAGGAGCTTGACGCTCTCCCTGGGGTCGGCCCCTCGACGGCCCAGAATATTATTACCTATCGTGAAACCTATGGCGGCTTTGCGGCCCCGGAAGAAATCATGAACGTAAAACGCATCGGTGAAAAAACCTATGAAAAACTGAAAGATTATATTTCGGTCGCATAACGTAGTATGTTCATATGGCAGGAAGATAGGGGTGCTGTTCACCCGCCGTCTGCTGCCTGTGACGCCACGTGCGAACATCCGCTATCGTCGTGAGTGGTTTGCATAAACACGGTTTTTGATAGTATTTTATGCATACTTGTGCTATCATGTTCACATAGTTTAGACAAAAATCTCGGAGAACGCCGTGGATTGTACATATGGAGGTTCTATATGGAACAGAAGATAGAGAGAGCAACACATGTGGTATATGAAAAGGATGAGCATGGTCAGGTTGTCATCGCAGATGAGGTCGTTGCCATCATCGCCGGTATCGCTGCGACCGAGGTAAAGGGCGTAGACTCCATGTATGGTGGATGGTCTGGAGAGATCATTTCCAGAATGGGCATTCGCGATCTCAGTAAGGGCGTCAGCATTGCCATCGAGGACGGACATGTTTCCGTAAAGCTGAGCCTGAATGTGAAGTATGGCTATTCCATTCCGGAGGTTTCGAAGAACGTGCAGGATAAGGTGGCTTCTGCCATCGAGTCCATGACGGGTCTCAGCGTCCTGGAGGTCAACATTCGCATTGCGGGTGTGGTGAATGAAGAGAACGAATAAGAGCAGGTAGTAGGGTAGGAAGGTATGAATAAACGAGAAGAAAGAGACCATAAGTTTAAGCTGCTGTTCTGCACGCAGTTTTATCCAGGACAGGAGATTCCGGAGCAGCTTGCACGCTACTTCGAGTCCCCGGATTATGAAGATGGGGATGGCGTCGTACACATTGAAAATCTGAGCGCCGAGGACCAGCAGCGTCTGGAAGCAGAGGTGGAGAAGATCACGGAAAAGCTGCCAGAGCTCGATGCGCGGATTGATGCGGCAGCAGAGGGCTGGAAGACGGATCGTATGACGAAAACGGATCTGACCGCCATCCGCCTTGCACTGTATGAGATTGAGTACGATGAGGCAGTGCCGGAGAAGGTTGCCATCAATGAGGCTGTTGAGCTCGCGAAAAAGTACGGCGGAGACGAGTCGGGCTCCTTCGTCAATGGTGTTCTCGCGCGTCTCGTGAATGGAGACCGTGCGAAGACACGCGTGACCCGTGCACCACGGAAGCAGCAGGGTGAGCTCACAGAAAAGAAGACGTCTGGCAAGGGCGTGCAGATCATTGTGAACCGCACGAAGTAAAGAAGCATTTCGTATGAATCAGAACAGTAATGCATATACCGTGTCCCAGGTGAACCGTTATATCGCAGCGATGTTTTCATCGGATTTTGCACTCAAAAACATCACGATCCAGGGTGAGGTCTCCAATCTGAAGTATCATCCGACCGGACATATTTATTTTACACTGAAGGACGCAGCTTCGCAGATCTCCGGGATTATGTTTGCCGGAGACCGTGCGGGGCTTCCGTTTAAGTTGGAGAATGGTATGCGGGTGCTCTGCACGGGCAGCGTCGGGGTCTATGAACGGGGCGGAAGCTACCAGATCTATGCAAAACGCTTCCATGCGGACGGGATCGGAGAACTGTATATCCGCTTCGAGCAGCTGAAGAAGGAGCTCTCGGAGATGGGGATGTTTGACGCCATGTACAAAAAGCCGATTCCGAGGTATGCGAAGCGGATCGGCATCGTGACGGCGAAGACAGGGGCGGCCATCCGTGATATTGTACAGATTTCGAAGCGACGGAATCCGTATGTCGAGCTCGTTCTCTACCCGGCGCTGGTACAGGGCGAGGGCGCGGCGGCGTCGATCGTGCGTGGTATCCAGACCCTGGATCAGATGGAACTCGACGTCCTCATCGTCGGACGGGGTGGTGGCTCCATCGAGGATCTCTGGGCGTTCAATGAGGAGGCGGTCGCGCGTGCCATTTTCGAAGCCGATACGCCGATCATCAGTGCCGTCGGTCATGAAACCGATACGACCATTGCAGATTATGTGGCCGATCTCCGAGCACCAACGCCGAGTGCAGCTGCGGAGCTTGCAGTCTTTGACTATCAGAAGCTGATGGAAACGATGGATGGCTATCAGGCAACGCTCCGGAGCGTGATGACGGAGCACCTGCAGGAGACACGGCAGCAGCTCGCCATGCGAAAGCTTCGGCTGCAGCAGGGCAGCCCTCGGAATGTCGTAAAGGGATATCAGAACCGAAGTCTCCAGTATGAGGCGAGGCTCCGTGCATCCATGCAAGAAAGGCTCCAGGAGGCACGGGAGCAGCTGCATCGCTATGATGCCCTGCCATCGGAGATGCAGCAGGCACTGGAGCATGCGCGCCATGGGCTCGCACTTCGCACCGAGCGACTGGAAGCCCTGAGTCCGCTTCGGAAGCTTTCGAGCGGCTATGGCTATGTGCAGGATGCGGAGGGGCATCGCGTGGACTCCGTGCAGAAGCTGAAAACAGGCGAGCTTCTGACCATTGCACTTCAGGATGGAAGCTTCGAGAGTCGTGTGGAAGGAATTTTCGGAAAGGATCAGTATGCCGGTAAAGAAAACGGCGGCAGCCGCCGCAGATAAGGAAGAGGTCAGAAAGCCCCTACAGGAGGTTTTTCAGGAGCTTGATGCACTGCTCGAACAGATGGGCAGTGAAGAGAGCCTCGAGAAAACCTTCGATATGTATCAGAAGGGCGTGACGCTGTTAAAGAGCGCAAATGAAAGCATTGACCGAATCGAAAAACAGGTAAAGGTGTTGGATGATGATGGATTTCTCTCTTGAATTACAGAATACCGTTGCGGAGGTTGATCGGATCGTCCGCGCACAGCTTCCGAAGGCGGAGGGACCACAGAAAACGGTTCTGGATGCCATGCAGTATTCCGTGGCTGCAGGTGGAAAGCGGATTCGTCCGCTGCTGGTGGCGAAGTGCTATGAACTGTATAAGGGCCGAAAGGGGAGGAGCTGGGATCGCTTCATGACACCGATCGTGGAAGCCGCGATGGGCGCCATGGAAATGATCCATACCTTTTCTCTCTGCCATGACGACCTGCCATGCATGGATGGCGACAAGTACCGTCGGGGACAGGAGTCGACCTGGTTTAAGTATGGGGAAGATATGGGAACGCTCGCGGGCGATGCGTTGTCTCTCTATGCTTTCCAGCGTGTGAGTGAGGTATATTTCCGCCAGCTCTCCCGCGCCGCCGTGACCGGTGGGGTAGAGAGTCCGGATGAATCCTCCAAATTTGCCAATGCGGTGCTGAAGGCACTGCAGGTGCTTTCTGAGAAGTCCGGCGTGGACGGCATGCTGGGTGGTCAGACGGTGGATGTGGAAAAGACCGGAAAGCCGCTGACCGAGTCCGAGCTTCAGTTCATCTATGAGCTGAAGACGGGTGCACTGCTCGAAGCCTCCATGCAGATGGGCGCAATTCTCGGAGGTGCGACCCAGCGGGAGCAGCAGACACTCGGTGAGATCGCAAGGACCATCGGTGTGGCGTTCCAGATCGAGGACGATATTCTGGATGAGACCAGTACCCAGGAGGTCCTGGGAAAGCCGATCCATTCGGATGTGGAAAACCACAAGACGACCTATGTGTCCATCCATGGACTGGAGGCAGCACAGGCAGAGGTGGAGCGCCTATCGAAGCAGGCGATCGAGGGCTTACAGTCCCTTTCAGGAGTTGATGAGGAAGCCCGTCAGTTCCTGATGGCGCTGACAGAAGCATTGATTCATCGGAAAAAGTAAAAGAGGAGATGAGGTCCATGGTGGGATACAGCAGAAGCACGAAGCCATGGAAAGAGGACGGAGCGCTCGTGAACGGCGAATCCGTACCTGGATAGAGATATGTTACTGGATGATATACATGGACCAGAGGATCTACGGAAGCTGAATGATCAGCAGCTGACAGAGCTTGCGTCCGAAATCAGACAATTTATCATAGAAAAAACATCCGAATATGGAGGACATCTGGCATCGAACCTGGGGGTCGTGGAGCTGACCATCGGTCTGTATCTCGCCCTGGATCTTCCGAAGGATAAGATCGTATGGGATGTCGGCCATCAGGCCTATACGCATAAGATCCTGTCCGGACGGAAGGACAATTTCGATGGTCTTCGGCAGTATCACGGGATGAGCGGATTTCCGAAGCGCTCGGAGAGTCCGTTCGACTGCTTCGGTACGGGCCACAGCTCCACGTCGATTTCTGCGGGGCTTGGCATTGCGGCTGCCCGCGATATCAAGGGAGAAAACTATACCGTGGTATCGGTCATCGGCGATGGTGCCCTGACAGGCGGCCTCGCCTATGAGGGCCTGAACAATGCGGCACAGATGAAACGAAATTTCATCATTGTGCTGAATGACAATAAGATGTCGATCTCGCGAAACGTCGGTGGCATGTCGAAGTACCTGAACGGGCTTCGGTCGAATCAGGGCTACAACCAGCTGAAGATCGATGTGGGCGGCACGCTGATGCGTGTACCGGGCATCGGACCGCAGCTCGTGAAACGGCTGCAGCGCGCGAAAAATTCGCTGAAGCAGCTCCTGATCCCGGGCATGCTGTTCGAGGATATGGGCATTACGTATCTCGGACCGATCGATGGACACAACATCCGAGAGGTGGAGCGCACCATCGAGGAGGCAAAGAAAATCCATCATGCCGTGATCGTGCATGTGCTGACGACGAAGGGAAAGGGCTATGCACCAGCGGAAAAGAATCCGTCACATTACCATGGGGTCGCACCGTTTGACCAGAAGACCGGCAAGGCGCTGAAGCCATCCGCGGAAAGCTATACGGCCGTCTTTTCGAAGACCCTGTGCCGCCTGGCACGGGAGAATAAGAAAATCGTGGGGATTACGGCCGCCATGCCGGATGGTACGGGGCTCAGTGCGTTTGCCAGAGAATTTCCAGATCGCTTCTTCGATGTCGGCATTGCAGAGCAGCATGCCGTGACCTGTGCCGCCGGAATGGCGAGCAACGGACTGAAGCCGGTGTTTGCCGTGTACTCCAGCTTCCTGCAGCGTGCCTATGATCAGATCGTACACGATGTCTGTCTGCAGAAGCTGCCGGTGGTGTTCTGCATTGATCGGGCCGGCCTCGTCGGCTCCGATGGCGAAACCCACCAGGGCATTTTTGATTACAGCTATCTGACGCATATTCCAAATATGACCGTGATGGCACCGAAAAATGCGGCGGAGCTTTCCGCCATGCTGAAATTTGCCATGAAGTATCCGCTTCCGATCAGCCTTCGCTATCCACGTGGCGCCGCCTATCAGGGGCTTCAGGAATTTGCTGCGCCGATTGAGCATGGACGGGCAGAGCTGCTGTACCAGGGCCGGGACATTGCCCTTGTGGCCGTGGGCTCCATGGTATCGACGGCCGAGCACATCCGTGAAAAGGCAGAGCAGATGGGACTTCAGTCGACCCTTGTCAATGCCCGTTTTGTAAAGCCGATCGACACCGATATGCTGGACCGGCTGGCAGCAACGCATGAGGTTCTGGTGACGCTGGAAGAAAATGTGAAGCAGGGAGGCTATGGCATTCAGGTGGAGGCCTACATCCATGAGCATTACCCGAAGGTGCGCGTGTTTACCATTACGCTGCCGGACAAGTATGTGGAGCATGGCGATGTGACGAAGCTTCGGTCCTACCTCGGTATCGACAGCGATTCCATCATCCGGCGTCTCTCCGACGCGGGGATTTTTCCGAAGCAGGCGGAGTAGAGAAAAGAAGCATGCGTCACAGGGCGCATGCAGATAGAGTATGAGGGACAGAGGCTGTCCCGGAAAGAGTCATCCGTGAAGAAAGAACGACTTGATGTACTGCTGGTCAACAGGGGCCTGGCAGAATCCAGAGAAAAAGCAAAGCGTACCATTATGGCCGGGATCGTCTATGTGGACGGCCAGAAGGAGGACAAGGCTGGCGCCACCTTCGATCCGGAGGCGGAGATCGAGGTGCGGGGCAATGTGCTTCCGTATGTATCCCGGGGCGGGCTGAAGCTCGAAAAGGCCATTCGCGAATTCGGCGTATCCTGTGAGGGCAAGGTCTGCCTCGACATCGGCGCGAGCACCGGTGGCTTCACCGACTGCATGCTGCAGAACGGTGCCGTGAAGGTCTATGCCATCGATGTCGGCCACGGACAGCTCGACTGGAAGCTTCGAAACGATCCTCGGGTCGTCTGCATGGAGAAGACCAATATCCGCTATGTGAAGCCAGAGGATATCGGCGAGCCAGCCCGACTCGTATCCATCGATGTCAGCTTCATCAGCCTGCAGCTCGTGCTGCCGGTCGTGAAGACCCTGATTGCAGACGACTGTCAGGTCGTCTGCCTTATCAAGCCGCAGTTTGAGGCAGGCAGAGAGCAGGTGGGCAAGAAGGGCGTGGTCCGGGACAAGGCGGTTCATGTGGAGGTGATTGAGAAGACCATCACGGCAGCCTATGCGCTCGGCTTCCGGCTTGAGGCCCTGACCTTCAGCCCGATCAAGGGACCGGAGGGAAACATTGAGTATCTCGCAGAGCTTGTACCGGGAGAGGAAGGCCCTGCGCCAGAGGCGCTGTCGGCCCTGGCTCAGGAGGTTGTGAAGGCATCCCATGCCATGCTGGATGTCAAGTAAGAGGCGGATATGAAGATCACACTGGTTGTCAATGCGAAAAAGCGGGAGGCGGGCACCTACGCCACGCTCATAGAGCGCTATCTGGAGACGCGGGGTGTGCAGGTACGGGCGCTGTACAGCGAGCAGTATACGCGCGATGATTTTGAAGACGCCGATGCCATCATTACGATCGGCGGGGACGGAACGATGCTGCGGCTTGCAGGTGTGCTGCGTGGGCAGGATATACCGCTTCTCGGGGTCAATGCAGGTCATCTCGGCTATCTCACGCAGGTGTCACAGAAGGAGCAGCTCCCGGGCGCACTCGAGCAGCTTCTCACGCATGCATATACGCGAGATGTGCGCTCCATGCTTCATGGCAGTGTTCGTCGTCGGGACGAGGTGATTTCCCGTGGCACGGCGCTCAACGAAATTCTGATCTCTCGAGGAGAAGGCATCAATGTCATCCGCTTCAAGGTACTCTGCGATGGCGAGACCCTCGGACACTATACGGCGGATGGCATTCTCTTTACGACACCCACCGGCTCGACGGCATACAATCTGTCGGCTGGCGGGCCGATAGCCGCACCGGATACCCATGTCATCATCATGACACCGATCTGTGCGCATGCGACGAACAGTCGGCCCGTGATTCTTCCGGATACGAGCCAGATCGAGGTGCGCATCGATTCCGAGCATGAGATTGTGGCCTTCGATGGGGAGCATGTTGTACGTCTCCAGCCGGGTGACATCGTCAAGGTCCGGCGTGCCAATGAAATGACGACACTTGTCAAGCTTCGCGCTACCAGCTTCCTGGAAACCCTGCGCGAGAAAATGGACCACGAGTAAAGAGGTTGAGACATGAAGAAATCCAGACATCAGAAAATCATTGATCTCGTTCAGCACATGCACATCAGTACACAGGAGGAGCTGGCGGATCTCCTGAACCGGGAGGGCTACAAGGTGACCCAGGCCACGGTTTCCCGTGATATTAAGGAGCTGAAGCTCAGCAAGGTGCCGGGACCGGGCGGCGCGCAGTATTATCAGCTGCTCGAGCCGGAGGAGCAGGCCACCTCCGATAAGTACATCCGGGTGCTGCGGGAAGCACTGCTCAGTATGGATACGGCTGGAAACCTGCTGGTCATTCGGACCATATCCGGGATGGCCAATGCGGTCGCCGCGGCGCTCGATCATCTCCGCTTCGAAGAAATCGTCGGAACACTGGCCGGGGATGACACCATCATGTGTGCGATGAAGAACGCACAGGATGCGGACCATATTATGCATAAGATTCGAGGGCTTCTAGGCGAAAAGGAGAACTGATATGCTCTATCATCTTCACGTGAAGGATCTCGCACTGATCGACTCTGCCGATGTGGAGTTCGGTCCAGGGCTCAATATACTGACCGGTGAAACGGGTGCAGGTAAATCCATCCTCATCGGTTCCATTAATCTGGCGCTCGGATCGAAGGCAAGCCGCGACATCATCCGCAGCGGGCAGCCGTATGGTCTCGTCGAGCTCGTGTTCGGCGATTTCAGTGCGGAGCTTGTGGAAAAGCTGCGGGCCCTTGACATTGAGCCGGAGGAGGGACAGCTTATCATTCGCCGGAAGATCTCCAGCACCCGCTCGGAGATCAAGATCAATGATGAGACCGTGACGCTGTCGAAGCTTCGGAAGGTGACGGAGCTCCTCATGGATATCCATGGACAGCATGAGCATCAGTCGCTTCTTCGGGAGGGCTTCCACCTGAAGATCCTCGATGATTACCAGCAGCGGGAGACGGGCGCACTGCGGGCCGAGATTGCCGAACGTTATCGCAGCTATGGGGCCCTTCGCGAGAAGCTGGCGGGCTTTGATATGGACGAAGGCCAGCGACAGCGGGAGCTCGATTTTCTGCAGTTTGAAATTGAGGACATTGAAAAGGCAGGCCTCCGGGAGGGGGAAGAGGAGGAGCTTGCGGAGAAGTACCGGAAGTACCAGAATGCACAGCGCATTTACAGCTCGGTAGCGGAAACACGGGAAATTCTGGAGGGCGTGGATTTTTCTACGGCCATCCATGCGATGCAGAACGCGCTTTCCTATGACCCGGAGCTGAAGAACATCAGCGACAGCCTGTATGATCTTTCCTCGATTTCCGAAGACACCGTGCGGGCCCTCGATCACTACATGGAGGACAATGTATACGACGAGGAGGAGTTTGAGACCATCACCGAGCGGCTCGATTACATTCGCTCCATTCTCATGAAGTATGGTGGAACCGTGGCCCGTGTCGAGGAAACGCTGCAGGAGAAGAAGCGACGGCTTGCCGAGCTCGAGGATTATGATGCGGCCCGTGCGCGCTGCCAGAAGGAGCTCGCGAAGGCCGAGTCGCTTCTGCGCACACGCTGTGCGGAGCTGAGCAGACGGCGTGCCGAGGGAGCAGAGAAGCTGAGTGCACGCATTCGGCAGGAGCTCTCGGAAATGGGCTTCCTGGATATTCGCTTCGAGCTGCCGTTGACGCCCCTTCGGGAGCCGACGGCGAACGGTATGGATGAGGCGCATTTTGTGGTGAGCCTGAATCCGGGAGAACCGATGCGCCCGCTGAGTGAGGTCGCATCTGGCGGTGAGCTAAGCCGCATCATGCTGTCGATTAAGACGGTGCTGGCCGACCGGGATGAAATTCCAACGCTGATTTTCGATGAAATCGATACCGGCATTTCCGGCCGCACGGCCGAAAAGGTATCGGAGAAGCTTCGAAAGATTGCCAGACTTCATCAGGTGCTGCTCATCACCCATCTGCCGCAGATCGCTGCAAAGGCCGATCAGCATTTCTGCATCGAAAAGTCAGTAAGTGGTGGACATACACATACGAAAATCCATGCGCTTTCCGAAGATGAATCCGTGCTGGAGCTTGCACGACTTCTCGCAGGCGACCACATTACGGATGCGGTACGTGCCAATGCGCGCGAATTAAAATACGCCTGGAAGTCTCCAAGCGGGAAAAATGCGGATGGAGACCACCGTACGCAGGCATAGGAAAATGCCTTGCGAAGGGGTGCCTGAAGGATTAAAATAAGTGGTATATTATGATATATTTCCTTGAAGGAAATATGGACCGGAGGATTCAATGAAAAACATACTCATGCTTGCATCGGAGGCCGTTCCGTTTATTAAAACCGGCGGACTCGCAGACGTTGTTGGTTCACTTCCGAAGACCATCGACAAGCAGTACTATGATTGTCGTGTTATGATTCCGAAGTACATGTGCATTCCATGGGAGTGGCGCCAGAAGATGGAGTACGTGACCCACTTTTACATGGAGTACCTCGGACAGGACCGCTATGTCGGCATCCTGAAGTATGAATACGAGGGCGTCACCTATTACTTTATCGACAACGAGTCCTATTTTTCCGGGGATCGGCCATATGGCGACTGGTACTGGGATCTCGAGAAGTTCTGCTTCTTCTGCTATGCAGCGCTGTCGGCACTTCCGCTTCTGGACTGGCATCCGGATGTGATTCACTGCCATGACTGGCAGACCGGTCTGGTTCCGGTGCTGCTGCATGACCGTTTTGCCGGTGGAGAGTACTATCGCTCCATCAAGTCCGTCATTACCATCCACAATCTGAAGTTCCAGGGCGTCTGGGACGTGAAGACCATCCAGCGCTTTACACAGCTGTCGGATTACTACTTCACGCCGGATAAGCTCGAGTGCAAGAAGGATGGCAATCTCCTGAAGGGCGGCATCGTGTATGCAGATGCCATCACGACGGTCTCCGAGACCTATGCAGAGGAGATCAAGATGCCATTCTATGGGGAGGGGCTCGATGGCCTTCTCCGTGCCCGTGCACATGACCTCCGTGGCATCGTCAATGGCATCGATTATGATGTGTGGAATCCGGAGACGGATAAGTATCTGGTGAAGCCATTCAACGCACGAAACTTCCGAAAGGAAAAGGCGAAGAACAAGAAGGCGCTGCAGGAGCAGTTCGGCATGAATGTGGATCCGGGCAAGATGATGATCGGTATCGTTTCCCGTCTCACCGACCAGAAGGGCCTCGACCTCGTCGAGTGCATCATGGATGAGCTCTGTCAGGACGATATCCAGTTCATGGTGCTGGGAACCGGCGATGAGAAGTATGAGAATATGTTCCGGCATTACGACTGGAAGTACCATGATAAGGTGTCCGCACAGATCTACTATTCCAATGAAATCAGCCATAAGATCTATGCCTCCTGCGATGCGTATCTGATGCCATCCCTCTTTGAACCGTGTGGACTCAGCCAGCTGATTGCACTCCGCTACGGCACGGTTCCGATCGTTCGAGAGACCGGCGGTCTCCGCGATACCGTGCAGCCGTACAATGAGTACGAGGACAGCGGAACCGGCTTCTCCTTCGCAAACTACAACGCCCATGAGATGCTCGGCACGATTCGGTATGCAGAGAGCGTGTACTATGATCACAAGCGCGACTGGAATAAACTCGTGGACCGTGCCATGGCTGCCGACTTCTCCTGGAAGACCAGCGCCATGAAGTATCAGGAGCTCTATGACTGGCTGAT
>ERZ808240.1289-NODE-1289-length-31538-cov-8.320078_pt1 | contig 31538 bp, 42 predicted proteins | sample MGYA00521084_ERZ808240 | MGnify/ENA primary metagenome ERZ808240 (study PRJEB31516, sample SAMN03275571) | gut metagenome | biome: mammalia-associated habitat; material: feces | host: Papio cynocephalus | place: Kenya | collected 2012-08-06 ... | reverse complement strand
TATTATCTATTGTAAATCAATTTCTTTTTCGACGCGACTTGCTTTTAATAACGCCAGCGAATAGATTACAAAATAACGGCGAATAGATTTCTGCACTTTACTACATATTAAACGAAAATAACTCTAATTTTACTCCATTTTTTATGTATTTATGCTCGAAAAAAATTAACTTTTTGAGAAATACATAAAAAATAATAGCTTTAATTTATCTATAATTTATAATTCTATATCTCACGGCTACATTATAAGCTCTGAATACAAGAGCCTTAACCGAAGTGCCTGATATTAATTTTATTCTCATTTTTATATTATCTCCAAACATTAATTTAGAAGATATATCAAAACTTGCAATACTTGAGGTATAAACATTTGGGCTATCAACTAACAATTTTTTCATAACGCTATGATAACCGCCATAAACGGTTTCATCTACTGATGGCGTAGTCGAAGCGCCGATATATTGCGATATAAAACTATCGGAGATACCAAAAAGGTCGGCTATTGAATAAACGATTATATTGCCAGATGATACTCCTTTACTTATATTAATCTTTAAACAGGCTGCTTTATATTCTTGTGATAAAGCTTCAATGCCTCTATACACAATACCATAACTATTATATTGCAAATCTTTTATATCTTTAGTAAAATCATCCGCTACTTGAATAGCTATAAAATAATCTATTGCTTCGTTATTTCGAGAGTTTTGATAATAAAGAGCAAATTTAACATTTTCCGATTTATCAATATTACTATTATCATCTAAAAAGCCTACCGTTGAAGGATAAAAACATCCAAAAGTATAATGATTATAACAGTGATTTAGACCTACGCTTAAATTAAAGTTAATTATTTCAATTTCATTTTCGTCTTTATTAATTTTTTTGGCGAGGGCTTGTTTCAAATTAATATCTTGCGAATATATTATGCCGTTCTCATCTGGAGTAAGGATTTTTTCTTGCATAAAAGCATCTTCTGTATAACCAATATTAAAGACTACTAAATTCTCGAGTATCTCTTGTTTAATTTCGCTTTTCGTTCTAATATCGATAGCCTTTTTTAATTGGTCTATGTCGGTATTGTTCGGTTCTAATCCTACCGATTTAATAGCTTCTCCCAAATTATCCAAAATCAAGTTTAAAGTTTCGGCGGGAATGAAAGAAGCCAACTGTTTAGGGTCGGTAAAACTTCCATTTGTAAATTTTCCGTCTTTTAGTCCAGGATATTTTAATTTCTCTCCAAATAATGTAATTTCTTCTTCGGTTGGGTATAAATCTGCCATAATAATAACTCCTTGTTTTTTTAATTATTTTTAATTATTTTTAAATATACGAATTGATTAGCCATAACCAAGTCGTTTATATCTTTTTCTATTTCGTTCATCGTCTCTTGATTCGCTTCTGGCGATTCGGGAATAGAGACGATTATAAGCGAGAAATTTCTATAATCATAAATCCTATCTTGTCCGCATCGCGTCTCTGGGAAAAAAGCGGGTTTAATTTTTTCGTCAACGGATAAAATCTCTATATTGTATTTTTCTTTTATATGATTTTTTATATAATCCCAATCGTTTCGTAGCGATGTAGAAGATACGGATTTGAGAGCCGCTTTTCTTTCGGATAGCGACAAATTCGGCTGGACTTTTCCAGTATATATTCTTTCGTAATCGGCTATCGTGGATTCGGTGCAGGTGTCGAGTCTCGCTTCGAGCCATAATTTGTTTAATTCTATTTTTATATTATATAAGGTTTCGGCTTGGGCTTCCGCAAGTAAAGACAAATCGGATTCTTTATCTGCAAATTGTTCGTCCCAAAAAGAGCCTTCGGGATAGAGTTCTTTAACCGCTTCGTTATATCTTTCTTTTTCGGTTATTAAAGCCATTTAATCTCTCCTAAAACTGGGAATTGTATTTGCGTAATATATTTATCGCCTCCCTCTATCGTAACCGTAGCGTCCGTAATGGTTTGGGCGTCAACGACTAAATCTCTAAAAGTTTGAGCGTCCAAATGTAAGTCTGGTTTTGCATATTCTTTAAAATATGAGTCGTAAGCGTCTTTAATTCTATTTCTATTTGCAACGGTATCCTCTTTATCGAGCAAATCGACAGTGAAATTAATTTTAATTATCTCCGCAGCCATAACGGTAAATATGACAGGCGGGGCGAGGTTTTCGATATATTCTTGGACTCTTGCCGTATTAGATACTTCTATAAAACCGCTTGAATAGTTTCCTCCCAAAACGGTTATAATCAAAGCGCCGAATCGATTGAAATTTTTAAACTCCCAAGCGAGAGACACTTCCGAAGAAGACTCTAAAGCCCAGCTTATAAAGTCGCCTTTCTTTCCGTTTACGGAAGCTTTATAATAATTCATAACTCTAACCAAATAATTTTCGTCCGTTTCGCCGTCCGTTCCGCCCGCTATATTTTTCTTGACTGTCGCTTCGCTTTCGACATAGGCGATTAAATTAGAACTCAAAGTTAATTTTGAACCCGCCGATAAATTAGAATCCGCTCCCATATTTTCCGCTTGCACTTCGGCTTCGACAGTTCCGTCCGAGCCGATAACATAAGAGTTTGTCGTAAAATATGTTTTGCCTTGAGTCGATTTCCAAACGCTTCCAGAAGGAACGGACACTCCCGCAGTTCCTTTTATTTCTATAGTTCCGCTTGCGGTAGCGGGATAAAGAGGAGGCACTCTATCCGACCAGTGAGCGCGCAGATAATCTTTTTCGGCTGTGTCGGGGAATATTTGCTTTTTCAAAAAATCGATATCGCCCAAAATAGAATGATATATTCCAGATTCGACTTCCGATATGACTTTTACCAAATCGTTTTTCGGCGTATTTTCAAGAGGCTTTAATCTCGAGTAAAATTGATTATATATTTTATTTTTTATTTCTTCGATATTTTGCATATTTATACTCCTTGCCATACTCCTTTTATCAATTCGGTTTCGTTATTAGGCTTTAACATTTCTATAGTCCAATCTATCTCGTTTTTTCCGTTCGCTTTCGCCGACACTTCGATAGATTTTGCAAGTCCGTCATTTTCTATCCACGAGAGGCTTTCTTCGATAATTCTTTTTACTTCGTTGGGAGTCGATTTGTCGATTTTCGATTTGTTTAATTTAAATAAATCGCTTCCCAATTCCTCGTCCGCCCAATACTTGCTTTTATTTGAATTAACGCTCATAAAAGCCAAATATTTTATATCTTGATAGTAGTTCAAATCGACAATCATTATTAGCCTCCATGCTTCACTTTATCGTTTTCCATATTGTTAAAATCGCCGACTTGTTTTCCAGCAAGCGCCGACATTAAAGCGGCTTGAAACGAAGAAGGAGCTCCGTTTCCAGCTTCGTTAATCGGAGCGGATGTGCATATCTTTAATATAATATCTAATATGATATTGTTTTTTTGAAGCTCTTTTTTTAACTCTTCGATTTTTATCAAGCCTCCGAAACTGTCGCCGTTTATTTTTATAGCGTCAGCTTTTATTGAAGCCTCGCCCTCGCATTCTATTTGACATTCTCCCGTTTTGACGATTATTTTATCCTCGTTCAAAACGATAGATACTTTTTCGTTATATATAGCGACATCTCCATCTTCCAAATCTGGAGCGTATTCGTCCGAAATCACGGGAAGTATTTGAGCCGAATTAAAATTGCCTCCTTGAGCCAAAACGATAATATTTCCTTTCTTCGATTTAGTTTTGAAACCGAACGGGAATAATTCTTTTTTTTCTATAGTCCTGCCGTAAACGGTTTTGAGTTGCACCGCTCCATCGTCTTTTCTTTTTGTAAGTTCCGACATCGTAAAAACATTAGCGATTTTGGACGCCAAATGAGAAAAGAAAGAATTACTCATAAAGCCCCCTCTTCCACTAAAGTTATGGAACTTGAAAAATCGTTATTACTCAAAGAATAAGACACATCTTTAATAGTCATATCTTTATCTATATCGAATGACGGAATCTTTACTCGTATTAATTGTTTAGGTTCGTAAAAGACTTCAACATAGCTATTGTTTGCAATTTTTTCTTTTGCTATCGTTTCGTCCGAAAGCCCGAATCCTTTCACTTCTACCGTAAGCTCGTCCGCTTTTCTTCGTTTTAGTTCCGCGTTCGCTCTCGTTTCAAGTTCTTTTGAAGAAATATATTCGTCAGTAAATTGAAGCGTATGGACTCTTTTCGTCTTGCAAGTGGCGTCTATTTTTTCGGTATCTTCGTAGTTTCCTTTCACGCAGTATTTATTAAACTGGTCGTATCCTTTTCTATTTAGCGAAGCGGAAACTATATTTACTCCTTCGACTAATTTTAATTTAAAAATCGAATTATTCGCCAAATTAGTTTCTCTCTTCCAAACATATAAATTGCTGGCGTTATTTGAAGCTATTGCATATCCGTTGTTTTCCGCTGTGGTTAAAAGTCTCTGCCATACGCTTTCGTTTTCCCATTCAAAATATTCTATAGTTGGCGAAGCGTCCATGTCGGTAGGATAATATTCGACTTTAATATTCGAGTTATATTTGCTCGCGACTTTTTGAACTATTTGAACGAGAGTGCATCCTTCTACCATTCCAGAGTCCGAAGAGTCGACAATGTCTCTTGCATAAGACCTGCCCGTTATAGACATTGATTTTTCGCTTCCGCTTATAGTCGCAGATATATCATCGACTAAAATATAACATAAAGCCCGCTCGTCTTTATTCCAGTCCATCACGGCTTTAATAAATATCTTGTCATGCTTTTTCACTTTTTTAAATTCGCTAAAAGGACAGTTTATAGTCGCCGATTGGCATATCTCGTCAATGCTTTTTCTGATTTGTAAAGAATAGAACTTTATCGTATTCGTTTGTAATTTATCGTTTCCGACATATATTTTTATTTTCATTTTCTTTTCTATTCCTCACGAGTAAATTATTTCTTTCGGCAAATTAAAAGAGTCTTCGATAAAGTTTAACTCTCTCAAATCATAACATTTCAAATAATGCTCGACATTAAGCAGATTGTTATTTTTATTAAACTTAATTTTTCTTTCGTTTTCCAATTCTTTATTTTTCAACTGCTCAATCATAGCGACTCTCAAATCGATTAAAGCGGAGTTTAAAAGCGAATCGTTTTTATCTATCGAATCGTAGAGTTTATCGAATAGATTTATATAATCTTTATATTTCGATTTTGTCGCTTCGAGCTGGACTATCAAAAAAGAGAGATTGATTATAACCGCTATTTTAATAAAATTATCCGAAGCCTTCGCCGTTTCGATTTCTTCTGGTTTGGTTAATTCTTTTGAGGAGTCTTTATCTGCGTAAGAAACGAAAGATATAATCGTTTTTTTAATATTCAAGTCCGCATGGTCTTTCGCCGAAAATTGACGAACGAAAGAAATAGTATCTTCCGCATTTTCGACCGCGGCTTGTTTCATTTCCAAAAGTCCGTTTACTATAGCGCCGTAGACATTGCTTAACGCCTGAACATAAAGCGATACCGTCTTTGTTCCGCTCGCCATAACGGAGGTTAAAGTATTTAAAGCTCCAGACATTTTATTTATATATTCCGTCTTTCCTTGAACCTTTCCGATTGCCGAAGACATATCGCTTGCGTATCCGTTCACGGAAGAGAGAAAAGAACTAAAAGAGGCTTTATCCGAAGAAAGCTCTTCTTCCAATTTTGAAGTCGCTACCGAGTTTAAATTATCCGTAGCGTTTTCCAAACTAATCGGAGAGACCGATTCTCTTTCTTTTTTCAAAACAAGATTAAGATTAAGCTCTATTTTGCATTGTCCGTTTTCCGCCGCGTTTTCGTCAATGCTCCAACTCGTCAAAGCGACTCTCAAGCGACCGTAAAGAGGAATAAAAATAAAAGCTGGATTCTCATCGTCCGTATTAACTTTGAAAGAGTCGATTAAAGAAGCTCTGCTTGATAAATATTCGTCTCCTCTCAAGAAACCCGAAACGGTTATTTTATTAGTGGCTTCCGTTATGGCATAATTCGACCAACTGCCAGAGTCCGATTCGAGAGGATATTCTCCGTTATCGACATTATGCCCTCCAGCGACTTTAACCGTCTCGTAAATAAAAGAAACGGCGTCTTTATTCGGGGCTTCGTATTTTATAAGACTGCCCGAGTCGTAAGCCTCTCGCCAAGACGGAGACGCTAATTTTGGAAAAGTAGCGTTTACCATATTAGTAGACTCCGTTCGCTTCGAGCAAACTGCCCGTATTAAGCTTGAAATTATTTATATTGTTAGTCTGCGAGGTTTTATATAATACTCTGTCGTCCGTAAGTTTTATATCGACCGTCATATTAGCGTTTCCTTTTAGTTCCGCTTGGACGGGTTCGCTATTCTTTTGAGCGACCGATTCCGCCACCGATTCCAACGATTCCTCTTTGGTTAGAGCTTCGCCGATTTTACCTCCGACTTTTTCGCCAAGAATACCGCCAGCGATTCCGATTCCCGCTCCGACTATTCCGCCGATTGCAGTGCCGAGTCCTGGAATTACAGAACCTACCGCGGCTCCGATTGCAGCCGTAGCAGCCATTCCCCCCATAGCGCCCAAAGTTCCGCCTACCGCTTTTCCGACACTTTCGCCTTTCGCTTTATTCTTTTCTTTTTTCGTCAACTCTTCGTTGGCGTTAATCTCTTGCCAATCGCTTATCGCTTTAGGTATTAATGTAGCCGCCGTCATGATTCCAGCGGTGGCAACGCTTCCCGCCAAAGCGGTTTTTGACGAAGAAGTAAAATTTTTTCCAGACATAGAACCTCCTCCCAAGTTGGTAACATAAACGGGTATCGCGCTCGAAGCTCCAGCGCCAAGAGACGAAGCCCCGCTCATTTTTCCCGTCAAGTCCGATACCGCTCCGCCGATTCCTTTTATCGATGTGATTGTCTTTCCGATTCCCGCTATCAATTTAGCTCCCGTGAATATTCCGAAGCCGATTGCCAATCTTTTAAATAATTTGTCGAATCTTTCGGGGTCTTCGGCAAACCAATTCAAAGCGTCCGTTATTCTTTTGATGATAGGGGCGAGGTTTCTATTTGCGAAGCCGTCAAAAGCCGTTTGCAAATTAGTGAGGTTCGCTTTCAAACTTTGGGCGTTGTTTTCCGCGGCTTCCGCCATCGCAGCCTCCGAACCTATCGCTTCTCTTATCTCTGGAAGTTTATCGGAGTAAATATCGAAAGCGGATATTGCCCGCATTGCCACTTGTCCGAATATTTCGCCGTATTTGTCGAGGTTGCCTCCCATTTTATCTTTCGTTTTTATGATGTTAAGCAATATATCGTTTAAGTCTTTAAAGTTTCCCTCTTTGTCTCTCACATTAAGATTAACGCCAAGTTGTTTCCCAAGTTCTTTTAATTTTTCTTGCTTTTGAGGATTGCCGAGTTCCGCCATGATGCTTTCCAAAACCGTTACAGATTCGACTGGCGATTTTGTATTCATAGTAAATATTTCAAGAGCGGCGTTAGCGTTCTTTATGTCTTTTGCGGTAGTGCCTATTCGAGAGTAAGCGGCAATGATAGCCGAGCCGTTTTTGGCAAATTCTCCCGCCGTGAAAGCTCCCTTGTTTCCTTGAATATATAAGTCGTTCATTAGTTTTGCAGTCTCTTCGGCGGTATATCCTAATTTGGCAAATTGACTCATCATGTTTCCGATATCCTCTCCCGAAACATCGAAAGCCCGCATCGCGCGTCCTATGTTTTCGATATTGGCTCTGGCAAAGTCCATATCTCCCGTTTGAGTCATTATCGCCTCCATAGCGGATACAAGCTCGGAAGCGTCCACTTTAATATCGGGCATGGTGGCGGCTCTATAGATTTCGTCCGATAGCCCTTCCATTTGCTTTTCCCAAGTTTCGACATCTTTAGCGTTCGACCTTGCGATAGCTCCGATTTTATTTATTCTGTCCTCGAAGGTTATCATTTTGTTTATAGTCGCGCCCACTCCGATTGAGACTCCCAAAGTGGCGAGGTTGCTTGCGGTAGAGTTTATTATTCCGTCTACTTTTGAAAAAGCCCCTTGCATTTTGCTTGCAAATCCAGAAGCTTTTTGAGAGGCTTTGTCGAGTCCTCCCGAGAACTTATCGCTTAACTGAAGCAAAACGCCCGCTTTTATTTCCGCCATTAATCTAAACCTCTTATTATTTTATATAGTCGCATGCTTTCTTTATGCCACTTCAAAAACTCTTTGATTCCCATATCGAGAAGATTGTCATAACTCAAGCCGTTAGAGGAAATCATAACTTCTAAAATTAGAGTTCTGAATATATCCTCTATACGAAATCCCGCAGTTTCGTTTTTAACTATATCTCTTTTTTTTTATCTTTTTCTTCGGTATCGCCGTCATCGTCAAGTTGTCCTTCGATTAAAGCTTTAACTTTAGCTTGAACGACAACCCAATCTTTCGCTTCCATCTCTCGTAAGATTAATTCCGACTCTCCCGTCATAGCCGAAAGAATTGCAACTTCCCTTTCGACAGTTCCCACAGAATAAGAATCGCCCGCCATTATATGACGAACCAAAACTTTATCGGGCAAAATCAAACTCGTCACCGTTCGCTCGCCTTTAACGATAGGACATTTCAAATTGACTATCATAGTTATTGAATCCTTTCGCTCATGCCAGAGTTAAAAGTCACTTCGTATTCGCCTTGCTGCAACTCGACAGGCTCAACGCTCCATGCTTGAGGCATAACATGAACCGAGCCGTTCGACAAATATATCGTAAGAGTGTCGTCCGTGAGGTTTCGATAATCCTGCGGGTCCAACACGGCGTTTAATTTTATTTTGAGTTCAGCCGCGGTCGGAGTTTCCACATATCCCGTATTGGAAGGAGTCTCTCCCACTTTCGTCTCTCTTTTATAAGCCTGCGGTTTGAAAGTAGAACCGTCTCCCTGCAGTGGCAATTCTCCCATCGCTCTTGATATAACTTTTTTGACTTTAAATAATTCCATCTATTCCTCCGTATTATTTAAATTGATTTAATCCCGTTCCGATATAGAACTGTCCGATTAAGTTCGGTTGATGCGTATATTCCAACCATGTTTTAGTTCCCGTTTTTACAGAAGCTACCAAACTGTCTTTATAAGAATTAAAATCTTGCGCCCATTGTTTTTCGACTATAAATACCGATTGATATAATTCGCATAAAAACGATTTCCAAACTTCCGCATTCATCACTTTAGCGCCCGCTCCAAAATTTTCGGTCGTAGACGCCAACTTCCAACCTTTGAATCTCCTTCTCGCTTCCGTGTTGATATATGTTCTTATCGCGTCAACGGTTTCGACAACTTGAATATCCAAATAAGAAGTGTCTCTTTCGCCTTGAGAGTTTGTAGTATAACTCGTCACCAATCTTTCTATTACCACATTGCCAGAATTATCCAAAGTGTAAGTGGCGACTCCTCCGTAAAGCAAAGCCTGTCTTTCGTCAAAACTTAAAGGCTTGTCCGCAGATATGCCCGAAACTTCGAGTCCCCAAGTGTTAGCCGCAGGGTCGGATATAAGAGTCGTTATGGCGACTGCGGATAATCTCGTCAAAAATATCGCTGGGAGTTCGGAAGTATTAAGAATTGGAATAACGGCGATATGCGGACTGTTTATTTTTAGAGTCCTGCCGATTATAGAGTTCGCTTCGCTCGTGTCTCCTATCTCTCCCGTGAGATAGACGAACATTCTGCCTCCGATTTGACGAAGCGCCGAATATCTGCTTTCCAATTCGTCCGCAAACTTTTTCAAAGCGTTTTCATCGTTGAAAACATTTATTATAAAATTGTATCGAGTCTCGCCCATAGCTTCAAAATATTTTTTCCAATCCGCCACTGGAGAATCGGTAGCTTCCGTTGTTTCTTCTTCGGTCAATTTTATTTGAGCCGTGTCGCTTACTATATCGAAAAGAACGCCATGATTTCCTTTCGATACGGCTTTAAAAGTTATGAAAGTAGAGACGGTTTTATTTTCATCCTCTCCAGCTTCAACTGTAGACACTTCGGCGGTTATCGGGCAGTTGAAAATAGTATTTATCTGCGCCGTTATCTTTGAGGCTATGGAGTCTACCGTGTCGGTTTTAACTACATTAACCGTTATTTCCGTAGCGTTTATTTTTATCGCTATGTTTCCAGTAGCGTTCGCCTGACTCTCTATTTTATACTTTGCCGAAAAACCGACTCCCGCATCCGCAATCGGCAAAGCGTATAATTCGTCCTGTTTGTTTATAGCCAAAAAGTTTTCCGCCATAATCGAAAGTATAGAACCGTAGCCCAACTTTTCGGCGGACTTCAAAGCCGATGTTATTCTCGTTATCTTTCCGTCCATTTCCGTTTTTGAAGTTGGACCAACCAAAAGTATTCTCTTCGGTTCTGTTCTCGTTCCCGCAAGCGAATTATCTATTTCTTGATACATTCCTGGAACAAGCAAGCTATTTGGTATTTGAGTAAAATCTGGCATAATTAAAACTCCTTTTAAAATCTTATTTATTTTTTATTCTCTAAAGCGACCGTATCCTCAACGGTTTTATTTTCCACAATATGAGTCGCATCGTATCCCTCGAAGTCGTCCAACATCGTCTCGTCTTTTATCTCTCCGTCAATATCGGCGACTCTTATTTTCCATTTCCAAGAGCAAGCCCAAAGGCAAGCGTTTATTTTATCCAAAGAGCCAGAATATAAACATTGAGCCGAAATATCCGATGTCGAATATCCCCAAGTTCCGCCGTCCAAGTTTATCAAACAAGAAAGCAAAGAACCAGAAACCGCAAGCCCGTAGTCGTATATTCTATCTTTTTGATTCGCCCTAACGACTATATAACAAACAAATCTTATATATTCGTTTTCAATATCTATTTCCGAAAGACTTACATATATCGCTGGAGCTTTAATAAAGAGTCTTCTTATTTCGTCCTCGTTCAAAGTTCCCGCCGAAGCTTCGACATCTATTTTGATTTTTTTGTCGTCAAAATATTTTTTGATTTGCTTCACCGCTTCGTTTCGGACATCCAAATAAGTCATACTATTCTTTACCTCGCCTTTTTCAAGTTAGCTTCGACAAAATCGTCAATTATGCTTTCTATCTCGATAACATTCTGCGGACTCAATCCTATAAACTCTCTTTTAGGAATATTCCTTTTTCCGTCTCCGTAATTATGAGTAGCCGCGTATATTTTAGTCGCTCCGACCAATAAACTATCGCTCGAAACTTGACTCTCAATAGTGTCTCGCAGCTGTCTCGTTCTACTTAATAGACTGCCTCCGATTCCTTTTTTAGAATAATAAGCCCTCGTCTTTGCCGATATATCCGCCCATCTCGAACCGCTCGTGTCCGTTTGGGTCGCGAATCTTTCCTCAATCTGCGACTCAATCTCAACCCCTATGCTTTCCAATAATTTTTTTTGATTAGAGGAGTTTAACTTCAATTTGTTTATTTTGTTTTGAAGTTCTTTAACCTCTTTCGTGTCATGTATAAACATAGACGCCGACATTTAGACAAACTCTCCCTTGCGAAAAAATCTCTTATCCGCAATATTGCCGTCTTTATCGCTCTCGTCAACTATAAAAGAACTCTGCAAGTTCGGACCCGAAAGCCCGCCCTTATATTCCTTATCTATTTTTTCAAGCAACGAAATACTGTTTGAGTATCTTTCCCTTGCGTCTTCATCGCTTGAAACCTTATCGCTAATCCTCAAAAAAGCTATATCCGAGCAAATGGTTTTAATTACCGAGTCGAATTGGGCGGGTATTTTTTCCACAATATCGCCCGTTTCCTTGTCGATAAGCCATCCCAAATGCGAAACTATAATGCCCGTAGCGTCTTCCAAAGCCCTTTTTACATGAGGTTTCGGTTCTTTCGTTTCGGCGTCCGTTTCGGGCAGAATATTATCCGCATACCTTTCGGCAAACTCTTCGTAGCTTATTAAAGTTTTCACTCTTTTTCCGCTTCCTCAACAATAGTCAAATGGCAGTCGTTTTTCAGACTATCCAAAACCTCTGGACTCACTTCAAAATATGAAAACTCTGGAGCGAATCTCAAATTGCAACGATAATAATTTTTAAATCCCGTATTCGATTTTGCTTTTATTCTTACCGTTTTATTTGAGCTGGTTTCGTTTTTAGAGCTTTCATTTTCTCCGTTTTCGTTTTCCTTTCCGTTTTCATTTTCATTCGGTTTCGGAGGAGTTTTTTCATCCTCCGCTCCCGAATTGTCTATATTTATGTTTTCTTGGAGGTTATTATCTTCGTTCAATTCTTCGTTTTTCTTTCTTGCCATAAATATTCTCCTAAAAATTAAAGCCAATCGCAAACGATTATTTCGACTTTATTGTAGTGAATGTTTCCCGCTCCGCCAGTCGTAATCGCAACCTTAATTATGCTTTCAGCTTCGCTTTGCAAATCTGGAGGGACTATCATGTGAGTAGGTTTTATTCCCATCTTGTCTCCGCCGTCTCTCGTTATGTTTCGCATTTGAGCGTATGCTTTTGCAAAACTATCCGCAGTCAAAGACTCTTTACTCATTAAAGCCTGTTGCCAATGTCCGTATCCGAAAGCTCCTCTCCAATACGCGCCGAATAAGTATTTATTATACATAAAGGCATGCTCGTCTTTAGGGTCGATTTTATTGTCGATTTCAAAAGGAGTTCGCTCTTGAATCAAAAGAGGCTTTAACGACTTGCTTAAGTCAAGCAAAAACCAAGCCTTGCCCGTTCCAGAGCCGTAGATATTCGACACATTGGATGTAGCGCCAGTGCCGTCCGCTTTAGCGTAAACTTTATGTTCGGCATCGAAAAAGTTTTGACCGTCATGGCATAAAGTTTTATCTCCGCTCGAAAGCAAAGCCGCGGTATTGACATTCAAAAAATCGATTCCCGCTTGAGCTTCCGATTGAGTGAGAACTCTATATACTCCCAAATTGTCGTCTTCAATATCCGTCCTCAAGACTTCCAAAGTAGATTCGTAAGGTTCGTTTTGTAGAGTGTAAGCTCCCTCTTTCACGCTTCCGAGTTCTCTCTGTCCGCTCCACTTTCTAAATTTCGGGAAAGAACCCAAAAATCCGTAAGTGTTAGAACCAGAACCCGAAGGTATCGTTGTCGCCACTTTGTTATAAAAACTTTCTGGTCTCAATTTTTGAAGCGAATCGTTAAACTCGCCTCTTATTGTCGTTCTTAATTTCGTTAATATTTCGCTGTTTACTATAGCCATTGTTACGCTCCTTTTTCTTGTATAGCTTTATATTCTTCTTCCGAATAGCCCATAGCTTTCGCCATTCGCTTATCCGCTTCGTTTAATTCCGTCTTGTTTCCTTCCGCTCCCTTATTCAAGTTTAATTCTTTGAATATTCCAGCGGACGGGGTATTTTCCATGATTTTATTAAACTTTTCGACTCCGCCCTCTTCCATACATAAAGCGATATAAACCTCTTTCGTGGAAGGCGCTATCTTTCCATCGTTTATCGCTTTTTCAACGATAGACAAAGCCTCTCTTTCCGCAGTCGCTTTTGAGAGTTCCGAAAGTTTGGCGTTCGCTTCGTTCAAGGCTTTTTCAAGTTCCTTGTTTTTCGCTTCCGCTTCGGCAACTTTGGAGTTCAAAGATTTTTCCAACTCCGACAATTTGGCGCCCTTCTCGTTTATCGCTCTTTCAAGTTCGCCGTTCTTTAATTTCGCATCGTTTAGCGCAAGTTTTAATTCTTGCAATTCTTTTTCTTCTGGCATATTGCCTCCTTCTTTTTTATTTTTTATATCGTTGTCGTCATTCTTATTATTAAGGGCTTTCAAATTAAGATTCGGGTTGTTCGTAATAGCAGCTCGCAAAATAGATATAATATTAGCCGACTTATCGATTTGATAAACTGGGCTTATATATTTATACGATTTGTTTAATATCTTTTCCGCTCCCGCTTGAGTCCATTCCACTTTCGCCCAAAGCGAATTATCCTCTTTTACGAAAAAGTCGGACATCCAGCCCATCGCCTCAACGCTCGCGCCCGTTCCGCTCGTATAATCGGTTTTATGGTTTTCGTCTATCACTACATATTTGAGTTTGGAGTTCGTATTGTTAGCGATAGCGACTTTATCTAAAGCCCTGAAGACTCTGCCGTCAAAACCGACAAACATATCCTCGCTTGGAATAAGCTCTATTTCAAAAGGCAGTTTGTTTGATTCGGTATCAAGTTCGATATTGTTAATAGCTTCCCTCGTATTCATAAGCGAAACTATACGATTTTTATAAATAGATATAAACTAAAATAAATTAGGATTTTTTTGATTTTTTATTTTCTTGTTTTTTAAGTCGCGTCTTATTTTGAAAAAGGTGACGAAAGACATATTATACCTTTTGCATATTTCAATCAAGGCTTCGTTTTTATCTTTCGCTTCCGCATATTCTTTCGATATTTCCAAAGCTATCTCGTCTCTGAACGCGTTAAACTCCAGAGGAATATATTCGCCTATATTGTAAAACTCGCTTAAGAAAACTTTCGTTATTTTTTCTGGCAAAGCGTAGTTATCGTCTCTAATATCCAAAGCCTCGCTGATTAGATTAAATATTTCGTTAGCTCTTTTGCTTTGCGGATTTGGAGAAAAGAAAATTTTCTGCCCGCCGTATTTTCTACAGAAAGCCCGCAAAGATTTAATCGCTATTTCTTTTTTTATTCCCGCTTCAATCAAGCTATCGTAAATAGTCGTAAGAAGTAAATTATCCGTCATTATTATTCCCTCCAATTTTTATTTTGTTTTATATTGTTTTATTTTAATTAAGGCATATTATTTAAAGCCGTGATTAAAATATTCGCTTCGGTTTGTCCGCATTCGCTCAAAGATTTTTTTCCCGTGAGTCTGCCGATAAAAACTTTTAAAGTTTCCTCGCTCGGATGCTTCGCTTTTTTCCACCACAAACCTTTTATATATTTAACCTGCCTATCGCTTAAGTTTTTCGTATCGCTTGCCGACACGGTAAAATATTTTTTTTGTTCGTCTTTTTTTCTATAGTCGAAGCCCATAGCGTTCATTGAAAGCAACACCTCTTTTAACTCTCCAATCGTCATTTTCTTTGTCGATTGCTCGCCAACGGCGGGCTTTAGCCTCACTCCGTCTGTCGAACATTTTAATAATATTCTGTAGTCGTCATCGGAAAGTCCGAGATATTTTTTGCCGATATGGATTTTGGCGATTAGCTTATTTCTCAACTCTTTTTGACGACTGTCTGCCTGTGGCATATGTCTTTTTTCGATAGTTTTACCCATTTTTTAATTTTCCTCCGTATTTTGCTTTTACGATGCCTTTAATTGCCGAAAAGTATTATACTTTCAAGGACTTTTACGCTTATTAATACGAAAAACTATTAAAAAACGAAAAAGCCCTCAAAATCAATCTACGCGTTAATCAAGGCTATTCGTATTTTTTAAGCTTTTTCCCTGTTTTTTATCTTTAAGCGGATATAAAGCCATATATCTATCCGCTACGAAAGGCAACAAAGTTTTTACATTTCGTAACTTCTTCGCTTCCGCATATTCTTGCAATGCATCGTAATTGTCGATTTCGACTTTTATTATTCGCTTGCCTCTATTCTCTTTTTTGACTTTCTCGCCAAGTAGACGATTAAGCTCTCTCTTGATAAGCCTTCGGACGAATATGCTTTTTTTAGTTCTGTCCTCGCAGTATTCGTTTAGCTTCGCCAAAGTTTCATGTTCTAAAGCTATGCTTAATGTTTTGTATTTAGTCTTGTCCATCATGATTTTATACCCCCAATTTTTTTATTTATAAACTCGTTATTAAATCTTTGTCTATCTTCGATATTTTCAAATCGTAAGCCTTATTTATCGCTCGTCTCATTAAATTATTTATCGAGAGAGGATAAGCCTTGCTAATCAATGTCCCGCGCAACATTTGAGTAGTGAGTTTCGCCGATACGGATTGCAAAGCGTCATCCTCGATAATGTCTTTAATATTCACTCCCGCTTTTTCAAACTTGATAGCCAAATAATTTTGTATATCCTTCCAATCCGAAAGAGGCTCTATTCTTAACTGCTCCATTCTTCGTATTATCTCCCGAGCTTCGTAGTTCTTGCTTTCGTCAAGTTTCGCCGACAACTCCGTCTGCCCGATTAAAAGAATTGATAATAATTTTTTGAGTCCGTCTTCCAATTCCCAAAATCTCTTTAGATACTTCAAAACCGTCACGCTTAAATCATGAGCCTCTTCGATAATCAAGAGATGCGAGAAACCGATTCGTCCAGAGTTCGTAAGTATTCTTTCGACTTGCCTCGCTTTCGCTTCCAAACTCTTTTTCGGAGTCTCGGAAGACACATCCAAAATAATAGAATCGCAAATAGCCCCAACGGTTAGACGCGTCTTATCGATAGTCTTGCATTGAATGATTTTTACTTTTGCGTTTTCCGATTTCATCTTGTCGATTGCGAATCTTCTCAAAGTCGTTTTACCGCTTCCAGATTCTCCGATTAAAGCGACCATTCCGCCTTGCTTCGCCGTTTGGCAGATAAACTCGACAGTGAATCGCATATCGCCGTTTAAATATACATCCTCCATCTTTTCGATGTCTCCAAAGAACGGGTCGGATTTGAACCCGAACTTTCTAAAAGCTTTGATGTTTATAGCCATAATTAAATCTCCTTTAATCTTCGCTCGTTGTCTTGCAACTCGCTTTTTTATCTTCTTAATTTTTAATTTTTTATTTTTAAATTATGTTTTGACTTTCGTTTTCTTCTTTACGATAAAACTCTATAAGCTCGTCCGCATAAGAATACGAAACGCCGTTCGGATAATCTTTTTTCAAACTATCCGACAAACCCTCTGGAACATAGCCCAAAGCCGTTTTTACTCTCTCTATCGCTTCCACATACGAAAGCAATATTTCCTTCGTCTCTTTGTTTTCAATCTCTATTTTCTCTCCCTCCTTTTGATAAATAAATTTGTTGTCGGGCTTAATTAAAGAATGAGTTTTTAGATTCGGTATATTTGAATCCGCTTTCTGGCGTATTCCTTCCGCCGTCTCCTCTATCTTCTTAATCTCTTTCTCGCCTTCCGTTAAAGCCGTCTGTTTATACTCTTTGCCGATTATCGCCGCGTTTATGTCGAAGCCCGCCTCGTCAATCTCTATCGGTTTCACTTCGTAAGAAAGCTCAATTTTCTTTCCGAACTCGTCCTTGCCGTTAAACCAAACGATAGCCTTATAGTCGTCTCCGAATAGCATAGGCTGGCAATTAACGATGTCGCCTTTTTCCACTTGAAGATTTACCAAACTGTAAACCAAAGTTCGCTTCGCTTTATTGTGGTATAGGCTAATCGTTAAATCCGACCTAACCTTTCGCTCCAATACTCCAGCCGTGAATATCTGACGGCATAACTCCAAATCTGGAAGTTCTCTCAATTTTTCAATCGGGATTTTTTGCCATAAAGCATGACGAGTCGCCACTATTCCGCCGAGTCTCTTTATTTGCTTTTGAGTATTGTATTCAACGCAGAACCTCTCCGCGGCTTCGTTCATCTCCTCGATATTACTCACGCCTTCGATTCTAAAAAGACATTCCAAATGAGTCTCGATTAAATTGTTCGTCACTTCCACTTGTCCTTTCGCTCTCGGATTGCCCGCCGAATGAGTTATGGAACGGACGCCCAAACTTCTTAACGCGTTCGATACCGACTTGGAAATATTCGCCGAGCCTTTATCCCAAAGTATCATCTCTGGAACTCCATGAAAAGCGTAATCCTCTCGCGCTTTCTTTCCCCAAGCGTAAAGCAAAAAATCGTAAAGATACTCCGCAGTCTCGCCGTAAGCCGAATAATACCTCACGCAGATACTACCGCTATAATGGTCGGTAAGAACATATCGCAAGCACTTCTTCTTTCGTATTCGTTTGCCTTTCTTGTCCTTGCCGTCGTTGAAAAAATCTTTGTTCTTGTAGTATTCGCTATCTTCGATGATTTTCGACTTATTGGAATCGGGAGCGAAATAAATCAAAGCGACTGACGGGTCCACCTCATGAACTTGATTGGGATATTCGCTTCGCATCCTACCATGATGAGAATCCTTTTTGAGATTGTCTCCGTCTATTTTGTAGTCTCGCAAAATCTCTCTCAATCGGCTTTCCTTAACGCCGACATCGTAGCCGTTTCGTTTTAGAATATCCAAAGCCACATTAACGGGCAAAGTCTTTTTTCCGTTTTCCCGTATTCCAGCCTTAACCAAAGACGCCACAGTTTTTATCGTGTTTTCGTCTATATTCGATTTTCCGCTGTCTTTCCTCGTTTGCCTGCCCGTATCGTAGCCCGCTTTCTTTAACTCTTTATAGAAATAGCTTACAGACCTGCCCGTCATTCTCGCATATTCGTCCGCAACGGCTTTTCGCTCTTTAGAGGTTTCGGCGCTTTGCATTTTCAATATCCATTCGTTCATATTTACCATCGCTCACAACCTCGCTGAAAAGCCCGATAATTAAAAATTATCGGCGCTCGGTTGTTCGCTTCTCCTTCTTTACATAACTTTTTATTTATCCAAAAAATTAATATCTTCGCTTCTCGTCTGGAAAACCCTCGCCGTAATTCGCTATCACTCCGTATTGAAGCTGCTCCTCTCGGCTATATACATGCGCGTTATCGTAAACATCGAAGAAATTAAGCCTTTCGTTCTCCAAGTTTTTAAACATCTCGTTAAAATGCTCTTGAAACTCCTCTATGATTATTAGATTCGTCCCCTCTATCGACTGAACCTCGTCTATCATTCTTTTTAGACTAAAGAAATCCATAGTGATTGCTCCGATAAGTTTCATGAAAGGCTGAATATATTCTTTCGTCTTTTCTTGAGCGATTCTTTCCGCGGATATAGGCTCTAATCCTCTAACCATTCTCTCAAGTTCGTTATTCTTTTCCTCTTTCTGCTTTATGATGTTTTCAAGATTGTCGCGGTCATGTTTCGCTTTCTCTCTCGCCTCCCGCAAGTTTTTACGCAACTCGCGAGTAGACATGCGGTCGATATCGTCAAATGTAAGCCCGAATATCTCCTTTTCGTTTTCTAATTCTTTTATTTCTTCATCGTCCAATACCGATAATATTCGCAGTTTTTCAACTCCCAAAATGGCAGGCGACTGCCATTTATTATGAAATTTACGAGTTGCAAGCATGAAACTTCTTGCAGTCCTGTCGTTTATTCCCAACTCTTCTAAAGCCTTCATAAATTGTCCATGAGGTTCATGCGCCTTTATTCTCAATAGTCTTTTCCCCATCTCGATAAAGCTCACGCTTGCTTGCTCTTGATAAAACTTTATCTCCTCAACCGTCCTTTGATAATCGTATTTATCCGAAACATTTGAAAAATATTCGTTTTCCACTTCTTCGATTATGTCGAATCTTTCTTGTTCGGTTAATTCCGTTGTTGCGGGAACATTTTTTATTTTTTCGTTTTCTTGTTTTTTAGGTCTACCCATTATAAATCTCCTTTATTTTTTTCTTTTTGGATTGCTTCGCCTTTGGCTCGCAATGACTCGATATTTTTTTGATTAACTTCTCTTAATTCGGCAAAGTCTACCTCGTAAACTTCGCCTACCATATCGGATAGAGAATATTCATCGTCCAGCTCGTCCGATAGACAATAATCATCCCATTCGGTATGGCTCGCCACTATGTTTTGATATTTCGCTTTCGCTTTTCTTATTTCTTCGTCCTCTAACATTGTAGTCATATTTAAACCTCCTATAAACTTTGCGGACTCAATGATATATGCTCGTATTTGCCGTCCGAATCCCTGCGCTCGTAAAACCTTATATATCTCTTGCTGTCCTCTATCGTTATACTGTCGCTTATCGCCTTCATTGCCTCCGTCCAAGTAGGGTCGTTTATCTCGAGTCTTCGTAAACCTAATATTTTATCCGTAGATATTTTTCCCTGCTTGTCGACTTTGAAAGCGTCATTAAGCAAAGCGATAAGATTCGCCGAAGCTCCAGAACTCCATTTCTTGATGCATTCGTCTATAAGCTCCTTCGCTATCTGGAGTTTCTCATTAAAAGAAATATAATCTTGATTGGCTATCACAACCTTATATTTTCCGTCATAGCTCAAGAGAGTTATATTCCCTTTCTTGCCTCCAAACTCCACGCCATGCTCCTGCGCCGAAAGTTGCAAAAAAGCCCTTATATCGTCCCAGCAATCGAAACGATGCCTCTCGATAATCTTTTGAACATCTTTCGTCTTTACCATAAGAGAACGAACCAAATCGTCTCTCAACTTGTCCACGGGCTTTACATTCGCTATCGGAACATAAGAGCCTTGCGCGTTCACCATGAACTCTTTCTCGTTAAATATTTTTTCGTTTTCTTTAGCCATTTTGTTTCCTCCTTTGGCTTTAATTTTTTTATTTTTTAATAGTCATTACGAGCCGTAGGCGAAGTAATCTATTTAGTGTGGATTGCTTCGGCGTTGCCTCGCAATGACAATTATTTGCTATTTTGCCTCTCCACTTCTTCTCTCGCTTCCTCCACCAAATCGCTAAACGATTCATAACCAAGCGCCTTCGCTATCGCCGTCTCCGCCCTTACCGAACCCTTGCGGGCGTTTAATACATGTGTTATAATCGAAGTCGATAAGTTAGACTTTCGGGCTATATCGTTATGGGTTATTCCCGCCAACTTCAACTTGAAGGAAATATATTTGCCTAATTTTTTGTTTATACGATTACTCATTTTCTAACCTCTGTCTTTACTCGTTTATCGAAATAAATTACTTATTTTACGAAAAATATTTATATTATTTTCGATAAATACGAAGTATTAATTAATACATATAATAATTATAATCAATTTGAGTAATAATGTCAAGTGTTTTTATTTATTTTTTTACTCAAAATGGGGAAAACATGGATAATATAGCTAACAGATTTATCGAAATGCGAAATAAATTAGGTTTTAATAAAAGCCAACTCGCTCAATATATACAAAGCACGCCTTCGATAATCGGGGAAATAGAAAGCGGGAAAAGAGAACCTTCAAAAAATATTTTAATAAAATTATTAAGTATTTATAATGTTAATATAAATTGGCTTCTATCTGGCGAGGGTAAGATATTTACTAATGAGAATAAAATTGAAGAAATAGCGAAGGTCAACATTCCACCGATTTTAGAAGAACCAGCCGCGCAAGAGAGAATAGGGAAAGATATTAATTTAATTAAAGTTATAAATAGCGATATGAAATCTAAAACCGTAATACAGTTGCCAAACGAATTGAAAGATTATGATGGAAAACTTATTGCAATAATTCAAAAAGGCGATGATATGGAAACGACTATAAAAACTAATTCGATTGTGCTATGCGACACGGAAGGATTTCAAGGGCAGGGCGTATATGTTATAAAAATTAATAATACATATATGGTGAAAAGAATTGCATTAAAACCCGATTATTATATAATATATTCGGACAACAAATTATACGAACCTTTTGAAATAGATATAGACAATGAGAAATTAAAAATCGGAGGCAAAGTTAGATTTGTTGCAAATATTTTTTATTAATTTATTCAAGGAGTTTATTATGTCAAAACTAATGAAAAATTTTTATTTAATAGTCGTTTTATTATTATTAACGATTATGCAAGGTTGTGGTAGCGATAGCTATAATAAAAGTAGCGCTTCTACGGACAATGATTTAATTGCGGTTAAAGACGCTTCGGAATTAGTGGGGATTTGGAGAATATCGAGTTCTTTATTTATCTTTACACAAAGCGGTTATTTTGATGTTAGAAATATAGGGGCTGATAATTTGAATTATTTGGACAGAGGCTATGATACAAAATATTATATATCAAACGATGTGTTATATACTCAATCTCCAAGAGAAAGCGCGGTTAAAAGAGGTTCGCCCGTTTATATAAATATAGATAGAGATATGATTTATCTTTATGACGATACAAACAGAGGATATTATAAAATCGATATGGAAGCGGTTATTCAAAATTGGGATGAGGAATTTATTAGAGTTACGAACGCTTCTCAAATATTAGGCGGTTGGGCTGATAAATTAGGACTTGGCGATTATACATTTTATGAAAACGGAGACTGCGATATGTCCTCTTTCAAAAGAAAATACACGATAGATAACGGAAATATTTATTTCTTTGAAGACAAAGAAGGATACGGAAATAGGATGGCATATTTAAGTAAGGACGGCTCTACGCTCTATTTTAATTTAAATACAAATAATGCTTATTTCAGAAAATGAATAAAGCATTATATATAATTTCAATTTTAATAATTTGGACATCTTTATTAGCAGCTAAAGAATACACCGACACGATAGAAAACTTTAAAGTGATAAAAGTGCGGGACGGGGATACTTTCGTTATCACCATTGAGGATACTCCCGATGTATTCGGAGAGGAGATAGCCGTTCGGATTAGAGGGATAGATACGCCAGAGTTGAACGATAAAAGAGAAGAGATAAAAGCGATAGCAATTAAGGCAAAAGAGGAATTGGAAAAGTTATTGTATTCGGGAAAAAAGATTGTTTTATATAATTTGGGGAGAGATAAATATTTTCGGCTTCTTGCTTCGGTGAAAGTTGGAGATATTGATGTTGCGGAGTATCTTATTAAAAAGGGATTGGCGAAGGAGTATGACGGAGGAGCTAAAGTTTGGTAATTTAACAGAAACATGGTAGCGCGACCACATTTGAAAAACTTGACTTTTTAAAAATAATTGACTATACTATAAACAGGTTGGATATGTATTGGGAGGTATAACTGTGTTTTGAGTAATTGAAACATGTGAGGTCATACAATGTCCAACCTTTATTTATTTTATTAAATCTAATAATTTCCCTTTTTTATATTTACTCGTCACTTGCTTATCGTTCAAAAATTGAATATTTCTCACTGTTGGTATTCGCATAGAGCTTCCTTTCTCCGAAAGCGTAAATATTGGGCTTACGGTTATTTGCAAATATTTGTCCTCTTCAATCTTATATAAATACAAAATATTATCGTTGTTTTTTTGTAAATAAACATTACCGTCAAGGATGCAATCTATTATATATTTAGCGTCTTTCTTTTCTATCGCTTCGCCTTTTTTCGCATGCCGTTTTGCCTTTATGCCGTTTAGCAAGCCCGCTCTTAATCCTATCGTTACGCTCTCTCCAATATCGACTCCCGCTAATTGCATTAATTTATTTTTAACTAAAGTGTCGATAAACCCAATAGCCGTCATATTTCTTCCTCTGTCGCTCTTCTCTTCCGTTCCGTCCTCTTTTATTTTTGGCTTCTCATAGGCTTTTTCAATCCAGCTTTCAAATTGTTCTTTTTTTATTTCGTTTCGTAGAATCGTTTCGGCTATCGCTTCAAATCGCTCTGGAAAAGTCTTTTTTGCTTTTCGCATGAAGTCGTCAAACACCACTAAATCTCGGCTATAATTTCCTTGATTAAAATTAAATGACGGGTCTACGCCGACAGGGACTTTTGAAATAGTTCCGTTTCTTTTATTGATATAAGTTCTATAAATCGTTTTCGGGGCTTTAGTTTTCGCTTTGATTTGAATTGTAATATTGTCGGCTGTCGGAGTCGGTATTCCGTCTTTTTCGTATCTTTCTTTTCTGCCTTTCGATACGGCGACCGTATAGCATTTGCAACCCCATCCGTTCGGCGGATTATGGGAAAGCCAAAACGGGTCGTTCTTGTCTAAAATCAAGCCGTCCCATTCCAAATGTTCTGGACGATGGACTTTTGAGGGTCCCACTCTATACATTAGGTAAGGGTGAGCGTCCGATTCGTAGGCTCTGTCGAATCTGCCTTTCATGTAAGCGCTTCTTAAGTTCGTTTCGTAAATAGTTTTTAATCTGCGGGGCGTGTCAATATATATTTCTTTTTCCTCTCCCGTTTTTTCGTCTGTAATTTTTTGTATTCCCGTCCATCCCGCTTTATACAGAGTCGGCAAGAGATTCTTTTTGAATTGCTCTACCGTCTCTCCTCTTTCAATCGCTCTTTCTACCGCGTTTTTCATGTCTCGTAAAATATTGACATTCATAACTTTAGCGACAGTGAAAGAGGTTATATGTTCTTCGTTCCAAACATCCTCGTAAGAGAAAGCGGGCTTCAATTCTTTTTGTTTAATATACTGTAGGGCTTTGTCTGGTATCATAAATCGGTATCCTGATTAAAGTCGTTGTCTCCTCTCGCTCTTGCCATAAAGAAAGCCGTAGCCATGATATCCGCTATCTTTGAAGAGTCCCAATTTACCGAAAGATTTTCAATGGCTTTTTTGATATCGGCAAACGATTCGCATTTATCGAAAGCCTTTTCCAAAACTTCGGCTATCTCGTTTTCTATTTCGATATAGTCGTTATAGTCGTCCAAATAATTTATGCCATTATCATTTATTGATGTATTTGAGTTAGGTTCGTTATCAAGATAGTCTAAATCATCCGTTGCCGTATTTGAGTAATTTATTCTGCCTCCGACAACTTCGTCCTCTTCTTCGGGTTCGGAGAGTCCTAATTTCGCTCGAATCTCGCTTGCCTTCACTTTCAAGCCTTTATCGGCAAGATTGGAGACGGCGTTTATAATAAGCTCGACATTATCGGCGTCTGGTTTAAAGAGTTCGAACTTCGGATACTCCGTCAACATTCCAAAATTAAATTTGCAATAAGGGACTATTAATTGAGAGTTTATAGTTTCCATTATTTGTCTAATATCCGCTTTTGCAATATCCTCTCTCACGGCGTTATGCACTTGAGCTTGCGAATAACTCGACCCTTCCTCGCTTGTCATAGTCTGTCCTAAAATAAGTTTGCTAATTTCTTTATTTACGAAGTCGGCAAGTTTTTCGTAAGTGTCGGATGTCGATTGAGTAGTCTTGCTTTCGATAATTTCAAGTATAGCCGACTCTGGAATAACCGCTCCAAAATCCGAGCCTATCGAAGCGACAGCGCGCCTCAATGTTTCAATATCTTCTTCGGTAGCTTTCGGAGAATATTTTCCGAGTCGAAGCGGATAACCGAATCTATCGATAAAGGCAGCCCAAGAGGTTATATCGTAATATTTGAGTAGGAAGTAAAATAAAGCGGGAATTGCCAAACCCGACATTATCTGCACTCCCGAGTGATTTTTCGGCTCATGAATAATAAATTTATTTTCGGGCAACTCGGATAACTCTTGAGTATAAGCGTCTATCAATTTCAATCTTTCGCCCGTCTCTTCGTATCTAAAAAATCTCGCCTCTCTATATTTATACTCTTTCGGTTTCCATGTTCCGTTTTCGCTTTTCCAAATTATCTCGTTTACGGAGAAGCCTTTTGCAATCGCGTCCAGCATGTCGAATATTAGAGAGTAGATTCCAGCGGTTTCGTTTTTGACTATATCTCTTTCTACCGCTTTCGCTATCTCTATATCTTTTTCTTCGCTCGAAGCGGGAATAATCTTAATATCCAGACTCGTCACGGCTAATTTTCTTGTATTCAAAACGCTTCTGTAATGCGTATCTTTAAGTTCGATATCGCTCGCTATTTCCAAATATTCTTTCGGTATATATCCGTTTTTTATATCCGATAGCATGCTCGCCAAACTTTGAGGAGTGAGATTTTGAAATAAAGAAAAGTCTCCCCAAACCGAGCGATTGGAATACGGCACGGAGTAGGCTATTTCTTTAAGCAAATCTTTTCTTGAGAAAGTATCTTTTATCTTATCAATAATTTTCATGTTTATCTCCATTTGTTTCCGAGTCGGACAGGCTCGTAAGTCATAGGCTGATAGACTTTCCCTGCAAGTTCGTTAATCGCGTATATTGCCATAGCTTTAGCGATTAAGCTGTCTCCATGCCTCTTATTTCCAGCTTTTCCGATTCTCTCTCTTATTAGCGGTATTCCTTGATAAACCTCCGCCGTCAAAAAATCGTCTATAATCAAATTATCTTTCGGTATATCTGTCGTTTTATCCTCTATAGCCGATTTTAATTTTGGCATATTTTCGCTATACCATTTGCGAGAAAGCATCACTTGTAAAATAAGCCCTCTATATTCGAGAGATAGGTTTTCCGCTATCATCTGTCCGTTGCCTCTGCTGTCGAAAGCTCCGCCCAAAAACTTTTTGCCCAATTCGTTTAAGCAAAGCAATATAAATTGCTCTTGATTTGAAAACGGAATATTTCTTAATTCGATGACGCATAGAGTTGACGACTGTCCGCCTTTGGCGTTGGAGGTATCGTCTTTCGCCAATTTTTCAAACCATAAAACCGTCAAGTCTCCGCTTCTTCCGAAGTCCTCGCCCAGCACCGTTTCGCTATCGACAGTCTGAAAAATATATTTAACTTGATTAAAATATTCCAATATCTTTTTATATCTTTCGCTTTCGGACTTATAAACGAAATCGTCTTTTTCGTAGAATCTAAATATTTCAATCTTTTCGTTTATCACGGTTTCAAGCAAAGCCCTATTGAAATATTTTTCGCCGTTTCGGGAAGGAATACAATAAAGCTCTTCTTCGTAAGCGTCTCCGTAATCTTTTATTAGATTCTTAAGCCATTCTTTTTCCGCCGATTTGCTATAACTTAATTTTGCTATTTCGCAGATTCTTTTATAGAGTCCGTCTCTTATCGCCTCGTCAATATCCGTAGTTTGCAGATAATAATCTTTCTTTCCAGATTCTATCTCTCTAATCAATATGTTAAATTGATTGTCCTCTCCGTTATGAGTCGAAAGAACGCAGACAGAACCTCCCCACATAAGCATAGCGAGAGCCGCTTTCAATAACTCTTTCAAGTCTTCGCAAAACGCCGCTTCGTCTATCACTATATGCCCTTGCTTGCTTCTTATGGAACGAGGAACTGAAGGCAAGCCCCATATTTCAAATCCAGAGTCGAACCTAACTTTATAAATCGTTATGTCCTTGTCTTCGTCTTTTATTAAACTCTCGCCCAAGTCCTCGCATGCGATATCCATAAGTTTAGCCCAATAGGACACATCCTTAATAAACTGCTGCGTCATATCTTTAGCGTAAGAGATATAATAGCAATTCTCCCCGCCCTCTCTCTTGTTTTTAGCGGCTTTCAAAACGCAGTTTAAAGCCTCGACATAAGACGCCCCTATTCGTCTGGATTTTTGCCATACTTTAACCGAGCTTTCGTTTAATAACCATTTCTCTTGATACGGCAAGAGTATATTTTTAAATCTGGGCGCTTGCATATTTCAAACTCTTATTTCTGTATATTGAAAACATCCGCTAAAATAGTGTTTACCGTCTTTTGACTTATTCCCGCGCTTTTCGCGTTGTTTATCGCTTTCTCTTGGACTTCCGCCAAAGTCGACTGTCTTATTTGTTCGGCATGCTTGCTATTCGATGCAATAGCGTTCTCAAGGTTTATTATTCCCTTTGTCGCTTTCTCGATAGAATTAGCCATTTGAGATATTTCTTTTACGCTCATATCCGATACTCCTTCGTCTTGTATTGATTGCAATTCGCCTATAAAGTCGTAAAGCAAAACCCTTATTTCCTCCATAGTCTGCTTGCCTAATATATTGCCTATCTTGTCGCCCGTCTTTTCGTTCCAGCTCAAAGCTATAGCCTCTATTTGCTTTTTCTTTTCAAGCATCTTATCGAGTCGCTTTTTATATCGCCATACTCCCGTTTGAGACACCGCTTTTTCGCCCGCTTTCTCGTTTATTATATTCACAATATCGACAAGCCGAACGGACGGGTCTTGGAGAAGTTTAATGACTTCTTCTCTTAATTTTTTATTCAGCTTGTCTATATTGTTCTTTTGAGCCATAATCGTTTTTTCCGTAATTAAAATGATTCGTCCTTGCGTTTATATTATACCATAACTGCCACTCCGATATTTTCATCGTAGCCTCTTGATACGCCTTTATTAAATCCCGCTTGTCCTCTATTTTTGGAATATAATATTTCTCTGGCGGAGTAGACAAAGGAACTTTTATATATCTTTCCTTCGTTTGACAGCCAATAATTATAATCGCTATAAAAATTATAAAAATCGTTCGATATTTGATTAATCGCTTCATTGTCCGTCCTCGTTAATTTTTCTCTCTCCACTCTCTCGATATTCGCCGAAGAATTGGTATAATGCCCTTTCAATATTCGACTTTGTTTTAAATAATCAAGTTCGTTTTGTAGAGTCTCTTTTGAATATTCGAGTTGCAAAATCTCCTCTTTCTGTTTCGATATTTGCTCCTCTCTCTTTTTGATTTGCCCGTTTTTAACCGATACGGTTATGGCAAACGCCCCGACTATAAAAGCGATTATTAAAGCAAGTATAGTCGCTTTCCCTAATTTTGATTTTGCGAAAGTCTTTACTCCCGCGATGATTGTAGCTATTGTCATCTTGACCTCTCTTTTTTATATATTTTTTATTTTATTCTTCATTTGCCTTCTTTCGCTATTTGCGGGCAGTCGCCAGCATTTTCCATCTATCGCTTATCTGTCCAATCTCGTTTCCAAGTTCGATAGATTTATCCAACACTCCCTTATAATCGCATAAATGATAATATATCGATTTATACAATTCTTTATCGCATTCGTAATGAGTCAAATTCGCTTTTTCAAATATTTTATCTATGCAGTCCTCAAGCATTATCATTTTCTTTATCCTCCTTCTCAAGCTCACGGCTTCTCAATTTGCCTCTAAATAATAAAACATTCTTTGCAAATATCGAAGCGTCAACGGGACATAAGACGAAAAAACATGAAACGCCGATATATAAAAGCCCTTTGCAATTATCCGAACTTAAAGCCCCGCTTCCGCTCAACCTATGGTATTGATACATGATAAAAATAACTATCAAAACTTTAAATATATTGCTTATTCGTTTCATCTCAAATATGCCCTCTTATCTTGTTGTATAAATACGCTATTATTCCAAATACGGTCCCCAAGCCCATAACGAAACCTACGAATATCCCGAAGTCTTTCGCCACATTTCTCAATTTATTCGGAGTTATCGACTTGTCTATGGCTTTCGCATGTTCCTCAATCTTGCCCTCGAACGACTTAATTTTTTGCTCCATATTTTTTATATTCTCGTTTAATGAGCGAATGTCAAAAGAGAGGTCTTTCCAATTCTCGCTTATCTTATTCAAGTTATATTCCAAGCCCGCTATGTCTTTTTTTAATATGTCGATTCTATTCCACATCTCCGTCTGCCCTTTGTCTATTCTTTCGATAAGAGTCATTAAGCCGTTGCCGTTTCTTTTTCCGTATCTGTCGTATCCCAAAACCGTCTCTAAAGTCTTTACTCGACTCTCCAATTTCTTGCAAACGCTTTTTTCGACTTCATTATTTTTCATTCATAACCCCGATACGATTTCCAAAACCCTTTCAAATCTCCTTCGCCTATCGTCAAGTCCGTTCAAGCCACCGTTTATTTTTCGCGTCACCGCTATAACATTGCCTTCTCTCGCAAACGCCGTTATACCTTTCATTTTCCAATACGCGCATGCCACTTGACATGCTATATAAGGCTCTTTCGCTTTATCTGGATTATTAATCAAATTAAATCCTAATTTCTCTCCGTAAAACTTATAATTATTCCTTCCCGTAAGTTGAATTATACCTCGTCCTCTATATCGCCATCCGTCTCCAGCCGTATAGTTTCCCAAGTCCGTGCGGTAATCGTAAATAAAATTAGCCACCGCCTCCGCTCCTCTCGATGTTATCTCTTTCGCTTTCTCAAGACTCTTCGTTTTGTTTGGAAATAATTTTAATAAAGTGTATGGCGAATAATTAAGATTTTCTTCCAGCTTCGTAAAATCGCAACTTTCATGCGAACATTGAGCCAAGAACATTGAAGCCTCGTTAATATTATCTTTGGTTTCGTTTGAACCGCATAGATTGAACTTCGTCCAAGCCTTATGAATAGGCTCTGTCCATTCTTCCGAAATAGATAATTTTTTTAATATATTCTTTAATCGCTCCGCACTTATTTGCATTCGTCATACCCGTATTTTTTAGTTTATTACTAATTATACGAATATTTTTTTACGCGATAAACTAAAATAAATTAGGATTTATTATTTTTTATAAAATATAAAATAAAGCGAAAAACGGATATGTCGGTTTCATTTTTTTATCTCCTTTATTTGATATATGCGGGAGAGTAGGGGCGACTCTCTCGCTATAATTAAAACGGAGACTCTGGAGGTATCGAATGCGTGAAAGCGGTTTTTTTGCCAAAGAATTATTTGCCATACTAATTTTATTTTTAGTTATTTATCTCTATCAAACGGTTATCAACTGCGAAAATAGAATAGTGAAGTTAGAACAAGAAATAACCGAATTGCAATTTCAAAATATAGAATTGAAAAAAGAATTATCAAGAGCGAAGTTTAGAAAAGTGATTTGGAATGCTGACGAATAATAAATTAATTTGCAAAAGTCAAGAGGGATAATAAAAATATGTTAGAAAATATGCTTAATAGAGTTTATAGCCAACAGATAATAAAGACAGAAGCAACCATCCGTAAAAGACTCGATAAAATAGGCGAATGCCCGCCTGTGGCGAACGAGATAAGCGGATTGAATAATAATGAGGCAAATTTGATATTGCATGATTTCTTAAATATGAGTATGGAAGGACGCCATATTGCTTTGACTAAATACGATATAATCGATAGATTGGATATTTATAAAAATAATTTGTCGACAGCTTTAAGCAAAGCAAACTTAATAGAAAACGCATTGGAATTATTAAGCGAAAAAAATATTTTGTTAAAATCGGCAGACGAGGAAAAGACTTGCTATTGCTTGAATTATAATTACATGTTTCAACATAAGATTTGGGATATTGTAGAATGAAAATAATTAATACCAAATATGGACGATTTTATTTGTGCGACATTAAAACGGCAATTAAAATATTTGATTATAAAGGGTATATTGAATATTTTTCAAAAAAAAGAGGCAAAAGGAGAAAATAAAATGTGGTTTAGACAAAAAGATTATAATTTGAGTATTAAAAATGAAAACGGCAGTTTAATTGCAGTCGTTAGGAAAAATTGCTTTAAGTATTGTTTCTTTAATCGCTATAATAAGCGTAAGAAAGTGAGAGTTTGCATCGAAGGGAATAATTTTATTGATATTTCCGCTTCAAGCGATAACGCGGCGGTAAAAATAATCGAGGATATAAAAAAGCAAATGGAGGTAATAAAATGAACAACGAAATAGAAAACTTGGAGTTAGATAGTAATTGCGAGTGGATATGTCCGTATAATTATGATTGTCGCAACTGTCCGAAAGAAGCATTATTATAACGATTAAGACGGTATTTTTCGGGCGATTTTTTAGGATTTGTGACGATTAAACGGCGATTTTATGGCTAATTTTGGCGGATTTTTCGGGTATTTTAGGGCATTTTCGAGCTATTTTTTAAGAGACAGATTTTAAAATAACGGCGAATAGATTTTTGGCGATTTTTTTCCGCTATTTTTTGATATTTTTCTATATTTTCCGTCTATTCGCTGGTATTTGATAATCTATTAGTTGGGATTAATACTTTGCGTTATTATAAACGCTCGACATAGAAGATTTTATATAATAGCCGATTTCAAAAA
>ERZ808240.1288-NODE-1288-length-31545-cov-9.683773_pt1 | contig 31545 bp, 16 predicted proteins | sample MGYA00521084_ERZ808240 | MGnify/ENA primary metagenome ERZ808240 (study PRJEB31516, sample SAMN03275571) | gut metagenome | biome: mammalia-associated habitat; material: feces | host: Papio cynocephalus | place: Kenya | collected 2012-08-06 ... | reverse complement strand
GTCCACGCCCTTTTCGCCGAGCTTGCCGAATTCCACCAGATCGGTGATGCGGTGATCGAGCGGCAGCTGGTCGAGCTTGATGTCGCCGGTGTCGATGAGCGAGCCGGCCGGGGTCTGCACGTACACGGCGAGCGCGTCCGGGATGGAGTGCGTGACGTTCACGAATTCCAGGTTGAACGGGCCGACCTTGAGCTTGTCGCGTCCCTTGACCTCGACGAGCGTCGGGTTGATGCGGTGTTCCTTGCACTTGGCCTCCACGAAGGCGAGGGTGAGCTTGGAACCGATCAGGGGGATGTCCGGACGGAGCTTGAGCAGGTACGGCACGCCACCGATATGGTCCTCATGGCCGTGGGTGAGCACCAGCGCCTCGACCTTGTCAAGACGGTCCTTGATGTAATGGAAGTCGGGCAGGATGAGGTCTACGCCCGGCTGCTCCTCTTCCGGGAAGAGCACGCCGCAGTCGATGAGCAGGATGTGGCCGTTGTATTCGATCACATTCATATTGCGGCCGATCTCGCCCAGACCGCCCAGCGGCACGATGCGCATGGATCCCTTGCGGTACTTCGGCGGGGCGATGAGGACCTCGTCCTGCTGGGGCGCGGTGGACTGCGGCGCAGGGCGCGATGGACGACGGTTCGAGCCGTTGCCGCGGCCGCGGGAGCCGCCGTTGCGCTGCGATCCGCCGTTGCCACGGCCTCGCGTGGAGGACTTCGTCTTCTTGGAGACGGTCTTCTCGGACTTCACAGCCTTTCCGGACTTGGTCGCCTTGGCTGCGGTTTCGGTGCGCTTGGCAGCCTTGCTGCCGCGCCTGTGTGTTGTTGTGGTTTTGGTTTCTTCTGTTGCCATTTCCTAGTTGGATTTCTGTTGCTAATTGTCTCCGCCTGTGCGGAGACGGGGAATTTCAGTGGAACTTGCCCCTATCTGCGATTCACAGCAGTCCCGCGGCGTGCATGCCTTTTTCCGCGCGCGCGATCTCCGCCTCGCCCGGGCCGACGTTCGGCAGACGCATTTCGGTGGAATCGAGAACGCCACGCACCTTGAGCGCGGCCTTGGCCATCACGGCCTGGAAGCCGTTGCCGTTCATCGCTTCGACGAGCGGAGCCAGACGCACGGCGATGCGCTGAGCCTCGTGGATGTCGCCGCGGTCGAATGCGGCCGCCAGATCGCGCATCGGGCCTGCGGCGGCGTGCGCGATCACGGAGATGATGCCGACGGCGCCGACGGACAGGAACGGCAGGAACAGGCCGTCATCGCCCGAATACCAGGTGAGACCGGTCTCCATGCGCTTGCGCACCGCTCCGGCGATGTCTCCGGTGGCATCCTTGACCGCCTTGACGTGGTCGAGATCGGCCAGACGGCAGTAGGTCTCCAACTGGATGTGCAGACCGGTGCGGCCCGGCACGTCGTAAACGATGATCGGCTTGTCCGCGGAATCGTTGACCGCCTTGTAGTGGCGGAACACGCCTTCCTGCGACGGACGGGAATAATAAGGTGCGACCACGAGCACCGCGTCGGCGCCCGCCTCCTGGGTCTGCTCCACCATGCGCACGGTATGCGCGGTGTCGTTGGAGCCCGCTCCGGAGATGACGGGCACGTCCACGACATCCTTGACGGCCTGGACCAGTTCGACCTTCTCCTCCATATGGGTGGTCGGCGATTCGCCCGTGGTGCCGTTGACCACAAGGCCGTCGGCGCCGTCTGCCACCAGCTGCTTGGCCAGCTTTTGCGCGGCTTCGAAATCAACGGAGCCATCGGCCCTCATCGGGGTGACCATGGCCGGAAGGATACGTCCGAATGGAGCGGGGTCGAGAAGATGCATAGTACCGTCAGTCTTAGGGCTTGTCATACGGCCAACCGTACTTCCCTCTGCGGACGCTTTCGGCTCCGCGGCGCATGAAGGAACCACATTATGGAAGGGGCCGCGGCAAACGCGGCGTCTTCCTCCGACCCACCGCCGCAATCCGCCACGACGCACAGGAAAACGCGATGGTCCCACTCAGTCCCCGAGTTCGTCGAGCATGTCGAAACCGTCGTTGATCGCTCCGATGCGCGCCGGCACGTCCGTCCCGTTGCCGGCGAGGCATTCGCCCAGCTCCTCGGCGAGGGACCGCCCCGGATGCGGCAGAATGTCGATGTTTCCGCGCAGCTGCATCAGCTGTTCGTGCAGGTGCAGCGCCAACGGATAGCTGTTGCGGCATCCGACCACCGCGATGCGCGCGGCCGTCGGCGTGATGGACGAGGTGCGCAAAGGCGAACTCGACGGATACGACGGGTATGTGCTGGCGTGCTTCGGCGACCCCGGACTGCACGCGGCGCAGGAGATCGCGCGGGGACCCGTGGTCGGCATAGCGCAGGCCGCGTTCCACGTGGCCTCGTTGGTCGGACGTTCGTTCGCAATCGTCACCACGTTGGGACGCACATTGGGACGCGCGCGACCTTGTGGACGAATACGGATTCACACGGCAATGCGTGGCCTACCGGGCGTGCGAAGTCCCCGTGCTGGGTCTCGACGAGCATCCGGAGGCCGCATACGAGGCGCTGCTGTCTGAATGCCGGGCGACGCTGGAGCAGTGCGACGCGGATTCGATCGTGCTGGGATGCGCTGGAATGGCAGGCATGTGCGAGCGGCTGGAACGTGAGTTGCAGGTGCCGGTGATCGACGGGGTGGTGGCCGCGGCCGCGCTGGTCGAAGGATTGGTGCGCATCGGCGCGCACACGTCGAAACGGCGGGAATTCGCCGAACCGGGCGCGAAGGAAGTCGTCGGCCTGCTGTCGTCGTTCACCAGACGGTAGCATTGCGGACGACAGCGCCGGGGAATGGCGGAAGAGCATATCGGGGGAGCGGAATGATCGGTCGATGGATTCGGCCAATGAATCGTTCCACTCCCCCGATTCGGTCAGTTGAGACTCGGCAGGTTGAGACTCAACCGACCATCCGGCGAACGTCCGGGCTTCAGCCGATGTAGGCCTGCGGATCCTGGGTGAATTTGTCGGCGCAACCGGGGTTGCAGAAATAGTAGGTGACGCCGTTGTATTCGCGGGTCGCCGCGGCGGTGGCCGGCTCGACGCTCATGCCGCAGACCGGGTCCTTGACGACGTCCGCCGTGGAATCGCCCTTGCCTGCGGGCATGCCGGCGTGGCCCATGCCGTGGCATCCGCCGTGTCCGCAGCAGCCGGCTTCCTTCTTGGCTTTGTGGTCGCTGAACAGTCCCATGATGGTTCCTTTCTGTTTGCTGGTTCGATTATCGCTCGAATCCGGCTTGCGGACCCGATACGTCTTGTTGTTCGCCGCCGCGGCGCCCGGATCGAACAGCCGCAGCCGGCTCGCGTTCGTCACCACGCATAGCGACGAGAACGCCATCGCCGCGCCTGCGATCATGGGATTCAGCAGCATGCCGGTGAACGGGTACAGGACGCCGGCCGCGACCGCGATGCCGATGCTGTTGTAGCCGAGCGCGAAACCAAGGTTCTGCGCGATGTTGCGCATGGTGGCATGCGCCAGGTCGAGCGCGTGGACGAGGCCCATAAGCGAGCCGCCCATCAACGTCACGTCGGCGGATTGGACGGCCACGTCGGTACCGGTGCCGATGGCGAATCCGACATCGGCGCGGGCGAGCGCGGGCGCGTCGTTGACGCCGTCGCCGACCATCGCCACCGTGTATCCCTGCGATTGCAGTCTTGCGATTTCATCCGCCTTGCGTTCCGGTCTCACGCCTGCGATCACACGGCTTTCGTCAATGCCGACCCGTCTTGCGATGGCATGTGCGGTGGTTTCGTTGTCTCCGGTGAGCATGATGACTGCGATTCCGCGTTTTTCGAGCAGTCCGATGGCTTGGCGCGAATCGGTTTTCGGCTCGTCGGCCACGGCCACGATGCCGGCCAGATGACCGTCGACGGCCGCCAGCATCGGCGTCTTGCCTTGGGCGGACAGTCGGTCCATGTCGGCGATGATCGCATCAAGGTCCATGTCGTGCGCCGCTTCCGGATCGCCGGGCGTGACGGACGGCATGCCGATGTCGAGGTCATCGATCAGGTCGGTGTTGCCGACCGCGACGGTGTGCCGCAGACCGCGGAAAGTGACGCAAGCGGTGACGCCGCGACCTGCGATCGCTTGGAAATCGGCGGTTTCGGCTGCGTCCGCGACTCCCGCCACTCCCCTGTTCCCTGCGGACGATTCGTCTACCGCGGCGACGATCGCGGCGGCAAGCGGATGCTCGGAATCACGTTCGGCGGCGGCCACGATCGTCAGCAGATCATCCTGCTCGCGCCGCCACGCGCCGAATGGCAGCACGTCGGTGAGCGTGGGTTTTCCGGCTGTGATCGTGCCGGTCTTGTCAAGCACCACGGCATTGATCTTCCCGCTTGTCTCCAGCGCCTCGGCCGAACGGACAAGCACCCCCATCCGCGCGGCGCAGCCGGTGGATACCATCACCGACAATGGGGTGGCGAGACCGAGCGCGCAGGGGCATGCGATCAACAGCACCGACACCGCGGCCACCAGGGCATGCGTGACGCGGGGCTCGGGCCCGAACGCGTACCATAGGGCGCACGACCAGACGGCGACGAGCACGACGACCGGCACGAAGACGCCGGAGATCCGATCGGCAAGACGCTGCACGGGGGCTTTGGAGCTTTGCGCGGCGCGGACCATGCCGATGATCTGCGACAGCACCGTATCCTTGCCGACTTTCGTGGCACGGTACCGCAGCAAGCCGCCGCCGTTGATGGTGGCGCCGGTGACGTCGCTGCCCACGGTTTTGGCGACCGGCATGGATTCTCCCGTGATCATCGATTCGTCCACGTTGGAATTTCCGGCCACGACGATGCCGTCGACCGGCAGTTTCCCTCCGGGACGGATGACGACGACGTCCCCGACGCGCACGTCGTCGATGGCGATGTCGGCTTCCCTGCCGTCACGCACCACGCGGGCGGTGGTCGGCCGGAGTCCGGCCAGCGCGCGCATGGCCTCGCCGGTGCCTTTGCGGGCGCGGGCTTCGAGTAGCTGGCCGACGAGCATGAGCGTGATGACCACGCCGACCGCCTCGAAATACGGTTCCCGCGCGTTGTCGGGCAGTATCTGCGGCGCGAAGGCGACCACGCAGGAATAGGCGAACGCCGCGATCGCGCCCAGGCTGACCAATGCGTTCATCTCCGGCGCGCGATGGGCGATCGCCGCGAAGCCGCTGCGGAAAATCGGCAGGGCCGCGTAGCCGGCGATCGGCAGCATCAGCAGGAATTGCACCCAGGCCGGCATCGGATACAGCATGAGCATGGTGGAGCCGAACACCGGAATCGTGCAGATGGCAGCCACGACGAGACGCGCGACGAGGGAGCGGATCTCCGTTTCCCCTGAATCGGACGCCTGAGCGTCTTCCCGGAAAGCCCGTTCGTCCATTTCCAAGGAATCGAACGGCACGTCTCCCCTGTCCGTCGTGCCAGTGTCCGAATCGGACGGACCGGACGGATCGGCGGAACCGGACGTCGAGGCGTCTCCCGCGCCGGCATGGCGGCCTGGCAGGATGCGCAACGTGCCGTGCAGCATGTTCATGCCGCAGGCGAAGGGGTAATCGCCCGCCTTGTCGGGATGAAGCGTCAGCGTGGTGGTACGGAAGGCGGGAAGCGCGAGGTCGGTGCCGAAATCGGAGAACACGACGTGCGACGAGCATTCGCCGTCCTCCTTGCGGTCGAACACCAGCCGTAACGGCATGCCGGCTTCCGCCTCGATGACGGACGGGCTGTAGCCGCCCTTCACTTCGATGACGGCCTCCTGCACGCCGTCGCGCACCTGCGCCCGGTACACCTTGCGCGGCGCGAAGAAGAACCACAGCACTCCCGCCGTGACCAACACCGCTACGACGAATACGATTGCGATCGGCATGTCTCACCGGCCTCCACATTCCATGATTGTTTCCCGGCCTCAACGAATACCACCACGATATACCCCTATAGGGTATATTCGCAAGGAAGGTAGGCTATGTTTGTCCATAAAGCGAAACTTTCGGCGCAGCGAGGAGAACGGCATGAACGCCACGGAACATGGTTATGCGGACGACCAGAGGAAGATCGTCGCACGTCTGAATCGCATCGAAGGCCAGGTGCGCGGCATCCGGCAGATGACGGAGAACGGCGAATACTGCATCGACATCCTGACCCAGATCTCCGCCGCGGACAGCGCGCTGAAATCCGTGGCGCTATTGCTGCTCGACGACCATCTGCGTCATTGCGTGGCCAAAGCCTCGGAGGAAGGCGGCAAAGTCGCCGACGAGAAGCTGGCGGAGGTCGGAGCCGCGGTTGCGCGCCTCGTCAAATAATCCGTCATCCGGCGGCGTGCACGAACGCGGGGAGATCCCGAAAACGCCAGATGACGGGGTGCATGGAAACCCGGCCGGAGGTTTACAGGTCGAGGAAGTGGTCGAGGCCGACGGTCAATCCCGGATAGGAGCCGGCGGAGATCTTACGCACGGCCAGCAGCACGCCCGGCATGAAGGAGATGCGGTCGAAGCTGTCGGCGCGGATAGTCAGCTGCTCGCCGGAATTGCCGAACAGCACCTCCTCGTGGGCGTTGAGGCCGCGCAGGCGCACGGCGTGCACGTGGATGCCGTCCACCACCTGCCCGCGCGAACCGCCATCGGTTTCGGTGGCGTCCGGAACCGGTCCGAGACCCGCGGCCTTGCGCGCTTCGGCGATGCCCTGCGCGGTGTGGAAGGCGGTGCCGGAGGGGGCATCCACCTTGGTCGGGTGGTGCAGTTCGATGACTTCGGCAGATTCGAAATACGGTGCCGCTACTTTCGCGAAATGGTCGGCAAGCACCGCGGAGATGGCGAAATTCGGGGCGATGAAGACGCTCTGGCCTTCGCGCGGGGCTTCGGCAAGCGCGGCGCGCACCTGGTCGAGCTTCCCGTCGGTCCAGCCGGTGGTGCCTACCACCACGTCGACGCCCTGCTTGACGAGGGTGAGCACGTTGTCCAGCGATACGCTCGGCACAGTGAATTCCACGACGACATCGGTGTTTTCGGGGGTGATTTGCGTAAGGTCGTCGCCCGCATCGAGCGCGAGGGCGAGTTCGATGTCGGACGCGCCGTTGACGGCATCGACCACGTGCGAGCCCATGCGGCCCTTGGCTCCGACCACGGAAACCTTGATCATTGCAGCTCCTTTATTTTTCGTATTTTTCGGGTTGTGCGCCCGTGTCATAACGTGTTCCATCTATGAATCTAAAGAGACGCTTCGACGCGCAGTGCCGAGCCGGCCCGCCGATGCAGGCGGGCCGGGTAGGGCGCATGGATCGTCTAGCCGCGGCGGCGCGTCATCGCCCAGCCGAGTAACGCGAACGGAATCGAGCACAGTACGAAGATCCATGGCATCATGAGGCTGACGCTTGGCGTGGCGTGGTCGAGCACGATGCCGGTGATCATGGAACCGAAGGACGAGCCCACGGTGCCCGCGGTGGACACCCATGACAGGCCTTCGGTGAGCGATTCCTCAGGCACCGTCTCCTTCATCACCAGGTTGCCGGAGGCGAACACCGGCGAGATGGTCAGGCCGGTGAGGATCTCCACCAGACCCATGACGAGCAGGTTGCCCATGCATGCGTGGATGACCACGAATCCGATGGTCATGGCGGACAGGAACATCACCATGTGCAGCCAACGCGAGCCTTTGAGCTCGCGTGAGCCGAACGCGAGCGCGCCGATGCATGAGCCGACCGCCAGCATGGCGAGCTGCACGCCGAGCACTGAGTCGAGGTGCAGCGATTTCATCACGGCGGTCATGGAGGTGTCGAACGCGGTGAAGCTCATGTTGAAGATGATGAAGACGAGCAGCAGCGGGATCACACCGGTATAGGTGAGCACGTTGCGTTTGGTCTTTTCACCGCTTCCCTTCAGCTGTTCGAGGCTCAGCCTGGTGGCGTTCGCGTCGGCGTGGCCCGGCGCGTTGGCGGCGCGCACATCCCTGTCGTCGGCGCCGGCGGCGTCGACTTCGATGGCCCGGACCACGGGTGGTTGCGTGTCGCGCAGGGCGAAGAAGATCGTGCCTCCGATGGCGCTGGCGGCGGTTGGCACGAACAGCTGCGAGACGGGGTGCACGGATGCGGCGAGGAACGCGGCCAGGATCGGACCGAAGATGAACACGATCTCGTCGATGGCGGATTCGAGCGCGTAGGCGGTGCTGAGCATCTCGTTGTTGCCGGTGCGGTCGAGCACGTATGCCCAGCGGGTGCGTACCAGCGCGCCGAAGGAGAATTGGGTCAGGCCCATGACGATGGCGAGCAGGAACAGCAATGGGATGGGCACGCGGATGAGCGCGGCGAACGCGAAGCCGAGCATGGCGACGATCTGCACGGCGAGCACGGCCTTGCCGATCCTGCGCTGTCCGAAGCGGTCGAACAGGCGCGCGTATAGCGGGGTGACGGCCGCGGTGGCGAGCACGTAGGCGGCGCTCATGGCGCCGGCGATCGTCCAGTTGTCGTATAGGTGGTTCAGGGCGAGGATGATGCCCAGGCCCATCATCGACATCGGCAGGCGCGCCAATGCGCCCGACGCGCAGAACGCCTTCGTTCCGGGGATGGAGAACAGTACCGCGTACGGCGAGCGCTGTTTGCCGGATGGTGTGGCCACGCCGTCGGGGCCTGTCGCGCCGATAGGTCCGTTGTCGGCGGTCATCAGGCGCTCACCCGGCCCCGGTAGATGAACATGTCGTCGAACAATGGCTCCTTGTCGTCCTCGATCGGAGTGCCGGCCGGGCGTTCCGCGATGCGTTCCAGGCCCTTGTGGTCGTAGAAGCTCACATCGCAGGCGGAATCGGTGTGCAGGTAGAACGCGTCCACGTCCCATGCGTCCAGGTATTGCTGCATGCGCTTCCACAGGCCGCCGCCCACGCCGTGTCCGCGCACGTCCGGGTTGACGACGAACAGTTCCAGCTCGCCCAGTGTAGTTTCGTTGGCTTTGCTTCCGCGTTCGAGATCGAGTTCCAGCGCGAACGCGTTCTTCACCATGTCGAGGCGCTTGGACGCTTCCGGATTCGTGCGGATCAGGCGTTCGGTGGCGGCCATGTCGTCGGCGACGTCGATTTCGTCGAGTTGCGGGCGTTCGCCGGCCACTCGGATGAAGGTGACGCCGGCGAGCGTGCCGTCCTGCGTGAATGCGGCGTTGGCGAATGTGGTCGGCTGCAGGTAGTGCAGTACGAAATATCTGGATATCAGCAGCGAGAACCTTGTGCCGCCAAGCGCCCCGTCCTGGGGCCAGGTGCGGTCGAACAGGTCGACCACTGCGTCCACATCCTTCCATGTGATGGGGCGGTAGATGATGGTGTTCGGGGTGATGTCGGCGGTTTGGCCGGCGTGATCGGTTGCGCTGGTCGCAGCCATGATGCGCTTGCTCCTTCGTTGTGTTGCGTCCGGCACGTGCGCCCGCCCACACGTGCTGCGCGAGGGTAGCGGTATTCCCGCAACGCGGCCCGCGGCGCGTTTTCCCCGGGGCCAGCCTGACGCGCATGTCGGCGCGGCGGCATCGTTGCAAATGCGTACGGAATTCCGTAGCTCTACTCGGCAAGGATTCTGTCTTGTATGGCCTGCGAACATTGTGAGAACCGGTTCGAACAGGCTTTCCCGATACTATCGGGACGTGTAGATAGCGCCGCCGTCAGTCGTCGTCGGATTGTTCCGGAATGCCGTTGCGCAATTCGTCGATGATCTCGTCCCGCGTCTTGTCCGAGGCGTCGAGCTGCCGGTCGGCCTCATCCGGTTCGCTCAGGTAGTAGAGGCAGGCGTCGATGGCGTCCAACGGCACGTGCTCCATCGCCGCGAGCAGCAACCGGTACAGGTCGAGCTGCGCGAGCTTCTCCTTGATGTCCTCCGGCTTGCGTGGTTTCGCGCCGGTTTTCCAATCGACCACGGTGTAGCGTTTCGTGGCGTCGGTCTCGTCGAGGCCGCCGAAAAACACGGCGTCGAGTTTGCCGTTGACGATGGTGCCGAGTTCCGGCATACTGACGACGAGTTGGCGCTCCGCCCACACGGGCCGCCGTTCCGCCCATTTCGATCCGACGAGCCGGCGCTGCCATTCGGCGAGCCGTGCGTCGTCCCGGCCACGCGTTTCATCCTGCGATCGGCCCTGCGATTGTTCCGGAATCGTCAATGGCATGCCGATTTCGGCTATCAGGTCCGCGCGCGACCGCATGGCCCGCTCTTCGATGCCGTCGGCCTCCGCGTCGGCCATGATGAAACGTTCCGCCCACGCATGGAATCGCGTGCCGAGCTGCGCCGCCGGCGAGGCGACGTGTGGGATCGGACGCACCAGGCCACGCCAGTATGCGCGCGCGTCGCGTTCGCCCATGGTGCCGGCCCGTGCCTGCAGCGAGGTGACGTTCTGGCGTCCCGCCGCGAGGATCCGTTCGCCTTTGGCCCGGACGGCCGCGTCGAAGGCGTCCTGCGCCCCGTCGTCCTTGGCGTCGACCGTCATGATTTCCGGCATGAGGTTTTCGTCAGCGACGAGCCGTTTGGCGCAGTCCAGCAGGGAATTTCCCGATTGCGACCGGACTGTTCCGACCGGTTCCGTCGGCATGTCCCCGCCGTTCCTTCGTTCGCTGGAGGCGTGTTCGGCCTCGCGTACCTGTTCCGCGGCGGAACGCAATCCGTCGGCGATGTCCGCCGTCAGACCGCACGGCCATGGCAGGGTGCGGTCGTCGGACACCGGTTCGAGCGGCGCGTTCCATGCGTCGCCGACCACGACGTCCTCGAAATCGCGGGCGTGTTCGCCCACAAAAAAGCCTTCGGGCAATTCGCAGCCGAGCGTGTGCAGGGAGTCGTCCGAATCGAGGCCGTCGACATGTCCGAGGCCGTCGGACGCCACCGGCGAATCGGCCAGATTCTCCGGTTCGCGCGCCGCAGAAACGATGCCGTTCATCGAATCGCGCACCTCCTGCCAGAAGTTCGACGGCGAGCTCTTCCTCTTCCCCTCCACCAGACGGGAGTCACGACTCGTCTCGTTGCAGCCGCTGTAGGTGAGCATCGCCTCGTAACGCGCGCGGGTCAACGCCACGTAGGCCAGACGGCGTTCGTCGGCATGCAGTCGACGTCCGTACTCCTCCCGCTGCGTCAAGTACAGTTGAGACAGGTCCACCCCTTCCATGTCGTCGATGGGCATGGTCCGCAGGGTGCCGAACACCTCGTCGTCGATGAGCTCCGCATCGTCCAATCCGACGAGCGCCTCCAACGGGCCGCCGCCGACCGTCGCGTCGTGCGGGAAGCGTGGCAGGATGTCCGCGTCGGCGCGCACCGGCACCGGGACCGCGGATGGATCCTCCAGCCATGTGTGGGCTTTCTCATGGTATTCCGGCGGCTCCCACACGCCGTCGCGCATGCCGCCTGGATGGTCCTCGTCCATCGTCACGTTCAGACGGTCGCCCTGTTCGGAGGGGAAGACGCCGTCGCGCATGCCGACCACGGCTACGGCGTCCCATTCCAGTCCCTTCGATTGGTGTACGGTCATGAGCATCACATCGACGGGGGTGTCAGGGGCGGTGGCGTTGTCGTCGGACGCGTCGCGCAGGGAATCCACCCATGACATGAACGCGCGGAGGCTTGGCGTGCCTTGGGCCGCGATTTCCTGCAGATACGTGTCCACCAGGGACAGCATCGCGTCGAGCGGGGATGTGGCGAGCGACGCGTTCCGCCCGCCGTTCTCGTCGGTTCCGTCTTCATCATGCGGCCGCCGCATCCGTTCGGCGAACTGCAGGTCGATGTCGAGATCGAGCGCGGTGATGGCCGTTCGCACCACTTCGGGCAGCGGATGGCCGACGGCGCGTTGCACCTGCCGGATGGCGTCGGCGGCGTGGAGCACGCCGGCCGCGCCCGCTTCGCTCAGCGTGCCGTCGACCAGCTTCGGCAGGTCGCCCCGCAGCATGACGTCGATCAGGAACACGGCGTTGGGCACTTGGTCCCGATAGGCGCGCACGGTGGCACGGATGTCCGCGTCGGACGGTTCCTTCTCCTCTTCCACGATGCCGGCTGCGACGAGCGCGCGGTAGCGTTGCGCGGTGTTGAGCCGTTCCGCTATGCCGGCGAGCGCCTGCAGGTCGTCCGCTCCGAGAGCGAACCGTGGTGTGGCGAGCAGCCGCATGAGCGCGCCGCTGTCGGTGTGGTCGCACACCACGTGCAGCAGTGCGATGATGTCCTTGATTTCCGGCCGTTCCAGCAGCGCCGCCTGTCCGACGACGAGCGTGGTGAGTCCGGCCTGTTCGAGCGCGTCCTCGTAGTCGGGCATCTGCGCTTTGGATCGGAACAGGATCGCCACGTGCGGTCGGTTGTCCTTTCGGCCGTCCGCCATGTCGGCCGCGCTTGGGGTGTGCAATGCGATCGCGTGTCTGGCGAAACGTACGACGGCGTCGATCTCCTGGCCGAGTGTGGCGTATCCGAGTACTCCGAGCGTGCCCGTGGAGGCGGTGTCGGTGTTGGTGAGCGCGGGAACGTCCACTTCGCGCATGAGCGAGCTGCCGGCGCGTTTCGCGGGCAGCCGCAGTGGTTTGGTCAGGTTGTTGGCCGCTTCGAGCACCATGCGCGAGTTGCGTCGGGTGACGGTGAGCGCGTATGGCCTGTCGGTCGCGTCGTGCCCGAGGTCGTGTTGCAGCATGCGGAACGCGCCCGGGCTGGCGCCTCGCCATGCGTAGATTGATTGGAACGGGTCGCCGACGGCGTTGATGGCGCTGCGGCGCGTGTCGTCCACGTGGAACAGGGCGGTCAGCAGGGCGGCCTGCGTGGTGGAGGTGTCCTGGTATTCGTCGAGCAGCACGTGCGTGTAGCGTTTGCGGTAGGTGGCGCCGATGGAGGGGAATCGGGTGACGAGTTGGAACGCGGCGATGGTGAAATCGCTGAATTCCGCCATGTTGAGCGCGTGTTTTTCGGCGTTGTAATCGGCCACGAGGTCGAGCAGGAGGTTGCGTTCGCGTGCCACGTCGGCCAGGCGGGCGGTGTTGTGGACGCATAGTTGGTGGCATTGGGCGCGGTACGCGCGTTTGCGTTTCTCGAAGTCGGCGTCGGATTCCTTCTTCCGCTGTTTCGGTGCCTTGCCGGGTTTCGGCTCGTCGGCGGGCACGTCCTCATCCTCCAGTACTTTGGCGACCTGCGCCACGAACGCCTCGTCCCATTCGCGCACGCGTGCCACGGCCTCGTCGAAGCTGGAGCAATCGCCGCCGATCATGGCGCCAGAGATGGCGTTGGACAGGGCGTACACGTTTCCTGCGACGGTGCCGAATGAGCCCAATCCGCCACCGTCGTCGTTGAAGGCTGCGATCTGGTCCATGTGCTTGTCGAGCACGGTGTGGATGAGCTGCATCGCGCCCGCCTCGCTCAACGGTTGGGTGTTCTGGTCGAAGCCGACGAGCAGTCCGTATTGGCGCACGATGGATTGGAAGAACGCGTCGTATGTGGAGACTTCCGGTTTGAGGAAGGCCGCGCGCGCGACCGGATGGCCGGCGTGGCCGTTGCGCTCCGTCTGGTTGCGCGCCACGGCCGCGGAGACTCGCGACAGCAGTTCCGAGGCGGCTTTGCGCGTGAAGGTCAGTCCCAGGATCTTTTCCGGGCTGACGCCCTGTCCGATGAGGGTGATGATGCGCCGGGTCATGGTGTAGGTTTTGCCGGAGCCGGCGCCCGCCACGACGACGACGTCCTCGTAGGAGGGGGCTTGGATGACGGCGGTCTGTTCCGGGCTGTCGGTGATTTTCGGTTTGGCCGCCATCGCGACGTCCTCGTTCGTCCGCATGTTCCCGCTCATGCCACGGTCCTTTCGAATATGGTGTTCTGTTCTCCCTGGCAGGCCGGACAGACGTCCTTGCACCGGCAGTATCCGACGTGTTCCGGGGTGGGTCGCGCGGTGATGCGGGTCGCGCGGCTGGCCGCGGCCGTGTAGAAGACACGGGCGATCATGGATAGCGACCACACCGCCATGGTCGGACGCAGGTCGAGCAGCTGTTTCCAATGCTCCTCGCCTACCTGTTCCGGCCGTCCGGCCCCGTCGAGGGCCGATATGAAGACCTTGTCGAGTGTTTTCGCGTACTTGCGGGGCACGTAGTCGCAGGCGTTGATGCTTCCGCCGGAGAACAGCGCCTGCTGGTGGTACGTTTCGTCGTAGTCGCCATACGGCGCCGGCGACGTGTGGCCCATGACGTGGAACAGCGCGCTTTGCGTGATGTCGGGCATGGCCGCGACAGCCTGCGCGCCACGTTTGCCGCCGTTTTCCGGGAAGGCGAGGCCGAGCTGGTAGCAGACGAGCTGCAGATCGCTGAAGATGTTGCGGCCGTTCGGCGTCTGGCCGGTTTTGTAGTCGATCAGACGCACCTGCTCCTTGCCGTCGGCGGTGCGCCGGTGTTCGAGCCGGTCGATGCGGCCGGACAGGCGTACGGTGAGCCGTTCGCTCATGCCGGTTTCCGGCCATCCGCCGACGAGCGTTCCCATGATGGCGATGAGTTCGCCGCGGCCGATCGGGCTGATGCCGTCGATGGCGTTGTACGCGGCGAGGATGTCGTCGAATCCGAACCGTGCGGCGAACTGTTTCTCCGCTTCGGCGCGCTCCAACGTGCCGACGGTGATGGTCTCGTTGTTTTTGACCGGGTATTCCATGTGGTTCGATCTGACGAAGTATGTGGCGATGTTGCGTAGCGCGTCGGCCGCCTTCGCGTCCTTGCCGAGCGCCTTGTACCGTTCCTCGGGGTCGGCGATCGCTGCGGGGTCGGCGCGCATGCCCTCGTATTGCCGGAGCATCCATTGGGTGACGCCTTCGATGTCGTCCTCGTCGCTCGTTCCGGTGTGGTTCGTTGGCAGGTCGAGTCCGGCTTCGGTGGCTTTCTGCGCGACCGCGTGGATGATGGAGCCGAATCCGGTGGCCGCGCTGCCCATGCGGGGACCTGCGAAGCGGTTCTCCAGCATCCAGCACACCGGGCAGGCCCACAGGCTGTCCACTGCGGACGGCGAGAGGGTGACCACATCGGATGGCCGGTTTTCCGTGGTTTTCCCTTCCGGCCGCTCCGATTGCGGGGTCGTGCCGGAAATGAACTGCCAACGGTCGGGATCGGCGGCTTTCACGCCACGCGAAGTCAATAGCGCCAAGGCTTCGGCCGCGTCCCGCGCTTGGTCCGAATCGGCCGGCGCCCACGCCAGCACACCGCGCGCGGCCGCGACCAGGCCGCGTGGGTCCGCTTCGAGTCCCGCGTAGTCGCCAGTTCCGCCGACCATCGTGTACACGCGTTTCTCCGGATCGGCGTCACGGTCGCGGTCGAACCATTCCGGCAGGTAGCCGTACAGGAAGTCGGATGGCACATGGTCGTCGTTCAGGACGGCGCTGACCCGTACACGCTCGTCGGCGCGGGTCAGCGCCACGAGGAAGCTTTTCTGTTCCGAGGCGAGCACCGCTGCGAACTGCGCGTCCTCACGGCCGGACGATGTGACGATGTCTTCGGAAAGCCCGCCATGCAGCATGACGTCGGCAAGCTCCTCGCCGCCGAACAGGGTGTTGCGTGGGGTGAGGTTGGGCCATTGGCCCTGCTGTACGGCCGGCATGAACACCAGTTTCCAATGCCGTCCGGCCGCGCCCGCCGGCGTGGTCAATGTCACGGCCTGGTCGATCGGCGCGGTGTGGGCGAGGGAATCGGCTTCGATGGTGAGCGAACGGACCTGTTCGATGAACGCGCCGATGGTGCGCGCGGCCATCATGCCTTCGGACTCGCCGCCGGACGCGTAGCTGAACAGGCGCATCGCCGCGTCGAGACGGTCATTGGCGGCACGGCCTTCCGCGTTGTTGCGCAACGCCATCCTCTGCCACACCGTGGCTTTGCCGAACGCCCGCCAGACGCAATCGAGCATGTACTGCGGTTCGCGCGACGTCAGACGCGCCTGCGACGCCATGGTGTCGTCCAGCACCTTCCACAGGTGCTGGAAGGCGACGGACTGCGGGTCCTTCCTCCCCAATACCGAGGCGATCGCGTCGAGCACGCGGGCCGTGTTCCCTTCCAGCAGCAGGATGTAGAGCGCGTCCACGCCGAAGGAAGGGCCGTCCGCGCCGCCGTCCTTCCCGTCGCCCGCGCCACCGTCCGCGATCAGACTGTCATCGGTCACGACAGGCGGTATGGCCGATCCGGCGCCTAGGGCCGATTCGCGCGTTGTACGGAAGCCGGCGACGTAATCGTTCCAATCGGAGACCAGACGTGGAAGCAACGCCTTGTCGGACGTCACGGACGCCACGGCATCGGCGTCGGAGCCGCCGTTCAGCACGGCGGCCAATGATCCGAGCGCGTTCATGGCCGACTCCACCACGGACAGGCGTGCCGGGCGTTCCCCGGCGGTGGTGATCAGCGGCGAATCCATGATCAGCCGCACGCGGGAGCGGATGTACGCTCCCGCGTCACGCAGGTCCATCGACGAGGCGGCGATGCCCCGCCGTTTCAATTCGGCCAGTTCGATCATGGCGAACAATCCCTGCACGAACGGCTCGTCCTTGAGCGGACGCGTCACGCTCGAATAGCGGACCGGCACGCCGTCGGAACGCAGTCTCTCGCCGAACGCACGCACGGTGGCGTTGTCGTGGGCGATGACGGCCATGTCGTTCCAGTCGCGGCCGTGTTCGAGATGTTCGGTTTTGATGCTCCATGCCACGTCGTTGAGCTCTTCGACCGTGGAACGGTACATCGCGGCGTCCAAGCTTCCGTCGTGTTCCTTGGGCGGCTCGGTCGGCGGCATTTTGCCAGGACGCTTCGGCAGCGCGTCATCCATTTCCTCCATGCTGGCGATAGTGAGGCTCACACGGCTCGCCACCGCGCCACGATCGGTGCCGTCGGCCGCATGATCCGGTTCGAGACGCACCAGACGCGCCCCCAATCGGGATTGGGCCGCATTGAACAGATATTCCGGGTACGATCCGCGGAACGTCTGCACCGCTTCGTCGGGATTGCCGACGAGCAGCAGGCGCACGCCACGGCCATGCAGCGCCGAAAGGAAATCGAAGCCCGCGAGCGTGGCGTCCTGGAAATCATCGACGATGACGAATTTCGGCAGGTCTTCCTCCTTAGCCTCGTCCACGGCCGCGGCCGCATCGATCATGAGCCGCGAGGCGTCGAGACGGAACTGGTCCGGATAGGCGTCCTTGACGGCCTGGTCGTATTCGCCGCGCAGCGCGAAGGCGAGCCGCCATTGCACGCGTAGCCGTTCCCGATGCGCGTCGGCCGTCCCTCCCCTGCTGGCGGCACGGGCTATCAGCTCGTCCTCGAGTTCCGGTTTCGCGCCGATCTCGTTCATGCGGGCGAGCATATCCCTGAACTGGTTCGCGAAGGCGTCGGTGGAATCATCCGCGACCATGCCGGACCAGTCGGACACCGCGAAATAGGTGCGCAGCAACTCGCAGGTGCCGCAATCGTCGCCGCGCTCCACATGCGCGGTATGCGACGCGAGCACGCGGCGGATGATCACATCCTGCTCGGCGCCGTTGAGCAGTTTCGGCAACGGCTGGCCCGCACGCGAGCGCACGGCGGTCATCATGCGGAACGCGACGGCGGGCAATGTGGTGACCGGACGAGCCTGCGGCACCGCGGACAGCTCACGAATCACGGCGTCGCCCAGCACGTCGGCCACCTGTCTGCCGGACACCGTCATCACGGCCCGTTCCCCGCCGTATCCGCGCATCGCGGCGATCAGCCTATCGAGCGCGTATCGGGTCTTGCCGCTACGGGGTGCCCCCACAACCAATGTCGCGTCATCAAGGTCGTCCAAATCCATCATGGCTCCCATCCTAGCCTGCCGGCGTCTCGCCGAAGCCGTACGGCATCGCGGCCGGGATCGCGCCGTGCGCCGTCATCCCCTTTATAGGGTCAGTGGGTACGACCATATATCATTGGTGGAAGAGTGTCGAAGGACCGATCCGTTTTTGACACGTGCCGTCAAAGACGAATGGAATCCACAGAAGGAAGAAGCATGGAAGCCTCGAGGAGCATTCCCCCTCAAATCCCCGGTTACACGCTCGTCAAGCGATTGGGATCCGGCTCCGAAGCCGACGTGTACCTGTACCAGCAGCTTTCGCCGTCCCGCCAGGTGGCCATCAAAATCAGCAAGGGCCGGCTCGACTCGCAGTCCGCCACACGCTTCCGTTCCGAAGCGGATCTCATGGGGCAGATCTCCTCGCATCCCAACATTCTCACCGTCTATGCGAACGGCGTGACCGCCGCTGGTAGCGGCTACACCGTGTTCGAATACGCGCCGGGCGGCAATTACAAATCGTTCCTCGAACACAACAGGCTCACCGTGGACCAGATGCTCGACCTTGGCATCAGACTGTCCAGCGCGCTGTTCACCGCGCACCGCCGGGGCATCATCCACCGCGACATCAAGCCCAGCAACATTCTCATCAGCGCGCAGGGCATGCCGTTGCTTTCCGATTTCGGCATCGCGGTGTCCATCTACGGGCGTCCCGGCATCGGCTTCACCATCGCATGGGCCGCGCCGGAGGTGCTCGCGCAAGGCGGCGGAGGCAAGGAGCCGTCCGACATCTATTCGCTGGGCGCCACGCTGTTCGCCACGTTGACGGGCCGGTCGCCCTACGAATATTTCTATGCCGACCTGCTTGGAGATTCCAAGGGCAAGGAGCGCGCGGAACGGCTCAAAACCATCATTCTCAACGATCCTCTGCCGAAGTTCAACCGGCCGGACATCCCGCCGCAGGTGGAGAGGACGCTCCGCAAGACCTTGGACAAGACGCCTGAGAACCGCTTCTATTCCGCGTTGGAATTCGCACGGACCTTGCAGAACGTGCAATACGAGCTGTACGGCCACATGACGCAGACCACCATCGAAGGCGTTCCGGCTTATCCGCAGAACCCGCGTCGCCGGCGTGATTCCGGCAACGCCGTACCGCGGCCGACGCGCCCGTCATGGGTGAAGCCCGTCGCGATAGGCCTGTCCGTGGCGGCGGCGCTCGTCGCGCTGGTTCTGGCGTTCGCCTTCGTGGTCGCGCCGAACATGGACACGGCTTCCGACAGCGGCACCACGCAGATGTGGGACCGGGGCGTCGGAGACGCTGCCGGAAGCGATTCCGATTCCGCCATCACCGAGGGCGGTGTGCCCGATGTGCGGGATCTTACGGGAACCTACGTCTCCGACGAAGGCAGGGTGAGTTTCACGTGGACCAATCCCTCCCCGGAAAAAGGCGATTCGTACGTGTGGACGCCGGTCGGCGATTCGGACGGCGACACGGATACGCAGGGCTCCGTCACGGAGTCGACGCATATCGAGGTCGCTCCTTCCGACGGGGCGCAGACCTGCATCCAGGTCAGTCTGATGCGGGCGAACCGGCAGATGTCCGAGAATCCCGCGATCTTCTGCGTGGTCAACCAGTGAATCGCATGAAGACCGGACGGCCGAGCGGAACGTAAGCATAGCCGAGGAAGAGCCAGCATATGAGCAAGCATGGGAACGTCGGGAGCCAGTCGGCGCGGTCGTACGAACGGCGGCTGCGATTCGGATCGATGCTGCGCAGGCTACGCCCGTCCGGCGGACGGACGTGGATCACGCCGGTCGTCATGTTGCTTCTGCTGCTCGGCATCGTCGCAGGAGCCGTCATCGTCAGCTCGGTGACGCAACGGCATGTGCGGCTCGATGACGGCACCGTGTGGGTCACTTCGTTCAAGGACCGCAAGGCCGCCCGGTTCAACGTGAAAAACAAGGAGGTCGACGCCGGCGTCTCCTCCGCCGCCGCGCGGTTCGACGTGGCCCAGCATGACGGCGACACCGTGATCTCCGAAGACACGAAGGCCAGCAACATCGAAGCCTCCACCGTCAGCGAGAGCGGCGCCACCACCATCAAATTCGATATCGAAACCGTCATCGGCGGCGGCACCGCGGCATTCATCAACACCAAGACCGGCAACGTCTGGGTGGGATCGGCCGGCGAGGTGAAGTCGACGGATCCCACCACCGACGCGCCGAAGATGAAGCTGGGTTCGGGCGGCAGAATCGCGGTGACGCACGACGGCGTCGTGTACGGCTACCGTCCTTCCGACGGCGCGGTGCTCAGCGTCGACGGGCCGCAGGGCACGCTCGGCAAGGAAAGCACGATCGCAGGCGCGGACAACGCCGAATCGTTCACCGTGGTCGATGGAATTCCGGTCGTGGCCGACAAAGGCGGGATCTTCTGGCCGGAAGGCAGCGTGGACATCGGCTTGCAGGGCAGGACAACATTGCAGGCGCCCTCCACGGATGGCAGGCAGACCGGCTGGGTGGCCGCTTCGACGCCGCACGGCATCGCCATGGTCGACTTGCGCGGCAGAAAGGCCACTACGCTGCGTAATTCCGGCAAGGGAGAGGCCGCGCAGCCGGTGTCCACCAATGGCTGCGTGTTCGCGGCATGGGCACAGAACGCCAGCAACTACGTCAAGGTGTGCTCCGCGGGCGGCGGTGGCGCGCGATTCGAATCCCTCGAAGACGTCAATGCCACATCGCAGCTCGTGTTCCGCGCCAACCATCGTCTGGTGGTGCTCAACGACGTGGTCAACGGCAATGTGTGGGATCCCCGGGAATCCACCAAAGTCATCAAAATCCAATGGAACAGGATAGAGACCAGTCAGTCGGAGCAGCAGGAGCGGAACAACGACAGCGCCGACAACCGGCGAGACTTCAGCAAAAGCTGCTCCTCGCAATCGGGACAGATCAAGGCCGAGGACGATTCGCTCGGCGCGCGCGTGGGATCGGAGCAGATCCTCGACGTGCTGCGCAACGACGAGCAGACCGACTGCTCCGTGCTGCGCATCACCTCGGTGAGCGCACCGGACGGCGCCGACATCACCGTCTCCCCCGTGTACGGCGGCAGGTATCTGCAGCTCGACGCCTCGGCGGCCACCGCCGGCAACGTCTCCTTCAGCTATGAGATCTCCGACGGCCGTGGACAGACGTCCAGCGCCACCGTGTCCCTTACGCTGGCCGACGACGATGACAGGGCGCCGGCGCAGACCGACGCCCCTCCGGAAATCGATGTGGAGCAGGGAGCCACGTACACCACCAACGCCTTGGGCGGCTTCTCCGACCCCGATGGCGATCCGTTGACCCTGGTTTCGGCGACGCCGCAGAACACCGACCAGGTGGCCGTATCCACGCGAGCGGACGGACAGCTGGTGTTCAACGCCGGCTCCATGTCCTCCGGCAGGGCGGCCATCGAAGTCCTGGTATCCGACGGCCGGCAGACCTGCACCGGCATGCTTTATTTCTCGGTGAAGCCGGCGAACACGATGGCCGCCGTGATCGACCCGGTCGTCAAACAGACCACGCCCGACACCCGCACCACCATCGATCTCAAGCCGTACGTGCATGGCACCTCCGTCGAACCAGCCCAACTGACTTCGGTGGAGAATCCTTCCGGCGCATCCACCACCATGAACGCCACCGACATGTCGATCATGTTCAGCGCGTCGGATCCCGGCACCTACTATGTGCCCTACACCATCACGCAGGGTTCCATTCCGGCGACCGGCCTGGCGCGCGTGGAGGTGCAGGCGGTGGCCGGCGACGCGGCCAAGCCGGTCGCGGCGAACGATGTGGCGCTGCTCGGCGCGGACAACACCGCGATCGTGGAGCCGCTGGCCAATGACGTCGATCCGATGGGAGGCGTGCTGTCGGTCACCAGCGTCACCGCGGATGCGCAAAGCGGCATCAAAACCGGCATCGTAAGCAACAAGCGCGTCTACATCACGGCCCGGCAGGTGCCGACCAAGCCGGTGCAAATCAGGTACACCGTGACCAACGCGGCCGGATCGTCGACCGGCGTCATCGTATTGCAGCCACCGGCGCTGGTCACGTCGAACTCGGCACCGAAAGCGGAGAACATCACCGCTTCGGTGCGCACCGGCGGTATCGTCTCCGTGGATGTCCTCGACCATGTCACCTACTCCGACGGCACAACGGTAAGCCTGCGGAACGATCTGCAGTACGACGGGAACACGTTCAGGGGACTGGTGTTCGTATCCGGCGACACGGTGCGCTACCAGGCCACCGACCAGACCGGCTCCTTCCCTGTCACCTACACGGTGACAGACAATCTCGGCAATGCGGCCTCCGCTACCATCACCATCAACGTGCATCGCAAGGACGCCTCGAACAAGGCCGCGCCGACCCCCTCCGACATCGAGGCTCAGGTCGCCGCCGGACAGAAGGTGCAGATTCCGATCCCCCTCACCGGCATCGACCCGGATGGCGATGACGTGCAGCTGCTCGGCCTGGGCAACAAGACGCCGAAACTTGGACGCATCACCGAAGTGGGCGCCACCTATCTCATCTACGAGGCGTACGGCGATTCCTCCGGTACCGACGTCTTCTCCTACGCGGTGGAGGATTGGACGGGACAGCGCGCCACCGCGCAGATCCGCGTGGGCGTGTTCGAATCCGGCAATGATTCCGGCGTGTACGCGCGCGACGACGAGATCACGCTGCGTCCGGGCATCGCGGCCACCGTACCGGTGTCGCAGAACGACATATCCGGCGACAACACGGATCTGACGGTGTCCAAGGACGTGCAATCGCAAGGCATCGACGGCGTCGAGGTCATCGACGACATGCTGTCGTTCACCACGCCGGGGCGGGACGGCACGTACTACGTGGTCTACTCCGTCAAGGACAAGGCCGGACTGTCCGATTCGGCCACATTGACGGTGAACGTCGACGCCAACGCGCCCATCGACCCGCCGACCGCCTACGATTACCGCATCCCCGCGTCCGCCACCATCGACAGGAAGTCGGTGGACGTGGACGTCTCGCAATGGATAGCCAACCCTTCCGGTACCGCCGACGAGCTTGAGGTGGACGTCGACCCGTCCGCTACCGACCATGCGCGCGTCAAGGGTGGAAAAGGCTCCGCCACCATCACCGTGGATCTGACGGACGAGGCGCGGGCCGTGCCGTACACCGTCACCAATACGACATACGGCATCACCTCCACCGCGTTCATCCAAGTGCCCGCGTATGGCGTGTTTCCGCCGACCCTGCGTCCGAAGGCTCCCGCGTTGAAGGTGAACGCGCGCGAATCCATCACCATCGACATCGCCGACTACGTGCGGGTGGGCGTGGGCAAGACCGCATACGTGGACGGCGCCGATTCCGTGAGCGCCACGAAGGCGGCGGATGGCGACCTGTACGTCAACGACCGGACGCTGAGGTTCACCGCGCCGAAGGATTACGCGGGTCCCGCCTCCATCACCTTCACCGCGGCGGATGGCAAACGCGGCAAGGACGACAAGGTGAAAATCGTCAATTCGGCGGTGCTCACGCTCCCCATCACCGTGATCGGACGCGAGGTCCCGCCGCCGACGTTCTCCTCCTCCACCGTCGACGTGGCGGCCGGCGAGAAGGCCACCACCATCGATCTGACGGCGCTGACCCATACTCCGACCGGACTGTACGAGGATGAGAGGCAGTACGCATACTCCGGCGGCGTGGATTCCGACAGCGTGGACGCCAAGGTGAGTTCCACGGGCAAGCTGACCGTGTCCGCCGAGAAGACGGCCACGCCCGGAACCATGCTGAGCGTGCCCATCGCCATCAAATATTCGAAGGGAACCGTGAACGCCGGCGTGACCGTGAGTGTCACCGCTTCCAACAGGCCGCTGGCCCGGATCGACGAGAAGACCGTGAAGATCAAGGCAGGTTCCGGTGACGAGGTGGATCCGCTGTCCGGCGCGTACAACCCGTTCCCCGAAACCCCGCTGACCGTGACCGGATGCGCGTCCGACGGCGCCTCAAAGCTGACGGTGGACTGCCGGTCCGACGGCAGGATATTCATCAAGGCGGCCTCCGACATCGGCGCGAGCACCAACAAGGTGGTCGTCACCGTGCGCGACGCCACCAAGACGAAGGAACGTGAAGCGACCGGCACCATCAGCGTCTCGGTGATGGACAGGCCGGATGCGCCCCTGCTGTCCCCGGTGTCCGGAAGCCCGCAGGATGGCGCGGTGAATCTGAGCTGGACCGCCGGCTCGGCGAACGGCAGTCCGATCAGCGAATACCGGGTGGCGTGGAGCGGCGACGGCTCCGGGGAGAAATCCTGCGGGCAGAAGACCTCCTGCCTCATCGACGGGTTGAGGAACGGCAAGACCTATTCGTTCAAGGTGAAGGCCAGGAACGAGGTCGGATGGTCCAAGGAATCCAATGCCGTGGACGGGACTCCGGACAAGGTTCCCACCGCGCCGACCAATGTGAAGGCCGAAGCGAACGGCAACAAGCTGACCGTGACGTGGAAGGCGCCGACCGGCGATTTCTCCGAAGTCGACGGCTACGAAGTGACCTTGACCGGCAGGAACGCCCCTGCGAAGCAGCTGACGGACGCCACCCGGATCGATTTCGTTTTCGAGGACGACGCGATCACGGATGGCGATTCATACACGGCGACGGTGAGAGCGCGCAACAAAGTGAACTGGAGCCAGCCATCCGAAATCTCCGCCCCGGTCAGACCATGGGGCAAGCCCGACGTTCCGACGGTCTCGGCGCGGCAGCAGGGAACGGACATCATAGTGACCGGAAAACTCGCGGACGCGCGCAATTCCGGATATGGCGCCATCACCTTGGGATTCGCGGGAAAAACCAAGGAATTCCCATATGGGAAGAACGACACCTATACGTACAGCTTCGCCATAGAGGACGGCTGGTACTACCGCGAATACAAGCCGACCATCGCCGTCCGGACTGACAGGTCCGGAGACCTGTCCGCGGAAGGGGCCTCGTTGAGGCCCAGCGTGAAACCCGGCACTCCGACCGACGCCACGCTGGGCCTTGACAGGAACCAGACCGGCTGCGAGGCTTCCTGGAAGGGCACCGGAAAATACAGCGGTTTCCTCGTCCAGGTGAACGGCGGCACCGAACAGGACGTTGGCAGGGACAATCGCCTCTCGTACGGCATCAGCCCCTGGCAAAGCTGCGGAAAGATCCAAGTCCGCCAATATTTCCAAGACCACGATCACGTCGGGGAGCCCGCGACCGGGTCGGATGGCGCCATAGGCAACAAAAAGGCGGCCGAGATCACGTCCATGCCGAATCTCTGGTGGGACGACAACGAGAGGAACACCCTGCACTACAACGGGCTCGCGGTCAACGCGTACGGGCAGCCTTACAAGGCGACGCTCACCATCACGCCCAAAGACGGAAAGGGACGTTCCTACGAGATTGGCTCCCGGCCGAACGTCATCCATGTCGACGACAAACTGGATGTCGCCGATTCCTATTCATGGAAGATCAGCATCACATCCACGGCAGGGGAACCGAAACTGAATTCCGATTCCGACGAGCGGCAAGGCATCAACGGAACCAGAAAAACCGTCCCTTCGGCATCGACGGGTACAGCCGGCGCCGAAACACAATCCCTGAGCACGCAGGCGGCATGGCACGGTTCCGAACCCGTATGGGCCAAGGGACTCGCATACTACGCGGAACGGTGAATCCGGCAACCGCGACAAACAGCAGCACAACAGCCAGCAAACGCAACAGCCAACCATCCATATACGAAAGCACAACGGCAAGGAGCAGCCCCATGAGCGACGAATTCGACGACACTACCCAACTGGGTTCCATCGGACACGATCCGCGGGTTCCCTCCCAACCCTCCATGCCGGCTCGGCAACCGCAACGACGAACGACGTTCCCCGCACCCGGCCTGCCGCACACCCCGCAGAATGACGAAGACCCGGAAAACACCGTGCTGAGCACACGCAACGCCCAAAACCCGGTCACCGCAAGGCCCGTGGCGCCATCCGCGAACAATGCCCGCCAGCAGTTCACGCCTGCCGTGCCGCACCGGCAGGCCATGCGGCGGTCCCCCATCTCCCTGATCCTCCCTGTCGACCGGACGGTTCCGACAGTTCCGACGCAACCGACGGTTCCAGCCGCTCCAAGCCAGCAGCCACCACGCCAGGCCGAAAACCCGACGCTCAGGAAACAACAGCCTTCCATCGGCACGGCCATGATGCCCACGCCAAGCGGAGACATCGCCGAATTCCACGAAAAGTTCTCCAGACTCGTCGACAACGTCTCCCAAGTCGTGGTCGGCAAAGAGGAGCCGATCCGCCAATGCGCCACCGCCATGGTGGTCGGAGGCCACATCCTGCTCGAAGACAAACCGGGAACCGGCAAAACCCAGCTGGCCCGAGGCTTCGCCAACTCCATCGCCATATCCTTCAAACGCATCCAGTTCACCCCGGACCTGCTCCCGTCCGACGTGGTCGGCGTCACCTTCTACGACCAGAAGACAGGCGAATTCGAATACCGCGAAGGACCGATCTTCGCGTCCATCGTGCTCGCCGACGAAATCAACCGCGCCTCGCCGAAGACCCAGTCCGCGCTGCTCGAAGTCATGGAGGAGCAGAAAGTCACCGTCGACGGCGTCACCCATGATGTGCCCCAGCCGTTCATGGTCATCGCCACCCAGAACCCGATCGAACAACTCGGCACCTACAAGCTTCCGGAAGCGCAGATGGACCGTTTCCTCATCAAAACCACCATCGGCCATCCAAGCCATGACGTGAGCGTCGATATCCTGAGACAGGTCAACGTCACCGACCGCGCCTCCACCATATCCCCGGTGCTCAGCGGCGACGACGTGCTGCGCATGCGCGAAATCAGCAAAAACGTGCATCTTGACGACGCCATCCTCGAATACATCGTGCGATTGGTGGAAAGCACCCGGCACAACGAACGCATCCAAGTCGGATCCTCCATGCGAGGCGCGCTCGCGCTGACCCGCTGCGCACGCGTATGGGCAGCCTCCGACAACCGCGGCTACGTGGTGCCGGATGATGTCAAGGACCTCGCCGTGCCCGTCCTCGCACACCGCATCACCCTCACCGCCGAAGCCACCTTCGCGGGAACGACGCCCGAGCGGATGATCGGACAGATCCTCGAGGACGTCCCCGCCCCGACGCTGGGCGCCAACGCCTGAAATCCAGCCATCCCACAACCGAACCCGGCCATACGGCCGAACCCGGCATACGCTCCGGCACAACCCGAAAGGTCCAGGAATGCGGCAATCGCAGACAATGCAGCGCAGACGAGCCCTCAAACGGTCGCTGCGCCGCATCAGGCATCGCATCAAACGGCTGGCCACCTCATACGTCTCCCCGCTCGGATGGGCCGTGACGGCGCTCGCCATCGCCGCGCTCGCAGCGTTCGGCCTTCTCGGATGGCATGAGCTGCTGGCCATGACCGTAGTGCTCACCACCATGCTGGCCTCCGCGGTCATCCTCTCGCTCGGCAACACGTCGTTCAAGGCGACCATCGACGTGTCCGAAAAACGGGTCACCGTATCGGACACCGTGCAGGTTGAAGTCCACGTGGACAATCCGGGAAGCGTCCCCACAGCCTCGGCCCGCGGAGACCTGCCCATCGGAGACGACCACGAACGGTTCACCATCCCGACGCTCGCCGCCGGACAATCACGTCAGACGAACGTGGAATTCACCGCCATCCGCCGAGCGATACTGCCCATCGGCCCCCTGTCGATCCGCAAAGGCGACCCGTTCGGCCTAGTCCGCCACGAAAAGAAACTCGTCGACCAGATCAACGTGTTCATCCATCCGCAGACCATCATGCTCAACACCCTGAACGCCGGCATCCCACGCGACCTGGAAGGCCAGCCGAGCGGCGAAATCGTGGACGACGACCTCGACTTCTACGGACTACGCGAATACGAGCCCGGCGACGACGTACGCAACGTGCACTGGCTCAGCACCGCGAAAACCGGCTCGCTGATGATCCGCCAATACGAAGCCACACGCCGCACCGACACCGCCCTGACCATCAGCGTCAATCCGGACGATTACATGGACGCCCGGGAATTCGAACTGGCCGTATCCATCCACGCCTCCATCGGCGTGCGATGCCTGCAACAGCACCGTCCCGTAAGCACGCAGGCCGGAACCGAACATGCCAGACCGCGCAACACCACGGAATTCCTCGACGGATGCAGCGCCATCGAACCGGATCCGGACGACAATCCCAACCTCGCACAGGAAACGCTCGCGAACGCCCCGGACTCGACCTCCTACTTCTTCACCGTCGGCAGGAACAAGGACATCGACTCCATCAAACGCATGGCGCCCGCGCTCCCCCGTTCCGCGGCCTGCGTGGTGCTGCAGGCCGCGACCGGCCAGTCCCGCGCCATCAAACGCTATCCCGACTTCACCTTGGCGACCGTGGGGGATCTCAACGACCTCCCCTTGATCATGGGGGTGTTGGCATGAGCGCCGCCAAACCGATGGAATCCGCCAAACCGACAAAATCCGCCAAACCGACGGATCCCGCATACGCCACAAGCCCCACCGGCACCGGAACCACCACCGGATCGTGGGCCGATTCCACACACTCGGTCATCTGGATGTCCCGCAACGGCAAATCGCGCACATCGCCGAATCCCAACCATCCCCGCACGGCACAATACGCAGGCCTGCTCGTATCCTCACTCCTCACGCTCGCCTCGGCCAGCAACCTCATCGACGTGTACGGATCAGCCCAAGCGTGGGCGGGCGCGGCAATCCCCGTCACCATCATCGGCTCGCTCATCGCGCTCGCCGGGCTCGTTCCCGCGTTGCGCCTGTGGTGGCAGATGCTGTTCACGGCCCTGGCCCAGTTGGTGGTCGGCCCCGTCATCTTCCTGAACGACACCACCATCGCCCATGTCGTTCCGACGTTGCACACGCTGACCCGAGGCTGGTTGCGGATGCTCGGCTCATTCAAGTATCTGCTGGCCATCGATCCGCCTACCGGCACGGGCGACGGCTCACTGCTTGCCGTATGGACGATCTGCCTGTGGGCCGCGCTGCTCACCGGCGTTTTCGCGGTGTCGGAGGATGGACGATTCACCATGATCGCCGTCATTCCAGTCGTCGCGGATCTTGCGGTCTGCGCGTTGCTGGGCTCCTCGACCGGCTTCCATCGCATCGCGGTCGGCACGTTCACCGCGATCGCGTTGGTCATCTGGATCAGCGCGCGTTGGAAACTGCTGGAATTGGGCCGTTGGGCCAGCTCCGGCATCATTGTGCTGCTGTCGGCCGCGCTGGCGGTAGGTGGATGTCTGGTGGTCGGACAGGACCGCACCATCCTGCGCGACCGGTATGAGCCGCCGTTGAGCCCATACGATTACACCAGCCCGTTGAGCGGCATGCGCTCGTACATCAAGAACCACAAGGACGACGTGCTGCTGACCGTACGGAATCTGCCGGCCGGCTCGTCGGTGCGTCTGGCGGTCATGGACCGGTTCGACGGCAACGTGTGGAATCTGTCCGATTCCACCATGGCCTCGGATTCCTCCAATTACCGTCGTGTCGGCGATTCGATCGGGAACACGGCCAAGGGCAGGCGCTTCACCGCGAAATTCACCGTGGCCGATGGTTTGAGCGATTATTGGCTGCCGCTGTCCGGCGCGGCTTCCAGCGTGGGATTCGCCGAATCGTCGGACGCTGATTCGTTCTATTACAACACCGACACCATGTCGGCCATCTATCCTTCACGCACGTACGAAGGCATGACCTACACGGAGACCGGCATCATACCGGACGTGCCGACGGACAAGGAGATCGCCAAAGCGGACGCCTCCTCCATCAGCCAGCCCAAGGCCGATGACGTGCCCGACTGCGTGGACAAGCTCGCCACCGCGACTGCGGGAGGCCGGTCCAAGGGCGGGGCGGCGGCGCAGGCCCTCGCCGACAAGCTCAAGGAGGCCGGCTGGTTCTCGCACGGGTTGGCAGGCGATTACCCGTCCAACGCAGGCCATGGCAATTACCGCATCAACCAGCTGCTCGCCGGCAGCGCCATGGTTGGGGACAGCGAGCAGTATGCGTCCGCGATGGCGCTCATGGCCCGCAGTCTCGGCCTGCCGAGCCGCGTGGTGCTCGGCTTCCTACCGAAGAATGATGAGGGTGAGATCAGCGGCGACCGCACCGAGAAGCACGGCAAATCCACCGTCACGAAATTCACCGGCAACGACATGACGGCTTGGGTCGAGGTCAAACTGGACGGCTACGGCTGGGTGGCGTTCTATCCGACTCCGAAGGAGACGAAGATCCCCGACGAAAACCAGAATCTGACTCCGCCGAATCCACGGACCCTGGTGCGCCAGCCTCCGGTACCGCTCACCGACCCGCTGCGAGACGACAACCAGGCCAAGGGCAGATCGTCGATCGGCGGAAGCATGGCCGACGAGACGTCGACGAACCTGTTCTGGCAGCGTTTCGGCAGAATCGCAAGAAAAGTCGCCATCTACGGCAGTCCCATATGGACCGTGCTCATCGTATGCGGCCTACTGCTGTCCATCAAGGCGGTCGCCTTGGCGAGGGCGTGCAGACACGGCAGCGCGCCGCAGCGCATCGTAGCGGGATGGCAGGCCATCGCAGCCCTCGCCCGGCAAAGCGGTCTTGACGTCCATGGCACGCGGAATGAGCAGGCGGCATCCATCGCCAAGCAGATGGGCATCGATGCCGGAACACTGCTCGCCTTGGGCAAGCAGGCCGATTACGCGGCGTTCTCCGGGGACAAGGTCGGGCAAGGCCAGGTGGAACGGTATTGGCATGACGTCATCGAAGAGCGGAGATTCATGCTCGATTCGCTGCCGCCGCTCCGCAGGTGGCGTGCGATGCTTTCCCTTGCGGACATGTTCCACTTCCGTCGGATTGGAAGGAAAGGACGGCACTTATGAGCATCGAACGCATTGAGGCCAGCTTGAACAGCGATATCGGATTGCGCAGGAAGGACAATCAGGACAGCGCTTTCATCGGGCACGGCGTGTATGTGGTATGCGACGGCATGGGTGGCGGCAAGGACGGCAAGCGTGCGAGCTCCACCGTCGCCGAACGATTCGCGCGGCTTGCCGACCGGCCGACGCGCGATCTCGACATGCTCGACGACACGTTGCTTCTCGCCCAACAGGACGTGCTGCGGCTGGGCGAGGAGCTCGGAGGCGTGGCCGGCACCACCATCAGCGGCGTGCTGCTGCCGACACGCGTCGAGGACGGAGCTGGCTCCTCTGACGAGCGTTGCTACATCGTCAACGTGGGCGATTCGCGCACCTACCATATGCGTGCCGACGCGGCCGGTGCCTGGATGGCGGATTCGCTGACCTGCATCACGCGCGACCATTCGGAACGGCAAAGCGCCATCGATTCGGGCGAGATGACGCCCGATGAAGCGAGCCGCCGCATTCCGCGCAACATCATCACGCAATGCGTCGGCGCTCCCGCAGGCATCCAACCGGATTGGTACGCCGCATGCGCCGATGGCCGGTTCATCATCTGCTCCGACGGACTGCACGCGCAGATCTGCCGCGAACGGCTTGCCGGTATCGCAGCCGCGTACGCCGATCCGCAGATGGCCGCTGACATGCTGGTACACGCCGCGTTGGATGCCGGCGGCTACGACAACATCACCGTCATCGTGGTGGACATCCATGCCGACGTCCCCTCCGGAAGCGAGTGGACCGTCGGCAAGATCGGCGATGACGAGGACATTTACGACATGTTGGATGGAACGCTGCGGACGTTGCGGATCGTCCAATA
>ERZ808240.1286-NODE-1286-length-31552-cov-8.698638_pt1 | contig 31552 bp, 30 predicted proteins | sample MGYA00521084_ERZ808240 | MGnify/ENA primary metagenome ERZ808240 (study PRJEB31516, sample SAMN03275571) | gut metagenome | biome: mammalia-associated habitat; material: feces | host: Papio cynocephalus | place: Kenya | collected 2012-08-06 ... | reverse complement strand
TTTAACAAAACCACAGATAAAAGGGAGTAATACCATGAACACCACAGAGTTTATCGAGAAAATCGGGGCATATGTGCAGAAATATGCCCCGGCATATGGCATCTGCGTACATAGCCCTATCATAGCGCAGGCGGTGCTGGAATCTGCCAGAGGGACATCGGAGCTGGCAGTTAAGGCAAACAATTACTTTGGATTGAAGTATAAGCCGGGCAGATGCCCCACGGCAACCGGCAGTTACACCAAAGTAGGCAGCGAACAAAAGGCAGATGGAACATACACATCAGCCTCAATGCAGTGGTTTGCATTCCCGGATATGGAAGCATGCGTGAGAGGGTATTTTGATTTTATCAATACTCCAAGATATGCAAACTTGAAAGGGGTCACAACTCCGAGAGAATACCTGCAGAACATCAGAGCGGATGGATACGCCACATCCTTAAAGTATGTGGACAATCTGATGGCAGTGATACGGGAGTATAATTTAACACGATTTGATGAAGGAAAGAAGGTAGAAGGCATGAGTAACAGTACACTGGCAACGTATACCAGAATAAGCCCCAATAAAACAAGCCCCAGAAACCACAAGATTGATACCATTACCATTCACTGTATGGCTGGGAATTTGACAGTGGAGAGATGCGGAGAGGGATTTGCCAAGAGGACACGTATGGCATCATCCAACTATGGAATTGGCAGTGATGGACGGATTGGACTATACGTGGAAGAAAAGGACCGTAGCTGGTGCAGCAGTAACAAGGCAAATGACATGAGAGCCGTAACCATTGAGGTAGCCAATGACGGCGGAGCAGCAACCGGATGGCATGTATCGGATGCAGCTATGACATCACTGATTGCCCTGGTAACGGATATCTGCCAGCGAAACGGCATCAAGCAGTTGTTATGGAAGGGAGATAAAAGCCTGATTGGACAGGTGGACAAGCAGAACATGACTGTCCATAGATGGTTTAAGAACAAAGCCTGTCCGGGGGATTATCTGTATGGTAAACATGCCTATATCGCTGCAGAAGTTAATAAGCGTCTGGGCGTGACGGAAACGCAGCCTGCAGAGCAGCCGGCATCCAGCAACTACAAAGTTCGCATTACCGCAAGCACATTAAATGTACGTGCCGGAGCTGGTACATCCTACAAGGTCACCACTACGGTTAAGAAGGGTGGCATTTATACCATCACGGCAGAACAGAACGGATGGGGAAAATTAAAATCCGGCGCAGGGTGGATTTCATTGAAGTACACAGAAAGGGTATAACGGAGAAATCCGGCAGGTGTGGACAAACACCGGCCGGATTTTTGATAAATTTTTGTGCTAATAATATTAAGGTAGAAGTTCGTTTAATTTTAACATTTCTATCAACCATGTGCCAATTCTTCCGTGCCGATGTCCGTAAGCAGACCGGCAACTTCTTTATAGGGCATGGCGTAGCGTTGGGAGAGATAGCGCATGCTGGCACCCATTTCCCCGTCGGGACCGCCGTACTGGGACATGATGACGGTGGCAAGCTTGGCATTGGGTTCCTTGATATTTACCGGGAACTGCAGTCTTTTTTCATAATTCCACATTATTTTATACCTCCTTTGCAGGGCAGACATTCAGGGGCGGGACCTTCTTTTTCATAGCTGCTTTTCCAGGGAAGTGGAGCAAGTCCCCAGCTCCATTCCGTCATGTCGGAGGAAAAACTGGTCTGCAGCGGATAATATTTCTCCGAGAACTGTCTTGTTAAGTCCATACGGATTTTATTGTAATGGTTAAAATAGGCAATGGCCTGTTTATCGAAAGGATGTGTATCCAGATATTCCGTAAAATCCACGAGGGTAAAATCAAGGATGCTGATATCCTTTAACATTTGTTCCATTTCGGACTGCTGGTTGTTCATGAAGTCATCCTCCTTCCCGTGAAGGGCTTGTTTAATTCCGGAAAAATGGTCCCTTTCTGAAAGGCATCTTCCAGATTTTCATAAATGGAAGTAAACTGCTGCCAGGGAACATATGCCATGGCAATGGGGTAGCGGTCTAAATATTCACCATAGTTTTTATTCTGCATGGAAAAACCTCAAAATCATTTTCTATACTATATGAAAAAAAGGCCGGTAAGTTACCAATTGCTATTTGACAGATTATACAGTAAAGAGTATAATTTAGCGAAATTATGCGTTGGGAGAGAGAAGTATGACACTTGCGGATGCAAAGAAAAATGAAGATTACCTGATCAAGGGGCTATTTGTGGAAGAAGCGGTAACAAGAAGACTGCAGGCCCTTGGGTTAAATGACGGTGTAAAAATCAGTATACTTAACAGGAAGAGAAAAGGTTCCCTGATTATCAGGGTGAGAGGAACAAGACTGGCACTTGGAAGACATCTTTCTTCCAATATAGAGGTAGAGGAGGTCTCAGGTCATGAAGCGTGAGATTAAAGTTGCCTGTGTAGGAAACCCCAACTGTGGGAAAACAACCTTGTTTAATGCTTTGACTGGCTCTAAATTAAAGGTCGCAAACTGGCCGGGTGTTACTGTGGAAAAGGTAGAGGGCCATACGACTTATGAAGATACGGAAATTGATTTGATAGACACCCCCGGAATTTATTCCCTGACCTGTTATACGATTGAGGAAAAGGTAACCAGAAAATGCGTTATGGATGATGATATAGATGTTATTATAAACGTGGTGGATGCTTCTTCCTTAGAGAGAAATCTGTATCTGACGTTACAGCTTTTAGAGCTTGGAAAGCCGGTGGTGCTGGCTCTTAACATGATGGATATTGTGCAGGAAAGAGGAATGGAACTGGACTTACACAGACTGCCGGAAATGCTGGGAGATATTCCCACGGTGCCGGTTTCCGCTGCCAAACGGACCGGACTGGACATTCTTCTGCATGCCGTGATTCATCATTATGAAGAGCAGAAAAATGCAGAATACATTTTACAGTACCCGGAAGAAATAGAGAACAAGATTGCCAAATTAGAGGTTATGATGGAGGCTCATTATCCTACACATTCCTCCAGAAGATGGCATGCCATTAAGCTTTTGGAAAATGACGAAGAGGTCATGAAAGAACATCCGATCAATATAGAGGACGTTGTGGACAGAAGTTATGAAAAGGAAATTATCAACTGCAAATACCAGTACATAGAGTCCATTGTAAAGGAAGTTCTTTTTTATAAAAATAAAAAAGCCGCAGCAACGGACAAAATAGATAAACTGCTGACGAATGAGTGGCTGGGACTGCCCATGTTCCTCTGTATTATGGGCATTGTCTTTTTTATGACCTTTACGGTAGGAGACCTGTTAAAGGGCGTCTTTGAGCAGGGATTGGGACTGATTTCGACCGCTGTGCGGGCAGGACTTCTTAAAGTTCATACGGCAGATTGGCTGGTTTCCCTGATTGTGGACGGAATTATTAACGGTGTGGGCGGTATCCTGACCTTTTTGCCAAATATATTCATCTTATTTCTGGCGCTGGCTATTTTGGAAGACAGCGGTTATATGTCCCGTGTGGCATACGTGATGGATTCCATTATGGGGAAAGTAGGTCTATCCGGAAAGGCCTTTCTTCCCATGATTTTAGGCTTTGGCTGCACCGTTCCAGCCATTATGGCAACGAGAGCCCTGGAAACGGAACACGACAGAAGAAAAACCATGATTATCACCCCTTTTATGTCCTGCTCCGCAAGATTGCCCATTTACGTTATTTTTTCGGAAATGTTTTTTCCGAAATACGCCGGACTGGTAGCGTTCTCTTTCTATGTAGTCGGCATTTTTGTGGCAATTGTCACAGCTTTAATCATTAATAAGCTGGAAAAGGGCCATGAAAACGATTCTCTTCTGATAGAGCTTCCGGAATATAAAAGACCCAATGCCCGTACGGTGAGAATTTATGTCTGGAATAAGGTGAAAGATTATCTGACCAAAGCGGGAACCACTATTTTTATCGCATCCATTATCATATGGTTTATCTTAAATTTTGGAACAAAGGGAATGGTGAAAAATCCGGCGGACAGCTTTGGCGCCATAATCGGAAAATGGCTGGTACCGGTTCTTGCTCCGGCGGGACTTGGCATGTGGCAGATCGCAGTAGCACTGATTTCCGGTATTTCGGCAAAAGAAGTTGTGGTGAGCAGCTTTTCTGTTTTGTTTGGCGTTGCCAATGCCAACTCCGCTGACGGCATGGCAACCATACTGGCAAACATCCATGCACAGAATCCGGCTTTCGGTCCCTTAAATGCATACTGTCTGATGCTGTTCTGCCTGCTTTATGTACCTTGTGTGGCATCCATAGCCACCATAAAAAAAGAGAGCGGATCCTTAAAATTTACCCTGGGGCTGTTGGGATTCCAGATTTTAACGGCATGGGTTATTTCCGTTCTGGTATTCCAGATCGGAAGTCTGTTTATCAGATAAAACACATGTGATAAAATTTTAACAAGAACACTTGATTTCCTGCTTTTTTTATGCTTTACTTAATTTGTAATGCTTTTGGGGAAAAGCCCCAAGGAGCATAATTTTACCCGGAAAGGTATGAACAATATGAGTGATATGAGAGGAATCGATACCCAGGTCAGAAAGCGTCGCAGAAGAGTGTTTAAGGAAGTGGCAAACCTGGCTTATACATCCAAAAACCTGAAAGATGACTGTGAGGCACTTCCTTATAAAATTGTGGATTACGATACCACGGATTATCTGGACAGTGTTTACCGTGACCGCGCCATTATCAGAGAACAAATCAGACTGGCAATGGGAATGTCACTAAGACCGGAAAACAGAGACAGGCCCGGACATCTGACAGAAGGCATTGAGGAAAGCAATATTGATGAAAAATATTACGAACCGCCTCTTATGCAGGTAATTCCTTCTGCATGCAATGCCTGCCCCGTAAACCAGTTTGAAGTAACGGATACCTGTATGGGTTGTCTGGCGCATCCCTGCCGTGAAGTATGCCCGGTGGGCGCCATGACCATGGTAAACGGCAAGTCCTTTATTAATCAGGAAAAATGTATCAAGTGCGGCAAGTGTAAGGCTGTATGCCCCTATGATGCGATTTCCCACAGAGAAAGACCCTGTAAGAAGGCATGCGGCATCAATGCCATTGAAAGTGATAAACATGGCAGAGCAGTGATTAACAGCAATCTCTGTGTATCCTGCGGTCAGTGCATGGTAAGCTGTCCTTTCGGTGCGATTGCCGATAAATCCCAGATATTTCAGCTTATCCGCGCCCTGCAGTCCGGACGTATGATTATTGCCCAGGTGGCACCGTCCTTTGCCGGACAATTCGGTCCCAAGGTAACACCGGACATGTTCAAGACGGCGTTAAAGGAGCTGGGCTTTGCGGAAGTATATGAAACCGCTATCGGCGCCGATATGGGCTGCGTGGCGGAAGCAGAGCATTATGTTAGAGAAGTAGCTACCGGCAAGCAGGCATTCGCCCTGACATCCTGTTGTCCTTCCTGGGCAATGATGGCGAAAAATCTGTTCCCGGAAACCATTGATAAAATCAGCAACGAGCTGACGCCCATGGTGGCAACGGCAAGAGTGATTAAGGAAAAGCATCCCGATGCCAGCGTAGTATTTATCGGACCCTGTGCATCCAAGAAGTTAGAGGCATCCCGTACAACGGTACGTTCTGATGTGGACTTTGTCATTACCTTTGAAGAACTTACCGGTATGTTTGAAGCCAAGGGCATTCTGGTAGAGGAAATCAAAGCCATGGATGAACTGAAAGGCGCAACGGCAGCCGGAAGAGGTTACGGCGTTGCAGGCGGTGTGGCAAGCGCTATTGAAAGCTGCATCAAGGAATATTATCCCGGTACCGCAGTTCATGTGGAGCATGCGGAAAGCCTGGCAGAATGTAAAAAGATGCTGTTACTTGCCAAAGCAGGCAAGATGAACGGCTGTCTGATAGAAGGTATGGCATGTCCCGGAGGCTGCGTGGCCGGTGCGGGTACAAACGTAGCCATTCCGCAGGCAAGCAGGGAACTGGCAAAATTCAAGGCACAAGCCACACAGAAAATTCCGCCCCAGTAGAGGTACTTTAGACAAGTGCAGCCCGTTTCCCTGTACAGAAAAGTGGGAAGAAGGCTTGCACTTTCTTTGCAAAAATCATACAATAAGAAAAGTGTGCGAAAGAAATGCACAGCCGATACAATGACAGAAAGGGAGAGTAAAATGACTAAAATCAGAACAAGGTACGCACCCAGTCCGACAGGTAAAATGCATGTGGGAAATCTGCGTTCCGCGTTATATGAATTTTTAATTGCAAAGCATGCAGGCGGAGATTTCATGCTCCGTATTGAGGATACCGACCAGGAAAGATATGTGGAAGGCGCTACGGAAATTATTTACCGTACTCTGGAAGAAGCAGGTATTACCCATGACGAAGGTCCCGACAAGGACGGCGGATACGGTCCCTATGTGCAGAGCGAGCGTATGAAGACCGGCATCTATATGAAGTATGCTAAGGAGCTGATTGAAAAGGGCGAGGCTTATTACTGTTTCTGCGACAAGGAAAGACTGGCTACCTTAAAGACAGAAATTGTGGAAGGCAAGGAAATCATGATTTATGACAAGCACTGCCTCTCCTTATCCAAAGAAGAAATCGAAAAGAATTTGCAGGAAGGCAAGCCTTTCGTTATCAGACAGAACAATCCAACAGAAGGCACCACCACATTCCATGACGAGCTGTACGGAGACATTACGGTCAACAACAGCGAGCTGGACGACATGATTTTGATTAAATCCGACGGCTATCCCACCTACAATTTTGCAAATGTAGTGGATGACCATACTATGAACATTACCCATGTAGTAAGAGGTAACGAATACCTTTCCTCTTCTCCGAAGTACGTGCGTCTGTACGATGCTTTCGGCTGGCAGGTACCGGTTTACGTGCATCTGCCCCTGATTACGGATGAAAACCACAGAAAGCTTTCCAAGAGAAGCGGACATGCATCCTTTGAAGACCTTTTAGCCCTTGGATTTTTACCGGAAGCCATCGTAAACTACATTGCGCTTTTAGGTTGGAGTCCCGAAGACAACCGGGAAATCTTTTCGCTGGACGAGCTTATCAAAGAATTCGATTACCACAGAATCAACAAATCCCCGTCCGTATTTGACATCGTAAAGTTAAGATGGATGAACGGTGAATACTTAAAGGCAATGGATTTCGACAAGTTCTATGAAATGGCAGAGCCTTACTTAAAGGAAGCGCTGGGAGAGGGCTTTGACTTAAAGAAGATTGCTGCCATGGTGAAAACACGTATCGAAGTATTTCCGGATATTGCCGGACAGGTTGATTTCTTCAAGAAACTGCCGGAATACAGCATTGACATGTATACCCACAAAAAGATGAAGACCAATGCAGAGTCTTCCTTAAAGGTATTAAAGGATATGCTCCCTATTCTGGAAGCACAGGAAGATTATTCCAACGATGCGCTGTATCAGACACTTCTTGCTTATGTGGAAAAGGAAGGTGTAAAGAACGGATATGTAATGTGGCCCATCCGTACTGCCGTATCCGGCAAACAGATGACTCCCGCAGGTGCAACCGAAATCATGGAAGTGCTTGGTAAGGAAGAAACCCTGAAACGTATTCGCAAAGGAATTGAAATGCTTGAAAATGTATAAAAACAGGTATCATAAAGAGCAGTGGGCTGCTTTGTGCCACATGAAAGGACCGGCGCTTGTCATAGCCGGTCCCGGAAGCGGCAAAACCACGACGCTGCTGGGAAGGATTTCCTTTCTCATACAGGAAAAACACATTCCGCCGTCGCAGATTTTAGTCATTACTTATACAAAGGAAGCGGTTGCTTCCATGCAGAAACGGTTTCTTACGGAAAATCCGGAAGGTGCTTCGGTAACATTCGGAACGTTTCATGCCATATTCTATCATATTCTGAAAACAGAGTATTCGTTGCAGACAGACTGTCTGTTATCCACGCAGGAGAAAAAATCTTACCTGCTTCCCATTTTGAAAAAATACGAAATTGATATTCGGCTTGCAGAGGAAATGCTGTATTTTATTACCATGCGCAAAAACGGGGAAAAGACGGCACAAAAGCTTTCTCTTTCTGTAGAGGAAGAGAAAAAAGAGGCTGTGTTCCGGGAGTATATTGCCGTAACGAGAAAAAACGGCAGGATTGATTTTGAAGATATGCTTCTTTTAACCAGAAGGCTGTTCCGGGAAAGAGAGGACATTCTGGAAAAATGGCGGGAACGGTTCCGATATATTCTGGTGGACGAATTTCAGGACACCAACCGCATCCAGTACGAACTGTTGCGGATGCTGGCTGCCCCGGACAATCATATTTTTGCGGTAGGGGACGATGACCAGTCCATTTACGGATTTCGGGGTGCAACACCTGCCATTCTGAAGCGGTTTCTTACGGATTATCCGACGGCGGAAACGTATTATCTGCAGAATAATTACCGTTCCGGGAAGGAAATTGTGGAGCTGGCAAGCCGGATTATTTCCGAAAACAAGGACAGGCTTTTGAAAAAGCCGGCGGCTATGAAAGAAGATACCGGAGATATCCGTATCGCAGCTTTTACGGAAGTCATGGAGGAATACCGGTATTTTGCGGAAAGAATACGAAACATAAAAGAAGAAAACGAAAATCTTAATTATGGGGATTTTGCAATCCTTTGCCGGACCAACCGGGAGGCGGAAAATGTCAGGGCAATGCTTGGCAAAGAAAACATTCCCTGCGCCTGCCGGAAGGGAAAGGAAGAAACGGAGGAAGGAAAAGAAGATATGCTGGCGTACATTAGGCTTTCGGAAGGAAGGGGCAGCAGGGCAGATTTTCTACGGATTATGAATAAGCCGGACAGAGGACTGAGCCGGGTTTGTATCCCGGGGGAAGATGTGGATTTTATCCGTATGGAACGGTGGTGTCTGGAACTAAAGGATGAGGCAGGCACCGGAAAAATCAGGACGCTTCGTAAGCAGCTTCAGACCTTACGGAAAATGCCGGAAGAACTAAAAATATCCTATATTCAAAAGGGAATAGGATATGAAAGATGCATGGAGAAAAAGCCGCCGGATACCGGGAATGACGGCGTGCAGGTGCTTACCATGCATGCGGCAAAGGGACTGGAATTTTATTATGTTGGCATTCCCAACGTGCAGGAAGGGCGCATTCCTTATGGGAAAATACTTTCCGGGGAGCAGGAGGAAGAGGAGCGAAGGCTTTTTTTTGTGGCGGTTACGAGAGCGAAAAAAGTCCTGGACATCCTGTACCTGAAAGGCACGAAAGAACGTCCGGGACTTCTTTCACGATTTTTAAGAAACGAAGTTTATTCTTCGGAAGGGTCTACCAGTTCGTCAAATTCCTGATCGTCTAAATATTCGTCGAAAGCATCGGAAACCTTTTCGTATTCTTCATCGCTTTCGATATAAATGAGCTCGGGCTCTGCATTGGCATCATCGGGGTCTTCCTTGTAGCCGTAGAACCAGACTTCTCCGTCTTCGTTTTCTCCGTTCTCATCCAGGGGGAGAAGCACGATATAATCCTTGTCCTCCACTGTCAGGATTGTGATGACAGCGCATTCTACTTCGCCGTCGTCAAGCTCTAAAGTGACGGTCATTTCTTCCTCTGCAAAATTATTATCAGCCATAGGGGTATCCTTTCTGTTTTTTTCTTTATTATAGCTTTTCCCACAAATTCTGTAAATATATTTTTATTTAGTAGCAATGACCAAAGAAACTGTGTTATAATGCTTAAAGTGGTTATGCAAACGAAACTTACAGAGCATACATAATCGGAAAGCGACAGGTAACCAATTTGACAATATGCGTAAAGAGAGGAGTTCCCTACCCGTTGGGGGCTCACAGAATAAAAGATACCGTTTATTTTTCCTATATTACGGAAAAAGAAGAAGCAGGAGTTATCCTGTATGACACCACCGGACGGCAGGAAAAACTCCGCATTGCCTTTCCCACGGATTATGCCGTTGGGACAATACGCTGCATGGCTGTGGAAGGGCTTCCCGCAAAAGATGTGATTTACAGCTTTTATGAAGGTACAAAGGCGGTTACGGATGAGAGGGGCAGATGCTTCTTAAACTGCCGTAAATACGGAGAAGAGGCGGAAAACGAACTGCTTCCCGCGGTGCTTTCTTACCGGGAATATGACTGGGAGGACGATAGATTTCCCAAGCTTGCCTATGAGGACAGCATTGTTTACTGTATGCATGTGAGAGGATTTACCAGACATGCTTCTTCCGGCGTAAAGGGGAAGGGCACCTTCCTCGGCATTCAGGAAAAAATTCCGTATCTGAAGGAACTGGGTGTGACGACCCTGGAGCTGCAGCCGGTTTACGAATTTCCCGAGATAGAAATCTTAAAGACCACAGAAAGCATTCATCTGGATGCAGAGGAAAAAAGACCGGAACGGCTGCATTACTGGGGCTACACCAAGGGCTGCTACTACAGTCCGAAAAGTGCATATGCCTACAGCAGGGATGCGGCAACGGAGTTAAAAAATCTGATAAAAGAGCTTCATAAAAACAACATGGAGGTTATTCTGCAGTTTTATTTTACGCAGGATATTTTAAGCACGGAAATAGCGGAGATTTTACGGTTCTGGGTGATGGAATACCATGTGGACGGGTTCCACTTAAAGGGGAAAAACATTGCCCCTGCCCTGTTATCCTTAGAGCCGGCGTTAGCTGCCAGCAAGCTCTGGTATTACGGCTTCCCGGACAGGGAGATAAAAGGCGGCAGACGGTTTTTGGCAGAATATAAAGATGATTTCCGTAATGACGCCAGAAGATTCTTAAAGGGCGATGAGGGCATGATTCCCGTCATGATGCAGTATTTCAGAGCCAATTCCCCTTACAGGGGCGTGATTAACTATCTGACAAATTACGATGGTTTTACCCTTATGGACCTGGTTTCCTACGACAGGAAGCACAACGAAGACAACAACGAAAACAATCAGGACGGTACGGACAGCAACTTCAGCTGGAACTGCGGACAGGAAGGCCCCAGCAGGAAGAAAACAATCGTTTCCCTGCGTCTGCAGCAGATTAAAAATGCCCTGCTCATGCTTTTCTTAGCGCAGGGCACGCCCCTTATTTTCATGGGAGATGAATTCGGAAACTCCCAGAAGGGCAACAACAATCCCTATTGTCAGGATAACGATACCACTTGGTTAAACTGGAAAAATTTAAACAGCAACAAAGAGATTTTTTCTTTTGCGAAAAAACTGATTGCTTTCCGTAAAGAGCATGGGGAGCTGCATCAGAAAATGCCCCTGCGTATGATGGATTACAAGTCCTGCGGTTACCCGGATTTATCCTATCACGGAGAATTCCCGTGGAAGCCGGATACCACGGCATACAGCAGACAGCTCGGCATGATGTACTGCGGCAGATACGGCGTGGAAGAGAAGGAAAAACAGGAGGAATTCCTGTATGTGACCTACAATCTCCACTGGGAACCCCATGAATTTGCCCTGCCCAGGCTGCCGAAGGACAAGAAGTGGAAAGAGGTTCTGTCATCTGTAAGCCTTGCGCGGAAAGAGGCGCAGAAGATTGCAGGCAAAGAGGCGGCAGAAGAGAGTAAAAAGGATATGGCGGCAGCTGCAGGAAAGGATGCGGACAGCCGGGATAAGAACGGACAGGATACGGTTTCCGTACAAATTCCGCCTCGCTGCATATGCGTTTTCTGTTCCGAGGCATAAGCACACAGGAACGAACAGCGGTATCCGGAGGAGAGTATTAAAAAATGCATGCACTTGCACATTTTAAGACGATAACATATCACAAATATCTGGTGATGAAGGGCTGTTTTGCGGTTGGGATCTACAAGCAGGGGCTCCTGCACGATATGTCCAAATACAGTCCCACGGAATTTTGGGTGGGAGCCATTTATTATCAGGGGGACAGAAGCCCCAACAATGCGGAACGTGAGCACAGGGGGTATTCCTCTTCCTGGCTGCATCACAAGGGACGTAACAAGCATCATTACGAATATTGGGTAGATTATGCCAGAAGTGAGACAGGACACGTTACAGAGCCTGTCAGGATGCCCAGAAGGTATGTGGCGGAAATGGTCATGGACAGGATTGCCGCCAGCAAGGTATACCTGAAGGATAAATACACGGACGATGCCGCCCTGCAGTATTATCTGGCGGGAATTGACGGCATGATGATGCATCCTTCCACCAAGAAGCATCTGGAGAAGCTGCTCCGCATGCTGGCAAAGGAAGGAGAGGCAAAGACCTTTGCCTATATTAAAAACGTTTATTTAAAGAAGTAAAAAGGCACCATTCCGGGATAAAAGAATATACTACACTAAAGAATGTGAAAAAGAGATTTCTATGTGTAATGTAATTATTCTGTTTCTTTTATTCTGCAGCGGCTGCGGAAATAGTTCCGGCGGAAATTCCGGTAATAACGGACGCTTCGGCTGTGGATGCAGCAACAGCAGCAATTCCACCTGCGGATGTAGCAACAACAACTCTTGCAATGGCAATAACAATTCTTCCTGTGGCAGTGACAACAGACGCAGCATGACCAGTTGCGGCAATGACAATAGTCAGGGCGGGGACAGTGTAATCCAGACAAGAAGTGCAGACTGCGGATGTGACAGGGACAGAGACAGGGACCGCGATTGGGACAGAGACAGGGACAGGGACAGGGATTCTTCCATGACACCTCCGCCCTGGGTAAGAAGTAATTATTCCAACGGCGACACCTGCAGTTGTACAGAGCAGTAGCAGAAAATAAGAAAACTGTTGATGGAAAATAAGCATTTTATTGGAAATCAGCAGTTTTTTTATTTATTTGTCAAAATTGCTGGAAATTTTCAAAAAAATCGTTTATAATTTTAAAAAATGTCCAATAAGACTTCTTAGCGAGGAAGGAGAAAAAGGTATGGTTGAAAATATACTGGGAAATTATCTTGTAAAAACGGGGAAAATTACAGATGAACAGTTACAGACTGTTATTCAGAAAGAGGACGAAACTCGTGTAAAAATGGGACTTCTGGCTGTATCCGAAGGAATTCTTACCATTGAACAGGCAGATTACATAAACGGACTGCAGGCGACCATGGACAAGCGCTTCGGTGACATTGCCGTAGAAAAGGGATTTTTAACAGAGGACCAGATTTCCAATCTGCTAAAGAAACAGGGAAATGCTTATCTTACCTTTGCACAGACACTGGTAAATGAAAATCTGTTAAGCATGCAGGAACTCGAAAATATGCTGGACGGCTTCCGGGAAGAGTATGGATTTACCAAATCCGATATGGAGGATTTAAGAAGCGATGAACCGGAGAGAATTGTACCGCTCTTTTTACCGCCGGAAGCTCTGTGCTTCAAGGAAATCGCGGGCGTTATGGTGAGAACCCTTATCCGCTGCGTGGACAAGCATGTATATCTTGACAAAGCGGAATGCACCGATTTGTTACAGATTAAGAAAGCTGTTATCCAGAAGATGGAAGCATTCTCCGCTCCCGTAGAAGGCTTAAAGGAACTGGAAACCGGCTTTGCGGAAGAGAACGGCGGATTGTTTACTATGACAGCTTCCTTCTGCAAGGCAGATGATTTAACCGATGAAGATATGTTGGACGGCGCCGGTGAAATGTTAAACTGTATCAACGGTATGTATGTTACCGGTTTAAGCAGAAATGGTGTGGAATGTGAACTGCTTCCTCCCGTTTTAATGGACAAGGAAACCGAACTGCAGGATGTTATGATTTGCAAAATTCCGGTTTGCCTGCATAACAAAAAATGCGAATTCGTTATGATTGGACGTAAATAGGAGGAGAGAGATATGGCAAAGATTTTACTGGTAGATGATTCTAAAATGTCCAGAAAAATGCTTCGCACCATTTTAGAAGGTATGGGACATGAAATAGTAGGAGAGGCTGCTGACGGTGTCGAAGGCCTGAATTTATACAAGGAGCTGCATCCCGATATCACCACCATGGACATTACCATGCCGCAGATGGACGGTATTGCCTGCTTAAAGGAAATCAAAGAGTTTGATGCGGATGCCAAGGTTATCATGATTACCGCAGCAGGTCAGTCCGGCAAACTGATGGAAGCGCTAAAACTGGGAGCAAAAGAATTTATCTGCAAGCCTTATGAGCCGGAGCAGATTATCAACGCCATCAAGGAAGTGGAGAACTAAGCATCAAAAAATTAAATACCGAAAAAACGAGCTGTTGTAGAGTTTCTTACAGCAGCTCGTTTTGATTTACCGGTTTAAGCCGGATAACAATTTTATTTGGATTTGATTTCTTTCCACAGGTCGTTGTAGAGGGTATCGGCATCGTCACCTAAGTAGGAGAAGGTTTCCAGACCGTCATACTGGGATAAATCCGGGAAAGCAATCTTGGAATTGCGGATGTCGTCGTCCTCGATTAAAGCCTGGGCAGCCGTATTGGGGGTGGAGTAGGTGATGTAGTCGAAGTTCAGTAAGGCGATGTCGCCGCGGCACATAAAGTCGATGAACTTTTCGGCATTTTCCACGTTTCCCGCATTCTTGGGAATAACCCAGCTGTCAATCCAGACATTGGTGCCCTCTTCGGGAATGACATATTCAAGGTCGGGGTTCTCACGCTGTGTATAGATGGCTTCACCGGAGTAAATAACACCGAGAGCGGCTTCGTTTCCAATCATTTTATCTCTGACCTGGTCGATGACATATGCCTGTACCAGAGGCTTCTGCTGGATTAACAAATCCTTTGCCTCGTTTAATTCGACTTCATCCGTGCTGTTCATGGAGTAGCCGAGAGATTTTAAGCCAACCATGAAAAGGTCTCTGACGGAGTCCTGCATGAGAATGCTGTCGGCATATTTTTCATCCCAGAGAATGGACCAGCTTGTAACCGGTTCATCCACCATGGTCCTGTTGTAAAGAATACCGACGGTGCCCCAGCAGTAGGGTACGGCATAACGGTTGCCGGGGTCAAAGGCTTCGGACTGCTCATAATACTGGGCGCCGATGTTTGCCTTGGCATTGGGAATGTTGTCCCAGTTTAATTCCTGCAGCAGGTCATTATCAATCATTTTCTGAATCATGTAATCGGAAGGACATACCACATCGTAGTTGGAAGCACCGGCTTCTACCTTGGGATACATGGTTTCGTTGGTATCAAACTCATCGTAGATGACCTGGATACCGGTTTCCTTTTCAAACATGTCTAAGGTGTTAGGGTCAATGTATTCGCCCCAGTTGTACACATAGACTTTTCCGTTGGGATATTTGTTTGCAGAGCCGCAGCCGGATAACAGAGCGGCAGTCATGCAGGTGCAAAGTCCCAGAGCAATCAGTTTTTTCATAATTGCACTCCTCCTGTCGTGTAAAATAAAATTACTTTGCAGATTTTTCCTTTGGCGTATGGTTTACCAGCAACAGAAGTAACAGTACCACAACAAAGATAATTGTGGAAAGGGCATACATTTCAGGCTTGATTCCCTTTTTGACCTCAGTGTAAATCTTCGTAGATAATGTATCAATTCCCGGACCTTTTGTAAAGTGGGTAATGATAAAATCATCCAAAGACATGGTAAAAGCCATTAAAAAGCCGGATAAAATGCCGGGCAGGATATCGGGAAAAGTAACCTTGAAGAAAGCCTGGAGCTGGGTGGCGCCAAGGTCTAAGGCCGCTTCATAGGTACTGGGGTTCAACTGCTTCATACGGGGCTGCACACTTAAAATCACGTAGGGGATATTAAAGGTAATGTGCGCTAACAGGATGGTCATAAAACCGAACTTGATGCCCAGTACGATAAAGAGAAGCATCAGGGAAATACCGGTTACAATTTCCGCATTTAACATGGGAATATTGGTGATGCCCATGATGATGGTGCGGTTTCTTTTTTTCATATACTGCATAGCCAGACAGGCAACGGTGCCGATGACTGTGGCAATCAGGGAAGAGAGCAGAGCAATGGCAAGCGTGTTCCAGAGGGCCTGAAGGATTTCGGCATTCTGAAAAAGCTGCTTATACCATTTTAAAGTAAAGCCTCCCCATTTGGCACGGGATTTGCTGGCATTGAAGGACAAAATCATCAATGTCACAATCGGGGCGTAAAGGAATATGAAAATAAGGGTGATATAAATTCTGCGTGCCGCGTTTCTCATAGTGCATTCGCCTCCCCTTCTTTATCAAATATGGCGGAAAGAACCATATTCACGATAATGAACAGCATGAGAACCATGGAAAGTCCGCTGCCTAAGTGCCAGTTGCCGGTCTGGGTAAATTCCTGCTCGATGACATTGCCGATTAACAAAATCTTGCTGCCGCCAAGGAGTGTGGAAATAACGAAGGTGGTCAGTGCCGGTACAAATACCATGGTGATGCCGCTGATGACGCCCGGTAAGCTTAACGGAAGCGTAATCTTAAAGAAGGTGTGCACGGAATTGGCACCCAGGTCCCTCGCCGCATTGATAACGTTCTGGTCAATCTTGGTAAGGGAATTGTAAATAGGCAGGACCATGAAAGGCAGGAAGTTGTATACCATACCCAAAATGATGGCCCCCGGTGTGTTAATCAGGTTTAAGGACGGCAGATGCAGGAAGGAAAGAACCGAGTTGATAACGCCGTTTTTTTCAAGCAGTGTTTGCCATGCCATGGTGCGCAGAAGGAAATTCATCCACATGGGAAGAATAAAAATCAGCACGATGAAGGAATGGGTATTGACCTTCATGCGGGAGAGTATCATGGCAAGAGGGTACGCTAAAAGTAAGCAGAGTACCGTGGCAACTAGGGAAAGCAGGATGGAAATCCGCAGTGCCTTAAAATGCTCCGGTGTGGCAATGGCTAAAATATTTTCCAATGTAAAAGCGCCGGTCTTGTCGGTAAAGCCGTAGTAGAAGACCATGGCAAGAGGAATTAAGATAAATGCCGCACACCAGAACAGGTAGGGAAGTGACAACATTTTTTTATTCATTTATTTTTGCCGCCTCCTCATCTTCGGATTCCGGTTTGTTCATAATCTGGATGTTGAAAGGGTCCACCTTGATGCCGACCGGTGTGCCCACAGGGAACATGCGGGTGGAGTGAACCAGCCACTCGAAGCCGTTTGCCTGTACTTCCATTTCATAATGAACGCCCTTGAAAATCAGGTGGGTAACCACACCCTTTATGGTGCCTTCCTCCGGTGCGGTAAGCTCCACATCCTCGGGACGGATAACCACGTCAACGGGCTTGTTTTCGCCGAAGCCCTCGTCCACACAGTCGAAACAGGCACCTAAAATTTCAACCAGACGGTCGCGTATCATGGTAGCGCCGATGATGTTGCTGTCGCCGATGAAGTCAGCCACGAATGCGTTCTCGGGCTCGTTATAAATACGCTCGGGAGAGCCAATCTGCTGGATATAGCCCTGGTTCATGACCACGATGGTATCGGACATGGTAAGTGCCTCCTCCTGGTCGTGGGTGACATAGATAAAGGTAATGCCCAGTTCGTTTTTCAGACGGATTAATTCATACTGCATGTCCTGACGCAGCTTTAAATCCAGTGCGCCCAGAGGCTCATCCAAAAGCAGCAGCTTGGGTTCGTTTACAATCGCACGGGCAATGGCAATACGCTGCTGCTGGCCGCCGGAAAGAGAGTCCGGCATACGGTTTTCGTAGCCGTCTAAGTTTACAAGCTTCAGGGCATATTTGATTTTATCCTGAATGTAGGACTTGGATTTGTTCTTGATTTTTAAGCCGAAAGCAATGTTCTCCGCAATGGTCATATGCGTAAAGAGAGCATACTTCTGGAAGACAGTATTTAACTGCCTTTTATTTGGCGGAAGGTTGGTAATATCCTGATTTTCAAAGACAACACGGCCGGTATCGGGCTGTTCAAAACCGCCTAAGATACGCAGAGTCGTAGTTTTGCCGCAGCCGGAGGGGCCAAGCAGGGTCAAAAATTCATTTTCTCTGATATAGAGATTCAAATCGTCCAGAATTAACTGACCGTCATAGGATTTGGAGATATGCTCCAGATTTACCAGTACGTCTTTCATGTTCGTCATACCTTTCCGCGTAAAATAAAAATGGAAATTGTGTCGAAAATTGTTCACAGTTTCGATTTATTATATAAAGAAACCATAAAAAATGCAATGTATATTTTTGTGCAAAACCTTTTATTTTTCATGAATTTTACAAATATTTTTTTGGTAAAAAGCACAAAAAAAGGGTAAATATTTGCAGAAGGGGCACCGATATATATATCGTAACAGGAAAAAAGGCAAACGGAGTTGCCGGGAAACTATCAAGGAGGAAGAGAAAATGAGCGTAAGTGCAGTAACAGGCAACACGGCATCTGCTTACGGAACCGAGTATTCCACAAGTGCGAAGAAAGCAGAAACCGAAAAGAAAGAAGAAACTGCCGGTGCCGTATATGAGGCATCCGAAAAGAAAGAAGAAAAGGCTACTTATTCCATCAACAAAATGAGCGCAGCCGACAGAGCTAACCTGGTATCCCAGTTAAAGGCTGATGCGGAAGCAAGACAGAGCCAGTTCGTATCCATGGTGCAGAAGATGATGTCCGAGCAGACCAATGCTTACGGACAGGCCAACGATATCTGGTCATTCCTGGCAAGCGGCAAATTTACCGTAGACCCGGCTACCAGGCTGCAGGCACAGCAGGATATTGCTGCGGACGGCTACTACGGCGTAGAACAGACCGCATCCCGTATTTTTGACTTTGCAAGTGCTCTGGCAGGGGACGACGAAGAAGCGATGAAAAAAATGCAGGCAGCTTTTGAAAAGGGCTTTGCACAGGCGGAAAAGACCTGGGGCGGAAAGCTTCCCGACATTTCCTATCAGACCAAGGATGCTGTCAGCAAGAAGTTTGAAGACTATTATAAGTCCAAAGGAACTTCCAAAACGGAAGAATAAGTTCTTCGGGGAACCGGCAGGGTTTCCGGTAAATAGAATAAGAAAGAAAAATGCTGCAGGTTTCTGCAGCATTTTTTGTCGGAAAAATTCAGGGAATAAATATTATTTCTTATAAAAGTCCGTCAGATAGGAAAGGCGGGCGCTCATGTTGACCATCAGGGCATCTAAAACGGTGATGGCTGCCATGGACTCCATAACCACCACGGCACGCGGTACAATGATGGGGTCGTGTCTGCCTTTGATGGCAACTTCGATTTCTTCCCCGGAGGTGTTCACGGTGTGCTGTTCCTTAAAAATAGAAGGTGTGGGCTTTACGTGGGCGCGCAGCAGGATGGGAGAGCCGTCGCTCATGCCGCCGAGGATGCCGCCCGCATGGTTGGTTTCTTTGGCAATATGACCGTCACGGCTGCAGAACGCATCGTTGTTCTGACTGCCGGTAGTTTTGGAAACCAGAATGCCGTCTCCGATTTCCACGGCTTTTACGGCGCCGATGGAAGCAACGGCTTTACAGAGGTTGGCGGAAAGCTTTTCAAAGACCGGGTCGCCGATGCCGGCAGGCATACCTTCAATCAGACATTCCATGACACCGCCGGAGGAGTCCTTTTCCTGCATCAGTTCCTTTAAGTAGCGCTCCGCTTTTTCGGAAGCCTCCCTGTCCGGCATGGCAGTCGGAGTTTCTAAAATAGCTTTTTTGTCAAAATGGGAAAGGTCTGCGGAAACGGGACCGATGGAGTGGGTATAAGCGGTCACGGTAATGCCCATTTCGTTTAATATCTTTATGGCTACGGCGCCTGCTGCCACACGGCCTATGGTTTCCCTGCCGGAGGAGCGTCCGCCGCCGCGGTAGTCGCGGAAACCGTATTTTTCATCAAAGGTATAATCGGCGTGGCCGGGACGGTAGTAGGAAGCAATTTCACTGTAGTCGGCAGAACGCTGGGATGTGTTGCGGATCATGAGGCTGATGGGTGTGCCGGTGGTTTTGCCGTCAAATACGCCGGAGAGAATTTCCACGGCATCATCCTCCTTACGGGGAGTGGCGATACTGCTCTGACCGGGCTTGCGTCTGTCAAGGTAGGGCTGGATATCTGCTTCGGATAGGGGAAGACCTGCGGGACAGCCGTCAATGACGACGCCTAAGGCTTTGCCGTGGGATTCTCCCCAGGTTGTTATTTTAAATAAAGCACCGTATGTGGAACCTGCCATAATATGAATTCCTTTCCTTTTTAGAAGGTATCTTTGGTAATACCGGATTTTCTTTCTAAACTATACAATAAAATGAACAGGAAAGCAATTCGGAAAAAATAAGAAAAGAGGGTGCAAACCCCGGAAAGATATGATACTATATTAGAATATAAGCAATGAGTGTCTGTTTACAGTGGGATGAATCATGAAAGAACGATTTGATGAAAAACTGATTAAAAAATGCAAACGGATAAGCAGGCGGCATAAATGGGCGGTGAAACCCGTTACCTGGTACATGCTGGCGGTTTTGTCCGTTTACCATACAGGCAGATGGATGGGCAGGAACGGCAAGCGCCTTTCCTGCGCGGGCTTATTGCTGCTTTTTTTGACGGTGAGCAGCAGCTTTGCTATGGTAAAGGATGCGGAAAGCCCTCTGCAGGACAGAAATCCCGAGGAAAACGGCATCCAGCTTACCGAGGAGCAGGAGATTGACTCGGCGGAGGTGGCTTCCATCGGCGAAGACGCCATCGAAAAGACGGACGATGTTGCGCTCCTTGATGAAGAGGACCTGACGCTGTATACGCTGGATGAAATTCTTTCAAACAGCACGGTGCCGGCGGATTATGAGCAGATAAAGGAAGAGGAGGCAGAGGACAAAACGGGGCTTCCCTCCACCTATGAGGAAGCGCAGGCGGACTGGCGGCTTTTACTTGTCAATAAGCAGCATTCCATACCGGACGACTACGAGTTTCCGCTGGGCACCATTTCCGGCAGCATGCAGTGCGATGCCAGGGTGCTTGAACAGCTCCTTTTAATGATGCAGGCGGCAAAGGACGACGGCGTGGATTTGGTAATCTGTTCCCCGTACCGGGATTTTAACAGACAGACCTATTTGTTTAACCGGAAAATTACCCGTTACATGAATGCGGGCATGTCCTATATGGATGCCTACAAGGAAGCCTCCATTGCGGTTACGTCCCCCAATGCCAGCGAGCACAGGCTGGGACTTGCCTTTGACTTTTACAGCAGCAGCTACCGCAACTTAAACGAAGGCTTTGCCGATACGGAAACCGGCAAATGGCTGAAAGCGCATAGCTATGAATACGGCTTTATTTTGCGTTATCCGAAGGGCAAGGAATATATCACCGGCATTGAGTTTGAACCGTGGCATTTCCGCTATGTGGGCGTGGATGCCGCTACCTATATGACTACACATGAACTGACATTAGAGGAATTTTGGGAGGAATATTGATGTATCGTATTTTAAAACAGGAGGGCAGTGCCAAAAGAGGAGAGCTTGAGACCGTTCACGGCACTGTGCAGACCCCGGTCTTTATGAACGTAGGCACCGTTGCTGCCATTAAAGGGGCCGTTTCCACGGAGGATTTGGAGGGTATCGGAACCCAGATAGAGCTGTCCAACACCTACCATCTGCATGTACGTCCCGGGGATAAAGTCATAAAGGAGCTGGGCGGCCTGCATAAATTTATGTCCTGGAACAAGCCCATTCTTACGGACTCCGGCGGATTTCAGGTGTTTTCCCTTGCGGGACTCCGCAAAATCAAAGAAGAAGGCGTTTATTTTAATTCCCATATAGACGGCAGAAAGATTTTCATGGGTCCGGAGGAAAGCATGCAGATACAGTCCAACTTGGCCTCCACCATTGCCATGGCATTTGACGAATGCCCCTCCGCTCTGGCGGAGAGAGGCTACGTGCAGTCTTCCGTGGACAGAACCACCCGCTGGCTGGCGCGGTGCAAAGCGGAAATGCAGCGCTTAAACGGCTTAGAGGACACCATCAATAAAAACCAGCTTCTGTTCGGTATCAATCAGGGCGCCGTTTATGCGGATATTCGTATTGAGCATGCCAAGAGGATTGCCGACATGGACATGGACGGTTACGCCATAGGCGGACTTGCCGTGGGAGAAACCCATGAGCAGATGTACCATATTATAGAAGAAACGGTACCGTACCTGCCGAAGGACAAGCCCACCTATCTGATGGGTGTGGGTACTCCCGCCAATATTTTGGAGAGTGTGGAAAGGGGCATTGATTTCTTTGACTGCGTGTATCCGTCCCGCAACGGCAGACACGGCCATGTGTATACCAATCACGGCAAAATCAATCTGTTCAACGCCAGGTACGAAAAGGACATGCGTCCCATTGAAGAGGGCTGTGCCTGCCCCGCCTGCCGCAGATACAGCAGAGCCTATATCAGGCATCTGTTAAAGGCAAGGGAAATGCTCGGTATGCGTCTGTGCGTGCTGCACAATCTGTATTTCTACAACACCATGATGACGGAAATAAGGGATGCACTGGATGCCGGAGATTTTGCCGGATACAAGAAGCGGAAACTGGCAGGCATGGAAGCGGGACCGGAAGACTAAAGTACGGTGATAAAAACAGGCATAAAACAGTCATTCAATAAAATTTTTATAAAATGCTTGCGGGAGTCCCGAAGTTTGTGTATCATGTCTTTTAGAACTTGCGGCATGTCCGCATAATATGCAGGAGGAATTATTGATGTTTAATCTTTATTTAACGGAAGCAGCGGCAGAAACCACAACTACCGGCAACAACACAATGAGTCTTATTATGACACTGGCAATGTACGGTATTTTCATTTTTGCACTCTGGTTTATCTTATTCAGACCCCAGAAAAAGGAACAGAAGAAGCTGGCAGCACAGATTGCCGCTATGGAAATCGGCGACTGCGTACTGACCACATCCGGTTTTATCGGCATTGTTATCGACATTAACGACGACACCGTTATCGTAGAGTTCGGCAACAACAAGAACTGCCGTATCCCTATGGAAAAGAGCGCTATCTGCCGTGTAGAGAAGCAGGGCGAGGCTCAGGCATAAGGAAAACAGCCAACCTAATTTCTTAGAAAACAAAGACCCGCGGTTTTTCAGCCATGGGTCTTTTTGTGCGTATTTAAGCTGAAAAAGCGGGGAGTGCCTTAAAATCTGTGTATTGAATTTTCAGGCTGTTTACGGTATGATAAATGAGTATTTTTATACATTTTATGAATAAGCAGTATAAAAGGAGAGAATGAGATGGGAGCAGAAAAAAACTTGAAAATCACCTGTATACCCGGTGACGGCATAGGTCCTGAAATTGTTGCCCAGGCTAAGAAAATCGTATCAAAGGCAGGAGAGAAATTCGGATTTACACCGGTTTATACAGACATTTTAATGGGCGGTGCCTCCATAGATGTGCACGGCGTACCCCTTACGGATGAAGCCATTGCCACCGCAAAGGCAGCGGATGCCGTACTGATGGGCTCTATCGGCGGAGATACCACAACCTCCCCCTGGTACAAGCTTCCACCCGAAAAGAGACCCGAAGCAGGACTTTTGAAAATCAGAAAGGCATTGAACCTGTTTGCCAATCTGCGTCCCGCTTACCTGTATCCGGAATTAGCCGGTGCGTGCCCCTTGAAAGAGGAAATTTCCAAGGCGGGCTTTGACATTATGATTATGAGAGAGCTTACCGGCGGCCTTTACTTCGGCGAAAGAAAGACATACGAGGAAAACGGAGTCAGAACGGCGGTCGATACTCTTACATACAACGAAAACGAAATCAGAAGAATTGCCATAAAGGCATTTGAAATTGCCGGAAAGAGAAAGAAAAAGGTCACCAGCGTGGACAAGGCAAACGTGCTGGACTCCTCCAGACTGTGGAGAGCCGTTGTCATCGAAGTGGCAAAGGATTACCCGGATGTGACCTTAGAGCATATGCTGGTTGACAACTGCGCCATGCAGCTTGTAAAAGAACCGGCACAGTTTGACGTGATTTTGACGGAGAACATGTTCGGCGACATTCTTTCCGACGAAGCCAGCATGATTACCGGTTCCATCGGCATGCTTTCCAGCGCTTCCTTAAACGATACGAAATTCGGTCTTTACGAGCCCAGCCACGGTTCCGCTCCGGATATTGCGGGCAGGGATATCGCAAACCCCATTGCCACCATATTAAGTGCTGCCATGATGCTACGTTACAGCTTTGATTTGGATGCTGCTGCGGCAGCCATTGAAAAGGCAGTGGAAACCGTATTAAAGGACGGCTACCGTACTGGCGATATTATGGCGGACGGCTGCAAAAAAGTGGGCTGTACCGAAATGGGCGATTTAATTGCCGAAAGAATATAGGATTTTGAGGAGGAAAATAAAATGAGAAGTGATTCCGTTATGAAGGGTACCAGCCAGGCACCCCACAGAAGTTTGTTCAATGCCCTGGGTTTTACTGAAGAGGAGAGAAACAGACCGTTAATCGGTATTGTCAGCTCCTACAATGAAATTGTACCCGGTCATATGAATCTGGATAAAATTGCGGAGGCTGTAAAGCTCGGCGTAGCCATGGCGGGCGGTACTCCTGTTGTATTCCCGGCAATCGCTGTCTGCGACGGTATCGCCATGGGACATATCGGCATGAAATACAGTCTGGTTACCAGAGACCTGATTGCCGACAGCACCGAATGTATGGCAATGGCACACGGCTTTGACGGTCTGGTGTGCATTCCCAACTGCGACAAGAACGTACCCGGCCTGTTAATGGCTGCGGCAAGATTAAATATTCCCACCATTTTCGTTTCCGGCGGCCCTATGTTAGCCGGTCATGTAAACGGCAAGAAGAGAAGCCTTTCCTCCATGTTTGAAGCGGTGGGCAGCGTAGCAGCCGGCACCATGAGCATGGAAGAACTTTGCGAATACGAGGAAAAGGTATGCCCGACCTGCGGCTCCTGTTCCGGTATGTATACGGCAAACTCCATGAACTGTCTGACCGAAGCAATCGGTATGGGTCTTAAGGGAAACGGCACCATTCCCGCTGTATATTCCGAAAGAATCCGTCTGGCAAAGCATGCCGGCATGAAGATTATGGAGCTTGTGGAGAAAAACATTAAGCCCCGCGACATTATGACGGAAGAAGCATTCAAGAACGCCCTTACCGTGGACATGGCACTGGGATGCTCCACCAACACCATGCTGCACCTTCCGGCGATTGCCCATGAAGCAGGCGTGGAACTGAATCTGGATATGGCAAACGAACTGTCCGCCGTCACCCCGAACCTGTGCCACTTGGCACCTGCAGGCCCTACCTATATGGAAGACTTAAACGAAGCGGGCGGTGTCTATGCCGTTATGAAGGAACTTTCCAAGAAGAACCTTCTGAACTTAGACCTGATTACCGTTACCGGCAAGACCGTTGGCGAAAATATCAAGGATGCTTACAACAAGAACCCCGAAGTTATCCGTCCCGTGGAAAATCCGTATTCCCAGACAGGTGGTATTGCCGTATTAAAGGGCAACCTGGCACCGGATTCCGGCGTCGTAAAGCGTTCCGCCGTTGTGCCTGAAATGATGGTGCATGAAGGTCCTGCCAGAGTATTTGACTGTGAAGAGGATGCCATCGAAGCTATCCGCGGCGGCAAGATTGTAGCGGGCGATGTAGTGGTTATCCGTTACGAAGGCCCCAAGGGAGGTCCCGGCATGAGAGAAATGTTAAATCCTACATCCGCCATTGCCGGTATGGGACTCGGTTCTTCCGTAGCCCTGATTACGGACGGACGTTTCTCCGGCGCATCCAGAGGCGCTTCCATCGGACATGTTTCTCCCGAAGCAGCAGTGGGCGGCCCCATTGCACTGGTAAAGGAAGGCGACATTATCAGTATCAATATCCCGGAAAACACACTGAATGTTAAGATTTCCGATGAGGAAATGGCAAAGAGACGTGCAGAATGGCAGCCGAGAGAACCCAAGGTAACCACAGGCTATCTGGCAAGATACCATGAGCTTGTTACCAGCGGCAACCGCGGCGCTATCCTGGAAATCAAGAAATAATACGGGATAAGGAGAAGAAAGATGCAGCTTACAGGTTCTGAAATTGTAATTGAGTGTCTGAAGGAACAAGGCGTGGATACCGTTTTCGGGTATCCCGGAGGCACGATTTTAAATATTTATGACGCATTATACAAACACAGTGATGAAATCACCCATATTCTGACTTCCCATGAGCAGGGCGCTGCCCATGCGGCGGACGGTTATGCCAGAGCCACCGGTAAGGTAGGCGTCTGCATGGCAACCAGCGGACCGGGAGCTACCAACTTAGTAACCGGTATTGCCACCGCCTATATGGACTCTGTACCCATGGTAGCCATTACGGCAAACGTAAACCTGCCGTTACTGGGCAAGGATACCTTCCAGGAAGTGGATATTGCGGGTGTTACCATGCCGATTACGAAGCACGGCTATATTGTAAAGGATATCCGTATTCTGGCGGATACCATCCGGAAAGCGTTTGAGATTGCAAAGTCCGGCAGACCCGGACCGGTACTGGTGGACATCACCAAGGATGTAACCGCCGCAACCTATGAATACACCCCGGAAAAACCGGAAGAAGCGGAAAAAATCAACCGCTATACGAAGGAAGATCTGGAAAAAGCGGCAGAGCTTATCAATCAGGCAAAGAAGCCCTTTATTTACCTGGGCGGAGGCACCATTTTGTCCGGCGCCAACAAGGAAGCAACCGAGTTTGCGGAAAAGATTGACGCACCGGTATGCGATACCCTGATGGGCAAGGGCGGCTTTGACGGCACAGCCGAGCGTTATACCGGCATGATTGGCATGCACGGCACCAAGGCTTCCAATTTCGGCGTCAGCGAATGCGACCTTCTGATTGCACTGGGGGCGCGTTTCTCAGACCGTGTTATCGGAAATCCCGCAACCTTTGCCAAGAACGCCAAGGTTCTGCACATTGACATTGATGCGGCGGAAATTGATAAGAATATTCCGGCGTATGCCAGTGTGGTAGGTGATATGAAAGCCACTCTTACGGATTTGCTTCCCATGCTTGAAAAAAAAGAGCATAAGGAATGGATGGCGCATATCGAAGAATTAAAAGAAAAATATCCCCTTAAGTACCATGAGGATGTTCTTTCCTGTCCGTACATCATGGAAGAAATCTATAAGGTGACGGAAGGAAAGGCAATCATTACCACGGATGTGGGACAGCATCAGATGTGGGCGGCGCAGTATTACAAATATACGGAGCCCAGAACCTTCCTGTCCTCCGGCGGTCTCGGTACCATGGGCTACGGTCTGGGTGCCTGCATCGGCGCAAAAATGGGCAGACCAGATAAAATCTGTATCAATATCGGCGGTGACGGCTGCTTCCGTATGAATATGAACGAGCTGGCAACCGCAAGCCGTTACAAAATTCCCATTATCCAGGTGGTTATCAACAACCATGTACTGGGTATGGTACGCCAGTGGCAGACTCTGTTTTACGGTCACAGATATTCCCAGACCGTATTGGAGGATGCGGTGGACTTCTGCAAGGTAGCGGAGGGACTTGGCTGTACGGCAATCCGTATCACGAAGAAAGAAGAAGTGGAACCGGCTCTGCGTAAGGCGCTTGTCGCAGGCGGCCCGGTTGTACTGGACTGTATGATTCCCGAGGACGACAAGGTATTCCCCATGGTTCCCGCGGGAGCACCCATAAGCGATGCATTTGATGAGGATGACCTGAATCAGAAAAATGCATAATGAAGTAAAAAGAAATGCATAAAATGTACCATGAAGAAAAAGAATAAGTTTCCCGTAAAATCCCTATGCTTTTTTGGCGTCTGCCTGCTTATATCCCTGTACTATGTGACAGGGATATATTACAGGCAGAGCTTTGGCATGGGAAAATTTATTAATGGGGTTTATTGTACCGGAAAGTCTGTAGAAGATATAAACAGCGAATTGACCAAGGAGTATAACGGCAAGTCCTTTACCGTGACGGACTTATATGGAAATTTCTATGAAATCCCGCTTTCTTCCATAGATTACAAGACTGACTATACGGGTCAACTTGAAACTGTCCAGAGTAGTCAATCGGTATTTCTGTGGGGAATAGAGGCCATTACCGGCGGAAATAAGAAGATTTCCCCGGAGATTTCTTTTTCTGAAGAGGCACTGCTTAAGGCTTTGGAGAAAAACGGTTTCTTTGCCAATAACCGGAAGGAACCGGTAGTGGAAATCCGGAAAGAACAGGCATATGTACTCTATGACGGAAGGAAGAACGCCCTGCAGGAAGAAAAAATGCTTAAGGTTCTGACAGACAGCCTGCTTGCCGGAAATCTTTCCTCAGATGTTTCGGAATGCTATGAGGATTTGTCCTATACGGCGGAAATGGAGGACACCCTTGCGGTATGGCAAACGGTGGAGGAATTCCAGAACCGCAGCCTGACCTATGACATGGGGGACGGGGATGTGATGCTGACACCGGAAATTACGGCGGAATTTTTAATCTGCAACGGTGGAAAATTCACCTTGGAAAACGGCTGGCCGGTGGTAAATGAAGAGGGCATCACAGCCTTTGTGGACAGCCTGGCGGCGGAATACGATACCTACGGCAAACCGCATTTTTTTCATGCCACGAGAGGCGAGGACATAGAAATAGAAGGAGGCACCTACGGTAACGAGCTTGACAGGGAAGCGGAAATCGCTTTCTTAAAAGGTTACTTCGGAAGTGCGGAACTTCAAACATCTTCCGGAAAAGAGGATTTGGCGGACGGAAACCTGCAGTCCGGGCAGGATGCCTTACAAAGTGGAAAGCATATTCCTTCTTATAAGAAACAGGCGTATGTGAGAGGAAAGCAGGACCTGCTTACCACCTACGTGGAAGTGGATATGGGAGAACAGAAGCTTTATTATTATGAAGAGGGCGTCTTAAAACTGGAAACGGATGTGGTAACCGGCAACATGAGTAGGAAGTGGGACACCCCGGCGGGCGTAAATTATGTGTACGGCAAGCAGAAAAACCGCACATTACGAGGTCCGGGATACGCCACACCGGTGAATTACTGGATGCCGGTCAACGGCAATATCGGTCTGCACGACGCCACCTGGCGGAGGGAGTTCGGCGGAGAAATCTATTTAAAAAGCGGTTCCCACGGCTGCATCAATATGCCGAAGGACAAAGCGGGAGAGCTTTACGACATGGTGGTAATCGGCACACCCGTGGTAATGTTTTATTGATTTTGAAAAATAATTTATCCATGCAGTTGACTAAAGCGTCCGAAAAGTTTACAATAAGGAAATGCTAATATGTATTTTTATACAGAAAGCCATTTACATAAAATGAGGAGGTAGTAACCGTGCGAGTTTACAATTTTTCAGCAGGTCCGGCAGTATTACCGGAAGAAGTGTTACAGGAAGCAGCAGATGAAATGTTAGATTATCAGGGCAGTGGCATGTCCGTGATGGAAATGAGCCATCGATCTAAAACTTATGAGAAAATCATCAAGGAAGCTGAAGCCGATTTAAGAGACCTGATGAATATTCCGGATAATTATAAAGTGCTCTTTTTACAGGGCGGTGCAAGTTCACAGTTCGCCATGATTCCCATGAATCTGATGAAGAACAAGGTTGCTGATTATATTGTAACCGGCCAGTGGGCAAAGAAGGCATATCAGGAAGCAGGCATTTACGGCAAAGCCAACAAGATTGCATCCAGTGAAGACAAGACATTCTCTTACATACCGGATTGCTCCGATTTACCCATCAGCGAAGATGCGGACTACGTTTATATCTGCGAAAACAATACCATTTACGGAACCAAGTTCAAGACCCTTCCCAATACCAAGGGTAAGCCCCTGGTAGCGGATGTGTCTTCCTGCTTCTTATCCGAGCCCGTGGATGTAACCAAATACGGCGTTATCTACGGCGGCGTCCAGAAGAACATCGGACCGGCAGGTGTGGTTATCGTTATCATCAGAGAAGACCTGATTACCGAGGACGTTCTGCCCGGTACACCGACCATGTTCAAGTATAAAATCCATGCAGACAACGGTTCCATGTACAACACACCGCCTGCATACGGCATTTATATCTGCGGCAAGGTATTCAAGTGGTTAAAGAAGCGCGGCGGCCTCGAAGCCATGAAGGAATACAACGAAAAGAAAGCCAAGGTTCTGTATGATTTCTTGGACGAAAGCAAACTCTTTAAGGGCACTGTCAGAAAAGAAGACCGTTCCTTAATGAACGTTCCTTTCGTAACGGGAAGCGAAGAACTGGATGCCAAATTCGTGAAAGAAGCAACCGAAGCCGGTTTTGTCAACTTAAAGGGACACAGAACCGTCGGCGGCATGCGTGCAAGTATCTACAATGCAATGCCTATTGAGGGTGTGGAAAAGCTTGTAGAGTTCATGAAAGAATTTGAAAAAAACAATGCCTAATTGAGAAAGGTCTGGATAGAAAAATGTTTCAGTATTATTGCTTAAATCCCATTTCCAAAGTGGGTCTTGATAATTTCAGTGCAGATTATGCAAAGACAGAGGATATCAACAGTGCGGAAGGCGTTCTCGTAAGAAGCGCTTCCATGCATGAGATGGAGCTTCCCGACAGCCTGCTTGCCGTAGCAAGAGCCGGCGCCGGTGTCAACAACATTCCTCTGGATAAATGTGCAGAAAAGGGTATCGTTGTATTCAATACACCCGGTGCCAATGCCAACGGCGTAAAGGAACTGGTTTTTGCGGGCATGCTGCTTGCAGCCAGAGATGTAGTAGGCGGTATCGAATGGGTAAAAGGAAATGCTTCCGATGAAAACATTGCCAAGACTGCCGAAAAAGAAAAGAAGAATTTTGCAGGTACCGAGCTGGCGGGCAAGAAATTAGGTGTTATCGGACTTGGCGCCATCGGCGTTAAGGTAGCCAATACCGCCAGACATTTCGGCATGGAAGTATACGGCTATGACCCTTATCTTTCCGTAAACGCAGCATGGAGCTTAAGCAGAGATGTAAAGCATGTGCTGAATGTGGAAGAAATTTATAAAACCTGTGATTACATCACCATCCATGTGCCTCTGTTAGACACCACAAAGGGCATGATTAACAAAGATGCCATCGATATGATGAAGGACGGCGTTATTCTCCTTAACTTTGCGAGAGACCTTTTAGCAAACGAGCAGGATGTGCTGGATGCTATCGAAAGCGGCAAGGTACGCAAGTATGTTTCCGATTTCCCCAACGCCACCACAGCAGGTAAGAAGGGATGCATCGTCATTCCTCACCTGGGCGCTTCCACCGAAGAGTCCGAGGACAACTGTGCGGTAATGGCAGTACAGGAAATGATGGACTATCTGGAAAACGGCAACATTCACAATAGTGTAAACTATCCTAACTGCGATATGGGTGTCTGCACACAGGCAGGAAGAATAGCAATCTTCCACAAGAACATTGCCAACATGATAGGTAAGTTCACCTCCTGCTTAGGCGACAACGGCATCAACATTACCGATATGACCAACAAGTCCAGAGGAGAAGTGGCTTATACCATGATTGATGTGGAAAGCGCACCCACCAAGGACATTGTAGACAGCCTTTCTGTGATTGACGGTGTATTCCGTGTAAGAGTAGTGAAATAAGGAAACGGTTATAAGCCATAGACAGTACAAAACATAAAAAAGCAAAAGGGGCTGTCGCACTAATGTGCGGCAGTTCTTTTTTATCTCCAACACAAAACG
>ERZ808240.1285-NODE-1285-length-31554-cov-6.097749_pt1 | contig 31554 bp, 29 predicted proteins | sample MGYA00521084_ERZ808240 | MGnify/ENA primary metagenome ERZ808240 (study PRJEB31516, sample SAMN03275571) | gut metagenome | biome: mammalia-associated habitat; material: feces | host: Papio cynocephalus | place: Kenya | collected 2012-08-06 ... | reverse complement strand
AATAATACATCAGAAAAAGGAGACAGTATCATGGGATTAATATTACCAGAACATTATGATCCACGCTTAAGCGTAAGAGAGACACAGGAAGCAATCAAATATATCCGTGACACATTTCAGAAAGAATTCGGGAAAGAGATGAATCTGGAAAGGATATCCGCTCCGTTATTTGTAGAAAAGAGCAGCGGTCTGAATGATGACCTGAACGGAGTAGAAAGACCGGTACAGTTTGATATCGCCGGCATTCCCGGTGAGACGATCGAAGTTGTACATTCCCTTGCAAAATGGAAACGTATGGCATTATATAGATATGGATTCCAGCCTGGCGAAGGTCTGTATACAAATATGAACGCAATCCGCAGAGATGAAGAGATGGACAATTTACATTCCTGCTATGTAGATCAGTGGGACTGGGAAAAAGTGATCAAAAAAGAAGAACGTACAGTTGAGACGCTGAAAGACACGGTCCGCACGATCTTTAAGATCATCAAACATATGGAACATGAAGTGTGGTACAAATATCCACAGGCAGTAAAGAAACTTCCAGAAGACATTTATTTCATTACTTCCCAGGAACTTGAAGACATGTATCCGGATAAGACTCCGAAAGAAAGAGAGAATCTGATCACAAAAGAACACGGCTGTGTATTCCTGATGAAGATCGGTGACAAACTTGCAAGCGGTGAGCCGCATGACGGCCGTGCACCGGACTACGATGACTGGCAGTTAAACGGAGATATCCTGTTCTGGTTCGAGACATTGAACTGTGCACTCGAGATTTCCAGCATGGGTATCCGTGTAGATGAGAAAGCTCTGGAGGAGCAGCTTGTAAAAGCAGGATGTGAAGAAAGAAAGAATCTTCCGTATCACAAAATGCTGTTAAACGGAGAACTCCCATACACCATCGGCGGTGGTATCGGACAGTCAAGACTCTGCATGCTTCTCCTTGACCGTGCCCATGTCGGCGAGGTACAGGCAAGTCTCTGGCCAGAAGACATGCGTAAGGTATGTAAAGAACACAATATTATTTTACTTTAAGCCGGTAATTAGTTGATATCATTTTCTCAAGTGTCTATAATAGTAATATAGACTGTCATAAAAATGACAAAGAAAAACAGGAGGAAATCCAACTATGATGAGAGGCATTAACACAACCGTGAGACGGTTGAGAAGGAGAGTCTTTGAAGAAGTTGCAAGACTTGGTTTTAAAGCAGATGCGGATACTTTATGTGATGATATGGAAGCGATTCCCTATGCAATGGTAAATGATGAAACAGAGCAGTATCGTGACAGTGTATACCGTGCGAGGGCGGTTGTCAGAGAACAGGTCAGACTGGCAATGGGACTTTCGCTCCGGCCGGAGAATAAGCCGGTACATCTGACTGCGGGAGTAGAGGCAAGTAATATATCAGATAAGTATTACGAACCGCCGCTTATGCAGGTAATCCCGTCTGCATGTATGCGGTGTGAAGCAAAGGGCTATGAGGTCAGCAATATGTGTAAAGGATGTCTGGCACATCCTTGTATGGAAGTCTGTCCAAAGGGTGCGATTTCCATGGTGAATGGCAAATCGCATATTGATCAGGAAAAATGTATCAAATGTGGAAAGTGCAAGAGCGTCTGTCCGTATGACGCAATTGCCAAGAAAGAGCGGCCTTGTGCAAAGGCATGCGGGGTAAATGCAATTGAGTCAGATAAATTAGGACGTGCCTATGTCAATCCGGATAAATGCGTATCCTGCGGTATGTGTATGGTGAATTGTCCGTTTGGAGCCATTTCCGATAAGTCGCAGATCTTCCAGTTAGCCAGAGCGCTGTCTGAAGGAGAACAGATCATTGCGGAGATCGCACCGGCATTTACCGGACAGTTCGGGGATAATATTAATGCACGTAACCTGAAAGCAGCACTGGAAGAACTTGGATTCTCACATGTCTACGAGGTAGCACTCGGAGCAGATATCGGTGCTGTTGCGGAGGCACACCATTATGTGGAAAAAGTTACAACGGGAGAGCTTCCGTTTCTTCTTACGTCATGTTGTCCATCGTGGGCAATGCTTGCAAAGAAATATTTCCCGGATATGATCGCAGAAGTATCACAGGAACTGACCCCTATGGTTGCAACCGCACGTACGATCAAGAAAGAACATCCGAATGCAAAAGTAGTCTTTATCGGACCATGTGCTGCCAAGAAACTGGAAGCTATGCGGAAGTCAGTAAGAAGTGATGTGGATTTTGTTATAACATTTGAAGAATTGCAGGCAATGTTCGATGCGAAGGATATTGATCTGTCTGAATATGAAGCAGAGTCTTCTTTCCATGATGCAACAGGAGCCGGACGTGGCTATGCAGTTGCCGGAGGTGTTGCTTCAGCCATTGAAAAATGTATCAATGAGTACTATCCTGATGTGGAAGTAAAGATTGAACATGCAGAAGGTCTTGCGGATTGTAAAAAGATCCTTTCCATGGCGAAGATCGGCAGAATGAACGGCTGCCTGATCGAAGGTATGGGATGCCCGGGCGGATGTGTAGCAGGAGCAGGAACGAATATTCCGGTACCGAAAGCACAGAAGAAAGTACAGGAATTCGTAAAAGCATCCAGCAAGCAGCTCCCGCCGAAAGAACTCGGAGAGATTGAATTGAAATGATGAAATTGAAATAAGATGGAAGCAGGCGTAAAGATTGACAAAACGCCTGCTTCTCTTTATAATTAAAAGTTAGTATTGATAAAAATATTTATACTGATTTGATACATGAATGTAGAGCAGGAGGAAATTATGCAGAAGTATGGCGTAAACGAATTAAGAAGAATGTTTCTTGAGTTTTTCGAGAGCAAGGGACATCTGGCAATGAAGAGTTTCTCATTAGTGCCGCATAACGATAAGAGTCTGTTACTGATCAACTCTGGTATGGCACCATTGAAACCATATTTTACAGGACAGGAGATACCACCGAGAAGACGGGTTACTACCTGTCAGAAATGTATACGTACAGGAGATATCGAGAACGTAGGAAAGACAGCCAGACATGGTACATTTTTCGAAATGCTTGGTAACTTTTCATTTGGAGACTATTTTAAGACAGAGGCAATTCACTGGACATGGGAGTTCCTTACAGAAGTAGTGGGACTGGATCCGAACAGATTATATCCGTCTGTATATGTGGACGATGATGAAGCATTTGATATCTGGAATAAACAGATTGGAATTCCGGAAGAGAGAATTTTCCGTTTTGGAAAGGAAGACAATTTCTGGGAGCATGGAGCCGGACCTTGCGGACCTTGTTCAGAGGTTTATTATGACCGTGGAGAAAAATACGGATGCGGAAAGCCGGGTTGTACTGTTGGCTGCGAATGCGATCGTTATATGGAGATCTGGAACAATGTATTCACACAGTTCGATAATGACGGACATAATAACTATACAGAATTAGAGCAGAAGAATATTGATACAGGTATGGGCCTGGAACGTCTGGCATGTATCGTGCAGGATGTAGATTCTATGTTCGATATTGATACATTAAAAGCATTAAGAGACCATGTATGCAGAATGGCCGGTGTGGAATATCAGAAAGATGATCAGACAGATACTTCTATCCGAGTACTGACAGACCATATCCGTTCTGTAACATTTATGATCTCAGACGGTATCCTTCCATCGAACAGCGGACGTGGATATGTATTGAGACGTCTGTTACGTCGTGCATGCCGTCACGGAAGACTTCTTGGAATTAAGGGAGCATTTCTGGTAGAACTTGCACAGACGGTTATCGATGGTTCTAAGGATGGTTATCCAGAACTGGAAGAGAAGAAAGACTTTATCTTTAATGTAATCGCCAAAGAAGAAGCCCAGTTTAACAAGACGATCGATCAGGGACTTTCTATTCTTGCAGATATGGAAGAAGAGATGAAGAAAAACGGAGAAACTGTTCTTTCCGGAAAGAATGCATTTAAACTTTATGACACATATGGATTCCCAATCGATCTTACGAGTGAGATCCTGGAAGAAAAGGGACTTACTTATGATGAGAAAGGTTTTGAAGAAGCGCAGAAAGAGCAGCGTGCAAAATCAGAAGGAACATTCGGTACACACAATTACAGCGGTAAAGACGCCAGTGTATATGATCAGTTAGACGCAGAACTGTCTTCTGAATTTGTGGGATATGATCAGTTAGAAGTCGAATCAGAAGTAACAGCTTTGACAAGTGAGACAGAAATTGTTGATGCATTAACAGATGGGGATAAGGGAACGATTATTGTTGCTAAGACTCCATTCTATGCCACAATGGGTGGACAGGAAGCTGATAAAGGAATTATCTGCACAGAAGACGGAGAATTTACAGTTGAAGATGTTGTGAAGCTTGCAGGCGGCAAATTCGGCCATGTAGGACAGGTTACCAAGGGTATGATCAAAGTTGGTGACAAAGCAACTCTGAAAGTAGACAAAGAAAACCGTGCACTGGCTGAGAATAACCACAGTGCAACCCATCTGCTCCAGAAAGCTCTGCGTATGGTACTTGGAAATCATGTAGAACAGGCAGGATCACTGAACAATGCACAGAGACTGCGTTTTGACTTTACACATTTCTCTGCTATGACAGAAGAAGAACTTCAGAAAGTAGAAGATATTGTAAATGAAAAGATCCGTGAGAATCTGCCGGTCGTAATAAAGAATATGCCGATCGAGGAAGCAAAGAAGACCGGAGCAGCAGCTCTGTTCGGAGAAAAATATGGAGATATCGTACGTGTTGTAAGTATGGGTGATTTCTCAATCGAATTCTGTGGTGGTACTCATGTAAAGAATACAGGCAGTATCATGGCGTTTAAGATCCTTTCTGAGACAGGTGTAGCTGCCGGAGTACGCCGTATTGAAGCGTTGACATCTAAGGGACTTCTGGATTACTACAGTGCCCAGGAGAAGAAGCTTCATGAGACAGCAAAATTATTGAAGGCAACACCGGAGAATATCGAAGAAAAAGTTACACATCTGATGAATGAAAACAAAGCATTAAAGGGTGAAGTAGAAAGCTTAAAGAGCAAGCTTGCCAAAGATGCTATGGGTGATGTAATGGATCAGGTAGAAGAGATCAAAGGTGTGAAATTCCTTGCTGCGAAACTGGAAGGTGTAGATATGAACGGCCTTCGTGATCTTGGAGACCAGTTAAAAGAGAAGCTTGGAGAAGGTGTGATCTTACTTGCTTCTGTAAATGATGGAAAGGTAAGTCTGATGGCGACAGCTACAGACGGAGCTATGAAACAGGGAGCTCATGCAGGCAATCTGATCAAAGCAGTTGCCAAATTAGTCGGCGGCGGTGGCGGCGGACGTCCGAATATGGCACAGGCAGGAGGAAAGAATCCGGCAGGTGTTGAAGATGCCCTGAAGGCTGCGAAAGAAGCATTAGAAGGACAGCTTGCATAAAATTTCACAGTTAATTTGCAAAATTTTGCAATTTTTTCCAAAGTGGAAGAAAGTTATTGACGTGAGAAAAAAATATGTTATAATCATATGTAGTGCAATAAAAATACCCGAACAGTCGTATGATGCACAATATAGGACTGGAGGGGAGGTTAGGTGTGAGTCTATGTCAAATGTAATCGTTAAAGAAAACGAATCGTTAGATAGCGCTTTACGCAGATTCAAAAGAAACTGTGCAAAAGCTGGTATTCAGCAGGAAATTCGTAAAAGAGAACATTACGAAAAACCAAGCGTAAGACGTAAAAAGAAATCTGAAGCTGCTAGAAAACGTAAGTATAACTAATATGTGCAGAAATAGAGTGTCGAATGACACTCTATTTTTTTATCGCCATGCGCTCGAAAGAAGCTGCCAGTGGCAGGTTCTGTAGATGAAGGTGCCTGAAGGAAGATATCATCTGGCAGGTGCTTGGATGAATCCTGCAGATACTTTAGCGAATCAGCTTGGAAAAATATTTTTGAAAAAATTTCAAAAAATGTATTGACGTTTTAAAAATGCAGGTATATACTGTGAATCGTTGAAAGGCAAAGGCGCCATACCCATTAGGGTGTGGTGCCTTTTTTCGTTCTATTAGCAGAGAGATAAAAAGGATAGGAAGATGAACGAGATTAGAATTCAGCAAATTCAAAATGGATGAAAGTGAGGAGTTTTATTATGAGATTAAAAGATACGGGACTTACAGCGCAAGAGTTGAAGGACATGGTAAATAAGTATATGGTGGAGACTTATGAAAGATATGATTTCATTGCAGAGAGAGCAGAAGGCATGTATCTGTATGATGAAGAGGGAAATGCATATCTTGATTTCTACGGTGGAGTTGCTGTTAACAGCTGTGGTAACAGAAATCCAAAAGTCATTGCAGCAATCAAGGATCAGTTAGATGATATCATGCATACATTCAACTATCCATATACTATTCCACAGGCACTGCTGGCAAAGAAAATCTGTGACACAATCGGAATGGATAAGATCTTTTATCAGAACTCCGGAACAGAAGCCAATGAGTGTATGATCAAGATGGCAAGAAAATATGGTGTAGATAATTTCGGACCGGAAAGATATCACATTATTACAGCAAAACATGGTTTCCATGGAAGAACTTACGGAGCAATGTCAGCTACAGGACAGCCGGACAACGCAATCCAGCAGGGATTCAAGCCAATGCTTCCTGGATTTGAATATGCAGAATACAATAACCTTGAAGATTTCAAATCAAAGGTAACAGAGAATACAATCGCAATCATGATCGAGCCTGTACAGGGCGAAGGTGGTGTACATCCTGCAACACAGGAATTTATTGAAGGACTTCGTAAATTATGTGATGAGAAAGATATGTTACTTCTGTTTGATGAAGTCCAGACAGGATGGGGACGTACCGGAGCACCAATGGCATATATGGGATATGGAGTAAAACCAGATGCTGTATCTATGGCAAAAGCAGTCGGAGGCGGAATGCCATTAGCAGCCTGCTGTGCAACTGCAAAAGTAGCTTCGTCATTTACAGCAGGAACACATGGTTCTACATATGGCGGACATTGTGTAACATGTGCAGCTGGTCTTGCATCTGTTACAGAGATTCTTGACAATCACTTAAGCGAGAATGCAAAAGAGATGGGAGAATATATGAAACAGGAACTTGCAAAACTTCCACATGTAAAAGAAGCAAGAGGACGTGGTCTTCTGGTTGGATGTGAATATGATATCCCAATCGCTGTAGATGTAAAACATGGATGCCTGGATAGAATGGCACTGATCACAGCAATCGGAGACAGTGTTAACCGTATGATCCCACCACTTATCGTAACGAAGAAACAGATCGATGAGCTGATGCTGATCATGAGAGCTTCCATCGAAGATGCTGCTGCAAAATACGAAAGCAAATAATATTAATCAGACGTATCACAATATTTGATTCATAGAACTACCTTCAAAAAAGGCTGCCAAATGGCAGCCTTTCGTAATATAGAACATAAAAAATCCATCCGGAATGAAAGAAATTTCGGATGGATTTTAATTAAATTGATATGGGGTCAGGACAGCTCGGCAGCATCTTCGTCTGATGCGGGTTCCGGAACTTCTGTATCCCCGTTATATTCGATATCCGGGAGCAGTTCAAAATAAAAGTCCTGATATTCTTTTGAGAGTGCCTGTATGATCTCTTTCTGTACAGATTTGAATTTGGAAATGGAGATCATATCACGGTTCATTGTAATATATACACTGATCCATAATTTTCGTCCGGTGCGCAGAATGTCATAATATAATTTTGTATCTCCATAGGTCGCAAGAATTGGAGAGACAATATTTTTGATCTCCTGAACTGTTTCTTCTTCCGGCGGGAGCAGGAACAGATCCCGAAGTCCTGTGATCACGGTCTTTACCGGAACTGGAAGCATGAAGAATGAAAGAATGATTGCCAGTATCGGATCCAGGTAAGGAATCACCGGCTGGAACCAGTCGCCATTTATGATCTGTGGAAGGAAAAAGGCGATGCACATTCCGAAGGATGTGACCGAATCAATCTGCCATTCCTGGATTTCCATCGTTACGATCGGAGAAGTCAGATTGCGGTTCATTCTGCGCAGCAGAATAATAACGGCGACACTGACCAGAGTTGCACCCATTTCAAAATAGGCGACCATAGAAAAGTTAACGTGCTGACCGCCGTGGAAGATGATCTGGATATTGTTGATGATCAGCCCGGTTGTGACAGCAATCATGATCGCGCCTTTGACAACGACAAAGAGAGATTCAATCTGTTGGTAGCCAAATGGGTGGCTTTCACTGGATGGCTTATACATTAACGGTACGAGCGAAAGTGAGACGAATACCATCAGAATCTCAACACCATCATAAACACTGTCAAGAAGGACGGCCTGAGACCTTGTAATGATTGCCATGACAATCTCCAGGATTACGAAGATCGTACTTCCTGTAATGGAGATGCGGAGTGCGGATTTTTCGTATTTCTGTTTATTTCGGCTGGCATGCATATGATATGTTCTCCTTTTGTAAAATAGAAACGAGCTCATGATAAAGACGTGCGATCGGAAGACCGACTACATTGTTGTAATCTCCTTCGATTCCTTTCACATGAATGGCAAATGCGCCCTGTATACCGTATGCACCGGCTTTATCGAGAGAATCACCACTGCTTACATAGGTATGCAGATCTTCTTTGGTAACAGGATAAAAAGTAACGTCTGTTTTTTCAAAAAATGTATGAGAAATCTCTTTTCCATGGATGCGGCCGGCGAAAGTGACACCGGTATATACCTGATGAGTACGGTCGGCAAGCATGGAAAGCATGTCATAGGCTTCGGTGCTGTCTGCCGGTTTTCCAAGGATCTCTCCTCGATAAGAGACAATCGTGTCTGCGCCGATCACGATACAGTCCTCGTGCTGATACTCTGGATTGTCTTTTACATGTGACTCATATACATCAAGAGCTTTCTGATGTGCCAGTTCCATCACAACATCGGATGGAATGTCTTTGGTAATCTTTTCGTCTACTGTGGACGGGATGACTTCAAAAATGAATCCCGCCTGGTTGAGCAGCTCCTGCCGTCTGGGAGAAGCTGATGCTAATATGTATTTCATAACCTTTTCTCCTTTATGACCTTTTTGTAAATATATAAAATACCAATAATAGTATAGCATAAAAATAAAAGAAACAGAAATTCATATCGGATAAAATTGCAATCACTGTGCAGATTCGATATAATAATAAACATAAATAAATCGAAATGGGGGTTTACAGCCATGTATATCAGTGAAATCAGAACAAAAGCTCCAACAGATGAGAGAATGCCATTGGAACGGAAATTCTATGATATATTAGATAAATTAAAGATACCATATGAACAGGTTGACAATGATCCGGCCTCTTCCATGGAAGAATGTGCAGCAATAGATAAAGCAATCGGTACAGAGATCAGAAAAAATGTCTTCTTATGCAATCAGAAAAAGACGACTTTCTTCTTATTAGTAATGCCTGCAGATAAAGCATTTGATACTTCGGCTTTCAGTAAAAAGCTGGGCGTCTCCCATATGTCATTTGCACCGCCGGAGAAGATGCTGGAGCACCTGGGGACAACTCCGGGTTCTGCAAGTGTTGCCGGACTTCTGACAGATGAAGATGATTATGTACAGGTGATCATTGATAAGGAAGTTGCGGATGCAGAATGGTTTGGATGTAATCCGGGGATCAATACCAGCCATCTGAAGTTTAAGACGAAGGATCTGCTTCAGAAATATCTTCCGGCAATCCATCACAGAGCAAGAATTGTAGATCTGTAAAAAGTTAAAAATTAAGAAAAGGAACAGTAATAATACAAAAATTATGAAGACATCAGAAGAGTTAAAACAGATACTGGAACGTATCGATCACCGGGGTTATCCGGCGTATAAGGATACAAGAGGTACCTATCAGTTCGGAAAATATGTATTGGGAATCGATCATGTACAGGGAGATCCGTTTGCAGCACCATCCAGGCTGCATATCCAGGTTGCGGGAAAAACTGCCGGATTTCCGAAAGAGTTGTATGACAGCAAATGTAAGAAAATAGCAGTGGCTGATCACATTCTTAGAAATTTTGCAAAGCAGGTGGAACAATATTCTTTTCAGGCACATGGATCCGGAAAAAGCGGGATTATCCAGGTGACAAGATGTGGACAGGAAGTACTGGAGCGTACGGCCTGTGAGATAGAGGAAAAGACAGGGAATATTATTGTGCGTTTTGAAGTCGGATTTCCGGCAAGAGGACGTACGATACAGGCAGGGGAACTGATCAAAATCCTTTATCATTTCCTTCCGGTGTGTGTGGAAAAGTCTCTGTATTATAAAAATATTGATCAGAATGCAGTAAAGCATGCCGCAGAACTTGCCGTGGATCAGGAATATATCCGTGAACAATTGAAAAGAGAGGGGCTGGCAGCATTTGTTGCGGACGGCTCGGTGCTCCCCAGAGAATCGGGTGTGTCACAGAGACCGATGAAGGGAGCAGTTCCATTCATTTCTCCTGATACGATGAAGGTGACGATGAGACTTCCATACAAAGGTGCAATAACCGGAATGGGCATACGAGAAGGAATCACTCTGATCGTAGGTGGTGGTTATCACGGCAAATCTACACTTTTAAAAGCGCTGGAAAGTGGCGTGTATCCTCATATTGCCGGAGATGGAAGAGAATATGTAATCACAGATGATACGGCGATGAAGATCCGTGCGGAAGATGGAAGAAGTATCCGCCATACGGATATTTCCATGTTCATAAAGGACCTTCCGAATGGAAAAGATACCTATGCGTTTGATACAGAGGATGCCAGCGGAAGTACATCGCAGGCGGCAAATGTGATAGAAAGCATGGAGGCCGGTGCGAAAGTATTTATGATCGATGAAGATACCAGTGCGACAAACTTCATGGTAAGGGATGAACTGATGCAGCAGGTAATTCACCGCGATAAGGAACCAATCACTCCATTTATTGAACGTGTGAGGGATATTTATCAGGAATACGGAATATCTACCGTGCTGGTTGCAGGAAGCTCCGGCGCATATTTTCAGATCGCTGATCAGATCATTCAGATGGATAAATATGTCCCAAAAGAGATTACGGAATTTGCAAAAAAAGCAGCGGCGGAATATCCGTCATTGAATCTTCCGGAAGAAAAGCCGGAGCATCCGTCATTTGACAGAAAAGTGCGGAAAAATCCGGGTATCCGTCAGAAAGGCAGAGTTAAGTTAAAGACAATGGGACGTGATGCGGTTATGATCAGTCATGAGACGATTGATTTAAGATATGTAGAACAGCTCGCAGACGGCGAACAGCTGAATACACTGGGACAGGTGGTGCGTTTTCTGGAAGAAGAAGTATTTGACGGAAAGAAGACGCTTGGACAGGCAGTAGAGCAGGTGGAGAGGGTCCTCTGTAACAAGGGACTTGCAGGTGTCTGTGAGGGGAATGTTATACCGGGAAATCTTGCAATGCCGAGAAAACAGGAGATTTATGCATGCCTGAACCGCTACAGAAAACTTGGAACAGACAAGAAAGTGAGAGGATAAGATATGAGAGTCATTGCCGGAAGTGCAAGAAGAACGCAGTTAAAAACACTGGAAGGAATGGACACCAGACCAACAACAGACCGGATCAAGGAGACACTGTTTAATATGATCGCTCCATATTTATATGACAGTATCTTTCTGGATCTATTTGCGGGAAGCGGCGGGATTGGAATTGAAGCCTTAAGCAGAGGCGCAATGGAAGCGGTATTTGTAGAGAAGAATCCCAAAGCGATGGCGTGTGTGAGAGAGAATCTACAGAAGACACATTTTGAAAGAAAAGGAATGACCATGCAGATGGATGTCATGACAGCTCTTTACAAGTTAGAAGGAGAAAAGCAGTTCGATTATATCTTTATGGACCCTCCTTATAATAAAGAATTGGAAAAAAGTGTACTGACCTATCTTGCGGATTCTTCCCTTTTGTCAGACGAAGGAGTGATCATTGTGGAGGCTTCCAAAGAGACAGAATTTGATTATGTAGAAGATCTTGGATACAATATTATCAAAGAAAAAGAATATAAAACAAATAAGCATGTGTTCTTAGAACCTGCGGGAAGGAAAGAAATATGTTAACAGGAATTTATCCGGGAAGCTTTGATCCGGTCACATATGGACATATAGATATCATCAGTCGTTCTGCCAAAATGGTGGATGAACTGGTAGTAGGAGTGCTGAATAATAAAGCAAAAACCCCGTTGTTTTCCGTAGAAGAACGTGTTAAAATGTTAAAGGAAGTAACGAAAGACATACCAAATGTTAAGATTATTCCATTTGAAGGTTTACTTGTGGATTTTGCCCATAAGCTGAATGCGAAAGTTGTAATAAGGGGACTTCGGGCGATCACAGATTTTGAATATGAGCTGCAGATGGCGCAGACCAATCATAAGCTTGCGTCAGATGTAGAGACGATATTTCTGACAACGAATCTGAAGTATTCATATTTAAGTTCTACCATAGTGAAAGAGGTAGCTGCCTTCGGAGGAGATATATCCCAGTTCGTGCCAGAGTACATAGAGCAGAAAGTGTGGGAGAAAATGAAAGCATAAAAGGAGAGTGTAGATATTATGAGCAGCCGTATTGAGCAGATCATAGAAGAAATTGAAGAGTATATCGACAGCTGTAAATTCCAGCCGCTGTCGACAACAAAGATTATTGTAAATAAAGACCAGATGGATGAACTTTTAAGAGAACTCCGTATGAAGACACCGGATGAGATCAAACGTTATCAGAAGATTATTGCGAACAAAGATGCAATCCTTGCTGATGCACAGGCTAAAGCTGACGGGATGATCCAGGACGCACAGATTCAGACAAATGAACTGGTCAGCGAGCATGAGATCATGCAGCAGGCATATGCACAGGCAAATGAGATCGTAACAGCAGCAACAGCACAGGCACAGCAGATTCTGGATAATGCAACGAATGATGCGAATCAGATCCGTATCGGTGCGATCCATTATACAGATGATCTTCTTTCACAGGCAGAAAGTGCGATTGGACGTACATTGGATACTTATACATCGAAGTATGACAGCCTTGTGAATTCTCTTCAGGAGTGTTATGACATGGTTCGTAACAACAGAGCGGAACTGGATGTTCCACCGGAGACAGAGCAGAATGCACAGCCGGAATATTCCCAGAATGATTATCCTGCAGAAGAGTATCCTCAGGATAATTACAATCAGGAGAACTATGATCAGGGAGAGTATCTGGATGATGATAATACTTATCCGGATGATGTGCCGATTTCTGATTATATCGGAGATGACGATACTCTGGATTAATTTACAATCGAATAGACGTATATGTAAGCGGATATAAGAAGACTGGTTACCGATGCGGTGGCCAGTTTTTCTGCTATGTAGGGAAGAATTGGTAAACGATTACCCGATATCATGGATTGCGTCTGGGCAATACAGCACCAGCCGCCAAAAGACGTCAATGATGCACAAAGCAGAAGCTGTTTCCAGAATGGAAGAGTGGAGGCAGCGATAAGTCTTATTCCGGTGCTGATCTCCAGCGAAGAACAGAGAATAAGTGTAAAGATATGATCTGGCAGCAGGCTGGTCAGCAGAGTTATTATGACAGAAAATAAGATCATATATCCTCCGATTTTTGTAATGGATTCAAAAGCATTCATAATACATAGGTCGAAGAATGCGGAAGAGCTTTCAAAAGGAGCAGCTGTATTAGGCAAAGGTCTGACAGAATCTGTAGCGGGGGTGATTTTGCGAAAATTACAGGAATCATTATGGCGTAAATTATATATGAAACGATAAAAAAAGCTTGTAATCACCGGTGACAGGGTAAGGAGACTAAGAAAAGGCAGAGATAGATCTGGTGATTTCAGGTTCTGAAGCAGGACATAACTTAGTATGAAAGCAGGACTTGTGTTGTTGCAGAAAGCAAGAAGATAAGAAGCTTCGCTTCTGGTAATCTTTCTGGCATCTAATAGATCAGAAGTAGTCTTGGCTCCCATAGGGTATCCGCACAGGAAGCCGGTGAGCACAGCAAATGTTCCGTAATAGGAAGTTCCAAGCAGCGGTGACAGAATGGGTGCACTAAACCGACAGATCCAGTGGATGGCCGGTGTAAGGAGCAGTAGGTTGATAATGATCATATAAGGAAGTAAAGTTGGAAGAACAACCTGAAACCATAACAAAAGTCCCTGGCTTGCCCCTGAAAAGACCTCTTTTGGAAAGCGTAACATATATAGAAAAATACATAGTACGGACATAGAAAGAAATCGGTGTTTTGACATGAAAATCTCCGGTGAATGTTGTTAATTCATTGTATGGATAAGGTTGATTTTTTATGAAGACTGTTAGATAATAGATAGCAGTGTAAGATAGAAGGAGTGTAAGAAAATGGCAGTATTAAGCGAATTAGAACCGAAAGAAGTATTCCGGTATTTTAAAGAAATCAGTGCAATTCCGAGAGGAAGCAGAGATACAAAACGTATCAGTGATTATCTTGTTAAATTTGCAAACGACAGAAATTTAAAGGTAATTCAGGATGAGGTGAATAATGTGATCATATTCAAGCCGGGAACACCTGGATATGAAGAAAGCGATCCGGTGATTCTTCAGGGACATATGGATATGGTGTGTGAGAAGACACCGGATTCTGACCATGATTTTGAAAAAGACGGTCTGGAATTATATGTAGAGGATGGATTTTTGAAAGCAAAAGATACAACACTTGGAGGAGATGACGGAGTAGCACTTGCCATGGCACTTGCAGTGATGGACAGCAGTGAGATCCCGCATCCGCCGATTGAGGCAGTATTTACAGTAGATGAAGAGCTTGGAATGGAAGGTGCGGAAGCAATTGATCTGTCTGTGCTGAAGGGAAAGAAACTGATCAATCTGGATTCTGAGGAAGAGAAGACATTGACGGTAGGATGTGCAGGCGGTGTGCGCTATCAGGCATTGATCCCTGTGAAAAAAGAGAACGTATCAGGAACAGAGATAAAGATTGCAATCCAGGGACTGCAGGGAGGACATTCCGGAGAAGAGATCCATAAACAGGGAGGAAATGCGATCAAAATGATGGGACGCCTTCTGTATCATATTGCAGGAAATAAGCAGTATTATCTAAGTGAGATCTATGGAGGATCAAAAGATAATGTTATTCCTTCACAGGCATATGCTTCCATTGTCGTGGCGAAGGAAGATGAGGCCTTGGTGAGAGACATGATCGATAACATGGAAAGAATCTGGAATGAAGAATTTATGGGGACGGAACCGAATCTGTCTGTAAAGGCCGATGTAGAAGAAAAAGAAGATATAGTAGTGTTCTCGAAAGATGCTACGCAAAATGTTGTGGGATTTATCGCTTCGTGCCCGAATGGATTGCAGGAATACAGCCGCAAAATTGCGGGGGCGACGGAGACTTCTTTAAATCTTGGAGTTGTAACTATGAAGGATGATGGCGTGGAAGCTGCCTTCTTGATAAGAAGTGCTGTGGACAGCAGAAAGCAGCAGATACTGGAACAGGTAGACGCATTGACAAAGGGATTTGGCGGAAATGGCTCTATCTCCAGCGATTATCAGGCCTGGCAGTACAGACCACAGTCAGAACTGCGTCCGGTTATGGTCGAGGCATATAAGGAAGTGTATAAGAAAGAGCCGGAGATCTGTATTATCCATGGCGGACTGGAATGCGGAATCTTTCTTGGAAAACGACCGGATCTTGATTGCGTATCCTGCGGACCGGACGTTCTGGATATTCATTCTTATAATGAACATCTGGATATTGCTTCTACACAGAGAAGCTGGGAATTTTTGAAACTGACATTAAAGAATTGTAAATAAAAACTGGAAATAAAACGGAGGAGAACTATATGAATCTGCCAGCAGCATTTGAAGAAAAGATGCGTGCACTTCTCGGAGATGAATTTGATGAATATATTGCCTGCTATGACGAGCCAAGATATTATGGCCTGCGTGTGAATACCGGTAAGATATCCGTAGAAGAATTTGAAAAAATCTGTCCATTTGAGATCAGGAAGATCCCGTGGATCGAGAATGGATTTTACTATGACGGGGATAAAGTGTCCCCGGCAAAGCATCCATATTATTTTGCAGGTCTTTATTACCTGCAGGAACCAAGTGCCATGACACCTGCAAACCGTCTTCCGGTAGAACCAGGAGATAAAGTTCTGGATGTCTGTGCGGCACCTGGAGGAAAAGCTACAGAACTGGGTGCAAAATTAAAAGGCGAAGGAGTCCTGATCGCAAATGATATCAGCAGCTCCAGGGCAAAAGGACTGCTTAAGAATATTGAGGTGTTCGGAATCGGAAATGTCCTGGTATTAAGTGAAGAACCGGGCCGTCTGGAAAATTATTTTACAGAATATTTTGATAAGATACTGATTGATGCGCCATGCTCCGGGGAAGGAATGTTCCGTAAGGACAAAAAGATGGTCAGGGCATGGGAAGAACACGGACCGGAATTCTTCAGCAATCTGCAAAGGAACATTATCCTGCAGGCGGCAAGAATGCTGAAGCCAGGCGGTCTTATGCTGTATTCAACCTGTACCTTTGATCCGAGTGAAAATGAGCAGATTATCGAACATCTGAAGAGAGAATATCCGGAATTCCACGTACTTTCCATGGAACCGTATGAAGGGTTCTGTCCGGGAATACCGGAAGTTACAGAAGAAAAGGATGAAGAATTAAAAAAGACTGTCCGTATCTTCCCTCATAAGATGAAAGGCGAGGGACATTATGTTGCACTGCTTCAGAAAGGTGAGACCCTTCCATCCAAAGAATTGAAACCAAAAAAGAAATCCGCTAGAATTCCGGCAGATCTGGAAGAATTTATGAAACATGTTTCATGGAAACTGGATGGATCAAGGCTGGATATTCACGGTGAGCGTATTTATTATATGCCGGAAGGACTTCCAGATGTGAGAGGAATCCGTTTCTTAAGAACGGGACTGCTGCTTGGAGAACTTAAGAAGAACCGTTTTGAACCGAGCCAGGCATTTGCCATGTGCCTGAAAAAAGAAGAATATACGCAGATCATAGATCTTCCGTGTGAAGATGAAAGGGTCAGACGATATCTGAAAGGTGAGACACTGGATGTGGAAGATCTGACAGAAAAGAAGGCAAAAGGCTGGTATCTGGTATGCGTAGATGGCTTCCCGCTTGGATGGGGAAAAGTCTCAAACGGCACATTAAAGAATAAATATCTGCCTGGATGGAGGCTGTGTTAAGATGATGCGTCTGGATAAATATCTGGCTGAAATGGGTGCAGGGACCAGACAGGAAGTAAAAAAGAAAATCCGTCAGGGAAGGGTTCTGGTAAATGGCTCGGTAGTAAAAGCAGCGGAGACAAAGATTGATGAAAAGAGCGATGAGGTCGTTTTAGACGGCCGTAATATATCTTATGTATCTTATGAATATTATATGCTGAATAAACCGGCAGGGGTGGTATCGGCAACAGAAGACCGCAGGGACACAACAGTCCTGGATCTGATCAAAGATAAAAAACGCAAGGACCTTTTTCCTGTAGGACGTCTGGATAAAGATACAGAAGGTCTGCTTCTGATTACAAATGACGGAGACCTGGCACACCGGCTTCTTGCACCGAAGAAACATGTCGATAAGATCTATTATGCCAGAATAGATGGAAATGTTACGGAAGATGATGTGAAAAAATTCAAAGAAGGAATCAATATCGGAACAGATGAAGAGGAAATGACCAGACCCGCAAAGCTGGAGATCATAAAAAGCGGGGGAGAGTCTGAAATCCGGCTCACCATTCATGAAGGAAAATTCCACCAGGTAAAAAGAATGTTCCATGCTGTTGGAAAAGAAGTGACTTATCTGAAAAGAGAATGTATGGGATCGTTGAGTCTGGATGAAAAATTGAAGCCGGGAGAATACCGTCTGCTGACGGAAGAGGAGATAGAAAATGTCAGAAAATAGGGTGAATGAAAATCATTTTTTACCAATCTGCAAAAAAGATATGGAAGAAAGAGGATGGGAACAACTGGATTTTGTCTATATTTCCGGAGATGCCTATGTAGATCATCCTTCTTTCGGGCATGCGATCATTACAAGACTTCTGGAAGCGCATGGTTTTAAAGTCGGCATCATTGCACAGCCGGACTGGAAAGATAAGAACAGCATTACGATTCTTGGTGAACCAAGACTTGGTTTTCTTGTATCGGCAGGGAATATGGATTCGATGGTGAATCATTATTCTGTATCAAAGAAACACAGGAGAACAGATGCATATACACCGGGCGGTGTGATGGGAAAGCGTCCGGATTATGCGGCAGTTGTTTACAGTAATCTGATCCGTCAGGTCTATAAGAAGACGCCGATCATACTTGGCGGAATTGAGGCAAGTCTTAGAAGAATGGCACATTATGATTACTGGTCTGATAAATTAAAACGCTCAATCCTTCTGGACTCCGGCGCAGATCTGATCTCTTACGGGATGGGGGAACACTCGATCATTGAGATCGCGGAGGCGTTAGACAGTGGGATTGCTGTTGGCGATATTACGTTTATTGCAGGAACTGTTTATAAAACGAAAAGCCTGGACAGCGTCTATGATGCGGAAATCCTGCCCGGATATGAAGAGATGAAGCAGGATAAGATGGAGTATGCAAGAAGCTTTTATACACAGTACTGTAACACGGATCCATTTTCTGGGAAAAGACTGGTAGAGCCATATAATGATCATTTATATGTAGTACAGAATCCACCGGCACTTCCTCTCTCAAAGGATGAGATGGATGATGTCTATGGACTTCCATACATGAGAACGTATCATCCTTCTTATGAAAAAGATGGCGGAGTACCGGCAATCTCTGAAGTAAAGTTCAGCCTGATCAGTAACCGTGGGTGCTTTGGGGGTTGCAGCTTCTGTGCGCTGACTTTTCATCAGGGAAGGATCATGCAGGTAAGAAGTCATGAGTCTTTGCTGGATGAAGCGAAGATGATCACACAGGAAAAAGATTTTAAAGGATACATCCACGATGTAGGAGGGCCGACAGCGAACTTCCGTCAGCCGTCCTGTGAAAAGCAGCTGACAAGAGGTGTCTGCAAGAACCGCCAGTGTCTGTTTCCTAAGCCATGTCCGAATCTGAAAGTAGATCACAGAGATTATGTGAAGCTTCTAAGAGAACTGCGTGAAATTCCGAAAGTGAAGAAAGTATTTATCCGTTCGGGAATCCGTTTTGATTATGTGGTGGCAGACAAGGATGATACATTTCTGGAGGAACTTTGCCGCTATCATGTAAGCGGGCAGTTGAAAGTAGCACCGGAACATGTATCAGATGATGTACTTACCCTGATGGGAAAACCAGAGAACAGTGTCTATCAGGAATTTGTAAAGAAATATAACAAAATGAACCATAAGATTCACAAGGAACAGTATCTGGTACCATATCTGATGTCGTCACATCCGGGATCTACGATGAAGGATGCGGTAGAACTTGCGGAACATATCAGAGATCTTGGATATATGCCGGAGCAGGTGCAGGATTTCTATCCCACTCCTTCGACTATCTCTACCTGTATGTATTATACGGGAGTAGATCCAAGAACGATGAAGCCGGTCTATGTACCGAAGAATCCACACGAGAAAGCAATGCAGAGGGCACTGATACAGTACCGGGATCCGAAGAATTATGATCTGGTCATGGAGGCACTGAAAAAAGCACATCGTATGGATCTGGTTGGATTTGATAAACACTGTCTGATCCGCCCAAGAAAATTTGAGGGAAAAGGGCAGAAAAAATCTGGTAATGCAGGACATGAAAGTAACAGAAAAACGAATACGCCAGGAAAACATCAGGGACAGAAAAGAAAATCAATACGCAACGTTCATAAAAAGAGCAGAAAGTAACACACAGAAAAAAGAAAGAGGTGATTGTGGTGAAGATAGCAATTGTGACAGGTGCATCATCCGGAATGGGACGGGAATTTGCTCTTCAGATTCCACATCTGTATAAGAATCTGGATGAATTATGGGTGGTAGCAAGAAGAACAGACCGTTTAAAAAGCCTGCAGGAATCCATAAAAATACCGATCAGGATCTTTGACGGAGACATGCAGAGAGATTATATCTTTGAAAAAATCCAAAGAGAATTGGAACGTGTTCAGGCAGATGTACGGATGCTTGTGAATGCAGCAGGATATGGTAAGATTGGAACGGTCAGAGAGATTGATACAAAAGAACAGTATGGAATGATAGACCTGAACTGTACATCACTTACCAGAATGACCTGTATCTGTCTGCCTTATTGTACAGAAGGAAGCCGGATCGTGAACCTGGCTTCGGCAGCTGCTTTTTGCGCACAGCCTGGATTTGCCGTGTATGCAGCTTCGAAAGCGTATGTGTTACGTTTTTCACAGGGACTTGCAAAAGAAGTAAAAAAACAGGGAATTCTGGTTACTGCAGTGTGTCCGGGACCTGTGCAGACAGAATTTTTCGATCGTGCCGGATCACTTTCCGCAGGTGAAAAGCAGGCACTTTGTGCACAGCCGGAAGACGTCGTAAAGCAGGCACTTACGGATAGCGTACATGGAAAGTGTTTATCGGTATACGGTCTTCCTATGAAGGGAAGCCGGATCCTCTCCAAAATATTGCCGGACAATCTGCTTACGTGGGCGATGATGAAGATCAATCATGTGGAGTAGAACCAGAAAATTGGATAATAAAAAAGGAATTGAAAAACAAAGATAGAGAAGGACAGAATATATGAAGACAGAAAAAGGAAAACCGGGATATGTAAAGGCCGGGAAGCAGAAATATCTGCTGGGAGCAGTCGCAGAGTTTGCCATCGTGATCGCAATATTCATAACGGGATATATGCAGACCGGTTCCAGACTGAATCTGCTTACAGTAGTTGCTGTTGTCGGATGTCTTCCGGCGGCAAAGATGCTGGTGGAATTCATCACGATGGCACCATATAAAAGCATTGATGATGCAAAATATCAGGAACTGGAAGAAAAAGCACCGCTGATCCTGAAAGCATATGATATGGTCATTACAAGTTCACAGAAAGTAATGCCGTTAGATGCGGTGGCCGTTTCCGGACATGTGGTCTGTGGATATGCAAGTAATCCGAAGACTGACGAGACAACGCTGGCATCCCATATCAAAGAAATATTGCAAAATAATCATTACGACAAGATGACGGTAAAGATTTTTCATGATTATACTGCATTTTTATCACGTGCGGAGGGAATGAATAACATTGCGGCAGTAGAACAGAAAGAATCATTACGGCGGGAAAAGAACATCCTGCGGATCATATTAAATATTTCTATGTAATTTGAATACACAATGACAGGAGTAAAAATAAGGTATGAAAGAACTGATCATTCATGACAACGAGGCCGGACAACGTCTGGATAAACTGTTGCGCAAATATTTAAGCGAGGCACCGGGAAGCTTTATTTATAAAATGCTGCGTAAAAAAAACATTGTGCTGAATGGAAAAAAAGCGACCGGGAATGAACATCTCAAGAAGGGAGATTCTGTGAAATTATTTCTGGCAGATGATACGATCGCAAAATTTCAGACAGCAGAAAAGACGGTGGAAGAAAGTATTAAAAATACGGTAAAACTTGATATAATCTATGAAGACCAGAACGTCTTGCTGATCAATAAACCATCCGGAATGTTGTCACAGAAAGCGAAAGAGACGGATGTATCTGTTGTAGAGAATGTTACAGCATACCTGCTGGAGTCCGGACAGCTTACCGGTGAAGATTTGCGTACATTCCGTCCGTCCATCTGTAACCGCCTGGACCGTAATACCAGTGGACTGATCGTTGCAGGAAAAAGCCTTGCGGGCTTACAGCAGATGGGAGATCTGTTCAAAAAGCGTACTTTAAAAAAATATTATCTGTGTATTGTTAAAGGAACAATTACAGAACCTGCACACATTAAAGGGTATCTCGCTAAAGACGAGAAGACAAATAAGGTACAACTTTTTAAAGAAGAGCACGGACTTCCGATTGAAACAGAATATGTTCCAATCGCATGGAATAAAGAGATGACACTTCTGAAGGTACATCTGATCACAGGCCGTACACACCAGATACGTGCACATCTGGCCGGTACAGGACATCCGCTTCTGGGAGATTATAAATATGGAAATAAGAACTGGAATGACCGGTACAAAAAGGAATGGAAGATTGAAGACCAGGTACTTCATGCTTACCAGCTGACACTGCCTGTGATGAAAAAAGAACTTGAGAATCTTTCAGGTAAGACATTTTATGCGAAAGTACCGGAAATATTCTGGAAACTGATAAAGGAGACAGCATGGGAACATGGAACTCAAGGGGCCTTAGAGGTTCTACATTAGAAGATATGGTCAATCGTACCAATGAATGGTATCTGGAAAAGAATCTGGCATTGATCCAGAAGATTCCGACTCCGATCACGCCGGTACGGATGGATAAAGAACACCGACAGATCACTCTTGCTTATTTCGACCAGCGCAGTACGATCGATTATATCGGGGCAGTGCAGGGAATCCCGGTATGTTTTGATGCAAAAGAATGTGTGGCAGAGACCTTCCCGCTTCAGAATATTCACGAACATCAGGTAGAGTTTATGAAGAACTTTGAAAAGCAGCAGGGAATCGCATTTATCCTGATTTATTATTCATCGAAAAATATCTTATATTATATGCGTTTTGAAGAGTTATACAGATTCTGGATGCGGGCGCAGAATGGAGGAAGAAAGAGCTTCCGGTTTGATGAACTGGATGACCGTTTCTTTATGAAATTCTTCAGAGGATGTTATGTCCCATATCTGGATGCATTGAATCTTGATCTGGAACTTCGTGATGAACTTGACAAACCAGAAGAAACTGCGTATAATGCAAAGTGACTTTTTAACATGGTAGCACGCTAAAGTGCCTGAAAAAGAATATTACTACTTGGAGGACATATGAAGAAGAAATTACACACTCCGGAAGGAGTAAGAGATATATACAACGTAGAATGTGGTAAGAAACTTGCGTTGGAAAGCAGATTGAAAAAAGTATTCCATTTATATGGCTATCACGATATCCAGACTCCGACGATCGAATATTTTGATGTGTTCCGTGAAGAGATTGGAACGACACCGGCTAACGACCTTTACAAATTCTTTGATAAAGATGGCAATACACTGGTGTTAAGGCCTGATATCACGCCATCGATTGCCAGAGCATCGGCAACTTTATTTAAAGATGAGAACCTCCCGATACGCCTTTGTTATACAGGCAATACATTTGTCAATCACTCCAGCTATCAGGGACGTTTAAGAGAGACAACGCAGATGGGAGCTGAATTTGTCGGTGATGATTCAGTAGAGGCAGATGCAGAGATGCTTGCATTGGTGATTGAATCTATGTTGACGATCGGATTGAAAGAGTTCCAGCTTTGTGTCGGTAATGTTGATTTCTTCCAGAGCCTGATCGAAGATGCGTGTCTGGATGAAGAAGCAGAAGAAAGAGTCAGAGAACTGATCGGCAACCGTAACTACTTTGGAGTAGAAGAATTCCTGGACAGTATTCAGGCAAAGAGAAGTTCAAAAGAAGCATTTGCTGCACTCAATGAACTGATCGGCGGAATTGATATTCTCGAAAAAGCAGAGAACCTTGCACCGAATTCCAAAGGTGTGATGGCAATCAGACGTCTGGAGAAGATTTATAATACATTACGTTATTATGGTGTGGAGAAATTCGTTACGTTTGACTTAAGCATGACAGGAACGTATGGATACTATACGGGAATTGTATTCCGCGGATATACTTATGGTACAGGAGATGCCGTTGTAAAAGGCGGCCGTTACGATCATCTGATTGAGAAATTCGGAAAGAAATCGCCATCTATCGGGTTCGCAATTGTAATCGATGAACTGGTAAATGCATTGACACGTCAAAAGATCAGAATCGTATATCCGAGAAAGAATACGATCATCGTCTATGCAGAAGGAAAACAACTGGAAGCAATCCGCCTTGCAAAGGATTTCAGGAGAAAAGCCAAGAATGCAGAACTTCTGAAAAAAGACGAAAACAGCGTACTGGAAGATTATATCCGCTACGGAAATGATTATTATGCAGGAAGTCTGGTATATATCGAGGAGACCGGAGAAGTGACGATGGTGAACCTTGTTACCGGAGAGCAGAAGATCGTGAATAGTACAGATAGGAGTTAGACGATATGAGATACCTGACATTTGCCCTTGGAAAAGGCCGTCTGGCAAAACAGACATTAGAATTATTTGAAAAAATCGGAATTACCTGTGAAGAGATGAAAGATAAAGATTCCAGAAAGCTGATCTTTACAAACGAAGAACTCAAGCTTCGCTTCTTCCTCGCAAAAGGACCGGATGTGCCGACTTATGTAGAATATGGTGCGGCCGATATTGGTGTGGTCGGAAAAGATACGATTCTGGAAGAAGGACGTAAAGTCCACGAAGTGCTGGATCTGGGATACGGGAAATGTAAGATGTGTGTATGCGGATACAAAGATGCCGCTCCACTTCTGCAGCATCATGAGCTGATCCGCGTAGCAACGAAATACCCAAATATCGCAAAGGATTATTTCTATAATACGAAACATCAGACTGTGGAGATCATCAAGCTGAACGGTTCCATCGAGCTTGCGCCGATCGTTGGACTGTCTGAAGTGATCGTGGATATTGTAGAGACAGGTTCCACGCTTCGCGAAAATGGATTGGAAGTACTTGAGGAAGTATGCCCGTTATCAGCAAGAATGATCGTGAATCCGGTCAGCATGCGTATGGAAAGTGCAAGAATCAAAGATCTGCTGACAAGATTACGGGAACAGGTATAAACCGGGATAAGAAAATAATATGAGAGGATGGCGGTTAAGGCTATGAGAATACAACGTTTAACAAAAGATGCAAAAGAAAACCTTCTGGAGGATCTGTTAAAAAGAAGTCCGAATAATTATGGTCAGTACGAACAGGGAGTACAGGAAATCCTTGCACATGTAAAAGAAGAAAAAGACCAGGCAGTATTTGCATATACAAAGAAATTCGATCATGCAGATATCACAGCAGATAATATCAAAGTTACGAAAGAAGAGATTGAAGAAGCTTATAAAGAAGTAGATCCGGAATTAGTTGAGATCATCCGTAAAGCACTTCAGAATATCCGTACATATCATGAAAAGCAGAGACAGTATAGCTGGTTCGACAGCAAACCGGATGGAACAATCCTGGGACAGAAAGTAACGCCTCTTCACAGAGTGGGTGTATATGTACCGGGAGGAAAGGCAGTATATCCATCTTCCGTACTGATGAATATCGTACCTGCAAAGGTAGCAGGAGTAGATGAGATCGTTATGGTAACACCTCCGGGAAAAGACGGAAAAGTCACACCAAATACACTGGTTGCAGCACATGAGGCAGGTGCAGATGTGATCTATAAAGTCGGTGGGGCACAGGCAATCGCTGCTCTGGCATATGGAACAGAGAGTATTCCAAAAGTTGATAAGATCGTAGGACCTGGTAATATCTACGTCGCCCTGGCGAAAAAGGCCGTGTATGGATATGTAAGCATTGATGCGATTGCAGGACCAAGTGAGATCCTGGTTATTGCGGACGAGACAGCAAATCCAAGATTTGTTGCAGCAGATCTTCTGTCACAGGCAGAGCACGATGAGCTTGCTTCGGCTATTCTTGTTACAACTTCAGAAGAACTTGCACAGAAAGTATCGGATGAAGTGGACGGCTTCTTAAAAGAACTTTCAAGAAGCGAGATCATTCAGAAATCACTGGATAATTATGGATATATTCTTGTGGCAGATACAATGGATGATGTGATCGACATTGCAAATGAGATTGCAAGTGAACATCTGGAGATCCAGACTAAGAACCCATATGACGTTATGACGAAAGTCAGAAATGCCGGTGCAATCTTTATCGGAGAATATGCAAGTGAACCGCTTGGAGATTATTTTGCAGGACCAAACCATGTACTTCCGACGAACGGAACTGCCAAATTCTTCTCACCACTTTCTGTAGATGATTTTATTAAAAAATCAAGTATTATCGGATACTCAGAAGAAGCATTACGCAAGATACATAAAGATATCGAAGCATTTGCCAAGGCTGAACAACTGACGGCACATGCCAATTCTATCAAAGTTCGTTTTGAGGATGAAGAATAGAACCGAAGAGTATTACAAGGAGGCGAGGAGCTATGAACAGAACGGTCACGAGAACAAGAACGACCAAAGAGACAGATATTACGGTAACTCTGAACCTGGACGGAACAGGAAAGACGGATATCGATACAGGTATTGGATTTTTTGACCATATGTTGAATGGATTTGCAAGACATGGATTATTTGATCTGACAGTGCATGCCAACGGCGATCTGGAAGTAGACAGTCATCATACGATAGAGGATACGGGAATTGTACTTGGACAGGCAATTCTGGAAGCAATCGGAGATAAAGCCGGAATCAGACGTTATGGACATTTTATGCTCCCGATGGATGAGACACTTGCACTCTGTGCAGTGGATCTTTCCGGAAGACCTTATCTGAATTATGATGCGCAGTTTGTATCAGATAAGATGGGTGAGATGGATACAGAGATGGTAAGGGAATTCTTTTATGCAGTTTCTTACAGTGCCATGATGAATATTCATCTGAAGATTCTGGACGGGATCAATGATCATCATAAGGCAGAAGCACTTTTTAAAGCGTTCGGGAAAGCGCTTGATATGGCTACGATGGAGGAGCCAAGGATAAAAGAGGCATGGACTACCAAAGGAAGCCTCTAAAAAGGAGACGGACAGACTATGAGTTATAAAAGATTAATACCTTGTATTTTCATTAAAGACGGAAAGGCAGTCCGGTGGATTGACGATGATACGGTTATTGCCAAAGATGTGATCGAGCTTGCAAAATATTACAGTGATCATGGAGCAGATGAACTGATTGTCCTTGATCTTTCAGATTCGGATGAAGAACATGACGAGGCAATCACATTGATGAAACGCATTAACCGTGTGATCCGTATCCCGATGATTGCCGGGGGAAATATCAAGCGTCAGGAAGATATTAAAAAAATTCTTTACGCCGGTGCGAAACGTGCCATGCTGAATTTTTCAAAACCGGATAGTGTGAAATTGATCGAAGATGCTGCAAAGAGATTCGGAAAAGAAAAACTTGCAGTATCATTGAATGATTTTGATGCATTGTTCAAACATCAGCATCTGATCCAGGATTACAGCAGTGAGATTATCTTTATGCACAGACTGGATCTGAATTCGATTATGAATGTAACAGATGTACCTTGTGTGATCATTACAGACACGGAAGAAGAATCAGAATTATTTAAGATATTAAAATGCCCGGGAGTCAGGGGACTTTCCGGAAGATATGTAAGCCGTACAGATATAGACTGTGTGGCATTTAAAAACAAATGTACCGAAGAGGGAATCAAGATGACCTCATTTGAGAGTATGATGGAATTCTCACAGTTCAAGACAAATGATCAGGGACTGATCCCGGTTATCGTACAGCATTATAAGACGCAGGAGATTCTGATGCTGGCATACATGAATGAAGAATCTTTCTATGAGACGATTAAAACAGGAAAGATGACTTATTTCAGCAGGAGCCGTCAGAAGCTGTGGGTGAAAGGTGAGACCAGTGGACATTTCCAGTATGTAAAATCTCTGACGATCGACTGTGATCTGGATACATTGCTTGCAAAAGTAGATCAGATCGGGGCGGCGTGCCATACCGGTAATCCAACCTGTTTCTTCCAGCCACTTGTAGGCATTGATTATGATGAGACGAATCCGCTTCGGATCTTTGAATCTGTATACGACACAATTGCAGACCGCAAAGAAAATCCGAAAGAAGGTTCTTATACCAATTATCTGTTTGATAAGGGAATTGATAAGATCCTTAAGAAGATTGGAGAAGAAGCAACAGAAGTTGTGATCGCAGCCAAAAATCCGAATCCGGAAGAAGTGAAATATGAACTGGCAGATTTCCTGTATCATGCAATGGTACTGATGGTGGAAAAAGGACTGACCTGGGAAGATATTGTAAAAGAACTGGCAGATCGTTAAATAAGAATGTATGCTAAAAGAAAGTGGGTCATATATTGTTTCAGAGGTGAGATGATATGGATGATATAAGCGGCACAGAGAGACGCAGAAGAGAACTTCTGGAACAGACTCGTTACAGATACCGGGAATCAGAGATACCAGCAGTTCATCCGCGGTATGGTTCGGTATACACGGACTTATATGGGACGGAAGATACGGAAAAAAATACACTGGGAATCCGGACGGTCGTCTGTATGATATTATTTGCGGTGTTTGTCTTCATGCAAAATGAAAGCAAAGATATTCTACATGTAAATAGTGCAAAAATCATACAGGAAGTTACAAAGAATCCCGATATTACAGATATTGTGGAAGTCTGGAAAGGTCTTCCATAAGAAATTCAGAGACAGAAAAGGAGCACATCGGCTGATAACAGCTGATGTGCTTTTTATAGATAGTGATATCTGTTCTTCTGGCTGATAAAAAAATTGAAAATCGAATAGTCATAGCAATAAAAATTGTGATAAAATAAAAATTACGGCTTTTGCGATAAAAATAAGAATGAGTATACAGATATGGAAAAGAACGAAAGAAAGGGGAGAATAATTTTGAAAAAGAATAAATACGAAATTGATATGTGCAATGGGACCATTATGGACAAGTTGATCTCATTTTCCATACCACTGATGTTGTCGGGGATTTTGCAGCTGATGTTCAATGCAGTGGATATCGTAGTGGTTGGGCGTTTCAGCGGGAGTCAGGCGCTTGCGGCCGTAGGTTCCACAACAGCGCTGATCAATGTATTTACGAATCTTTTTATAGGTGTATCACTGGGAGCAAATGTACTGGCTGCCAGGTATTATGCCGCCGGGAAATCCAAAGATATGTCAGAGACCGTTCATACAGCTATTACATTTGCACTGGTAAGCGGAGTTGTTATGGCGGTGATTGGCCTGCTATGTGCCAGAGGTGCGCTGGAGATCATGGGGACTCCGGAAGATGTGATTGGAAAAGCTGCACTTTATATGAGAATTTATTTCTGTGGGATGCCATTTTTTATGCTGTATAATTACGGAGCGGCCATACTAAGAGCAGTTGGGGATACCAAGCGTCCGCTGATTTTTCTGATCGTATCGGGAGTGATCAATGCGGTATTGAATCTGTTTCTGGTAATCGTATTTCACCTGGACGTGGCAGGTGTCGGAATTGCAACGGTAATTTCACAGTTTGTATCGTGCATTCTGGTGTTGAGGTGCCTGCATCATACGGAAAGCAGCTATCAGCTGCATTTTGCAAAGCTGCATATGAAGTGGATCTATCTGAGACAGATTTTTGAAGTAGGGATTCCGGCCGGTATCCAGAGTACAGTTATCAATATATCCAATGCAATGCTGCAGTCATCGGTCAACTCGTTTGGTTCGATCGCAATGGCGGGGTATACGGCGGCAAATAATATTTTTGGATTCCTGTATGTATCCGTGAATTCATTTACACAGGCCTGCATGAGCTTTACAAGCCAGAACTATGGAGTGAAGAAATTAAAACGAATGGACAGGGTTTTGATTGACTGTATGATCCTGTCTGTAGTTGTGACGCTGATTCTTGGTGGAAGTGTCTATATTTTTGGACCGGAACTCTTACACATTTACAGTGGGCAGGCAGATGTTATAAATTACGGCATGGAGATATTTGCGTATACAACTTTTACATATTTCCTGTGCGGACTTATGGATCTGTTCCCGGGAGCCCTCAGGGGAATGGGATATTCCACGGTGCCGATGATCCTTTCGATCATAGGTACGGTCGGGGTACGTATTATCTGGATCTATGGACTATTCCCGGCACATAGATCACTTACATTCTTATTCTTATCTTACCCAGTATCATGGATTGCTACGATCATCATGCAGGTGATCTGTTTCTGGTTTGTAAGAAAGAAAATTCATAAGACGATGGTGTTGTCTGCTGTATAGGAGGAAAAATGAAGAAATCAACAATGACAGAAGGCGTAATCTGGAAAGAATTATTACTTTTTGCAATTCCGCTGATTCTCGGAAATCTGTTCCAGCAATTATATAATACCGTGGATTCGATTATTGTAGGAAATTATGTGGGAAGTAATGCCCTAGCGGCAGTCGGCTCCAGCGGAGCAATCATCAATCTTCTGATTGGCTTCTGTATAGGTGCATCTACCGGTGCCGGAGTTGTGATCTCGCAGTTCTATGGGGCAAAAAATGCAGAAGGTGTAAGAAAAGCGGTACATACAACGATGGCAATTGCATTGGCGGTAGGAATTCTTCTGACAATCATAGGAATAGCAATCACACCCGCCATGCTTCGTATGATGGGAACGCCGGATAAAGTCTTTGAGCAGTCGGTGGTCTATCTGCAGGTATATTTTGGTGGCAGCCTGTTTTCCGTGGTTTATAATATGTCCGCAGGAATATTGAATGCGGTGGGAAATTCCAGACGTTCACTGGTATACCTGATCATTGCAGCTGTTTCGAATATATTTCTGGATCTGATCATGGTCGTCGGACTAAAGCTTGGCATTGTAGGAGCTGCGCTGGCAACGGACATCAGTCAGCTGATCTCATGTATTTTTATATGGAGATTTTTGATGAGAAGTGAGGATGTATACAGATTACGGATCGGAGAAATCCGTTGTTATGATCATCTCCTTTCTAAGATTATCCGTATCGGTATCCCGACGGGAATCCAGAATATCGTGATTTCATTTTCTAATCTGATCGTACAGTCAAGTGTGAATCAGTTTGGGGCAACGGTGATGGCCGGATTTGCGGCATATATCAAGATTGATGGATTTAATATTCTTCCGGTTTTAAGTATCAGTATGGCAGCAACTACATTTGCCGGTCAGAATATCGGTGCAGGAAAGCCTGACAGAGTCCGGAAAGGAATGTATGTATCTACAGCGATGGGTGTAGGATATTCCATCCTGACGGGAATTTTGCTTTTGATATTTGCACCGCAGGTAATCGGAGTATTCACGACGAATCATAAGGTCGTAGCATATGGAGTCTATATTATGAAATATTTCTGCCCGTTCTACTGGATGATTGGCACCATGCATGTGCTAGGCGGAACGGTACGTGGAACCGGAAAGACAATGCAGGCAATGGTTGTGTTCCTGCTTTCATTATGTGTATTCCGCGTAGTATGGATCGCAGAATCGATGGTCTGGGCTAAGAGTCTCGGACATGTGATGATGGGCTATCCGACCTCCTGGCTGCTCGGAATGCTATTAATGCTGCTGTATGTGTGGAAAGGGAACTGGATGCCGGAGAAGATGAAAAGACAGGAAAAAGAGATCTGGTGAACTGAAAACGAGCAGGCTGAAACTCCTGGAATGATCTATTCCGGGGATTTCAGCTTATTTGTTAGGGCAAGGCCCTGTTTTCTATTGTGGAGTTTTGGGATGTTCCCCAAAA
>ERZ808240.1284-NODE-1284-length-31573-cov-15.083825_pt1 | contig 31573 bp, 25 predicted proteins | sample MGYA00521084_ERZ808240 | MGnify/ENA primary metagenome ERZ808240 (study PRJEB31516, sample SAMN03275571) | gut metagenome | biome: mammalia-associated habitat; material: feces | host: Papio cynocephalus | place: Kenya | collected 2012-08-06 ... | reverse complement strand
CCTGCGCGCTTAGAGTGATGTTGAATGCCTTGATGTTTTTCCCGACACTCAGATCCAACTTGATGTAATCGTCATTTTAACCTGCTCCGTATCCCCCGCGGATGCGGTAAATTGGAAGAGAACTCAAGCTCGTGAGATGAAGTGTAGGACGGAGCCATGTGGAAATCAGTGTCCCAAAATCTTTTGTGGCACCTGAACATTTATATCTTGTTGCTACACGTTTCAGAATAATTTGCAATATCGACTTTAATTCCTACATTTGCCGACTACATATTTATAACGCTTATAACGCTATTTAGAAAGCTTATGTTCAAGATTCTTGAAAGAGTGATGCTGACTCCGAACATCTGCAAGATGGTGGTGTCGGCTCCGAGGATTGCCGAGGCCGCCAAGCCGGGGCAGTTCCTGATCGTCCGTTCCGATGAGAAGGGCGAACGTATACCGCTTACCATCAGTGACTACAACAGAGAGACCGGCACGGTGACAATCGTCACCCAGCTCATAGGAGCTTCATCTGCCGCGATCATCTCCAAAGCCGAAGGCGAGTTCTTCAGCGATGTGGTAGGTCCTTTGGGGAACCCTTCCGCCTTCGTTGACAAGACGGATGAGGAACTGAAAGGGCAAAGGTACATATTCATCGCCGGCGGTGTCGGTACGGCTCCTGTCTATCCACAGGCGAAATGGCTGCACGAGAGAGGCGTCGCCGTCGATGTCATCATCGGAGCGAAGACCAAGGACCTGCTGATATACAAAGAAGAACTGGCCTCCGCATGCGACAACCTCTATCTTTGCACCGATGACGGTTCGGAAGGATTCCATGGGATGGTGACCGGATTGCTTGAGAAACTGGTCAGCGATGGTAATGAATATACTCAAGCCGTGTCCATCGGTCCGATGATCATGATGAAGTTCTGCACTCTCACCTGCAAGAAGCTCGGCATTCCTGAGGACGTGAGCCTCAACATGCTGATGGTGGACGGTACCGGAATGTGCGGAGCATGCCGCGTGACGGTTGCCGGAAAGACGAAGTTCGCGTGCGTGGACGGCCCGGAGTTCAACGGCTATGACGTTGATTTCGACGAGGCTATGAGACGCCTTGGACAGTACAAGGCCGAGGAGGCAGAGGAAAAATCTAAAATGGGAATATAATGGCACAGAGAATACCAAGAGTACCGGTCCGCGAGCAGGATCCAAAGGTACGCGCGCATAATTTTGAAGAGGTTTGCTACGGCTATAACCTTGAGGAGGCCACGACAGAGGCTTCGCGTTGTCTTCACTGCAAGAATCCACGCTGCGTCCAGGCATGCCCCGTCAGCGTGAAGATTCCTGATTTTATCGCAGAGGTTGCCACGGGAGACATCAACGCGGCGGCGTCGATCATCGCCGAGGACTCATCTCTTCCGGCAGTCTGCGGACGAGTGTGCCCGCAGGAAAGCCAGTGCGAGGGCAGTTGTATCCTTGGAGTAAAGAGTGAGCCTGTGGCCATCGGCAAGCTGGAAAGGTTTGTGGCCGACCACACGGCTGGCACCCAATCGGTCACTGAGCCTGTGAATGTGACCGGCGGCCTCAAGGTAGCCATCGTCGGTTCCGGCCCCGCCGGTCTCGCCTGCGCCTCAGACCTCGCCAAGAAAGGTTACGATGTCACAATCTTCGAGGCCCTTCACAAAGCTGGTGGTGTCCTTGAATATGGAATACCGGAGTTCAGGCTTCCTAAAGACACTGTCCTCAAACGCGAGATCGACTCTGTCAAGGCCCTCGGTGTCAAGATCGAGACAGACGTGATAGTCGGCAGGACCGTCACGATTGACCAACTGATGGACAAGGAAGGATTCAAGGCCGTGTTTGTCGGCACAGGAGCAGGTCTGCCTAAATTTATGGGTATCCCTGGAGAGAACCTGAACGGAGTGTTCTCCGCAAACGAGTTCCTGACGAGGAACAATCTGATGAAGGCTTTCCGTGAGGACTATTTGACCCCTATTCACGCTGGCAAGAAGTGCTGCGTGGTCGGTGGCGGAAACGTGGCGATGGATGCCGCCAGAACAGCCCTGAGGCTCGGCGCAGACACGACCATCGTCTACCGCCGTACAGAAAACGAACTTCCGGCCAGAAAGGAGGAAGTTCATCACGCCAAGGAGGAAGGTATTGATTTCCAGATGCTGACCAACCCCGTGGAGATTCTCGGTGACGAAAAAGGCTGGGTAAGGGCCATCAAGTGCATCAGAATGGAGCTCGGTGAGCCTGACGCAAGTGGCCGCCGTTCACCTGTCCCGATTCCAGGTTCCGAGTTCGAGATTCCTACCGAGACCGTGATCATGGCTTTAGGTACCGCTCCTAATCCTCTGATCGTCAACACGACAAAGGGACTTCAGGCCACCCGTCGCGGGGGGCTTGAGGCCGATGCCGAGGGGCGCACTACCAGGGAGGGAATCTTCGCCGGCGGAGATGCTGTCACCGGGGCCGCCACCGTTATCCTTGCGATGGGGGCCGGACGCAAAGCCGCAGCCGCGATTGATGAATATCTCAGTTCCAAGTAACTGGGATATTCATTCAACCAACGGTCACTTTGCTCCGATAACTGCGATGTTTTTACAGCAGGTGTCCGAGGAAGCGTGCCTTGTCGGAATCGCTCATGCCACGGCAGGCGGCATATTCATCAATCGTTTTCTGACTGACGCGGCGTATTTCCGGGTACGTGGCATCAGGATGAATGAATATGAGTCCGCAGATGCTGGCATCAGGAATCATGGCGCAACTGTCCAGCAACGAGATGCCAAGTCTCTCTGATTCAGGAAGAAGCCTGAGAATATCCAACTTCAGCGTGTGGTCCGGGCAACTTGAATATCCTGCCGCCGGCTTGATGATTTTTGCCTTGTCGAAACCTTCCGGCAAGGCTTTTCGAATATACCCGCTCAGCCATTCGGAAGCAGCCTCGGCCAACGTAAGCCGCACTGCCCGTGCCAACATAGGGCCGTAGTCCGTGCTGCACGCCGGACAGTTGCAGTCTGTAGGATGTGATTCGGTGTGCACGCTCAGCGCGAACATTCCCATAGGGGAATCGAACCCATATTCCTTGACAGGAACAAAATCGGCAAGGGAAAGCCCTCCTTCCTGCCTGAACATCGGAAGACGGAAATCTTTGGATACAATGTCATCTCCTTCGCTGTGACAAGTGTCGAACCTTGCGGAAATGATTATCTTGCAGGCGTTTTCTGCTCTTAACTTATCAATCTCTTTAAGTGCATCGCCACGCAGTTTCCTAAGTTCCTCGCGGCCTGTCCCGGCCTTGATCCCCCAAATCGTGGCGAAGAGATTCCAGTCAAAGAACGGCATAACTTCGTCAATGCCCAACACCCTTGCCGCAATGTTTCCAAACGGCTCTCCCTTGATGAAACTTGAGGCCGGCAATGGTTCTTGCGGCTCGTGTCTGACTTTCTTTTGCGATGACTGGGCGTAGAGCTCCCGGAGATGCTCCTGTTTCTGATGCTCTGCCGCTTCCGTGCCCTCTCTGTCCGTAATCAACAGATTGGAGAGCACGGCGCCGGCGGACGCGTCCTGGGCATAGAACACATGTCCGTAAAGAGGCGCAAGCTTCACGGCGGTGTGGAGAGCCGAAGCCGCTGCCCCGCCAACGAGCAGGGGAGTAGTCATCCCTCTGGCCGTCATCTCCTTGCAGATCTCCTCCATCTGGTAAAGTGACGGTGTGATCAGTCCGCTGACCCCGATCAGGTCGGCGGAAGTCTCGGCCGCTTTCTCAAGAATCACTTCCTTGGGTACCATCACGCCCAGATCGATGATCTCGAGCCCATTGCAACTCATTACAATCTCTGTGATGTTCTTCCCGATGTCATGCACATCCCCCTTTACGGTCGCGAAAACGATCTTCGGCTTTTTCATCTCTGATTCTCCCGCACCTTCCTCTATGTAAGGCTGAAGCAGCGCCACAGCGTTCTTCATGGTCTTGGCCGACTTGACCACCTGAGGCAGGAACATCTTTCCAGCCCCGAACAGTTCTCCGACCTTGGCCATACCGCTCATCAGCGGCCCGTCAATGATCTGCACAGGCTCCCCGTACTTTCCGAGGCACTCATTGATGTCCCTCTCCAGTTCCGAAGAATCCCCCTTGACCAGCGCCCTGACCAGCCTCTCCTCCACCGTCGCTTCGGCAGTCTCAGCGACCGATGGAGAAGGGGCTGCACCCGTCAGGCAGCGCACCGATGCCGCGAGGCGACCATTCTCCCGGACAGGGCGCGAAGCGCAGGTCGCCTCCGGCCCTTCGGTGCGCTGCCTGACCTCAGCGGAATCCTTTTCCAACATAATCCGCGAAGCCTTCTCAATCAACCTTTCCGTAGCCTCGGCGTCAGTGTCCAGAATCACATCCTCCACGCATTTAAGCAATTCCGGTTCAATCTCATCATAAACCTTCAGCATTCCAGGGTTCACGATCCCCATGTCAAGCCCGGCGGAAATCGCGTGGTAAAGGAACACCGAATGCATCGCCTCGCGAACCTCATTGTTCCCCCTGAATGAGAATGAAAGATTGGAAATGCCACCAGATGTCCTGCACCCAGGCAAATTCGACTTGATCCATCTCACCGCCTCGATGAAATCAATCCCGTACCTCGAATGCTCCGGAATCCCAGTCCCGACAGGCAGCACATTCACATCGAATATGATGTCACACGGCCTGACCCCGACCTTGCCGGTCAGCAATGAATATGCCCGCCGGCAAATCTCCACCTTCCTGTTGTAAGTCGTGGCCTGTCCTTCCTCATCGAAAGCTATCACTATTATCGCCGCACCCAACGCCTTGATTTCTCTCGCCTTCTCGATGAAAACCTCTTCTCCTTCTTTAAGTGAAATCGAGTTCACGATGCACTTGCCCTGAGCGTTCTTAAGCCCTGTCACCAGAGTATCCCAATGCGAAGAGTCTATCATTATTGCGGCCTTGGCGACAGCCGGGTCATTGGACACATAACGCAGGAACTTCTCCATCTCCAACCGGGAATCCAGCATCGCGTCATCCATGTTGATGTCAATTATGCTTGCCCCGTTCTCGATCTGTCCGGCGGCGATCTGGAGCCCTGTTTCGTAGTCACCCGCAGCAATCAGTTTGGCGAACTTGCGCGACCCTGCCACATTGGTTCTTTCCCCGACATTGGTGAAATTGTTCCTCCTGTCGACAGCCACGCTTTCCAGACCACTGACATACAGCACATCGTCCAGTTCCGGAACTTTTCTCGGGGATATTCCTTCAACCGCTTCCGCCACTGCCTTGATGTGCTCCGGTGTCGTTCCGCAGCATCCTCCCACGATGTTCACAGAGCCTGCCAGAGCCATTTTCCGCACAGATTCGGCCATTTGGGAAGGCGTCTCGTCATATTCACCCATCTCATTTGGCAATCCGGCGTTAGGGTAGCAGCTCACCGCACAGGTGGCGAAAGAGGCGACCTCCGCTATCAGCGGAATCATCTCTTCAGTTCCGAGCGAGCAGTTGAGCCCGAAAGACAACGGATCACAATGCTGGATGGAGCGGTAGAACGCTTCCATTGTCTGCCCTGTGAGCGTGCGCCCGCTCTTGTCACTCATTGAAGCCGAAATCATTATGGGAATATCCATGGCTTCAGGAATATGTTGGAGGGCGTACAAGGCCGCCTTTGTGTTCAGCGCGTCGAAACAGGTCTCGAAAAGCAGCATATCCACACCGCCACGAACCAGACCTCTGATCTGGACCTCAAATGCCTCCGACATCTCATCAAATGAATATGGCCTGAAAACTGGATCTCCTATGTCCTGTGCCAAGGACAGGGACTTGCTTGTCGGCCCGACACTGCCGGCCACCCAAACCTTGCGTGGCGCTTCATCGGCGGCCTTACGTGCAATCCAAGCAGCGGCTTCAGCCATCTGTCCGGCTTTCTCGGAGAGACCATATTCAGACTGCGAAATGCTGTTGGCACTGAATGAATTGGTGGTGATGATGTCTGCCCCGGCTTCAATATATTCACGATGAATCTCACCGATCGTCTCCGGATCAGTGAGATTGAAAGATTCGCTGTTGCCTTGAAGACCTTTGCGTTGGAGCATTGTCCCCATTGCGCCGTCGAGAATAAGAATCCGCCGTGAAAGCGCAGCTCTCATGTCGTGCATGCCGCTATAATATTCATTTATAATGTCTTGAATGCTAAAAGCATTCTTTGAGTATCCGTGTCACGTTGGCCGACTTTCCCATCGTGTAGAAATGTATGGCCGGCACGCCGTGGGCAAGAAGATCCTTGCATTGGGCTGTGGCCCATTCCTGTCCGATCACATAGACGGCCTCCTTGTCTTCCTTATGGGCCGCTATCTCGCTAGTCAACTCGAACGGTATGTCGATCGAGAAAGACTTTGGAAGCAGACTGACCTGCCTTGACGTTGAAATCGGCTTCAAGCCCGGGATGATCGGAACAGTGATCCCCACTTCTCTGCATCTGTCCACAAATTTATAGAAAACTTTGTTGTCAAAAAACATCTGTGTGGTGATGTAGTCAGCGCCTGCATCGACTTTACGCTTCAGGTTCGCGATGTCCTCGTCCATGTTGGCAGCCTCGAAATGCTTCTCGGGATAGCCTCCGACTCCGATTCTGAAAAAGCCTTCGCATCCGTTCTCCTTTTCGAAACGGCGTATGGCCTCCACAAGCTCATTGGCATGGTCGTAACCACCGGGAAAGGGGGTGAACCGTTTCTCTCCGGCCAGGCAATCACCTCTGAGTGCCAGTATGTTAGTGATTCCCATGAATTTGAAATCTTGTAGCTGGAACTCGATCTGTTCCGCTGTCTGCCCCCCGCAGATAAGATGCGGGACCACATCCACCTTGAACTCGGACTGTATGGCTCCGCAGACCGCAGTTTCGCTGACACGTCTGCGTACAAGCTTCTTGCGGTAGCTACCGTCCGGTTGCTCCTCGAAGACGACTTCGTCTCTGTGGCAGGTCACGTTGATGTATTTAGGGTTGAACTCGATGAACGGTCTGATGTCGTTCAGGAGTTCTTCTTTTGTCATTCCCTTGAGTGGGGGAACTATTTCCAGTGACGGATATTGTTTCATGGCCTAAGTCTAAATTGACGCGAATGCCTGGTCCAGATCGGCGATGATGTCGTCAATGTGTTCTATACCTATTGATAGCCTGATGGTTGTAGGCGTGATGTGTTGCTGTTCAAGTTCTTCCGGAGTCATCTGAGAGTGAGTTGTGGTGGCAGGATGGATCACAAGACTCTTGACATCAGCCACATTGGCCAGAAGGGAGAAAATCTTGAGGCTGTCAATGAATTTCCATGCATCTTCCTGAGATCCCTTTATCTCGAACGTGAAGATTGATCCGCCCCCGTTCGGGAAGTATTTACGGTACAACTCGTGGTCTGGATGAGACGGTACGGCAGGATGATTGACCTTTGCCACTTTAGGATTGTGCTCAAGGTATTCCACAACCTTCAGCGCGTTCTGGACGTGGCGTTCTATGCGCAAAGGCAGCGATTCGACACCTTGAAGCAGAATCCACGCGCTTATAGGACTTATGCATGCACCGGTGTCGCGCAGGATGACGGCCCTGACCCTGCTGACGAAGGCTGCCTGGCCGGCCACGTCAGCGAAGACGGCACCGTGATAACTCGGATCCGGCTTCGCGAGTGTAGGGTATTTGTCCGGATTCTTTTTCCAGTCAAATCTTCCACTGTCCACAATGATTCCACCCAGGGTGGTACCATGCCCTCCAATGAACTTTGTGGCTGAATGAACCACGATGTCGGCTCCATGCTCAATCGGTCTTATCAGCAAGGGAGCGAACGTGTTGTCCACAATGAACACGATTCCATGCCTGTGGGCGATCTCGGCTATGCTGTCCAGGTCGGTGACATCGGAGTTTGGGTTCCCGAATGTCTCTGCGTATATGACTTTTGTGTTCGGTCTTATGGCGTTCTCAAGAGCTTTGAGGTCATTTACTTTCACAATCGTGTTGGAAATCCCTTGTGTCGTGAACGTGTGGGTGATCAGGTTGAATGAGCCACCGTACATATTGTCGGCCGCGATGATGTGGTCACCTTGTTGAAGCACGTTCTCAAGCGCGTAGGTGACCGCGGCCGCTCCCGAAGCCACGGCAAGGGCCGCCACGCCACCCTCAAGAGCGGCGATTCTTTTCTCAAGCACATCTTGCGTAGTGTTGGTGAGTCTGCCGTAGATGTTGCCCGGATCCTTGAGTGCGAACCGGTCCGCGGCGTGCTGACTGTTGTGGAATACGTAAGATGTTGTCTGGTAGATAGGAACGGCGCGTGCGTCTGACACCGGATCCGGTGTCTCCTGGCCAACATGAAGAGCCAGCGTCTCAAGATGTAGCTTCTGTGTGTTCATATTCGTTCTCGTTTTATAGTCAATTTTCTTTTGCAAATTTCGGTTTTATGGACAGAATTTCCAAGTAATTTTTAAAATTTGGATAAAACATCTATATTAGCGGATATTTTAGGTTTGATATTCCCATTTTGTCAATTTAGACCATATTTTTACAGAATATTTTTCTTATGAGCATGATAGATGAGAAAGACATTGAGATCCTTAGGCTTCTTCAGGACAACGCAGACTTGACCAACAAGGAGATAGCCGCAAAGGTGCATCTGTCCCCGACTCCTGTCTTCGAAAGGGTCAAAAGGCTCCGGGAGCAAGGATACATCAAGAAAATCGCGGCCGTGCTTGACGCTGACAAGCTGGACTGCTCGTTCATGGCATTCTGTTATATCAAACTCAAGCAACACACATTCGATAATGCCAAACGCCTGATGGATGCCATGGCGCAGATTGATGAGGTGGCTGAGTGCTACAACATTTCCGGAGACTATGATTTCCTTATGAAGGTCTATGTCGCAAGCATGAAAGACTATCAGAGGTTTGTACTCCGCATCATGGGTGACTTGGACTGCATCGGCAGCCTGAACAGCTCATTCGTGATGGGGGAGGTCAAAAACACTTTCGGTGTTCCCGTGCGCCTGAAGCGTTAGATATGTTTGATTTCGACTACTGTGAGGACAGCACCGGAGACCTTGAAGCGGACATCCATATTGTTGAACATCATTCCGTAGACCTTGCCAGGATCATTCTGATACTGTGGCCTTGGGTCTTGAGCCAGAGCCTGCCTCAAGGCGGTCATGTCGGCCTCAGTCCAGCCTGGGATGATCACTTCGGCGGGCTCGGTGACCGTCATATCAGAAGTGGCCGTGTCTGCAAACACGACAACAAGCGGCTTCCATTCCTTTTCATCGACGAATCCGGACGCGGCATCAGGGTGGCTGTCCGCATAGGTGACGTAAGGCTTGATGTCATAGACAGGGGTTCCGTCCATCAGATCCGCTCCGAGTACATTGATCACTGGTCCAATCTGCTTTCCTGTCTCATCTTTAGCGTCATATTCAATAGATTCAATTCTGACGGATGACAACCCAAGCCCGTTCGGTCTGAAAGGGGAGCGGCTTGCGAACACCCCGATACGCTCGTTTCCTCCCAACCTCGGCGGCCTGACTGTCGCCTGGAACACAGATTCCAGTCGATGAACCGAACGAGCCTTATTCCCGGAGAACCCCCAGATGAGCCAGATGTAGTCAAACCCTTCCAGTCCGCGTACAGCGTCAAAACTTCGGAACCCAGGCTCGAACACGATCTTACCCTTCAGCTCAGGGATCAATCCGGCCTGTCTCGGAATCCCGAACTTGGTCTTGAACGGAGATCTGAACCGGGCCACCGGCTCAATGAACATAGCGGACCTGATCCCATTTGAGGGCATCCTCGTTCTGTGGTTTGCGCTCATCGGCAGGGTGGCCGACAGCGATCAGACACAGAACTGAATACTTTTCGGGAATATCCAGAATCTCCCTGACCTTTTGCTCCGCCGTCACTCCGGCATCCTTGCTCTCCCTGCCCCTGATGTGGCACCAGCAAGAGCCAAGTCCAAGGTCTTCGGCCTGATACTGCATGGAGACGGCGGCGATGCTGCCGTCTTCGATCCACATTTCCTGCTCCTGAGGATCTCCGAGCACAGCTATTACTACCGGAGCCCCGGCTAGAAACTGAGAACCTGCCGGCCTGACGCCAGACAGTTCTTCGATTTTCTTTTTGTTGTCTGTTACAACAAACCTCCATTTCCTCAATCCCTTGGCGGTCGGTGACATCAGCGCCGCCCTGATGATCGTCCTGACATATTCATCACTCACAGGCTCGTCAGTGTAGACTCTGTGGCTTCTGCGCATCTGCGCAAGTTCCTTGAATGAATTCATATTCATTTCCTCCTTTGCCGCAAAATTACAATTATTATCCGTTATGATGAATATTCCCGGACGATATTTTTGGGCGTCAGCCTGTCCGGCGCTAAAAATGTAAGTGAATATATCATTTAATATTAAAACGTTCGATTATTGTTAAAATAATCGCCGGAACCGCCTAAAATGTTATAATGTTTGATGAAATTCTTGTTCCTGTTGAAAAAATGTAATATATTTAGGGTCGTAATAAAGCCTTATCATCCGATGGATAACAAGACAAATTCATTAGAAGTCCCTCAAAAGGGAAACATTCTTATAATCAACACTGGGTCCACAACGACTAAGTTGGGCTATTTTTCCGATGGTGTCAGGGTCTTTGACACCAAGCTTGAGCACACCGCAGAGGATGTCGCCAAGTATCCGTCAGTAATGGACCAGGCGGACATGCGCCACCAGGCGATAAAGGATTTCATGGCTTCCAAAGGTATTCCGCTTGAGGAAGTGGACATTGTGATGGCGCGTGGCGGTCTCATCGTTCCGGTCATAACGGGAGTCTATAATGTGAACCAGGACATGCGTGATGTCCTGAAGAGTTGCCGTGACGGGAACCACGCCTGCAATCTGAGCGCTATTCTGGCAGATGATGTAGCCAAGGAGATCAACCAGATCAGAGAGGAAAAACATCTTGCTCCACGGTTCGGAAAATGTGTGGCTTACATCGCTGACCCTCCGATGGCGGATGAAATGCTGCCGGAATGCCGGATGGGTGGTATCCCTGAGTTTACCAGAAAGACCCTGTTCCATGCCCTTAATTCAAGGGCCATCGTCAGAAGGTATCTCCGCGAGCATGGCCACAAGACAAATGATGTCACTGTGATCGTGGCTCACATGGGCGGAGGCGCGACGATATCCCTGCATCGCAACGGAAAGGTCATCGACACCAACCATGGCCTTGGCGGAGACGGCCCTATCACTCCGGAGAGAGCGGGCTGCTGTCCTCCGTTCGAGCTTATCGACATGTGTTTCAGTGGAAAGTACACCAAAGAGGAGATCCAGAAGAAACTGATCGGACGTGGAGGAGCGGTGGCTTATTTCGGCACCAACAGCATGCTGGACGTCGAGAACATGGCCAAAGACGGCAATGAACTTGCCCGGATCTTCCTCAAGGCATACGTTTTGAACATCTGCAAGTACATCGCCGCGATGGCAGCCACAGCTGACGGCAAGGTCGATGCCATCCTTCTGACAGGAGGTATCGCCCACAGCAAGATGCTGATGGATGCGATCAAGGCCAAGATCGGCTTCATCGCTCCGGTGGAGGTATTCCCGGGAGAGGACGAGATCAACAGCCTCGCCGAGAACGGCTACATGATCCTTTCCGGCCAGACAAGGATCCACACTTATAATAAGGACAGAATAATTGAGGATTAAAACAATAAAATGATGAAGAATATAGATTGGAGCAAGCTGTATTTCAGCTATACCCAGACAAGGGCTTTGGTTTACAGCCGCTGCATCGACGGAAAATGGGAGACCCCTACCGTCACCGAGGATTTCAACATCTGCCTGAGCAGCTTTGCGGGAATATTCCATTACGCTCCTTCCTGCTTCGAGGGATTGAAGGCGTTCCGTGGCGTTGACGGCAAGATTAGGCTTTTCCGTCCGGACCGTAACGCCAAGAGAATGGCGGACAGCGCGACTTACCTGGATATGCCGTACCCGTCAGAAGAAATGTTCATCAATATGTGCGTGCAGTGCGTTAAGGAGAACATTGAATATCTTCCTCCGTATGAGGCGAGTGGAGCTTCCCTTTACCTCCGTCCGGTGCTGTTCGGCATCAACCCGCAGCTCGGCATTCATTCCGCGCATGATGTGATGTTCGCTGTGATGTGCTCGCCTGTGGGAACATATTCAGGGGCGAAGAGCCTTACTCCGGGCACAGCGGTCATTTCAAGAAACTACGACCGTGCCTCCACCTTTGGTTCAGGTTGCTATAAGCTCGGAGCCAACTATGCACAGTCGCTTCATGCCTATAATCTCGCACACAGGCTGGGATATCGTGAGCTTTTGTTCCTTGACTCGGCCACTAAGACAACCATCGAGGAGTTCGGATCATCCAATTTCTTCGCTATTAAGGGAAACACTTATGTGACACCTCGTTCAGGCAGTGTCCTTCCGTCCATCACCAACAACAGTCTTCGTACGGTGGCGGCAGACATGGGAATGGATGTGGAGGTCCGTCCGATAAATGTTGAGGAATTGTCTGAGTTCGATGAGGTTAACTCTTGCGGAACCGCTGTGGTCATCACTCCGCTCTGCACTATAGATGACAAGCCTCAGCTAGAATGCGAGGATGTCGCGCGCCGCTACAGGTTCGGTTCTCCTGACAAGTGCGGTGCCGTCAGCGAGAAACTCTACAACCACATCATCGGCATCCAGAAGGGACTTGAGGAGGACACTCACAACTGGTGCTTGTTCGTTGATTAGGCGATGCTTGAACTAACGGCGATAGAAAAGATTCTTGTGGAAGGCGGGACTGACGAAGCGATCCGTCTGCTTGAAGAATATATCACCTCCGCCCCTGTGCCTTCCGACCGCGCCTACTATCTTCTGGGCAACGCGCACAGAAAAAAAGGGGACTGGCAGATGGCCATCAACAACTATCTGGAGGCGATGGCGATCAATCCTGAGAGCCCTGCGGCGAACGCTTACGCGATAGCGAACGAGATCCTCGATTTCTACAACAAGGATATGTACAATCAATAAACATTAAGGTATTATGGCTAAAATGAAAGGGGCGACCGTCGTCGACACCGAGAGATGCAAGGGCTGCAATCTCTGTGTCGTTGCCTGTCCGCTCGATGTCCTTGCTCTTACGACCAAGGAAGTGAACCGTAAGGGCTACAATTTCGCCCACGAGGTTCTTGCTGACACCTGCACGGGCTGCGCGTCCTGCGCCACAGTCTGCCCGGACGGGTGCATAACCGTTTACCGTCTTAAAACAGTCTAAGCTATGGCAGATCAGGAAATCACATTGATGAAGGGCAATGAGGCAATTGCCCATGCGGCGATCCGCTGCGGTTGTGACGGCTATTTCGGCTATCCGATCACCCCTCAGTCCGAGGTTCTTGAGACTCTGGCCGTCGAGAAGCCTTGGGAGACCACCGGAATGGTTGTCCTTCAGGCGGAGAGCGAGGTTTCGTCGATTAACATGGTCTATGGCGGAGCCTGCACCGGCAAGAGGGTGATGACTTCTTCTTCCAGCCCTGGCGTCAGCCTGATGCAGGAAGGTTTGTCCTACATGGCGGGAGCCGAGCTTCCGGCACTTATTGTGGACGTTATGCGCGGAGGTCCGGGACTTGGAACCATCCAGCCAAGCCAGGCGGACTATTTTCAGGCCTGCAAGGGCGGAGGGCACGGTGACTATCACCTGATTGTCCTTGCACCTGCATCCGTTCAGGAAATGGCAGACTTCGTGGATCTTTCCTTCGAGCTTGCGTTCCGTTACCGCAATCCTGCGATGATCCTTGCCGACGGCGCCATCGGACAGATGATGGAGAAGGTTGTCCTTCCTCCGTTCAAGCCGCGTCGCACCGAGGAGGAGATCATAAAGGAATGCCCGTGGGCAACCACAGGACGTGTCGGTGGAAGAAAGCCGAACATCATCACTTCCCTTGAGCTCCGCTCCGAGGAGATGGAGGTCATCAATCTCCGCATCCAGAAGAAATACAAGGTGATTGAGGAAAAGGAAGTCCGTTTCGAGGAATATCTTCTTGAGGACGCTGAATATGCCATCGTGGCGTTCGGCTCAGCGGCCCGCATCGCCAAGAAGAGCATCGAGATCGCCCGCTCACAGGGCGTCAAGGTCGGGCTTCTCCGTCCTATCACCCTTTGGCCTTTCCCTACGAAAGAAGTCCGGAAACTCGCCGGAAAGGTGAAGGGAATCCTTTCGCTGGAGATCAACGCCGGACAGATGGTAGAGGACATCCGCCTCGCTGTGGAAGGCCGTGTTCCAGTACAGCATTTCGGCCGTCTCGGCGGCATCATTCCTGATCCGGACGAGGTTGTCGATGCGCTTAAACGTCTTTTCTAAATCTGAAGACCATGACAAGAGAAGAAATAATTGAGAAAGGCCAGGTTGTCTACAAGAAACCGACCTTGCTGAACGACACTCCGATGCATTACTGCCCTGGTTGCAGCCACGGAGTTGTGCACAAGATAGTCGCTGAGGTTATCGAGGAGATGGGGATGACTGAGAAGACGATCGCCATCTCACCGGTGGGCTGTGCCGTGTTCGCCTACAAGTACATTGACGTGGATTGGGAAGAGGCCGCCCACGGTAGGGCTCCCGCGCTTGCCAGCGCGACGAAGCGTCTCTGGCCTGACCGGCTGGTGTTCACCTATCAGGGAGACGGAGACCTCGCCTGCATCGGTACCGCGGAGACGATCCATGCTCTGAACAGAGGCGAGAACATCGCGATCATATTCATAAACAACGCCATCTATGGAATGACAGGTGGCCAGATGGCTCCGACGACCCTTCTTGGGATGAAGACAGCGACCTGCCCTTACGGCAGGGAAGTGTCACTCCACGGCTATCCGCTGAAGATAACCGAGATAGCCGCCACCCTTGACGGAACCTGCTATGTTACCCGTCAGGCGGTACACACGGTTGCTGCCATCAACCGCACGAAAAAGGCCATCAGAAAGGCGTTTGAATATTCGATGCAGGGAAAGGGCTCCAATCTCGTGGAGGTTGTCTCGACCTGCAACTCCGGTTGGAAGATGAGTCCGGAGAAGGCCAACAAGTGGATGGAAGAGAATATGTTCGCTTTCTATCACCTCGGTGACCTCAAGGACAAAGGCGTTGAACTTTAAATCGACAAGGCTATGACAGATGAGATAATTATTGCAGGATTCGGGGGACAAGGTGTCCTCTCGATGGGTAAGATTCTGGCTTATGCCGGTCTGATGGAAGGCAAGGAAGTTACATGGATGCCGGCCTACGGCCCTGAGCAGCGTGGCGGAACGGCCAACGTTACCGTGATCGTCAGCGATGATCCGGTCTCCTCACCGATCCTTTCCAGCTATGACATCGCCATTGTGCTGAACCAGCCTTCGCTGGAGAAGTTCGAGCCTAAGGTAAAGCCTGGCGGAATCATCATCTACGACGGTTATGGAATCAACGAGCCTCCGACAAGGAAGGACATCAAGGTCTATAGGATAGACGCGATGGACGCCGCGGCGGAGATGAACCTCATCAAGACGTTCAATATGATCGTTCTTGGAGGTCTTCTGAAGATCCGTCCTGTAGTCAAGATCGAAAGTGTGCTTGCAGCCTTGAGGAAAACCCTCCCGGAGCGCCATCACCATCTGATTCCACAGAATGAGGAGGCCATCCGAAAGGGTATGGAAATCATCAAGGAAGTTTAGTCATCAGTGTAAACCCACGATGAGTCAACATCGTATGTCCTTTTAAACTTGATTGAAGCCACGCTTTCCGTGCTTATGCTGACGAGCCCGACTCCACCCTCGACATTGTCCGGGAAGGAGACGGGCTCTGTCAGTGTTGTGTCTCCATCCAGATAGTCGTAGATGCTGAGTGCTTTCAGATAGTAGTACTCTTCCTTTGTGATGCCACGGATTGTCACGCTTAAGGTGGTCTCGGATTCCATTCGGTTATAATTCAGAACTCCGTGCAGCCCGTAGAGGATTTCATTGGCGTTCACGTAGAACCCGATATTAAATGTCCCATCGGAAAATTGTCTGTCCGAAAACACTCTGAATGTGTTCTCGGAAGCACCTTCCAAGTCGAGATCCTCGGCAGGAGCTCCATCGTTCAGAATCGGGTCGTTGCCTTTGTCGAGGCGGATGAAACTGTAGTCCCTGGCCTCTTCCCAAGTCTTAGCCTCCTCTTTCTCGCTCGCGTACCTGATCTTTTTGTCGATAACTGAACGCCCGGACAGAATCCGGTAGAAGTTGTCCTCTCCTATGATGTCCTTGCCTTTGACACGGATTCTGTAAACGTGATCTCCATACTGATTCTTTTGACTCAGAGTGTCGGTTATGCTGAATTCCGGCGCCTTTGGAACAACCACTTCAGAGTAAGCCTTGAAGGTCTCTCCGTCGGCTTCAGCCTCGGCCTCTATTCTGACGACATCCCCAGGCTTGAAATCGGCCTTGAACGAGTATCTGGTCTGCTTGTTCTTGCTGGCTCCGTTCGCTTCTGGGGAATATACGTCTTTATGATGCTCATCTTTGTAAACGTAGCCGTAAAGATGCAGATCCTCCTTGATGAACAGTTTATCATCACGGTTGTCCAATTGTCCGTCAGCCACAAAATTCCCGTTGACATAGCACTTGACCGAACCGGAATTGATCTTCTCGACGCGGTCAGTCTTGCTTACCGCAAGATAGACAAGGTGTAAGGTGTCTCCAACCGTCATCTGTGAGTTTACAATCAACTGTGGCTTGATGTCTTTCAGATTGAAATCAATGTCCTTTGTGCAGGCTCCGAGCAAGACGGAGACGGCTGCTATGAATATTAGTCTTCTTCCCATCTCTTTAGAAATTATAAGTGTAGCTGAATGACGGTATTATGGGCAGGATTGTGACGGATTTGAGTCTCGCTTTCCTTGTGTAGAGACTCGATTCAGAATTGCCTTTCGTGTTTGCCTGATAAAAGACAAAATTTGGATTCAGCCTATTGTAGGCGTTGTAGACGCCGAAATTCCAGACGCTTTCACCGCGTCTCTTTTTCTTGTGATAATTGACACCGATGTTCAGCCTGTGACTTGGCGGCAACCTGTAGTTGTTTCTGTGCGGGGCATAGTCGATTTGGGTGAATGTCCCGTCAGGAAGCATCACAATGCTCTCCCTTTCCGGTATGGTCGTGGTACCTCCGGTCGCGAATGTCCACACAGCGCTGAGGTCCCATTTCTTTCCGAGTTGCTGGTTGACCACGAGTGAGATGTTGTGCCTTCTGTCATAGCGGTAAGGATAGCGTTCACCATTGTTGATCAAACCGTTGGAAAAGATCCTGTCGCTCTTGGCCAGAGTGTAGCCCAACCATCCGGTCGTCTTGCCCATAGTCTTCTGGATGAAGAACTCGATTCCGTAGGCACGGCCGTCTCCCATCACGACATTGTCCTCCCAGGACTGCGAGCTTGCCATGAATGAGACACCGTCTTTATATTCAAGGACATTGTGGATGTCCTTCCAATAGCCTTCGACGGAAAACTCCCAACCTGGCAGGCCGTTGTAATAGAGGCCCAATGAATATTGATCCGCGGTCACTGGTTTGATGTTCTTGGTGATCGGCACCCAGAGGTCGATCGGAAGGGTGATCTTCGATGAGGACAGCAGGTGAACATACTGCGCCATCCTTGAATATGCCGCCTTGGCGCTGATGCCCTTCCCGAAATCGAACTTGGCTGACATTCTCGGTTCCGGAGACCAATAGGTCCTGCCACCTGTACGGAACATCGCGATGTGGATCCCAGGGTTGAGTGTCAGCCGTTTACCAATGGTGAGATCATCCTCGATGTAGGCTGATAATTCATGGCCGACACGGTTTTTCTCCTTGTTGTTTGAATATGTCGTGTCTGTCAGCACCTGACCGTAGTGGTTCTCCTTCTCGACAGTAGTGTAGGTCTCAGGGATGTAGGTGTGTCTTACATATTCACCACCGAATTTGATGATATGCTTCGGAGAGGGGGTGTAGTCGAAGTCGATTTTGGCTGTAAGGTCTTTGATGCCTGAGCCGTAGTCGAACTTATAGAGGTTATTCGTGTCCTCGTTTTTCTCCGTCGAGTTGTAGCCCATCCTCATCCGATAGTCCGTGAACGCCACTGTGGTGTTGGAGAACAGTCTCCCGTTGAAGACGTGGTTCCATCTTGCCGAGGTGAGCAGGTTGCCCCACCTGATGTAGGTTTTGTCATCGTACTCGGTATTGTCCTCGATTCCGTCTATGATGACATCGCCTTCGTTGTCCCTATAGTAGAATATGTCCCGTCCGTAATAGGCGTTGAGGAATAGCCTGTCCTTGTCGCTGAATTTATGTGTCACTTTGCCGTTGAAATCGAAGAAATAATAGTTCGCCGGGATGTTCGCTGCCCTGAATATACCGTCGAACAGGAATGTGTGCATCCCTCTGGCGCTGATTGAATATGCCGTCTTTCCCTTGAATATAGGCCCTTCAAGATGGAATTTCTCGCTCAGTACCCCGACGCCGATCGTGCCGTGAGTCTCCTGAAGGTTTCCGTCATTGGTACGCACATCGATGATGCTGGAGGTTCTGCCTCCGTAACGGGCCGGAAACGAGCCTTTGTAAAGCGTGACTTTCTTCACGGCCTCCGGCTGAAAGATCGAGAACAGACCAAGCATGTGCTCAGCGTTGTAGAGCGAGATACCGTCAAGAAGGAGAAGGTTCTCGTCCGGCCCGCCTCCGCGCACGTATATTCCAGAAAAGCCTTCGGCTCCGCTCTGCACTCCCGGCATCAGCTGGATGGTCTTAAGGACATCGGCCTCACCGAAGAGGACCGGAGTGTTCTTGATCATATTCATTGGAATCTCGATGGCGCTCATCTTAGTGGCCATTATTCCTGATTCCCTTTGCGCTGAGACGACAGCCTCCTTGAGTTTGGTGTTGGCTTTCAATGCGACATTGATCGTGGTGTCGCGCAAAAGGTCGATGGTGACCATCGTGTCATCGTAGCCTACGTAGGAATATTTCAGTGTCACCTGCCTGCCTTGCGGAAGGGTCAATGTGTAGAATCCGTAGTTGTTTGTGGCGGCACCGGTCCCTTCGCTGAGTACTCCGGCTCCAATCAGGGTTTCCCCTGAGGCCTTGTCCGTGATGTGACCGCTCACGGTGACTCTCGTCCGCTGGGGCTGTGCATGAAGGTTTCCTGCGATCGTTGATGCCAACAAAAGAGAAAGCGTGGTCGTGGTCAATCGGTTAAGATATTCCATGTTCATATAAAGTTTAGTTGATTCAATCTTACCGTCATTACAAAATTCCAAATAATCGGATTATTGCAATCGGTCGGCCAATTTTTTTCAGAATGCAAAATTGGTCAATTTTTTTCGATTAACATCTTGTTTCATAGGGGTTTTTCTTAAATTTGCATTTATGCAAAGAAAAAATCTTTATATTCTTTTTGTTTTTTTAGCCTTTGCCCTCGTTCTGGCCTCATCCGGATGCAAGAGAAAGGTGCAGGAGAATGAGACGGAAATAGTTGAGGAAGTGAAAGATACGCTGCCTCCCATGGGCTTTTGGCCGGATTCCCTTGACCTTGCCGAGGATGCGGTGAGAAATGGTGAGACATTCACCGGGCTGATGAACCGCCTAGGGCTTTCGATGAATGATGCCATGAAGGTGGCGCAGGCTTGCGACACAGTGTTCGATGTGAGGAAGATGCGCGCGGGCAACAAGGTCCAGGCTTACTACCAATTCGACACGACCGGAACCGGAAGCACTGACGGACCTGCTTTGAAATATGTTGTTTACGAGCGCGACAAGATTGAAATGGTAATATTCAGGACTTCCGAACCGTTCAAAGTCTGGAGTTGGACGAAGCCTGTCGAGAGCACACGGGAGTATGCGGATGTGACCATTAAATCATCTCTTTGGAATGACATGCTTGCAGCCGGAATCTCTCCTCAGTTGATTGTGCCGCTTTCTGAGATCTACGCATGGTCGGTTGACTTCTTTGGCCTTCAACCGGGGGATCGTTTCAGGGTACTCTACGAGCAAATAAAATGTGATGACGAGATAATAGCCGTTGACACAATCTATTATGCGGAGTTTGTCAGGGACGGAAAGATGATTCCCGCGATCATGTTTGACCAGGGCGACAACGGTAACCTTTATTGGAACGAGAAAGGGGAGAGCCTCCGTAAAGCTTTCCTCAAGGCTCCTCTGAAATTCACGAGGATCAGTTCCGGCTTCTCATATCACCGGAAGCATCCTGTCACCGGGAAGGTGCGGGCACACACCGCTGTGGATTATGCGGCCCCTACCGGAACGCCAGTTATGACTATAGGTGATGGCACCATCGTTAGTGCCGGTTGGACAAACGGAGGAGGCAACACTGTGAAAGTCAGGCATAACTCGGTCTATACCACCAGTTACATGCACCTTTCGCGCTACGGAGCCGGAATCAAGGCCGGGGCACGGGTACGTCAAGGAGATGTCATCGGCTATGTCGGTTCCACAGGAATGTCCACCGGACCTCATCTGGATTTCCGTGTCTGGAAAAACGGTTCCCCGATCAACCCTCTGAAGATGGACTCTCCTCCGTCCGAACCGATCAAGCCTGAAAATAAGCCGGCTCTTGACTCGACTTTCAGATACTACAGGCAAATGATCGACACTTTGAAAGTGACTGCCAATCAATAATGTTCGTAAAACTTGTGACAATATGAAGTAATGTTCAATATGATGAAAAAGAATATATATCTATTATCCATTGCCGCTTCACTACTGTTTGTTCAAGGCTGCGGACAACGTAATACATCATCCGTTTCTCCAGCCATCAGCCGAGATTCTGAGATTGAGGAGAAAGTAGAAAAAGTACTTGAGGGAATGGACCTTACCGAGAAAGTCGGTCAGATGATCCAACTTACGTCTTCGACTGTCACAGTTCAGGGCAAGCCGGAAATCGATCCGGAAAAACTCCAGAAAGTCATAGGAGAGATGAAAGTCGGCTCGATTCTGAACACTTTCGCTGATGTCGCACAGTCTAGGGAACTTACCGCACAGCTCGTCAGTGAAATTCAGAAAAAGTCAATGGAGGAGATAGGGATTCCTTGCATCTATGGCCTTGACATGATCCATGGCGCGAGCTACCTGACTGACGGGACCCTTTTCCCGCAGGAGATAAATCTTGCAGCGACTTTCAACCGTGAATATGCCCGTGAGATGGGTGAGGCGATGGCTTATGAGACGAGGGCCGCTATGGTGCCATGGGTGTTCTCCCCGGTGATGGATCTCGGCCGTAATCCGGTCTGGCCAAGGCATTGGGAGAGTTTCGGAGAGGATCCGTATCTTAATGCCGAGATGGCAGTGGCTGAGACCAGGGCTCTTCAGGGGGACGATCCGAACCATATTGATGACAAGCATGTCGCAGTAAGCGTAAAGCATTTCATGGCTTACGGTGTCCCAGTCTCCGGAAAGGACAGGACTCCTGCTCTTGTTCCTGAAAATGAATTGAGAGAGAAGTACTTCCGTCCGTTCAAGGATTGCCTTGAGACTGGAGCCTTGACATTGATGGTCAACTCCGCTTCGATCAACGGGATTCCTACACATGCCAACAAGGAACTCCTGACCGGTTGGGTCAAGGACGATCTGGACTGGGATGGCTTGATTGTCACTGACTGGGCAGACATAAACAATCTGTATGAGAGGGATCACGTTGCGAAAGACCGGAAAGAGGCGCTTGCGATGGGCATTAACGCCGGAATCGACATGATTATGGAACCTAACGACCCTGATTGCTGCCTTGAGCTCAAGGAGGTCGTCGAGTCAGGTATGATTCCGATGTCCAGAATCGATGACGCTGTCCGCAGGGTGCTTCGTCTGAAGTTCCGTCTGGGACTGTTCGACAATCCGACTTGGGATGTCAGCGGCTTTGACAGATTCGCGAGCAAGGAGTTTCAGGACGCTTCCTACGCTGCCGCGGTAGAATCTGAGGTACTTCTCAAAAACGAGGGGAATATCCTTCCTCTTGAATATGGAAAAAGAATCCTCGTGACAGGACCTAACGCCAATTCAATGAGGTCCTTGAACGGAGGCTGGTCTTACACTTGGCAGGGCGATGCTGACCGTTTCGCTGGTGATTACAACACTATTTATGAGGCTTTGGCCCAGAAATTCGGTGAGAGTAATGTTGTCTATGAGCCGGGAGTGACCTACGATGAGACTGACCGTTGGTCAACCGGAGCATGGCAGAAAGAGAACACTCCTCAGATCGCAAAGGCTGTGGCCGCCGCATCAAGGGTGGATGTCATTGTCGCTTGCATAGGCGAGAACAGCTACTGTGAGACTCCCGGCAACATCGATGACTTGAATCTTTCCGGCAATCAGAAGGAACTTGTCAAGGCTTTGGCCAAGACAGGAAAACCGATTATTCTTGTGATTAACGAGGGACGTCCGAGGGTATTGCGTGAGATTGAGCCGCTTGCCAAGGCTGTCATCGACGTTATGCTTCCGGGCAATTATGGCGGAGACGCCCTTGCCGCCCTAATGTCAGGCGAGGAGAATTTCAGCGGCAAGCTGCCGTTCACCTATCCTAAGTACGTCAACTCGCTTCACACTTATGACTATAAGGTCAGCGAGAGCCGCGAGACAATGGCCGGTGAATATAACTACGATGCAATCATGGATGTGCAGTGGCCGTTTGGCTTCGGACTAAGCTACACCACTTTTGAATATTCAGACTTCAAGTGCGTGAGCGGTGCCGCCTTTGCAGCTGGCGATGACCTCAAGTTTGAGGTGACTGTCAGGAACACGGGTTCGCACAACGGCAAGGAGGCTGTCCTGCTATATTCAAGTGACATTGTCGCAAGTTTGATCCCTGACGTGAAGCGTCTTCGTGAGTTCACCAAGGTTGAACTCGCTCCAGGTGAGAGCAAGGTGGTTTCGTTCACGATTCCTGCCAAGGAACTAGCCTTTGTCGGCTCCGACGGCAAGTGGCGTCTTGAGTCCGGTGATTTCAGGATGAGTTGCGGTGGGCAGTCGCTGATGATAAACTGCTCTGAGACCAAGGTCTGGGACACTCCTAACATCTAATTATACCCAAATACATGAGAATATTCAAGAGGATCATCCTGACGCTTGCCGGACTGCTGATGGTGTCGGCACCGTCTTGGGGCGTGTTTAACGAGAAGGATCTGGCGCAGACGCTTCAGGTGCTGCGATATGAACTGCGGAAGGCGTACGTAGAGATGGAGAAGAGCCAGGTGTCGTACGAGTCGCAGGATGACAGGCAGCACGAGGAACTGGTGCATCTTATCCAGAGCTGCAACGAACTGTCGCTGATGCTCTACTCGCAGAAGCAGGACTTCACGTTCGACCTTACCTACGCCCTCCAGCAGGTCACAGACCAGTACCATAACTTCACTCAAAGCCGGATGCCGTACGACAACATCATCTCTTACCTTGATGTGGAGATCGACAGGTACGACAGGCTGGTGATGGCCCTGAAAGTGCTTCCTCCTGAATTGATTGAGTTGCCGGACAGCCTTGGAGGATCGTCTTTGCTGGACTCGTTGGCATCTATGTTTCAGCCCCGTCTTCTTCCTAACGATTCCTATACGGATGCCCATGCTGACGATCCTGAGCATGCCGGGCACAATCATTTTGTCGGTCTTGAGGAAGAGCACGAACACGGTTCATTCCATCTGGACAGTCTGTCGCAGGTGGCGCGTGACAGTTGTCTTTTCTATTCCACAAGGCTGCTGAAGATGTTCACGGACATCCGTGACCATATGATTGAGGACAACGAATATTACGAGACCACCGACAAGCGTCTTAAAGAGGCCTATGATTATGCTCAGGAACGCTACAAGATGGTCCAGAAGAAGATATTCATTGAGGGGCAGGACAATTTCTGGACAATTCTTACTCACGTCAAGTCTTATGCGTCGAGAGCAGCCAAGGATTTCAGCGACAAGTACGGCAGGGCTTATTTCACTGATGTGAAGAGTGAGTGGCGCGGTCCGATGGTCATCGGGTTCTCGTTCATGGTTCTGATTTATCTTGCGATCGCCACGCTGTTGAGCATGCTTATTGTCAAGATGTTGATGAGGCGGGTCAAGTTCTTCAGGACTGAATGGTTCCGCAAGAGGGAAGCGGCCATATTTATGCTTGGAGCCGCGATCCTGTTTGTAGTCGTCATCGCGATTGCCAGGAACGCCTCCTCGACATCGCATTTCTTCACCATGGCCGCCGGGCTGCTGATCGAGTTCGCGCTGTTGCTGATCGCGGTGCTGACCTCGCTTCTGATCCGTCACGACAGCAAGCAGATCAACTATGGAATGCGGATCTACACTCCGATCATGCTGATGGGATTGCTGGTCATCACGTTCAGAATCATATTCATACCTAACAGTCTGATCGCTCTGATTTTCCCTCCGCTGCTGGTTGTGTTCGGCTTCTGGCAGTGGGCTTCCATCCATCGCAACGGCCCGAAGGTGCCGAAGAGTGACAATTCCTACGCCATCGCGTCGTTTGTGGTGACAGTCATCACCTTTGTCATTTCAATCGTTGGCTACAGTCTGTTGGGCTTGCAGGTCTATATCTGGTGGATCTTCCAATTGACGGTGCTTCAGCTGATTGTGGCTTGTGATGATTTGCTTAGAAAGTACCGTCACAAAAGGGTTGACGTCCTTGTGCGCGCCTACAGGCTAAAGCATCAGAACGATGTCGGAAAGGACAAAGGCTCGTTCATCCTGGTGACTTGGCTTTACGATCTTGTGGAGATGGTGTGCATTCCGGTGCTTTATCTGCTGTCTATTCCGTTCTGCCTTTATATGGCCTCGGAAGTGTTCGACCTGACGGAAATCTGCATGGACATGTTCTTCTACCCGTTCTTTAACTACGAGTACCTGCATCTGTCTGTTTCCAAGATGGTTCTGGCTGCCGGCCTGTTCTATGTGTTCAAGTACATCTGCTATGTGGCGAGGGCTCTTTACAGGATTTACAAACTGCGCAAAACTCTCAGACAGACTGGCGCTTCCATGATTCGGGAGAACGAGTTGAACCTGACGCTCGCGAACAATGTGATCGGAATTCTGGCTTGGGGCACTTATTTCATAGTGACAATCTCGCTTTTGAATATTCCTACGAAGTCCCTGTCGGTGATCACCGCTGGTCTTGCGGCCGGTCTTGGTTTTGCGATGAAGGACATCCTGAACAACTTCTTCTATGGAGTGCAGCTTATGTCGGGTCGTCTCCGTGTGGGTGACTACATAGAGTGTGACGGCATCCGGGGAAAGGTGGACAACATCACTTACCAGAGTACCCAGATCGAAGCTACAGACGGCAGCATCATGGCCTTTCCTAACAGCTCGCTGTTCGCCAAGAATTTTAAGAATCTGACCCGCAACAATTCCTACGAGTTCCTCGGTCTGCCTGTCGGGGTGGCCTACGGGACTGATGTGGAACAGACAAGGCAGGTGATCCTAAAGGCTCTCGCACCGCTCCGCCGCGCTGACAAGTTCGGACGTCCGGTGGTAGAGGAAAGCTATGGGATCCAAGTTGTGCTTAATGGGTTCGGTGACAGCAGCGTTGATCTGGTGGTCAAGCAGTATGTCCTAGTTGACCAGCGCGTGGGCTATATTGCCGTTGCCAACGAGCGGATTTACAACGCGTTGAACGAGTCGGGAATAGAGATACCGTTCCCTCAGCGCGACATCAACATCCGTCAGGTACCCTCTTCTGACGGCAAATAATTGTTAATGAATATGATAAAGTTAGCGGTTTTCGCCTCTGGGGGCGGCTCCAACTGCGAGAATATTATCAAGCATTTCAAAGGCTCTGACAAGGTGGGCGTGGCTTTGGTTGTCGCTAACAAGGCCGGGATTCTTGCGTTGGAAAAGGCTGAAAGACTGGGCGTGCCGACACGGGTGCTGCCAAAGGCGGAGTTGAATCGGGAGGATGTCGTCATGCCGCTTATGCGTGAATATTCAATAGATTTCATCGTGCTTGCCGGCTTCCTTCTTGTCATCCCTGACTTTCTGATCCATGAGTATGAACGCAGGATAATCAACCTTCATCCGGCCCTGCTTCCGAAGTTCGGGGGAATGGGGATGTACGGCCATCATGTCCATGAGGCTGTCAAGGCAGCAGGCGAGACCGAGACCGGCATGACGGTTCATTGGGTCAGCGACAAGGTTGATGGTGGCGAGATCATTGCCCAGTTCCGTACCCCTATAAGCCCCGATGACACGCCCGATGACATCGCCGCCAAGGAGCACGTCCTTGAGATGGCGCATTTTCCGCAGACTATAGAAGAGGTCCTTCGCCAGGCGTTTCACTTTTCACAAGCCTTTTCGAAAAGTACCGACCAAGGCTTGATAAAATGCTTTTAATAAAACAAAAGTTTTCTGAAATCACATTTTTGACATAAATTTGTAGTCCAGTAAAGAGCAGAAAAGAATATGAGTACAAAGTATGTTTTCGTTACTGGCGGTGTCGCTTCGTCCCTTGGAAAGGGCATCATTGCCGCATCGTTGGCCAAACTTCTTCAGGCCAGAGGACTTAGTGTCACAATCCAGAAATTCGATCCCTACATCAACATCGATCCGGGCACGCTTAATCCCTACGAGCACGGAGAGTGCTACGTGACGGACGATGGCGCGGAGACAGATCTGGATCTCGGACACTACGAGAGGTTCCTTGGCGTGCACATGTCCAAGGCCAACAACGTGACGACCGGAAAGATCTACTGGACTGTCATCAACAAGGAGAGGGAAGGCGCCTATCTGGGTAAGACCGTACAGATTGTACCTCATATCACCGACGAGATCAAACGCAGGATGCTGCTCCTCGGCAAGACCGGCAAATACGATGTGATTGTCACAGAGGTTGGTGGTACCGTGGGAGATATGGAATCACAACCGTTTGTCGAGGCTATCCGTCAGCTCCAGTGGGAACTTCCTGATGAGGATCTCATCAGCATTCACCTGACTCTGGTCCCTTATCTGAGGGCGGCCAAGGAACTCAAGACGAAGCCTACCCAGCATTCAGTCCAGATGCTCCAGCAGGCAGGTGTCCATCCGGACATCATTGTCTGCCGCACGGAGATGGAACTGACTCCGGAACTCAGGCGCAAGGTCGCTCTTTTCTGCAATGTAAAACCTGGCCACGTCATCCAGTCTATTGACGCCCCTTCAATCTATCAGGTGCCTCTGAATATGGAGGACGAGCACCTTGACGAGATGGTTCTGAATCATTTCGGAATATCCGCTCCGGAACCCGACTTCACGAATTTGAAGTCGTTCCTTGACAGATTATATAATCCTAAGCATCAGGTAGACATAGCCCTTGTCGGGAAATATGTCGAACTTCAGGACGCCTACAAATCCATCCTTGAGTCGTTCGTCCACGCCGGTGCCGCCAACGAGTGCAAGGTGAACGTCCACACGGTTCAGAGCGAGCATCTTGACAGCTCCAACCTGGAGGAGAAAATAGGGAATATGGATGGCATCCTCGTCGCTCCTGGATTCGGGGAGAGGGGACTGGAAGGCAAGATTCTTGCAATAAAATACGCCCGCGAGCACAACGTGCCTTTCTTCGGAATATGTCTGGGAATGCAGATGTGCGTTGTCGAGTTTGCCAGAGACGTGCTTGGAATCAAGGATGCCATCTCAGCGGAAGTCAATCCGAACGCCGCCAATCCGGTCATCGACCTTATGGAGGAGCAGAAGAGCACCACGATCAAGGGCGGGACAATGAGGCTTGGAGCGTACGACTGCAGACTGGACAAGAACTCGTTGGCTTACAGGATTTATGGCAGCGAGATGATCTCCGAGAGACACCGTCACCGCTATGAGTTCAACAACGCCTATCTTGACAGGATGGAGGCCGCCGGACTCATGGCCACGGGAAAGAATCCGGACACGGGTCTGGTGGAGATCGTCGAGATCCCGACTCATCCGTTCTTCATCGGAGTTCAGTTCCACCCGGAGCTCAAGAGCACACCGGAGAAGCCTCAGCCGATCTTCGTGAATTTCGTGAAGGCGGCGATGGCTAACAGAGAAAAGAGAAAGTAAGAACAATGAGTAGATTCATGAATATATTCATAGGAACAGCGTTGGCCATGCTGACGCTGCTTTCCTCCTCTTGCGCCGACGCCAAGGTGCGCCGGTACAAGGTTCAGGTTGTGAAGGAATATATTCATGATGAGACTTCGTTCACGCAGGGGCTTTTCTTCCTGAACGGGGAGATGATCGAGACCACCGGGCAATACGGTGAGTCAACTCTGCGAAAGGTGGATCTGGCGACTGGAAAGGCCTTGAAGAGGTTTGATTTCGACAAGAAATATTTCCTCGAAGGCTCTGTGGAACTGAACGGTAACATATTCATACTTACTTGGTTGAATAAGGTTGCCTTTGTCTATGACGCCAAGACTCTGGCTTACAAATCGACGTGGAGCTACCCGCGTGAGGGATGGGGACTGACGACAGACGGGAAGAGCCTGATCGCTTCCGATGGCACCGCACGGCTGTTCTTTATGGATGAGAAGTTCAAGCAGCAAAAGGTGCTGACTGTCAAGATGAACGGACGGCCTGTGCAGATGCTGAACGAGCTTGAGTGGATTGACGGGAAGATTTGGGCCAACGTCTATATGACTGACATGATTGTGATCATCAATCCTTCCGACGGGACAGTTGAGGGGGCGATTGATTGCAGCGGATTGTTGCCTAAGTCATTACGTGACGCTAATACTGACGTACTGAACGGAATTGCCTACAACCCCAAAGACGGCAGGATTTACCTTACCGGCAAGTGTTGGAAGCGGCTCTATGAGGTGCGTCTGGTGGAAAAGAAATAATTTAACATAACAGCGGGGGTACTGGGCGTTTGTCCCGGTTGAGATCATACCCAATGAACCTGATGCGGGTAATGCCGCCGAAGGGAAGCGATGTCTCAGATTGCCGTAACCGGCAGCCCCTTGCATTAATATTCAAAACATTATGCGAGGTTTTTTATTTGCGACAGCGGCGCTTGCCGCGATGACTCCAACGGCTTTGAACGCTCAAAGCCAGCCGGACACCACAAAGGCCGAGGTTCTCAACGAGGCCATTGTCAGAGGTGTCCGTGCGCAGAAGAACGCCCCTTATGCGGTGGCGAATGTTGACCGTAAGGCGCTACAGAATTTCTCTGGAACCGGCAAGGAACTTCCGTTCCTGTTCTCGACTACTCCAGGTGTGCTTTCCTGGAGCGAGAACGGTCTTGGCACTGGTACGACTTATATGCGTATCAGAGGGGCGGGGGATTCCCGAATCAATGTCACGATTGATGGCGTTCCGCTTAACTCTCCTGAGGACCAGTGCGTTTTCTGGGCGAACATGAACAGTTACTCTTCCATTCTGGAAAGTGTTCAGATTCAGCGTGGTGTAGGATCATCTACAAACGGTGACGGCGCGTTCGGCGGATCAGTCGCCCTTCGTACCAAGGCTCCGTCCTACGACCCGTTTGTCGAGTTGAACGCTTCTTATGGAAGCTACAACACCTACAACACGGGATTCTCGATGTCAACCGGTCTGCTTGGCAAGCACTTTGTGGCCGACGCCGCTTTCCACACCACAGGGACGGACGGGTATATTCATGGAACAGCCGGAAAATCAGGTTCTTGGTATGCCGGTCTCACCTGGCTCGGAAGAGACTTCATTATCAGGTATCGGAACATCGGAAACTACGAGCACACGGGACAGGCTTGGAGCGGTGTCACTGCCGGAACAAATGACCTGTCGATAATGGATGGCACCTACGGCAAGGAGACCGGAATCAAGACATACGCTGACATGTACCGTGTCGGCCTCGGCAGATTCAACTCGCTCTATGAATCAATGGATCCTGAAACCTACAAGACGACCCGCTACACCCTGAACGACGGCAGTTACTGGCCGAAAACTACGGACAACTTCTGGCAGGATCACAATATTCTTTCAGCGGCCTGGGACATCAACGAGAATTTGAAGACAACTTTGTCTCTCCATTACACCTACGGCTATGGGTACTATGACGAGTTCAGATTTGACAACAAAGTGTCCAAGTTCGGTTTCGATATGGTGAATGAGAAAGAACCGGTCTTGTCTGATTTTGTCCGCCAGAAAGGCCTTGATCAGAATGCTGCTGGCTTTGTCTACAACATCAGCTACAACAACAATGGCTGGGACGTGATAGGTGGCTTGTCAGCACAAATGTTCTGGGCCAACCACTTCGGCTACCTGACGTATGTCTCAAATTCAGATGTCGTCGAGCATTATCCTGTTCTTGCCGGTCTGGATGACACCGATTTCGACAACGGCCGCTACACCTATTACGATTCGGACGCCAAAAAGAATGACTACAGCGCTTTTGTCAAGGCTTCCAAGCAGTTTGGAGAGCATTTCACTATCTTCGCCGACCTTCAGTACAGGCGTGTGGACTACACCACGGATGGAATTAACGACAAGTTTGTAAAGCAGGAAGACGGTACCTATAAGAATCAGAGTCTTGACATTGACGAGAATTACAATTTCTTCAACCCCAAGTTCGGCTTCAGTTACAAGACTGGCAACCACAGGGCTTATGCGTCCGTGGCGATGAGCAACCGTGAGCCGGAACGCAACAACTTCACGGACAATTACAACTACCCTTACCCTAAAGCAGAGCATGTCAACGACTACGAATTAGGCTACCAGTATTCCGGTTCTGTTTTCCGCGCCGGAGCCAACTTCTACTTTATGGACTATGTGAACCAGTTCGTCCAGACCGGAATGCAAAGCGACATCGGTGAGAACTTGACCACCAACATCAAGGACTCTTACCGTGCTGGTGTTGAACTGACCGCAGGTGTGGATGTCGCCAAGTGGCTTACCCTTGAGGCCAACGCTGCCATTAGCTCAAACAAGATTAAGGACTTCGATGAGGTTGTGGAGGATTGGGACGCGAAATCAGGCTTTAGTACCATTCACTACGACAACTCAACGCTGGCATTCTCCCCGTCCGCCATCGTAAACGGATTCGCCATATTCAAAGTTAAAGGTGTCCAGGCAACATGGCACACCGCATTCGTGAGCCGTCAGTACCTTGACAACACCCAGAACAAGGACCGCTCTCTTCCGGCATATTCATTGTCAAGCGTAAGTTTCAGCTATCCGATCAAACTCCGTGGCTTCTTGAGGGAAATCACCCTCGGCCTCGATGTCAACAACATCTTCAACGCCCACGTCGCCACCTCCGGTTGGGTATATTCCGCGATCTATGCTTCCGGAGGTCATCCTAATGACAACCGCTACTACCAGCTCGGCTTCATCCCGATGGCCGGCACCACCGCCCTCGGACGCCTGACTCTCAAGTTTTAGCCTCCCATGGCTGACCCTATGGCCAATCGGCGAAAGATTGCAAGATCAAAGTCCGGTTGAGCCGCCCGAACAACGAACGAACATAACAAATCCCCGCACCCGATATGCTGCCGCAAAGCGTTTCGGGTGTTTTTTTGAATGTCTTGACTTTTCGGATGTGATAACATTGACGCCAAATTACTGAACAAACTTGCGCCAAATTACTGAATTTTGATATTATTGT